>Ga0209737_10000176_pt1 | contig 58065 bp, 61 predicted proteins | sample TergutCu122P3_FD_187284 | JGI IMG/M metagenome (GOLD analysis project Ga0209737, IMG submission 187284) | Cubitermes ugandensis P3 segment gut microbial communities from Kakamega Forest, Kenya - Cu122 P3 (SPAdes) (version 2) | ecosystem: Host-associated > Arthropoda: Insects > Digestive system... | reverse complement strand
GAACTTTTTGCTCGCACAAAAAGTTCCACAAAAATGCTCCCTCCGGTGGCCCTGCGGGGCTTAGGCATAGCAGCTACCCCACCGACTCACTTTCCATATAGAAAGCCCATCACCCGGTGGGTCTGCTTCCCTGCACCCTCTGAACGCCGCAACGTCTGTAACCTAACTAACGCCGTACGGACGGGGCTACGCCACGTGCTTTTTTTTCTGCAGCACCCCCATGCCACGTGGGCCGCCCAGGCTCACCCTGCCGTGCGGCTCCCGAAATGCAGCAGAGAACAATGACGGGACCGCATGACATAGCCACAACATTTTCATTCCCTCCAATCAACAAAGCTGCTATACCTCCTCCCGCTGCGCGAAAAAGGCGCGGTTGGGATTCGTAACCCAGGTTAAGCTTAGGTGGCAGGAGGAAAGCCACCAAGAAGCTGTTGGTGCTTTTTTGTTGCCTTCAGCTCCTTGGTGGCTCGGGCGTGGGGCCTAAAGCCCGCCGGTTTTTGCCTAAGCTTACCGGTTACGAACGCGTCTGGGCCACCCTTGTGTGTCCAGAACCCAGCCTACCCTTTTGAGCGCGGCGTGTTGTTCCACACCTCACAAGGAGGCCACACAATGGCTGACAAATACATTGAAACCACCGGACCGCCCTAGGTGAACCCCCTCAAAAGCCCCACGCCACGGCTTCCAGGTGTCCATGCCCTGAGCCGTTGACGAGCTGACATTCCGGTCAAGTAAACCCAACCCCCGCTTCTTTATGAGGCGGGGGTTCTTTTCATCCCCCCAGTTTCCCTGCGCTTTTCATTTTTTTCATTTTTTCATGTAACAAAATGCTCGCTCAATCGCCTTAGTAATGTGGACGCAAGAATACAAAGCAAGGCTTCGGGAGCATATTCCAACACCGTCAAAACCATTCCGTATGGCTGCACGGGACTTTCGTCTGTCGACGAAAGTCGTTTGCACGTCTGCATGGGGCCTTCGTTGGTCGACGAAAGTCGTTTGCACGTCTGCATGGGGCCTTCGTCTGTCGACGAAAGCCGTTTGCAGCGAGCAATGTAGGCTGGGATGGAGCGGAGCGAAGCGGAGTGGAATCCCAGCTGTCCTTGGCTGTGCGTGAATGCTGGGATTACGCTACGCTTCATCCCAGCCTACGCCCCTACGGAATTCTATAGGCGTTGGTGGAGCTGCCCTCTTCTCTATGTGAGTTTTATATGCATGAGCGTTGTTTTCTTGGCCCCCCGGGCCCCCCTCAATACCTCTTCTATTTCTTCCAGGGGGGCACCCTCCCCCATATGCCATACCCCTACATTCAAACTCCCGAAAAACTCCCCCAGCGCCGCCTCCTCCAAAAAAACCTCCCCTCCCTCCTCCACGCGCGCAAGCACCAACACCCACGGCATGTCCGCCGCCTCCACACGGCTGAATACCTCAAAACTCTCCTTGTGCAGGGGCCGCCTCTCGTCCAATACCACCACCCCCTTGCCTCCATGGCCGGACTGCTTACGCGCCTTCAACAAGGCCATGGCATGCGCCAGCGCCCACGGGCCACAGCTTGCCTCTCCACCGTCTTTCACCGGCGGCAAGGCCTGCGACACAAAACCCGGCACCTGCCCCAACAGCAGCTTGTGCGCCAGGGCCAAGGCCTCCCTCTCAAACACAATAAACTCATAGGGCACCCGAAAAACACGGTGCAGGGCCAGCGTCAATTCCACCGCGGACAGGGCCTGCGGAAGCGCCGCCTGCCCAGCAAAGGCCTTTGCCATGTGCTGCTTCAGCGCCTGGCACAAGGCCCGCAAAACCTCGCGCGACATTTGGCGCACCGCTTTGGGGAATGCCAGGCCTTCCCATAAAGCCGTCAATGCCTGCGCTCCACGGCAAAATGCGCAAGGCCCGCCAAAAGGCCCGGCTGCGGCTCCACGTGGCACAAGGCCCCAAGGGCAATCTCCAACTGCTCCTTCGCCATGGCCTGGGCCTTTTCAAAACCCAACACCGCGGGGAATGTCGCGCGGCCTGCCGCAGCGTCCGCGCCGGTGGGCTTGCCCATGGCTTGGGGCGTCGCGGTGACGTCCAACAAGTCATCCGCAATTTGAAAGGCCAGCCCCACGGCCTCGCCGTAGGTTTCGGCCGCCTCCAGGGCTTGGGCCCCTCCGCGCGCTGCCAGCACGCCCATGCGGCAGGCCGCTTTTATGAGGGCGCCTGTCTTCTTCTTGTGCAGGCAAAGCAAGTATTCCAATTCGGCCGGGCGGTTTTCGTCGGTGTCCAACACTTGGCCCCCCACCATACCCAGGGCCCCCGCTGCTGCCGCCAACTCGCGGCACAAAAGCGCCCTCACCTGCATTTCTTCGTCGCTGCAGGAGGCCTCCCCTGGCCCGGACAGGGCCGCAAAAGCCTCCGTCAACAAGGCGTCGCCAGCCAATACAGCCATGGCCTCGCCAAATGCCTTGTGGTTGGTGGGGCGGCCGCGACGCAAGTCATCGTCGTCCATGCAGGGCAAGTCGTCGTGAATGAGGGAGTAGCAGTGTACCATTTCAACCGCCATGGCCGCGTCATAGGCCAAAGCCTGCAAAGGCCCCAGGGCCTGCGCAAAACCCAGGCACAGCACAGGGCGTATGCGCTTGCCGCCGTCCAGCAGAGAGTAGGCCATGCTTTCGGCAAGGCGTCGGGGCGCGCGGGCTAAGCGCGTTTGGGTATATTCCAACAGCCGCGCTTCCACGGCTTGCTGCAAGGCCTTCTGCGTCAACTCCCAGGGGTGTGTTTGCATATTGTCTCTTGTGCCTTAAAAAAAATTCCGTGTGAAAAAATTCGGCGCAGCAGCTTCTATGGCCCTTCGTTGTTTAAGGGGACAACTTCTCCGCAGGCCAGGAGTTGCTCCACGCGCTGCTCGGCGTTGGCCAATATTTTCTCCCCCTGCTGAATGAGCTGGACGCCCTCGGCGAAAGTTTCGAGGGCCTCCTCTAAGGAGAGCTCCCCCGCCTCCATGGCTTTTATGAGTACTTCCAGGCGCTCCACTACCTGGGCATAGGTGGCTTGTGTTGTTTCCTTCTTCTTCATGGCACCTCCTTAAGGGTTGTGGGGAGCAGAAAAGACAAAGAGGGCGAAGGGGGCTGGGTTACGCGGGCTTTGAAAACCCTCCCCTGGGCCACAACCACCTCCAAATTCTGCCCCTCCTCCACCTCCTGGGCACACAGCAACCACTTGCCGGTTGCCTCGTCTTTCAGCAGCGCATAGCCGCGGCCAAGCACAGCCAGAGGACTCAATGCGTCCAGTTGTTTTGACAAAAGGTGCTGGTGCCTGCGCCGGCTTTCTATGGCTTGACGCATGCTGTGCATAAGCTCCCCTTTCCATGTTTCAAGTTTCTGCTGTTGCTTCAGCAATAACAAGCGCGGGTGCCGCCTGGACAGACGCTCTGAAAGCAGGCGAAGGTTTTCGCGCTCACCCTTATGGCGCTTTGCCCATGCGTGTTGCAAAGCGTCTTCCAAGGAAGAAAGCCGGAGGCGAAAAGCGGAAAAAGCGCGCCTTGGGGCAGCCAGCGCGCGCGCGCGCTTGTCCAATGCGGAGCGCGCAAGCGCCAGGAGGCGTTGCTGAGCGTTTTTCAAGCGACGCAGCTTCAACGAAAGCTGCAACTCCAACTCAGAAAGCACGGGCGACAACAACTCCGCCGCCACACTGGGCGTGGGCGCACGCACGTCGGCCACCAAGTCACACAAAGAGACGTCCACTTCATGCCCGACGGCGGACACAAGGGGCACAGGGCTTTCAAAAACGGTACGGGCCAGGGCCTCTTCATTGAAAGCCGCCAAGTCCTCCGTGGAGCCGCCACCGCGGGCCAGCACCACCACGTCCACGTCGCTTGCATAGAGTTGCTTTAAGGCTTGCACCATTTCTGCTGCAGCCTGTGCACCCTGCACGCGAGCGTCGCGCACCAACACAGAAAGGCGCGGGTGCCTGCGGAGCAGCACCTTCAGAAAGTCCTTCAGCGCAGCACCTGTCAGGCTTGTCACCACGCCAATGCGGCGAGGCAAAAACGGCAAGGGCCGCACAGGGCGCTTGCGGTTTGGCCCCCACAGGCCTTCTTCGGCCAGGCGTGCTTTGAGTTGCTCCAAGGCAAGGGCCTGGGCGCCAAGCCCGTCGGGCTCCACATGCGAAGCAATGAGGCTGTAGCGGCCCATGGGGGCATACACCTCCACGGTGCCCATGGCCAGCAAGGCCATGCCTTCTTTGAGTTGGAAGCGCAGGTTTCTTGCCTGGCTTGCCCACATTTTGACGTCCAGGGTGGCCTTGTCGTCCTTGAGTGAAAAATAGAGGTGGCCGCGCGCGTGGGGGCCTTTGAAGTTGCACAGCTCGCCTTTCACCCACAGGCGCCCAAGCTGACTGTCAATGGCCTGTTTTATCTGCTGCGTCAGCTCGCTGACACTGAGGAATGGCGGCTTGGGTGCAGGCTGCACCTTTGCAAACAATGCTTCTTGTCTCATTCTTCGCTTGCAAGCCTGCCGCTGCGCAGGGCTTGGAGTTGAGTTTGGGCTTTTTGTGCATACTCCTCGCTCGCAGGAAGCATGTGGACGACTTCGTTGAAAAGTCGCGTCGCCTGATCCGGCTGGGTGGAGCGCAGCGTATAAGCACGCAAATACGTTTCTTTGGCTTTCTCGCGCACCTCCTCCATAATGTTTTGAGCGGTGGCATTTTTGGGGTCCATTTTCAAAAGGCCGCTGGCCAGGCCGGTCGCCTCTCCCAAACGCCCGGCCAAGCGGGCATTGCGCGCATTGTTTTCTATGGCAGGCACAGCAAACAACACAATGCGCTGCCGGAGGGTGGAGCCTGTCCCCTCCGAAAGTTTCTTGTCCAACTCATAGAAGTCAAAAAACTCCCGCGGCGTCAGCTTTTCAATGCGACGGTTTTTGTTGGCCAAGTCCGTCAGCTGCGCGTGCATGGTTTTGCAGCGGGCGTGTTTGTCTGCACAAGCCTGGGCCAGCTGGGTGGCTTCTTCTACCTCCCCCGCCTTGAATTTTTCTGTCACCGCCACCCAGGGAGTGTCCGGGGTGACAACGGTGGGGCGAGGAGCGTCCATGCGGCGAATGGCCTCCACGGCAATGCTTTGAAAGCTTGTCGCATCCCTGTGCCCGGGGACAACCGCCAAAACATCCTCCGTCAGGGCTTTGAGTTCCACCATTTTCTCGCGGCTGGAGGTTTGCGAGGACAAGGCATTGGCCGCCGCTATTTTCTTGCGGATTCCTTCCTGAAGCTCTCGTTTGAGGTTGTTTAAGCGCTCACGCTGGTATTCCGTCGTTGTCACGCGCCCCAGGCGGACATGGGCCTCCCGCAGCTCCAGCACACTCAGCGCATCCTGCGCCGCATCCATGGCGGCCTGGTTGGGTACCTCCTGCTCTGCGGCCTTGAGGAGCTCTTCTATTTCCCTGGTGCGAAAATCAGGCGCCTGTTCATGCAGCTCTTGCAAAGCAAGCTGGGCGTCAAACCAATTGCCTTCGCGGATGAGCGTTCTTGCGCTTTGGAAACGCCCATTGAGGATGCTTTCCCTCCGCCCTATCTCCCCTGCTGCTTGCGCCTCCAATGCTTTTTGTTTCCCCTCTTGTGTTTTGACATATATGCCGACGCCCCCCAGGGCAAACACGAGGAACAGGACAACAAACAGCAGCTTTCGACTCTTGGACTTTTTTTGAGTCGCCTCCTGCTCTCGTCTGCGCGAGCGCAGGCTTTGCCTCTCAGGACGGCGGCCCTCCGGGCGGCGGCGAGACTCCAAGGCTGCACCGCTGCCGACTTTGGCCAGGCGCCGCTCAGGCTCTCCTTCGCAGACAAACTGAAACTCGCTGTCACCCAGGGAGATTTGGTCACCATTTTCAAGCAACGTTTCCTCGTCAATGGCTTCTCCGTTGATGAGCGTTCCATTGCCAGAGCCCATGTCCGAAGCCATCCACCCTGAAGGCGTTTGACGCAACAGGAGGTGTTTTCTCGAAACGGAATTGTCAGGAATGGAAATGGCATTTTCCGGAGAGCGCCCGACAACCACTTCTTCGCCTGTCAAAACATATTCGGAGCCCATCTGGTTTCCGGCGGTGCACACCAATTTGGCTTCTTGCGCAGCAAGCGCTTCTTCATGCTCAACCTCAGGAGGGCCTTGCCGGGAAACTTTGGAGGGTGCCTCTCCTGGAAGAGCTCGCGCTGGACGTCTTCCTGCAGGGCGGGCAGGACGTTGCCGAGGAGGTCTGGAATTGGAATCGGACATAAGAGAGCAAAGACTTAAACAACGACAAAGAAACTGTATACTCTAATAGGCGCCGGTCAATAATGCATAGATGATGGGGCTGAACAACACCAAAAAAACCGTCGGAAAAATGCAACCGATGAGGGGGAGTAACATTTTGACGGGGGCTTCGTTGGCCAGTTTTTCGGCGCGCTGGGTGCGATCTATACGCAATTGCACCGACTGAATTCGAAGAACTTTTCCCAGGCTTGTGCCCATTCTGTCTGCTTGAATGAGGGCAGAAACAAACTGTGTCACGGCTGGCAAGTCGATGCGGTGTACCATGCTTTTGAGGGACTCTTCCCTGCTTTTGCCCATTTTAAGCTGTTTGAGCACCAAGCTGAATTCGTCGCGCAAAGGCCCTGGCTTGCCCTTCTCAACCACTTTGGCCAAGGCGCCTGTGAAGTCCAACCCTGCTTCAACAGACAGCGTCAACAAGTCGAGATCATAAGGAAGCGCCCGGCTGATTTTGAGGTGGCGGCGTTTGACTTGATCGTTGAGCCAGATTCTCGGGTACCACAGGCCGATGAAGCCTACAGGCAAGGCCCACAGCAAGTTGATCTCAAAGGTATTCGCGCACATCAAACCCAGGCCAAGGCCCAGCGCCAAACCAATTTCCTGCAGGGCCATAAATTCTTCAGGGTGATAGTCTGCAGGCTCTCCCGCACGCACCAATTGGCGGCGTATGCGGTGCTCATAACTGGGCCACATGAAGCGCCGATTCATAACCCCCAACCGGCGAATCAACACATTGCTGGCCCCCTTCATCCCCCCCAGAGACTCATTGCCCGTTTCGGCAGACAGTTTTTGGACATAGGAGCGATGCATCCAATAGACAAAAAACCAAACCGCTGCGGCAGTGGCCAAGGAAGCCAGCAGGAAGAAAACCGAAATAAGCATGCCTTGCACAGTGCGCCCCTTAAATGTCGATGTTGACAATGCGACGGATCATCAGCAAACCGAGGACTTCCATGATGGCAACGGCTGCTATCATCGCATATCCCCAATAGCTGTTCAGCAAAGGTTGCATCAAATCCGGCCGCTGGTAGTTGACGATGAGCCCAAGGGCAATGGGCATGGCCGCCACAACCCACCCTTGCAATTTTCCTTGTGCCGTCATGGAGGCGATTTTTCCTTCCAGACGAAACCGCTCACGAATGGTGGTTGACAGGGTTTCAAACATTTCTGCCATGTTGCCACCCAGTTGACGGGCGATGTTGGTGGAAACCGCAACGAGATCTAAGTCATCCGAGCCCACGCGCGCAGCCATGTTCAGCAAAGCCTGGTCCAAAGAAACGCCCAATTTTATCTCACGCACATACAAAGTGAATTCCTGCCCAAGAGGACTGGGAGCATCCTTGGAAATAAACTCGACGGACTGCTGAAACGTCAGGCCCGCTTTAAAGGCATTGGCCATGCCCTGCAAGGCATCCACCAGCTGCGCGTTGAAATTGCGGATTCTCCGCTGGCGAAGGTATCTGATGAGAATCATCGGCAGGAAAAACCCAAAAATGGTGGCAAAAATGGCCATGAGCGCATTGGAAAGCACATAGGCCAACAAGCCCAGAAGGACCATGGTGGCCACATTCATCGCCAACAACTGTCTGGGATCGATGAACAAAAACATGTTCCCCAAATCATCCAGCGAGCGAACAATGTAGCGCTCCTGGTATTGCTCATAGGCCCGGACGAACACGCCATAGACAACCAGAAACAAAAGAAACAGCGCCGCCGTAATAAAAATAGCCGCCAGCCCTGGATATAATGCACTCATCAAGCACCCCTGCCTTATCGAGAGCCAAGCACTTCAATCATCGCTTTGCGTTTTTCCCCCAAATTCTTCTGCATGTTGGAATCTGTCAGGGAGCGGATGGTTGTCCTGCGGTTTTCAGAAAGCATTTCTGTGTCTTCTTCGTTGCGCAACGACAAAATTAAGTTGCCAAGCTCTTGTGCCAATGCCAGCTGCTCCACATCCTCAGGCAAAATCATCAGAGAAATCTCCCCGTATTTGCGCTCTGCGTCTGTCATCATGGAGACATTGGTGGTGCCCGTAATCATTCCTGTCGCCAACACCATCACATTCTGCATGAGCGTCATCGAGATGCTCTCTTGCGATTGGTTGTCTTTAAAAATGCCAATGATGTCCACCCTGTCATTGGGGCGAATCCATCCGCCCACAGAAGAGACCGTGTCCACCTGCAAGGTAAAAGCGCGCATGCGTTTTAAAACCTTTGAGGAAAGCCGCTCCACAGTCCTGGACATCGAAAACTGGGACCACAGCAGCGGGTCGCCCTTCTGGACATTCACCAGAATTTTCTGGTTTCGAATGTGGTTCGCCTCCCCGGCACCAATGTTCGAGCTTGTGGCAAAAAGCTCAGGAATCTGCCGCGAAACAATCATATCATTGGTCACCACCGTGCCTTCGGGTATGTTGGTGTCGGCAACAAGGACCGTCTTTAAATTCCAACCTTGCCGCACAGACCTTTCCTGGCTTTTGATGGCGGTAAAAGCCATAATTCCTGCCAGAATGGCCAAAATGGCCGCCATCACAAGGGGCATCTTTCCTTTTAACATACAGCAGCTCCCTTTAGCATACAGCAACTTCTCCCGTTAGACGAACAAACAGCTTCCAACAGCCCAAGGAGATGAATCCCCACTCCTTTCTCGGGCTGGCCTCACAATTCAAAAACACCGCAATGTATGCACATCCTCCCTGCTCTGCCAACCGCATTTCTCTCCAAAAGAGAAAACCTTGCAAGTCCCCCTAGCCTTTTTTGCCCAAACCGCGCAAAGCATCGGCCACCTTTGCCCATTTTAGCAACAAAACCAACAACACGGCAATAAGGCTTGCCAACAGCTGCCAACACAAGCCCATGGGAAAGGGCTCTCTCATGTGAATGTAGAGCATGCGCCCCAATGCCAAACCGAGAAGTCCGCCGGTGAAGGTGCGCCATACATTCGAAAAGGCATGGGGCCAAAATTGGCCTAACATCCAATCCACCATGGCCGGCAAACTGAGCCCCAAAACAATCCAGCGCTCGATGGCCATTTCTCGTGGAGGGGCGTGAAAAACAAACTGAGCAACCCATACCAGCAACACAACCGGATAAAGGCCCGTGCAGCGGGCGCAGAGGAATTGCCCTTGGACGGCATAGCAGCGATGCAGCTCATGCTCTCGATGATGGCTTAATAAAAACCGGCCCCACATTCACCACGTCTCAGTTGGCTGCGACGCAAAAATGTCAAGGACTTCTTCGCGGGACACCAGGGATTTTCTGACGAGCAACTCCGCCAGGCCAAGCATGATGCTTGCCAACTCTTCCGTCCCTTTCTCGGCAAGAAGCTCTGCCAGCTGCGCTCTCAAAGAAGCCTCGTCGGACAAGGCATCGCCCGCAGGCAGCTTGAGGCCCGAGACGGGTGTTATTTCCCGCTCAGTGGAAGACTCCAGAGAAGGCTCCGTGGACGTCTTCATCAAAACCGTGTCCATGTCCGCGGGTGGACCTGGGCGCCGAACAATCTGCGTCAGCTCATCCGAGTCCAAGGGAGCGGCGCTGGGCAGTTGCATTGCCACACGCACAGGCTCCGCCGCACTCGACGAAGGCGCAGGCGTGCTTTCTTGTGCGGCTTGCTCATCCTCCTCGAATTTCAGAGAGCCGAACAAGTCTTCTTCAGAGAGTGCGGAGGGTGGCTGCGCGCTTTCGGTTGTTAAGACAACCAAAGTTTCTTCAGAAGCATCCACGGCCGGCGCTTCGCCGGTGGAAGCCAAAATTTCTCCCGAGGCCAACCCCTGATCTTCCAGGGCGGACAGCACCCGCCCTATCTCGTCCGCGGAAGCAACATAGAGGTGGATGGATTTGGCATTCAACCAACTTCTGGCCCGCTCAATGGCGTCTGTGGCCAGGGGATCTGCAACGGCGATGCAAAACTCACCGGGACTGAGCTCTTCAAACGGAATCAGCCTGTGGCGGTTCTGAAAACTCAGAGGGACCACCTGGGCAAAGGATGAAGATACCAGATTGAGCTCTGTATAAGGGAGCGCCTTCTGCTCAGCCAATGCGCGCGCAAGCGCATCCGCCTCCAGCCGGCCTCGCTGAACCAAAATCTCCCCCAGCCGACCTGGATCGCCGTCCGTCTGGAACGCCAATGCCTCACCAATGTCCTGTGCAGAAATCGCCTTGTGGGCTACGAGAATTTCACCAATTTTCTTTTTCATAAGCAGGCATGACGCTCTGTTACCAAGTATAAACACAACCCCTTCTTCACCCCAACCCTATCTCAAGCTCTGAACTTCGTCTTCATTCTCTTCAACGTCCATAATACGAATCCCTTGAGGAGGGACCAATATAAACAGCTTATCTTCTAATGGCTGATCTACCGAATAATCTGTGTAGCTTAACTCCAAAAACAACGGCGGGGATGAAACATTCAATGTCCGACGCTCCGGAAAAACCTTCTGCGAGCCCACCCGCGCAAAGGAAGCAAAGGTCAGCTTATAATTCTGCGAGCCCCGAACTTCGCTCTCTATCACCCGAAAATTCTTCGGATGTACATGCAGCTGTTGCGAAAGACTCTCCGTTGCCAACGAAAGACACAGCTGCCCCGCCCCTGTGCAAGGGACTTCGGGCTGTGCTTTTGCCCCCGAAAAACGCGGGGCCGCCCCCAACAAAACCTTCGCAAGCTCCGCAGGAGAAAAATACAGCGGCAAAAAACGCCTCAGGTTATTTTGCGTTGCAGCTCCATGATAGAATATGCCTTTTTCCATGTCCCACAATGCAAACCGCCCCGCTTGCGAAACAAAAATTTGAAGGGGACGCCCCAGGCCATCCAACAGCTGCATGTGGATGGAATCGGGAAGCCGGGCAGCCACCAACACTTCGAGCACGCCTTTTTGCTCGGGTGCGTCAACTTTCAGACGCGCTTGCCCCTTGACGCTATGGATTTTTGACTCTTCTCGCTCTATGTGCTCCACAAGCTGCTCTGGAGGCACTTGCTGGAGCGGCTTCGTGTGCACGCAAGCAGTGAAGACAAGGAGGAGGATGGTTTTTTTCAAATGCATTGCTTTGGCATTCTACGCAAAGAGAGACTGCTCTATACTATCTTGTTTCTGCTGAGGTCTACGAATTCGAGAGCTGAATGAAAATGAATACTCTGTTGGAGTGGATGCACCTGGATGGCGTTTCGCTGGCAGGTGGCCTCACCTTGGCCATCATCCTCCTGGCTTCGCTGCTGTCTGTGGCGGTTGCCATTGAGCGCCTCATGGCGCTTTGGTCTTTGGGGCCCAAAACGCGCGCACTCTTCGAAAGCATTGCACGCCAGCTTCTGCAAAACGACATTCCAGCGGCAAGGGCGCTCGCTGAGCGCTCCGCTTTGCCTGTGGCAGAAGTGTTTCGAGTCGGTTTCCAGGCGGCACAGCGCGCAAACCCCTCGACAGCCATAGAGCGTGAAAGGCTTGCGCAAACCCTGAAGCTTCGCGGCTCCCTCTGGGTGTTGGGCACTGTCGGCGCCGTCACGCCTTTCATCGGCCTCTTTGGTACGGTTGCCGGCATTATGATGGCTTTTCGAGACTTGGGCCTGGATGTCCAGGCCGGCGGCTCCGGAGGGCCCGGCAGCGTCATGAGCGGCATTGCTGAAGCGCTCGTCGCAACCGCTGCCGGCATTTTTGTTGCCGTCATCGCCGTTGTCCTCTTCAACTATTTCCAGTCGCGCCTTTCTCGCCTCTCCATGGAATTCAAACTTATTTTTGCCGAATTCACCGAGCTTCTCGTGGCGGCAAAACCTCCCCCCGCCTCTTGGGTGCCTTCTTCGTCTGCGGATTCTTCAAAGCAGGTGGAGCCCCCACACTCTTTGCCGCCTGCTTCTTCAAAGGAGGGTTAGCGCATGGCAGGAGGAACTTCACCCAACAATGAAAACGCTCAAGCTTTTTTGGGCGACGAAGACGCGCTGAACGAAGCTGTCTTCTCCGAAATTAATATTACGCCGCTGACGGATATTTTTCTGGTGCTCCTCATTATTTTTATGGTGACAAGCTCCGTCATTATTGCCCCCCAGGGTACCCCCAACCCAAGTGGCATTCGCGTCAACCTCCCCCAGGGAGGAAAAAATGCGAGCCCTTCCCTGCCTGCAACCGACTTGTCCATCGCTGTCCTGGCCGATGGACGCCTCGTCGCCTCAGGCCACGTTGTCAGCCCGGAAGAGCTGGAAACCCTTCTCCGCGAAGCCAAAGACAAGTCTGTCGACACGCTGGTTGTTATTCAGGCGGATGAAGGCGTCCCCCATGGGAAAGTCGTCGAAGTCATGGGCATGGCCCAAACCGCAGGCTTGGGGCAACTGGCCATCGGTGTTCGACAAAAACGCGAATAGACCGAAAGTGGGCCAGGGTTGTTGTCCTTTGTCAGTCTCTTGTCACTCCTGACACAACGCTGTCAGGAGCGCTTTTTTAAACGAGGAGTCCTCACAAGCTATGGGCTTGCTTGACAGCGTGCTGCCAGGCGGCCTGATACATTCAAAACCATCCGGAGGACACCATGGAATATGAAGTCACTGTCGTTGAATTGCCTGCCAGGCAGCTGGTGGGGTTAAGCGAGCGCATGCATATGAGGGATGCAAAGGAAAAATGCCCTGCGTTGTGGAAAGCACTCATGCTCAGACGCGAAGAAGTGGCAGGGCTTTCTGAAAACTGCTCTTATGGCGTGTCCACCTGCATGGGAGAAAACGGCGAATTCGACTATTGGGCGACGCTGCCGACATCGCCTTCGGTACATGCACCTTCCGGCATGAAGTGTCTGACGCTGCGCGCCGGAAAGTATGCCCGGTGCACGGTCAACTTGGCTTCCCTTGAAAAAGCCTACGACTTTCTCTATGGCGCGTGGGCCAAAACTCAAAAAGCGCATTCCGTTGACTTTGCGGCGGCATGTTTCGAGCGCTATGCCGAGGATTGGCAGGTGACCGGTACCTTCGAGTTGTATGTTCCACTGTCATGACGAAATTCGGTGTCATCTGTGCTATGCTTTCGCGCTGGCATTTCTTCTTCTGCTGACTTTTTCGCACCATGACACGCCGCGCCGATCGTCTTTTTCAAATTGTCCAAATGTTGCGTGGACGCCGCTTGACGACAGCCGCCAAACTCGCTGAGCGGCTCAGCGTCTCCGAGCGTACCATCTACCGAGACATCCGCGACTTGTCACTTTCAGGCATTCCCGTCGAAGGCGAGGCCGGTGTCGGCTACCGACTTCATGTGCATTTCGAGCTTCCACCGCTGATGTTTGGAGCACATGAAGTCGAAGCGCTGATTGCCGGCATTCGTCTGCTCAAAACCCTGGGCGGCAACAAGCTTGCTCAGGCCGCTGAGTCCGCACAGGAAAAATTAATGGCTGCGCTGCCGCATGAGCGGCGCATCACCGCCGAAGCTTCTCGGATTTTCGCTCCCGCTGTGGGCGGCAACCCTGCCGTCCGCGCTTTCTTTGATCAGATTCACTTTGCCATCCTCCAACAGCAGGTGTTGCGCATGGAGTATGTGGACGGACAGTCCCGCCGCACCCAGCGCGACATTCAACCGCTGGGACTTTTTTTATGGGGACAAGTCTGGCTCCTGGCCGCGTGGTGTGAAAAACGATCCGACTACCGCTGCTTCCGCTTAGATCGCTGCCAACGCATCGACTTTCTCGAACGGTTTTTCACGGAAAGCCCCGAGCGCTCTTTCAACGGCTTTCTCAAGTCCGTCGGTGCGGATGAGGAATGAAAAGCGTTCTCCAACTTCAGGCAACGGCTTTGGCCATGTTGGCCACAGCTGCAAAACCTGCCGGATCTGCCACAGCCAAGTCAGCCAGAATTTTTCGGTCCACCTGGACATTGGCTTTGCTAAGCCCCGCCAGCAACCTTGAATAGCTCATGCCCAGGCCGCGGGCCGCAGCATTAATCCGCACAATCCACAGCGAGCGAAAATCCCTCTTCCTCCGGGCTCTGTCTCTGGAGGCATAGTCCAGACCCCTCTCCACCGCCTCCTTCGCCCTGCGGAAACAATTCTTTCTTCGCCCTCGATAGCCTTTGGCAAGCTTTAATACTTTATTGCGGCGGCGACGCGCTTTGGGACCTCGTTTGACGCGCATGACAATCTCTCTTCTTCAGCGCTCTTTGGCGCCATAGGGAAACAGTTCCTTAACAACTTTCTTGGCGTCCATGTCTCGGAGGTGACTGCATCCCCGGTTCTGGCGCTTGCTGCTTGTGGATTTTGAAAAAGTAAACAGGTGCTTCGCATTGGCCTTGGCATGCTTCACCTTGCCGCTCTTCTTCACTTGAAACCTCTTCTTCGCTCCACTCTTTGTCTTCAGCTTGGGCATGATGACGTCTTCCAGGCAAAAATTTTTGAGAAGCCTGTGCTCCTACCTTGCAAGCAAGGCTGTGTCAACTGTTTGCTGCTGTTTCGCTTTCTGCTTGCGAAATTTCACTTTCAACCACCGAAAGCTTTGCTTCCGTCTGAGAGTTTTTGGGCAGCTCTTTCTCCTGGACATCGGCTTTGGGGCGCTTTTGCTCACGCTTGGCGCGCTCCAAGGCGGCCACTTGTTGCCTTTGTGCGTCCCGCGCCTTCTGGGCAACTTTGGGGTTGGGCGCTAAGATCATAAACATCTGCCGGCCTTCCATGCGCGGCGGCATTTCAACCACGGCCACATCTGCCAAGTCCCTCGAAACTTCGTCCAAAACAGCCTGGCCTCTGTCTCTGTGCGCAATCTCCCGCCCACGGAACATAATCGTCACTTTCGCTTTGTTGCCTTCCTCAACAAAACTGCGAATGTTGCGCACTTTGAATTCATAGTCATGCTCTTCTGTCTTGGGCCGGAGTTTGACTTCTTTGACTTTGACGACAACCTGCTTCTTTTTGGTTTCGTTGGCCTTCTTCTTCTCTTCATATTTGAAGCGGCCATAGTCCATAATTTTGCAGACGGGGGGCTTGGCCATGGGGTTGACTTCCACCAAGTCCAAACCTTCCTGCGCGGCGTGCGCTAAGGCAGCTTCCAGGGTGAGTACCCCCAGCTGCTCGCCTTGTGAGCCTACGACGCGGACTTCGCGTGCCCGAATTCGCCTATTGGTCCTCTGATCTCGAACGATAAACTGACCCTCCTGAAAACATTTTAGGGGTTAGAGAAATACCTGGGTGAATGCCTAAGTCAAGCCCCTCTCGCTGCCTTCTTCAAAAAAGAAGGGCCCACCCCTGCCCCCAAGCCGAGCTCTACCCTCAAAGCCCATGCAGCTGAGTCATTTTTCCCACACCCTCTCTTTTTCCTGACCGTTGACCTGGCCTGTGCACTGTTCTATCGAGCAACATCATGCCCCTTAACCACGACTTTAAAATTTTCACTGGCAATTCCAACAAAGACTTGGCCGTCCGCGTCTGCGCGTATTTGGGCAGGCCCTTGTCCAAAATCAACGTCACTCAATTTTCTGACGGCGAAACCAATGTTGAAATCAGTGAAAACGTCCGCGGCCTCGACGTCTTCATCCTCCAGTCCACGTGCCCCCCCGTGAACAACAACCTCATGGAGCTGCTCATTATTTGTGATGCACTCAAGCGCGCCAGCGCCGGCTCCATCAACGCTGTCATCCCCTATTATGGCTATGCGCGACAAGACAGAAAAGTCGCGCCGCGCACCCCCATCACCGCGCGTATGGTGGCTGACCTCATTGAAGTGGCGGGCGCCACGCGCGTCGTCTCGATGGATATGCATGTCGGGCAGATTCAGGGCTTCTTTAACATCCCTACAGACCATATGTATGCCGCACCGGTTTTTCTCGAAGACATCCGCCAGCGCTTCCCAAATTATTCAGAGCTGGTGATTGTCTCCGCAGACGCAGGAGGCGTGGAGCGCTCGAGAGCCTATTCAAAACGCCTCGACTGCCAGCTCGCCATTGTCGATAAACGCAGGACTCAGGCCAACGCCGCGGAGATTATGAATTTGATTGGCGACGTCCAGGGCAAAGACGCTCTCATCATCGATGACATCATCGACACCGCAGGCACCATCACCCAGGGCGCCGCCGCCCTCAAAGCCAATGGCGCCAAACGCGTCTTCGCCTATGCTGTGCACCCCGTGCTCAGCGGCCCTGCCTTAGATCGCATCCTCGCCTCCTGCATCGAAGAGCTCGTCGTCACAGACACCATTCCCCTCTCGGAAAAAGCCAAAGCCAGTGGCCGCATCCGCATCGTCAGCACGGCGAAACTTTTTGGTGAAGCCATTGCGCGCATTCACCGCGCAGAGTCTCTAAGCTCACTCTTCGTTTGACCAGGCTTCTTGTGCAAGCAGCGCCTGCTCTTCGGGGGTGAGCGGGCGCTTTTCCAGCAAGTCCGGGCGCAGGGCTTGCGTGCGTTTGAGCGAGCTCCAACGTCTCCAGGCGGCAATGCGCGCATGGTTGCCGCCAAGCAGCACCCGGGGCACCGCGACGCCGCGAAATACGGGCGGGCGCGTGTAGTGAGGGTGCTCCAAAAGGCCGTCTTCAAAACTTTCCAAAGAGGCGGAAGCTTCGTTGCCGAGCGCCTGCGGAAGCAAGCGTACCACCGCGTCCATGACGCAAAGCGCGGCCAACTCGCCGCCTGTCAAAACATAGTCGCCCACGGACAGCTCTCCGTCCACATGGGCTTTCACGCGCTCGTCCACACCTTCATAGCGTCCGCATACGAGGGCCATGCCCGGGCCCTTCGCAAGCTTGTGCGCCAAGGCATGGTTGAAGCGCTGCCCGCAGGGCCCCATCAGCAACACAGGCACATCCGGAAATTGCCGGCGCGTGGACTCTATGGCCAGCAAGCAAGGCTCCGCCTTCATCACCATGCCGGCGCCACCACCGTAGGGCAGATCATCCACCACGCGGTGCTTGTCCCTCGCAAAAGGGCGAATGTCCACCGCGTGCAAACGAAAAACCCCCTGCACCAAAGCCCTCCCCACAATGCTCTCGCGCGCATAGCCCTCAATGAGGCCGGGAAATAAACTTAAAACGCTCAACTCAAACATGAGGCTATTCTAACTCGAGGGGGCGCACGACGACATAACCCTCCTCCATGCAAAGCTTGGGGACGTACTCCTCCACCCAGGGTACCATCCACTCCTTCCCCTCCTCGTTGTGGATGACCACATTCGGCACCGCCCCCGTATACAGCAAAGTGCTGACATGTCCCAACACTTCGCCGGACTCCAGACAGGCCCTAAGGCCTATCCAGTCCTCCAGAAAAAATTCTCCCTCTTCGAGCTCGCCCAACTCCTCGCGGGCTACCCATACCCGCGCGCCCACCAGGGGCTTTGCCTCTTCGGGCGTGGACACCCCCTCCAGCAAGAGGCGCCACCCTTCGTTGAGTTTTCCAAGCTTCCCCAACACAAGAAGGCGCTCCTCACCTGTCTTCAGGCAAAGCCGTACGCGCTTGACAAGCTGGAGACTCTGGCTTTGGGGGTGGAATGTTTTTACCACCACCTCTCCCTGGGTGCCGAATACGCGGGAGACATAGCCCAACTGAAGCCAGGCTTTCATGGGGAGGCGGCACTCAGGGCAGCAGAAGGGGCGGGGGACTTCCCCTCAACATCCAACTGCAGCTTGCTTTCGGGAGGTGTCAGGCACGAAGCGGCCACCGTGCGCAGGGCGTGGATGATGCGGCCGTCTTTTCCAATGACTTTGCCGACGTCTTCTTCGGCGACTTTCAACTTGCAAACAAAACCCCCGGGGCCTTCGCTCACCGTCACTTCCACCTCTTCCGGAGAAGAAACCAAGGCCTGTGCGACATATTCAATGAGTTGTTTCACGCAAATCCCCTTGGGTGGCCATCCGACAGCTTTGCCCTTGCAGGGCCTGGTTCAGTTTTCTGTGGGCTGCGCGTTTGCTGCCAGACGGTTTGCGCGTTTTTTGAGGTTGGCAACCGTCTCGGAGGGCTTGGCGCCCACGCCTATCCAATAGGCCCAGCGCTCTTCATTCACTTCAAACTTCGGAGGCTCCAGGTTCGGGTTGAACAAGCCAATGGCTTCAATAAACTTGCCGTCCCGGGGACTGCGCGAGTCCGTGGCAACAAGGTGGTAAATCGGTTTCTTTTTGGCGCCAGCTCTGGTGAGGCGAAGGACAACAGCCATGCTTTTTCAACTCCCTGTGACAAAATGCTTTGAAGCTAGCTGCTCTAACGCCAGGCCGCCTCCCATGTCAAGCCCCCTCTTCTTCTTGCCCCTTCTTCGAGGACAAAACAGCCAGCTGCCCACAGGCCGCCGAAATGTCTGCCCCCCTGCCTTCGCGTACAAACACAGCGCAATGCTTCGCTTCCAACAAAGCGCGAAAACGCTCCACCCGCTCGGGGCCCGGGCTTTCAAAAGGCAAACCTTCATTGGTGTTATAGGCAATGAGGTTAATTTTGGAGGGGACTTGCCGGACAAACTTGGCCAGTCTCAGCGCATCCTCGTCGCTGTCGTTGAGGCCTTTGAAGAGGACATAGCTGAATGTCAGCCTTTGCCCCGGCTTTAACGGAAGTTTTTGGCAGGTTTCCATCAACTTCTCAAGCCCCCACTTGCGGTTGACAGGCATCCACCGGCTTCGCTGCTCGTCTGTGGAAGCATTGAGTGAAATGGCCAGCTTCACGGGGATGGCTTCGGCCAGGCGCAGGAGGGCTTCAGGCAGGCCTGAAGTCGACACCGTTATGTGGCGCGTTGAGAAATTCAACCCATCCTTGCACAGCAAAAGCCGGAGCGCTTTGCTGACATTCATGAGGTTGTGCAAAGGCTCTCCCATGCCCATGAAGACGAGGTTGGAGAGGGGGCGCTCCCTGGGAAACCCTTCAGCCTTGAGGAGGTGGTTGATGGTGTATACCTGGGAGAGAATTTCGCTGGGCTTCAAATGGCGGACAAAACCCATTTGGGCTGTCAGGCAAAACTTGCAACCCATGGCGCAGCCCACCTGCGAGGAGAGGCAGAGGGTTTGGCGTTTTTCAAAAGGCATATAGACGGACTCAATGCCCTGGCCGTCTTCTGTCACAAAGCGGTATTTGACGGTACCGTCGGAGGAGCGCTCCGCTGTGTCCAGGCGCAGGCAGGCAATGTGGGCCTGCGCTTCCAGCGCCTCTCTCAAGGCTTTGGACAAGTCACTCATGCAAGAAAACTGCGTTGCGCCCCTTTGGTGCAGCCACGCAAACACTTGCCGCGCACGAAAGGGTTTTTGCCCAAGTTGTGAAACCAGCCAATGCTCCAACTCCGTGGGCTGCATGGACAGTATGTCGACTTTATCACTCATCAGAGCATGCGTTTGAGCGCGTTGTCTTTTCTAAAAAAATGATGCCACAGCGCCATCCCTGTGTGCATCACAATGAGGAGGAGCAAAACCACGCCCATGGCTTCGTGCATTTTGCCGAGCATTTTGGCGACAACGTCGTTTTTCCCCATCAGGGTTGGAAGCTGCATTCCCAAACTATAAATTTCCAGCACCCTCCCTTTGGCATTGACCATCAACCAACCCGACAAAGGCAGTACGGCCATCAAAGCCCACTGAAACCCCAGCATCAGCTTCAATGCCTTCGCCTGCCATGAGGGCACCGCAGGTACAATGGGCGGCCTGTTGCCTGCAAAATGGGCCACCACCCGAAAGAGCAACCAGGCCAGCAACACAAGGCCCAACCCAAAATGCACACTCATCATCAGCTTGCGCTCAGCCGTGTCTTTTTCAAAAAGCTTGCGCATCCAAATGCTCGCATAGATGAGCACCATCATCGGCACGCCCGTCCAATGGAAAAAACGCAAGGTAAGTGAAAATTTTTCAGGCTTGTTTTGGTTTTTCGACATCTTCATCCTCTCATAAAAAAAAGCAGCCACTTGAATATTCAAGCGCTGCGTGTCGCAAGCTCTATACTGGAGCTGCGTCCAAAGTATTCACAAGAAAGTTTCAAAATTTTCCAGGCGCTTCAGCCTCACTTGAAAAAAACAGCTGCGCAATATTCAAAGGGGGCTTGTCGCCCCCAGCCGCAGTTAGCTTTTGCAGCCACACTGCTTGCCGCAGCAGGGCCTTAAAATTTCTGACTTGCGGAAGAAATAAGAAACTTCTCTGCAGGCGCTTTGCGTTGAGTCGGAGCCGTGCACCACGTTGGCTTCAATGCTGTCGGCGAAGTCCCTTCGCAATGTCCCCTCGGCGGCTTTTTTGGGGTCTGTCGCTCCCATAATTTCACGGTTTCTTGCCACGGCGTCCTCTCCTTCCAGCACCATCAACACCACGGGGCCCGACGTCATATATTTCACCAGGTCCGCGAAGAAGGGGCGCTCCTTGTGCTCCGCATAGAAGCCTTCTGCCTCTTGCACCGAAAGCTTTTGCATGCGCATGGCGGCGATGCAAAAACCCTGGGACTCAAAGCGGCTGATGATTTTGCCGATGATGTTTTTGGCGACACCGTCGGGTTTGATGATGGACAAAGTCTTCTCGAGGGCCATGGCGTTTCTCCTGGGTTGAATATTTCAAATGCTTTTGGGGTTCGCACTATCCAAGGCACGGGTTTTCCGCAACAGCTTGTTGGGGAGTGCTTAAATAAGCGGGGGTTTTCTTTTGCCCTGCAAAAGAGCGTTGACACCCATCCACCTCCACTCCCCTCCCCTTACCTGCGCCGCTTGCATATTTACGCATGCTGGAAACAAGCCATATGCTAAACTGCACGCAGCTTGGGTCGGCACAGGAAAAATCCACCAACAAAGGAAGGCCAACGCCGCGTGCGCACCGTGAAAAACTTTGCCATGAAACGCTTGCTGCCTCTGCTGCTGGGCACAGCCCTCGTCGCCTGCTCCTCCTCTTCAGGCATAGGCAGCAACGAAGAAGCACTCCATGGCATTCGCACCGTCTCCTTTGACAAGAATGGCGGCGACACCGAGGCCGTGCCTGCAAGCATTGCCATCCGCCCGCCGGCAAACACCTTGGGCAGTCTGCCCGAGCAGCCCAGGCGCGCGGGGCATACCTTCGTTGATCAGCATCCTCAACGGAAACAGCCCCACGTGGTTTTGGTGGCAACAACAAGAGCGCTTTTTTGAGGACACCCAAACCTTTGTCCTCAGTTTTGCCTATCTCAAAACAGACGCGGAACCAAGGTGCAGTGCATAACAGCTATGCCACAGGCAACGTCACGAGCAGCAACAGCTATGTCGGTGGCCTGGTGGGGGACAATTGGCTGAATGATGCCAGGGTGCAAGGCAGCGTCACGTTAAACCCAAGCGTCATCGCCACCCGTGCCGAAACTAACATCGACGTTGGACGCGTGGCGGGACGCAATCAGCAAGACGCCTTTCTGTCAGGCAACTACGCACGCGACGACATGAAGCTGAAGCGCGACGGCGCACCCTATGTGCCCACGGCCGAGACTGCTCAAGCAAACAAGCAGGACGGCGCAAGCACCCTTGCATTCCACACACAGGCCTTTTGGACAGGCACGCTGTCTTCCTGGGACTTCTCGGCAAACGGCGACTGGGAATGGCAAGAGGGGTTTTTGCCCACCTTGAGGAATGTTGGGGGGGAGCAAAGGCCTGTAGCGCAAGAGGTGCCATGAAGGGGGCGTTGCCCCCCTTTCCTCCATTTCCCACTGCCTTCCTTTTTTCTGGCCTATATCCCCTTTTCCCAGTATCCTTCCTCATGTGTTGCGACGAAAAATGACATGGTGGATGGTTGTTGCCTGGGGGCTTTGGACCGCTTGCGGCGAAAGTGTACCCGCTGTTTCGCCCTCCCTCTCTTTGGAGAAGGCACTCGTTTCTCCCTCGGAAATGCTGGAATACGAATCTCTCCTGGCGCGACAAACCCTCTGGGAAGAGTTGCTCTCCCAGGCCCAGGTGCAGGCCTTGGGGCCCTCCCATGTACAACCGCTCTTCCCCATATTCACCACCACGGGCTTTGTCGCCAAAGAAGGACCGGCAGAACTTAACTGCCTCAAAGAATCCCCGGAGCTTGTGTTAAAATGGGACGAGCGCAGGGCCGCCTGGAATGACGCCCCCAAAGAAGAATGGCGCGGCTTGTCAGAGCGCGACATTGCGCGCTGCCTGGCCTTAAGCCTGCTCGCACAATGGCAAATTAAAGGCGAAGTCAGCCTCCAAAAGGTGGCCAAGTCGCCTTATGCCGCAGCCTACGTCGAAGGCAGCTTGAGGCTGAACCCCTCTTTTGTCTCCTTGGCAGCCGCTGCTTTCTGGCCTATTCCTTAGGCCTCTATGAAGGCCCCTATGACAGCCGACTTTCTGCGCAGACAACTGCCCTTGACGCTCGAAAAAACTCAGTGGCCGCAACTGGGAAGCCTCTATCGCGGCAAGGTGCGCGACGTCTACGTGCGCGATGACTGCCTTGTCCTTGTCTCCACGGACAGACTCTCGGCTTTTGACCAAGTGCTGACTACGCTGCCTTTCAAGGGCGACTTGCTCAACCAGCTTTCGGTGTTTTGGTTTCAACATACAAAGGCACTGGTGCCCAACCACCTCCTGGACAGCCCGGACGCCTGCGTCAGCATTGTCCAGAAGGCCCAGCCCTTCCCTGTGGAATTCGTCGTGCGCGGCTTTTTGACAGGCAGCCTCTGGCGTGACTATGCCGCAGGCAACGACGCCTATTCCCTGGGCCTCCCCCCGGGGCTTTTGCAAAACCAGCGCCTGGAAAAACCACTTCTCACCCCCTCCACCAAGGCTGCTGCTGGAGAGCATGACTTGCCCCTCCCGGAAAAAGACGTCGTCGCACGCGGCCTCATGTCCGCGCAACACTTCGCCCAGGCCAAGGAGGCCGCCCTGGCTTTGTTTGAAGCAGGCCAGGCCCTGGCGGCACAGCGCGGGCTTATTCTGGTGGATACCAAATACGAGTTTGGCCTCGCAGGAGAGCGGCTTCTCGTCATTGACGAAATGCATACCCCGGACTCCAGCCGCTATTGGCGCAAAGAAAGCTATGACGAGCGCTTCTCCAAAGGCCTCCCCCAGGAAATGCTCGACAAGGAAAACCTGCGCCGCTGGCTGCTCGAGGACATGCACTTTAAGGGCGACGGTCCCCCCCCCGCCATCCCCGAGGACATCCGCCTATCCCTCGCCCAGTCCTACTTGGACGCCTTTTGCACCCTCACCGGCTCCCCCCTGCCCTTAAATGTTGAAAATGTACATGCGCGCGTTGAAAACAACCTGCGCCGGAAAGGCCTCCTCTAAACCGGTCTCAACTCCCCTTCACATGTGCGTTTAAACGGTTTTCAAAAAAACCTACATGTGCTATAAAAGCCTGAGAAGGGGGTAGATGTATGCACGGTTTTTCTTTGTTTTCATTCGCGTTGACAATGTTTTTGGGCTTAGGCGCCCTGTGTGCGCAGGCGCAGGCACAGGTACAAACACAACAAGCGCCCTTGGCCGACATGGAGCCCAAGGCCCAGGAGGGGGAAAATAACCCGCCTTTGCAGGAAGAGGCCTTTGGGCAACTGAAATTGAGCACGCAAACATTCACCCAAACGTTTCAGTTGGCACATGCGTTGGGGGATGAGGCCAACGCCTTGCTCCCTCAGCAGCCGAAGGAGAAAACAGGCCGCCTTCTGAATTTGGAGCTTGGGGGCGACAACCTTGTAAACCCGCACAATGCGCCGTGGAGCCGGGTGGATGGGCTGCCCTTAAGGAAGCGCGAGGAGAAAAAGCTGTTGCCTGTTGAGTGGACGCATATGTCGTGGGCGTATACGCCCTGGGAGCATATGCCGTGGGTGCATATGCCGTGGTCGCATACGCCGGTTCTTTTCCTTCCGCATCCTTCGCATGTCAACACCTGGCCGCACTTGTCCAGGAGCCGTTTTCACGCTTATGACAATGTATGGATGCGTGGCCACGCCGAATTCGTGCTCGCTGCGAGCATTGTCAGCGCCGTCTATCAGATGATGCATGGCCCTGAGGGGAAAGAAAGGTAAAGCCCTCGCCCCTTGACACTTCAGCCTCTATGCCCGAAGACGCGGGCAAAAATGGCTTCCATGTGCCGCGTATAATAGTCCTCTTCGAAACAAGCCTCCACCTCCTGGGGACTCATGAGGGCCAACAACTCCCCATCCCCCAAAAGTGAAGTTTTGAAGTCCACGCCCTCTTCAAAAAACCGCATGGCGTTGCGTTGCACCACCGCATAGGCCGCCTGGCGATCCATCCCCTTTTGGGCCAAAACCAACAACAAGCGCTGCGAATACACCAGGCCCCCCAGGCGGTTGATATTGCGCTCCATGGCCTTGGGGTAGACACACATGGACGCTACCAGCCCTGCAAAGCGGTGCAGCATGAAGTCCAAAGTCACCGTCGCATCCGGCCCAATGACGCGCTCCACCGAGGAATGCGAAATGTCCCGCTCATGCCACAAGGGGACGTTTTCAAGCGCGGCCCATGCATAGCCGCGCATCAGTCTGGCCAGGCCGCTCAAATTTTCTGAAAGCACCGGGTTGCGTTTGTGCGGCATGGCGGAAGAGCCTTTTTGCCCTTTGGAAAAAGGCTCCTCCAGCTCGCCGACTTCGGTGCGCTGCAGGTGCCGAATTTCCACCGCAAACTTTTCAAGGGAAGTCGCCAGCTGCGCCAATACCAAAAAATAGTCGGCATGAATGTCTCTTTGAATAATTTGGCTGGAGACACGGGCGGGGACAAGTCCCAGGCGCCGGCACATGCCCTCTTCCACAGAAGGCGGCAAATGCGCGAAGGTGCCCACGGCGCCGGAGCACATGCCCACCGCAATGGCTTTGCGCGCGCACACAAGGCGCTCCTCATGGCGCGCCAACTCGTCGTACCAGAGGGCCAGCTTGTGCCCCAAAGTCGTCGGCTCCGCATGAATGCCGTGGCTACGCCCCATCATCCTTAAGTGCTTGTGCTCAAAGGCGCGCGCCTTCACGGCCTCCATGGCGCGCCGAAGGCCCTGCAGCAAAACATCCGCAGCGTCACGCAGGGCCAGGGCCAATGCGGTGTCCAACACGTCGGAAGAAGTCATCCCAAAATGCAGCCAGCGCGCCAAAGGGCCAATGCGCGCTTCCATGAATGTCAAAAAGGCAATGACGTCATGTTTGGTTGTCTTCTCAATCTCTTCAATGGCCGCAATGTCCTGGGCGTCAAATGCGCCTGCCTTCGCCTGACAGGCCTCGCTGGCTTCCTGCGGTGCCAGGCCTTCTTCTGCCATGGCGGACAACGCAGCAAGCTCTATGTCTCTCCAGCGGCCAAGCTTGGCCTCTTCTGTCCACAGTGCAAGCATTTCTGGCCGCGAATACCTTGGAATCATCTGCTTTCCTATTTCAAGTTTGAACAACAACGAAAGCCTGTTTCAGAGGCAGCATCCGCTCTGGTTTTGCGCGCCGCACAACGCGCGCCAGCGTCGGGACTTGAGAAGGAGCCTCCTTTGAGTATTTTCTCTTCTGTCCACTCGACAACATTCCCCGACATGTCAAACACGCCATGCGCAGAGACGCAACGAGAAAACCTTCCTGAGGTGGCCAGAGTCCTGCCAATGCCCGCTTCGTTGGCGCTGTTGCACAGGCTGTCATTGAAAACATTGCCATAGGGCCAACGCAATCCATTGTTGCCGCGACAGGCTTTCTCCCATTCGGCCTCTGTGCACAAACGCTTGCCCTGGCTTTGGCAAAGCTCCTGCGCTTTGGCCCAACTCGCATTCACCATCGGAAGTTGCCCGTGGCGGTTGGGGTATTCATAAATGTCGATGCAAAAACCGCCGACTTCTCTGAGGACAGCAGGCAAGTCCTCAAAACTCAAATAGGCATCTTCCTTCTCTGTGCCCATTTTGAAATTGCCTGCAGGAATGCGCAGCATCTGCTCAGGGCAACGCGAGGCAACAGAAGGCGGCGGCACGCCTGCGCGCGACGGGGCGCGCGAAGGCTCCGGGCGCGCGACGGGCGGTGTGTCGTCTTGCAGCTCTTCCGTATGAAAGGCAGACGGCGCAGAAGGCTGGTGCACCACGGCTTCCTCTGAAGAAGGCACGGGCGGTGCAGGCTCTGTCTCTTGAGTCTTGGGGGGGGCGAGAGGTACAAAGCCTTCGACATTTCTTCCCGTCAGCTCTTCCGGCTCCGCCTTCATGAGGGCCAGCAAAATGCCCAGCACCAACAAAGCCCCCGCTATGAAGGCCACCCATTGGAGCCTTCGGACAGTGCGTTTGGGCAACAAGTCTTTGAGCTCCACTTGCGACAAGTCCCCCGAGGCCACGTGCGGCGTCAGGGCATCTGCGGCGGCCCCATGGGCCGGGAAAATGCCCTTGGGCAACAAGCTTCCAAAGGAAGTCTGCTTTTCGTTGTTTTGCGAATATGTTTCATAGAAGGCGGAGAAGTCGTCATAAAACTCCGCCATGTCGCGGTAGCGGACCAGGGTGCTTGCGGCAATGGATTTGCGGTAAATGGCTTCTAACGCTCCGGGGACTTCCGGGTTGCTTTTGCTTAAGCTTGCCCCCCCGCTGTCGGGGAGGACGCCCGCCACCATCTCCCCCATAATGACGCCCAGGGAATAGACATCCGCGCCGGCACCCGGCTCCATGCCGGAAAGAAACTCCGGAGAAAAATAGCCTTCCACGCGGCGTATGCGCTGCGCGTGCACAAAAGGCACCCGCGGAATCGCCAAACCCAGGCCCACGTCCGTCAGCTTCAGGAGGTCCGGCAAGACAAAAATATTTTCCGGCTTCAAATTGAGGTGGGGGCCCATGGCGTGCACCGCTGCCAGCGCGTGTACCAATTGCGCCATCATGGGCTCCACCTCTTTGCACGAAAAAAAACCCCCCTTCAACACACGCTCGTCAATAATGCGCCGCAAGGACATGCCTTCGGCCAACTGCCGCGTATAAAACATCCGCCCTTTGGCCGTGCCTGTCTCAAAAACCCGGCTGAGGTTGGAATGCGACAAACGAGACACCTGCCTCAAAACAAGGCCAAAATGCCTTTGCTCTTCTGCCGTCTGCAGCAAATGAGGGTGGATGACTTTGAGGCAGACATTTGTTTTTAAGGCCTCATCATGCACAGCATAAGAGAAGCCCGTCGGCCCCTCTCCCAGCAAGCTTTGGACGACATAGCGGTCTGCAATCCGCTCCTCCGGTTTAAACAGCCCACCTTCCGCAGACGCCTCGAAGGTTTGGGGTGAATAGCTGCGCGAAACCTGCCGAATGGCGAACGACGACATCCTCTGTCCACACTCCGGACACGCCGTCTGAGTCGCTGGAACATGGCTGCCACATTTGTAGCAAAGCAAAGCTGTCCCCTTCTTGGAAATATACTGCGCTTAATGCGTACCTGTCGAACCGAAACCGCCTGCCCCTCGCCGCGTAGAGTCAAGCTCTTCGACTTCCTCCCAAATCGCCTGAATTCTTTTTGAAATAACAAGCTGGGCAATTCGTTCGCCAGGGTTAATTTCAACAGGAGCATTTGAAAGGTTCACCATCAGCACTTTCAATTCCCCGCGGTAGTCCGCATCCACAGTCCCTGGCGTGTTGAGACAGCTTAAGCCCTTTTTCCATGCGAGGCCTGAGCGTGGGCGAATCTGCGCTTCACAGTCTTCAGGCAAAGCAATGGCAATGCCTGTGGGAAGCAAAGCGCGCTCCAAAGGCTCCAAACGCACGGGGGCTTCAAGCTCAGCGTGCAAGTCCATGCCTGCAGAGCCCGAGGTTTGGTAGCTTGGAAGCGAAACCCCCGGGCGCAGGCGTTGAATGCGCACAAAACGCTGCATGCCACTCATTTCAGGCTTGGCCATTTCATGCCTCGGCATTGTCTTCTGAAGGGGCAAGCGTCTGCTGAAGTGCTTGCTTTCTTGACAATCGGATTCTTCCATTCTTCTCAATTGTAATCACCTTCACCATCACTTCATCCCCCTCTTTCACAACATCCGTCACTGCGCGTACGCGTTTGTCAGACAACTCGGAGACGTGCACCAACCCGTCGGTGCCAGGAAACAATTCGACGATGGCACCAATCTCCAGAATTTTTCGCACAATCCCCAGGTAGACTTTGCCGACTTCTGCTTCACGCGTCAAGGCTTGCACCATCGCAACCGCCTGCTTCACGGCCTCGAAGTTTGCCGAGGCAATGTCCACGCGCCCGGAGTCCTCAATGTTGATGGCACAACCTGTGCGCGCAATAATGTCGCGAATGGTTTTTCCGCCAGGGCCGATGACGTTTTTGATGTATTCGGAGCGGATGTGCAGCGTTGTAATCCTCGGGGCATGAATGCTGATTTCACGGCGGGGCTCTGACAAAATTTCCGCCATTTTCTCAAGAATATGCAGCCTGCCCAGGCGCGCCTGCTCCAGGGCGCGCATCATCAGCTCTGTGGTGATGCTGGTAATTTTAATGTCCATCTGCACCGCCGTTATCCCCTTGGAGGTGCCGCACACTTTAAAGTCCATGTCACCCAAATGGTCTTCATCTCCTAAAATGTCGGAGAGAATGGCCACCCGCTCCTCCTCTTTCACCAGGCCCATGGCGATGCCTGCGACAGGTGCCTTCACAGGAACACCTGCATCCATCATCGCCAGGCTTCCTCCGCATACGGTTGCCATGGAGGAGCTGCCGTTGGACTCCAAAACATCGCTGACAATGCGCAGGGTATAAGGGAATTGCTCTGCGCTCGGCACCACCAAACGCAAGGCGCGTTCCGCCAGGGCGCCGTGTCCAATTTCCCGGCGGCCCGGGCCGCGAAGCGGTTTGACTTCATTCACAGAAAAGGGCGGGAAATTATAGTGCAGCATGAACCTTCTGAAACTTTGGCCATGCAAATGCTCCATGCGTTGCTCATCCTCGGAAGTCCCCAAAGTCGCAACGGCCAGGGCCTGCGTTTCACCACGCGTGAAGAGTGCGGAGCCATGCGTCCTCGGCAGCACACCGACTTCTATGTGAATGGGGCGAACCTGGTTGTGGGCGCGGCCTGCAATTCGGCCCCCCTTCAAAATCATCTCCCGCATGTGCTTGTATTTGAGTTCTTCGAAAACAGCCTCCACCTTCTTGGCTGTGCCTAAGTCAAAAGCCTCTGCGAGTTTGAGTTTCAAATCCGCCACAAGCTGCGCCTTGGCCGAAGCAAGCGCGCCATAGCGCTCTTGCTTGTCAGCAAGCTGGTAGGCAGCAACAATGTTGGCGTGCGCGAGTTGACGGCATTCTTCCTGAAGCTCGGGGCTTGGTTTTTCCGGCACTTCAAAAGCGCGTGCTTGTTTCCCCAGCTGCGCGCGCATCTTTTCTTGAAGCTCCAACATGGGGACACAGGCCTTTTGCGCAAATTCCAAAGCGGACAACATGTCTGCTTCAGAAATTTCAGCAGCGCCTCCTTCCACCATGACAATGGCTTCTTTGGAGCAGGCGACAACCAAGTCAATGTCGCTTTTTTCTCGCTGCTCATAGCTTGGGTTGACAAGCCACACATCCTCCACGCGGCCAACGCGCACGCCTGCAATGGGCCCATGAAACGGCAAGTCCGAAACCATCAGCGCCGCGGAAGTCGCGGTGATGGCCAACACATCCGGATCGTTCTTCTCGTCTGCGGAAAGCACGCTGGCAATCAGCTGCGTTTCACAGCTGAAGCCTTCGCCAAACAAGGGGCGGCAACTGCGGTCCACCAGTCGGGAAGTCAAAGTTTCTTTTTCTGTCAGCTTGCCTTCACGGCGAAAATATCCGCCCGGAATGCGTCCGGCGGCATAGAGGTTTTCTTTATATTCCACAGTGAGCGGCAAAAAATCCACATCGCGCCTTTCACGTGCGGCAACCGCGGTGACAAGCAGCATGGTGTCACCATGGCGAAGGACAACAGCGCCGTCGGCTTGTTTGGCCATGCGGCCTGTCTCGATGGACAAGCTTTGTCCACCTAATTCAATGGTCTCTTTCAAATACATGTTTTTCTCCTTTGTTTGAAAGGAGAGAATCCAACCTGGACGTCCTGATTTAAAGTCCGCAGCCCCCAAGTGTGCGGATTGGGTGTTCCGAACCTAAAATCAAAACGCAACCCCAAGCTGTTTCCTCTCCCTCTTTTGTTTTCCCTCTCCAATATAAAGAGGGGGGCGCCTTCGCGCCCCTCGAATCGCTACTTGCGAATGCCTAACGAATCAATGAGTTTTTTGTAGCGGTCCAAATCTTTCTTTTTCAAATAGTCCAAGAGCCTTCTGCGTTGTCCCACCAGCTTCAGCAAGCCCCGGCGCGAATGGTGGTCCTTCTTATGCGTTTTGAAATGCTCCGTTAAATAAGAAATGCGCCGCGACAACAAAGCCACCTGGACTTCCGGGGAGCCTGTGTCTTTGTCGTGTGTCCTATAACGAGCGACAATTTCTATTTTCTGCTCTGCACTCATCACCATGGTTTTTTCTCCACCTCTCCCTGAATGTATGCACTCTTTGTGAGAATGCCCGCTTTCCCCATGGGAGGGGACAGGGAAAGCTTCATTTTTATGTACAGCCTCTTGGTGTCTATACACGCAGAGGCGGAAGGTCAACCCTCCTTGGCTTCATAGGCTTTTATAATTTCACGCACCAGGCGGTGGCGCACAACGTCTTTTTCTGAAAACTCCCAAAAACCAATCCCCTCTATGCCCTGGAGAATGTGCCTGGCATGCAAAAGCCCTGAAGGTTTTTCCGTCAAATCCACCTGCGTCAAGTCCCCTGTCACAACGGCCTTGGAGCGCGGCCCCAGGCGCGTCAAAAACATTTTCATCTGCTCTATGCTGGCGTTTTGCGCCTCGTCCAAAATGGCATAGGCGTCGTGCAGTGTACGGCCGCGCATGAAGGCCAGGGGCGCAATCTCAATGACTTCTTCTTCCAGCCATTGCTCAATTCGGTTTTTGTCGAGCAAGTCCGCCAGAGCGTCATAAAGCGGTCGCAAATAGGGGTCTATTTTTTGAGCCAAATCCCCCGGCAAAAAACCCAGCTTCTCCCCTGCTTCCACGGCCGGCCGCGTCAGCACAATCCTCCGCACCCTGCGCTCCATGAGTGCCGCCACCGCCATCGCCACCGCCAAATACGTCTTCCCTGTCCCCGCTGGGCCAAGGCCAAAGACAATGTCTTTCTCGCCGATCATTTCAACGTAGCGTTTTTGCGCAACGGTTTTGGGAAAAACAGCGCTGCCGCCCAAACGCTTCCCAATGGGGTTTTGGAAAAGCTGCTCCACACCTTCGCTGCCGTTGTCCTGAAATCCACCCAGCGCCTTCTCCATGTCCTCCACACTCAATCCGTGGTTGGGCTTTGCACAGGCACACAACTTCTCAAGCAGGCGAACGACAAGCTGCACGCGCTCAGGGTTTTCGCCGTGGATGTGAATTTTTGTCCCTCGCTGCCCAATGCGCACGCCCATGCGCTGCTCCAACCAGCGATAGTTCTCATTTTGTGGGCCAGCCAAAACTCTTGCCAGCGCGCTGTCTACAATTTCAAGTTGCATATTCAAGTTGCATAAAAAAACTATTCGAAAGGCAGCAGCAGTGTGTAGTCATCCGAAGACTTCCGCGAATAATGGTATGTCGTATGCCACGGGTGCCGCAAGTCATCCGCATTTAACAATTTCTTTTCAACGAGGTTTTCCAGTTTTTCCGGAACGGTTGCGTTTTCCAGGCGGTATATTTCAATGGCGGCTTCGATGCGGGCCTTTTGTGCGCGTGCAATGTGGCGCTGCATGACGGGGTTTCCAGGCGCGCCCTGGCCGGCATCAAAAAGCATATAGCCGTGGCTGCCGGCTCCCATGACGCTCGCCACCATCAAATAAGAGAAAGCCACCCCTATTTGCCCCGCCACCTTCACCCAACGGCGCGGTACAGGTTTGCGCGGCTGACTTAAAGGCGAAGACAGCCTGAGGTAGCCTTGCTCAACCAAATTCACACACGCGCTCAAACCTTCAAAACGCCCAAGGCAAGACAAGTCAACCAGCTTCTTCACGTTAAGGCCCACCTTCGCCAACGCATACATTTGCCGCTCCGGCAAACCCAACACCCGTCGAAACTTCCGGGGAGGGCCAGGCTGGTCCGGCGTGGGCGAGTCTGCCTCCGCAAAGGGCAATATTGTCTCAATCACCACATTCTCATCGGGGATGACTTTTCGGACTTTGGGCCACTCATCCACCACGCGAAAACCATCCATGAGAATCCATTCTGCATCCAAGCGCCCCCATGTCCCTTCGCTCAATACGCTGATGGCATCAAACTCATATCTGCCTGAATCCCAGGTAAACAACTCATACAAGGCTTCCCTCATCTGCAACAGCACCAGCTGGTTAAACTTCTCCTCCGAAAGAAGCTTCCGCAAAGACAACACCTCCCCCAAGCTTCGCCCTGTCGTCTTCTGGACATCCAAAGCAATGTCCAACTCTTCTTTCTCGACAAGTTCCGCGTTCAGCAGCATGTCGCAGAGGGTTTCCTGACTGGACTTTCTGGAGTCTTCAACGCGAACAATCCACCCTTCCAGAAAGCTGACCCAAACCGTTTTTCCTTTGGACTTGAAGCGCAAAGTCCCTGTCTTCGCCTGCTGGCTCACAAGCTGAAAAATGTCTGCAATGCGAAACTCTTTCAGTGTCCCTCGGAGAGCCACGTTATGCATCCTTTGCGCGAAGCAGGCTGGAGATGGACAAAAAATAAATCATCCCAAAAAGGAGGGTGAGAGGAACGGCATAAAAGGAAAAGGGGATTTCTGAATAGGGGACGCGAATAAACCCCTGACGGTAGATGAGTGCGGACACGGCAAAACCGAAGGCAAAACTGTACAGCGTTCCGGAAATGAATTTGCCCATGTACAAAAGGCCGGCGCCGGGCCACAAAAGGCTTAGGCTGTAAATGAGGCGCTTGCGCTTTTTTCGAAACCGCGTCGTCTCCAGTCGCTTTTTAAATTCAAACAAAGGCTCCACGCCTGCGCTCTTTTGCAAAAAAACACGCGTGCAATCCAGGCAGGCTTTTCTGTCCATGGAAAGCATCTTCTTGCGGTGCATTTTCCCGCACAAGGCACAGCGCGCCGACACGTCCAGAGAATCTCCAAAAAAACTGAAGGCGAGAATGATGAGCACCATCAACAACACCATCCAGGGTGTCATCAAAAAAGGCGAGTTAAACACGAGTACGCGCGTCAGCTGAGCACCTATCTGCACCATATCCGCCTCCGGTTTGGCCGCGTTGAGAATATCTCCAGAATTCAAACCGACGGTTTGAAAAAATGTATTGGCCACCATGGCACCTGTGGCTGTCGTTGGCGCTTTCAACTCTGACAGCCGGGGTGATTTTTCAAAAGCCCTCGCGCGCAATTCAGAAATGCGGCTCAGCTCCTGCGCGCTCAACCTGGCGCCCTGAAGCGATGGCCATTGAAGTGCCAGCGAAAGGTTATAGAGAGGCTCCCCCAAAGACGTGTCCTTGTGCGCCGCGCGCTCAAACAAGGCTTGCGCCTGCCCCACCTCCCCTTTCTGGAATAAGGCCACCCCCAGGTTGTTCATCACCCTGGGCTCTTCCGCCTGAAGGCTCAACGCCCGCCTCAAATGGCCAATGGCCGCCTCGTTGTCTCCTCTTCTCAACTCAAAACTCCCCAATGCGGCCAGCTCGACAAAACTCCCGCGGGACGTTCGCAATGCCTCACTCCAGGAATGCGCCAAGGCCTCTGCGCCGGGCCCCCCCAAGTCCAGCATCCACAGCTTTTCTGCAACAGTCCCTCCGAAAACAGTCCTGTGCGCAAGCCACTGGCCTGCAACCGGGACAAGGCTCATCGCAACAAGGAGGACTGCAACAAACAGGCGCTCTGCGCGTCGTAAATAGACAGCGATGGCCAGGAAAAAAAGAAGAAGCGTCATCGTCACCCCCACCCTCCACAGGAGGGGAAGACAGAGCGCGCCCAGAAGAAGCATCCACATAAACCACTTCGGAAAACCCAGCTTCTGAAAAAGCGCGCAAAAATCTTCAAAGAGGCAAGTCAAACTTCGACAAAGAAAAATCAACATGGCGGCCGCTGCCGTCACAACAAAGCCGAAGAGCGCTGCTACGCCCATGTCCGAAAGGGTTGAGCGGCGATAGCGTGGATCTTCCATCCAGCTTTTGAGCATTTTCCAGGAAAGGCCGGCACAACGACGCCACTCTTTTGGAGAATGTCTCAAGCATAGGTGGGTGGCACCCATATAGGTGGCAGGCAACTCCGGAGCCAGCTGCATGGCAGCCTGGGACAAAAGCTCCGCTCTTCGCTTGTCCTCCTGCACGCCGGCCGCGCGCACAAGCCCAACGGCGAATGCTTCAAATGCGCGGGCGCCTGTCTCAAGACGCAGAAGAATTAAGCGCTCCAAAGCCCTCTGCTCTGCTTCATGCTCTCTTGCGGCATGCGCATCGCGCCACCTTTCCCATGCCTCATAGAGCTCAAGGTCAGGCCTTGGGTTGGGCACCCGGCGAAGCTTCACATCCGCTGGCGCCTGCTCAGAGGGGGCCTCGTCGGCTTCCGCGAAGGAGCCGGTGGTCAAAACGGCAAAGAGACCGCAAACAAAAAACAGGCGCATTGGCAGGCCGATGATATGCGAAAAAAAACGCAAACTGGGCGGGTTTTGTTAAGTCGACAGGGATGGACCCCACCGACAATGCGGCGACGTCTCTGGAAAAGCTCCTTGAAGTCATGAAAAAATTGCGCGGCCCTGGGGGATGTCCCTGGGACAGGAAACAAGACTTGGCCTCCTTGCGCAATGGACTTTTGGAGGAATGTTATGAAGTCCTTGCCGAAATGGAAAAGGCCCTGCACAGCGACGACTGGAGCGGACTTCAAAAAGAGCTCGGAGACCTCTTGCTGCAAATTGTGTTTCAAGCCCAGCTGGCTTTCGAAAAAAACCTCTTTTCTTTTTCTGATATATGCAGCTTGCTCACTCAAAAGCTTGTGAAGCAGCACCCGCATGTTTTCCCCCCCGCTTCCGCTGCGCCTTCTGCGGAACCAAGCTCCCCTCCGGACATTCAAACTGTTTTGCGCAATTGGGAAAAACTCAAAACGCAAGAAAGCGGCAAGTCTCTTCTGGATGGCATTCCCAAAATGGCACCCCAGCTTTTTCAGGCAGAGCGCATTGGGGCCAAAACAGCCCATGTGGGGTTTGACTTTGCCGGCTATGAAGCCATTCGCGCCAAACTCGATGAGGAACTTGCCGAGCTGGATGCGGCTGTCGCTTCAAAAGAAAAGTCAAACATATACAACGAATTGGGGGATGTGCTCTTCAGCTTGGCCAACCTTGCACGCTGGCAGGACATTTCGGCAGAAGCTGCTTTGCGCGGCGCCAATGAGCGCTTTGTTGAGCGTTTTCGTTTCATGGAAACGCTGTTTCGCGCGCAGGGAAAAAACATGGCAGATGCGACACCCAAAGAGCTGGACGAGGCCTGGGAGAGGGCGAAGGCAGCACTTTCTCAACAGTCTGCTTGACTGAAGGCCGCTCTCTCAGTAGTCAGGCTCGCTGGTTTCATTGAATTTGAGGAGTGCCACTTTGGCCAATACACGCTCTGCACAAAAACGCCACCGACAGTCCCTGGCCCGTTATGCGCGAAACAAGGCTGCCAGGTCTTCTGTACGCACCGCTGTCAAAAAAGCCCGCGAAGCCCTCGCTTCGGATGATTTGGCCAAAGCCAAGGAAGCTTTGCGCCAGGCCACCCAAGCTTTGGACAAGGCTGCCTCCAAAGGCATTTTGCATGCCAACAAAGCTTCCAGAAGTGTCAGCCGACTCTCTCTGGCTTACGTGAAAAAAGCCACCTGAATGGTCTTTTTGTCCCCTGCTGAACGAAGCCTCCGGTTTTGTTCGGGTCATGCACTGGGGTGCACTCCCCTCACAAAATCCTCGCCTTCGTCCACCAGAGAACAAAAATCCTCATTCAGGGCCATTGCATTTGCATGTGCTCGAGCGCTTTTTGCGCCGTTTTTTCGGCCAGCCGAACGAGGGCCGCGCGCATGGACGCTTCTGTCAAAAGAATGTCTGCGCCATAGCCGAATTCTTCGCTCTCCGTCACGCGAAGGGGCCCCAAGCCCTCCCTCTCCCAACGCAACTCCATAACAGCGCTCAGTCGAAGCTGTGTAATGCGTCCCTCATAACTCAACAAAGGAGCTTGGGAGACTTGCAACAAGCGCGCGTGCAAACAGCTTTGCCCCTCCACAGCCCCCCCGCTGCCGGGTGCTCCACCCCCTACCTGCCCTAGGCGGGCGCGCAAGGCCGCGTCGAATACCTGCCCTGCCCCCACCTCGTTGCTTAAGTTTTCCACGGGCCACATGCAGGCAATGGTGCGGGGGTTGGCGCCTATAAAACGGTAGCCGCAGGAGAGGGCCAGCCAGCAACATAAAAAACTCACCCCGCGAAGCAAGCGGTGTGGTCGGTTGGCAAAGACGCGGCGCTGGGGGGAAGAGGGCCTTCGCATTCGGCACTCCTAAACCGCAACAAAATTGACAAGACGCTTGGGGACAAAAATGCATTTCTTCACTGCTTTGCCCAAAAGAAATGCCGCTACTTTGGGGGTTGCCTTCGCCGCCTCCACCACCGCTGCCTCGTCTGCCTCCACGGGCATGGACAACTCTGCCCTCAGTTTGCCATTCACCTGCACGACATAGGTGACAAGGGCGTCCGCGGTGAGGGCCTCGTCAAAAGTTGGCCACGCCGCTTCCACCGTGCAGCCCTCTTCTCCCAGGGCCTCCCATATTTCATCGCACAGGTGCGGCGCAAAAGGCGTCAGCACCAGGGCCAGGGACTTCAAGGCAAAACGCATGGCCGCCTTCTCTTCTTCTGTCACGGGGGCGGGGGCGGCATAGAGGGCATTCAAAAACTCCATCATCCCCGCTATGGCGGTGTTGAAGGAGAGGCGCTCAATGGCCTGCGTCACACGCGAAATGCATTTGTGCGTGGCGCGCACCACTTCCAGCGCGGCGCCTGAAAAAGGCCCCTCCCAGCGGGCGGACTTCACATTCTCAAGGTGCATGACGGCCAGGGCCCATACGCGCTTGGCGAAACGAAAGGTGCCTTCAATCTGCTCGTCATTCCAATTCATGTCGCGCTCCGGCGGAGCGGCAAACAAGACAAAGAGGCGCAGGCTGTCGGCGCCATATTTTCGGATAATGTCCAAAGGCGGTACAAAATTGCCCCAGCGCTTGGACATTTTGCGGCCGTCGGAGCCATTCACAATGCCCTGGGTAATCAGCCGCCTTACGGGCTCCTCCACTTCCACAAGGCCCAAAAGCTTCATGACGCGACACCAGAAGCGGAAATAAAGCAGGTGCATTGTCGCGTGCTCGGGGCCGCCCACATAAATGTCCACGGGCAAATAGTGCCGGGCTTTGTCCGTTTCGAAGGGCCCTTTGTCAAACCCGGGGGAGAGGTAGCGCGCGAAATACCAGCAGGAGTCGACGAAGGTGTCCATGGTGTCCACTTCGCGCCGGGCGGGGCCGCCGCAGCGGGGGCATGTCGTGTTGACAAAGGAAGCTACCTTCGCCAGCGGGGGCTCACCATGGCCCTGAATAACGGCCTGCGTGTCAATGGGGGGAAGCACCAGCGGCAACTGGGACAGGTCCAAGTCAATGCCTTCTTCCTTGGGATCGCAGGCCTTGCAATAGACGACGGGAATGGGGGTGCCCCAATAGCGCTGGCGGGAAAAACCCCAGTCGCGCTGGCGAAAAGTCACTGTGCGCTCCCCCTGCTTTGTCTCTTCCAGCCACTTTGCCCAGCGCTCCCTCGCCTGGGCAGAAGTCCAGCCGCAAGCTTCCCCGGCATGTGTCAGCACACCGTCTTCGACGAAGGCCTCCTCCAAAGGCTCCCGGAGGGGCTCCCCCTGGGCAGGCAAAATGACGGTGCGGATGGGAAGTCCATATTGCTTGGCGAAGGCGAAGTCGCGCACGTCGTGGGCCGGTACACTCATGACGGCGCCGGTGCCATAGTCGGCGAGCACAAAATTGGCCAGCCATATGGGGACGCGCTCCTGGGTGAAGGGGTTGATGGCATAGGCCCCGGTGGCCACGCCCTCTTTTGCGGCCTTCTCGTCGGTGCGCTCTTGCTTACTTTGCCGGGAGGTCTTCTCCACAAAACGGCACACCGCTTCGGCCTGCTTCGGCGTCACAAGGCTTTTTGCCAGGGGGTGTTCCGGCGCCAACACCACATAGGTGCATCCGCAAACAGTGTCCAGGCGCGTGGTGAAGACGCGGATGTTTTGGTTTGTGCCTTCAACGGCAAAGTCTATGTGGGCGCCTTCGGAGCGCCCTATCCAATGGCGCTGGGCTGTCACAATGCGCTCGGGCCACGCCGAAAGCGCCTCCAGGGCCTCCAGCAATTCCTGCGAGTAGCGCGTAATGCGGAAGGCCCACTCCTTCATCTCTTTGTCCACCACCACCGAGTCACAGCGCTCACAACAACCCTCCACCACCTGCTCATTGGCGATGACGGTAAGGCAGCCCGTGCACCAATTCAGCTTCGCCGTGCGGCGGTAAACCAGCCCCCTCTTGCGCATCTGCAAAAAGAACCACTGGTTCCACCGGTAATATTCCGCCTGCGAGGTGTCCAACTCCAGGGCCCAGTCATAGGCATAGCCCATGGCCTGCATTTCCTCGCGAAAGGTGGCTACATTTTGTGCGGTGCGCGTCGCCGGGTGGACGCCGTCTTTAATGGCCGCGTTTTCTGCCGGAAGCCCAAAGGCGTCAAACCCCATGGGGTGCACCACATCCATGCCGCGCATCCAGTAATAGCGGGCGTAGACATCGCCGATGGCATAGACGCGCACGTGCCCCATGTGCAGGTGCCCGCTGGGGTAGGGCAACATCTCCAACACATATTGCTTCTTCCTCCCCGCCTTGCGCCCCATGCGAAAAACCTGACGCTCTGTCCAACGTTTTTGCCACTTCTGCTCCATGGCAGAAGGCTCATAGTGTTCATTGAGTGCCATGGTTGGCTTCATATGGGAGTGCCGGGGAAGACGCAATGCCGGGCACACAACAATTGCGGGCTGAGTTGGGCTTGGGTATGTCACTCATCGGCTGCCTCCGCCCAGGGACACAAAAATCTTTCGCACAAGCGGCGAGAGCAAATAGCTGTAGACAAGCAGGCCCGCAAAAAGGGCGAAGCCGAGTTTGAAGGCAATGCTCAACTGCGGAGGGTGAATTTGTGAAAGGGTCGCCTCAATAACGCCCGCATAGACAAACAGCGGGAAAGTCCCCAGCAGGAGTTTTGTGGCGACTTTGGATTCTTCATAGAGGGCAAAGCTTCGCCTGTGGCCTTTGGGGGAAACAATGCCGCGCGCAAGGACAAAACCCGCAGCGCCTGCTATGCAAATGACGGTTATTTCAGGAATGCCGTGCGGCAATATCCACGCGCAAAACCAGGCAAACAAACCCTTCTGCACATACACCCAGGCCAGTCCCCCCATCAGCACACCATTGAAAAACAACAGCAGCGCTGTCCCAATGCCCAAAGTCAGCCCCGCGCAAAAACACAAAATGGCCACCTGAATGTTGTGGGTGAATAAAAAACTCGCAAATACGGCCTGCATGTCCCCGGGCGCCACCCTCCCTGCGGCCTCCCGCTCTGCGCGCTCTGCAGGATCGACATGCACATGGTCTGCCGGAATGACATGGTGCGCCAACTCCGGGTTGGCGTGGGCCGCCAAATAGCCAAAACCGGCACCACCCAAAAAAAGGCCCACCGCCAACAGGAAAAAGCGGAACTCGCGAACAAAAAGCCGGGGGAAACCCTCCAGCAAAAACCGAAACAGCGCCGCGAAACCGAGCTTTTGCCTGGGGGCCACTTGCGCGTAGGTACGTGCGACCAGGCGGTTTAAATAGCCTACCATTTCCGAGAAGTCCGCATGGGTTTGGGCCCATACCAAGTCCGAGGAGGCCAGGCGGTAGAGGCGAATCAACTCCTGGCCCTGCTGCACAGACAAGACGCCCAAGCCATGGGTTTCAACCATTTGCAAAAGCCGCTCCAAAGCTTCCCAGCGGGGGCGCTTTTCGTTTATGAATTGGGCCAAATCCATGAGATGCTTTCTTGTATAGCAAAAGGATACCTCGAGTTTACTTATATTCGCCATGCAACCCCCCCTCGCCTCCTCTACGGCCTCCCCTGCCTCCGGCCGGGAAACGAAAGCGCTCTCCAAATATTATAGGCTGACAACACCTGAGCATATTGAATTCACCTTTGAGCTCGCCGGTGTTTTTCGGCGTTTTGTCGCCTTGCTCATCGACGGAATCATCTCTGTTTCTGTTTTTCTGGTGTGCCTCTTCGTTGCTTCTTTGGTTTTCGAAACACCCGTTGTGGGAAAGTTTTTTGGCTCCTTCGCTGTTGTGGTTTTGTTTGTCGCCGCTTTCTTCATCAAAGTCGGTTATATGTGGGCCCTCGAGTGGTTTTTTGGAGGGAAAACCCCCGGCAAGTATTTCATGCACATTCGCGTCATTCAAAAAACGGGGGTACGCCTGGGCGGAATGCAGGCTTTTTTGCGCAATGTCGTGCGCCCAGTGGACTCGCTGCCTTGGTTTCTCAATGGCCTGAGTTGTTATTTTGTGGGTGCAGGTTTTGCTTTGTTTTCGACGACACAGCAAAGGCTCGGGGATTTTCTTGCCGACACGCTGGTCATTTATGAGCGCCCTGTGCGCCTTCCGCCCCCCATTCAACTCAGTACAGAAGAAGCGCAGTTTTGGAGCGACAAAAAATTCGAAGCCAACCTGCGCAGCCTGACACCCGAGGAGCGCAGCTTGCTTTTGCAAAGCAGCTTGCAGCGCGAAGAGTTGTCCATAGAAGCGCGGCTGCGTGTTTTTCGGGCTTTGTCCACGCACCTGCAACAAGAATGCGGCTTTCAAAAGCCCGCCAATATTTCTGACGAAAAACTGGTGCTGTCAGCTGTCTCTTTGCTGCTCTCTTAAAAGAATTCTCAGCCAAGCTGCCTGGCACATTCTGAATGAGGATTTTTGTTCTCAGGTGGTTGAAGGCGAGGATTTTGCGATGGGAGTGCACTTAAGTGCATGACCTGAGCGAAACCGGAGGCTTCAGCCGCCTGAAGACAAAAGGACCATTCAGAAGTAGGTGTGCACGGAGAAAAAGCCGCCGAAGGAATACCGAAGGCGCTCATTCAGCATGAAATGGAGGTTGGCAAAAAGCCTGGGGCCGATGGACCAGGTATCCGAAATGAAATAGTCAAGGCCGCCTATGGGGCCTATGTCGATGAAAAAGGAGCTCGCAGCCCTTCCGAAAATATAGATGCCTCCCAGCTGGGCCCCCACATAGGGACGTATGTGCTCTTCCATGAACAGGTAGCGGAAGTTAAAACCCGTGCCCATCGCGAAATACTCTTTTTTGGTGATGGTATCAAAAAAAATCACCATGGGGACCTGTGCCCCTATGTCAAAACCATCTTCGATGTAGATGGAGTATTCCAGAGCCAAGGGTACCAGGCCCCAAATGGATTCCATGTCCTTTGCTCTAAAATGCATCGCTCCAGCGCCAAGGCCCATGCGATGGTTGCCATATTGCGCTTCGGCAGGAGTGGCAAAGCAAAGAACGGCCAAGAGACTGCCCCAAAAGAATGCTTTCATGCCCCCCCTCTAGCGCATTTTTTGTCGAAAGCGTAGCTTGCGAAAGAAAGAATCCACATTTTTGTTTCTTGGAGTGCAAGCCCCCCTGCATTGCCCACTGGATTCTTCACAAAAAAAATTCTCAGAATGTAGAGGGGGCCAGTTGCAGCTTCTCTTCAGCTCCTCTAGAGTCGGCGCATGCCAGCTCGTCTTCTGATTGTTGTGCTCTCCTTGGGAAGTTTTGCTTGTCTTCGAACGCCGCCCCCCCACGTCGAAGCGCTTGCAGCCAACGAGTTATGTACTCAATATTTGCACATGGGGGATTTGGAGCGCGCCGAAGTGCAGTGCGACTACGGGCTCCAGTTTTCTCCGCAATATGGCGACCTGTGGACCAACAAAGGCAACATTGAATTGAGCAAAGGCCGAAAAAGCACGGCCAAGGACTATTATATTAAAGCCTTGCGCTTTAACCAGGAGCAGGCGCAGGCCTATCAAAACCTGGGTTTTATTTATTTGCAGGACAAGCAATATGGCCGTGCACATGACAACTTTCAGCGCGCGCTCAAAGTCAACCCGGGCTATGCGGAAGCTCGCTATAACCTCGCGCTCACTTTCATAGCCATGGGAAAAAAGGAACACGCCCGAAAAGAATTGATGACGCTGACAGAAATATACCCCCACCTGGCGGACCCTTTTGCGCGCTTGGGGCAATTGGCTTTTGACGAGGGCAATTTGAATTCGGCCATTGACTATTTCAAACAAGCCGTCACGCTCTCCCCTCAATATGCCGAAGCCTGGCTGGCCTTGGGCAATGCTTATTATAACGCGGGGCAGTTTGGCGAGTCTGCAGAAGCCTACACTTCATGCGTGGAGGCCAATTCCAACATTCCTGAATGTCCCAACAACCTGGCGCGTGCCGTCAGGCAACGAGAGCTGACAGATCCAGCCCTCAAAGCACTCGAAGAAACCAAAGGCTCCGAGCAGACGCCTGAAAGCCAATTCCGGTTGGCGCGCACCTATAGAGAGCGCGGACTGAGAAATGAAGAGCAAAGGGCCTATGAGCGTTGCTTGCGCTATAACAACAAATATGCCCCTTGTTATTATGGGCTGTTCGAGCTCTTCTACGACGAGCGCAATGACAAAAAAGCAAAGGTGGCTTGCCAAAACTTCCTCAAATTTTCAGACAGCGCAGAATTTCCCAGAGAGCGCGAAGTTTGCCAGAGGTTCCTCGGTGAAGAAATAAGCTATTGAATGCTTCGCAAGCCAAGCAGTTGGAGCCATGAACATTCGCCTGACCATCACCCAGAGAGACCAACCCGGCACAACGCAGGAGCCGCGCACGGAGAGTTTTGACGCGGACACCATTTTGTTGGGGAGAGACAAAAGCTGCGATGTGGTGCTCTCCTCCACGACTGTTTCGCGCGCGCATGCCCGCATCATCCAGGATGGCGGCCTTTGCTACCTGGAAGACACCGGCAGCTCCTTCGGAACGCAAGTCAACAATGAGCCCTTGCCGCAAGGCGAAAAACGTCGCCTCTACCCGGGCGACATCATCGCCATTGCTCAATTTGATGTGCTGTTTGAAGCCGTTGCCCAAATGGACACAGGGACACATGCACGGCCCGTAGAGGCGCCCAAGTCTTCTCGGAAGCGCCCTTCCATCATCCTTGCTGAAAAGCCCTACCTTCGAATTATGAACGGCCCCAACCAGGACACCCGCATTGAGCTCGAAGAGGGGCACGAATATATTGTCGGACGCACTCAGGAAGCTCAAATATTGCTGAATACAGATCTCGTTTCGCGCAAGCATGCCAAGCTGCGAAGGGATTTGGGGGGGACACACGTTGAAGACTTGGGAAGCCGCAACGGCATTCGCCTCAACCGCAAACCCATCGCCTCGGCGACTTTAAGCGATGGGGATGAGTTGGAGATTGGCGGCATCAAAATGCTGTACATCGACTTGAATGAAATGAAAGACAATCCTCTTTCTTTCGATAAAATTAAGACCACCCCCCCGCCTCCTAAACCGACAAAACCTCCTGCACCGCAAACAACGCCACCTGCTGCTCCCCCCTCGGCTCCACCGGCGCCCCCGAAACAAGCTGCGAAACCCGCAGCTCCCAAACCATCGCCTGAGCCGGAAAAACGCAAACCCGAGGAAGCTCCCAAAGAAGCTCCTCCCAAGGAAGAAGAAGCGCCCCAGGAAGAAGACGACAACCTCGGGCTTCCTTCGGACACGCCTGAAAAACCGCCCCCTCAGCCTTTGCTCCAAGGCAAACAAGCCATTGTGCTGCTTGCCATCGGCGGAAGCGCTGCTTTGCTTGCGCTCATTCTTCTCATTCTGCTGATTGTCGGGTTTTAAGGCGACTCCGCGGCACACTCTTGGGTGGGAGCGGGGGGAGACAGCATAATTTGCACCATCGGCCTGACTTGAATTTCGGGCGACAACTCGTGGTGGCTGATGACAGGAAGCGGGGGGTTAAATTCATGCGCCAGGAGGGCATATACATAGCGCCGCACTCGCATCTTCGTGAGGATGACAGGCCTTTGTGCCAAAAGACTCACGGCGCCACATTCCCGCTTCACAGCTTCAATAATCCCTCGCGCAGCATCCGGTGCCATCGCCAAACAGGCTGCGCCGCCGGCGTCGTGCTGGATGGATTCCTGAATCATCCGCTCAATTTCCCCGTCCAGCAGATAGACCAGAAGCTGCTTCCCTCCACGGGCATGCTGGCTGGCAATGGAGCGCCTCAGGGCAATGCGTACACGCTCTGTGAGCATAACGATCTCTTTTTCCTGATGGCCGTTTTCAGCAACGGCTTGCAGAATGCCGCGCATGTCCCGGATGGAAACGCCCTCGTCCACCAGGCGCTTGAGAATTTCCGTCAGCTTCACCAAGCTCAGCACGTGGGGAATGGTTTCCCGAATCAGCACAGGAAAAACTTTGTCCAGCCCATCCAACATGCGTTGGACTTCCTGCACGTCGACAAAATCCGGCGCATAGCGTTTGAGCACCGCAGACAGATGCAAAATCAGAAACTCGGGAATGTTCCACACCGCAGCTTCCATGGAGCGCATGGCGTCTGCGTGCGTGTTTGAAATCCAGCATGCCGGCTGCATTGTTGCGGGGTTGACGGTTGGAATCCCCTCTATGCCCAAAAGCTTCAAGCGCTCGGCGCTCTCGTTGACGAGCACATGCTCCAACCTCACCTCTCCTGAAACCAAAGGGACTTCATGAAGAAAGATGAGGTAGCTTGCCGACTTCAAACTGGGGTTTCGGCGCACGCGAATGCCGGGAAACCGAACGCCAAGCTCGGTGAACAGGCCATCGCGCATGAAGGGAATGAGTTCGTCCAGAAAACGTCCCTCGTCCACACTGGGGTCTACAAACGCGCTCAAATCCGCAGACACCTCCAGAGTAACCGGCGTCACCATGGGGATGTACATGTCCGAGTCCGGCTCCTCCGGGGGAGGCACTTCCTCCTTGAGGGCGGCCTCCCTCTCTTCGACCGCCTTCGCTGCCGCTTCCGCTGCGGCTGCGGCTTTGCTGGCTGCCTGCAGTGCCTTGCGTACTTCTTTTTCTTTCTGGATGAGCCAATAGCTTAAGCCCCCCACGGCTGCCCCCAACAACATTAAAGGAAGGCCGGAAAGCCCGGGCACCTGCCTTCTGTTTTCGGTGTGGCCAAAGAATGTGCGCAACAACTTCGAGCTGGGTTTCACGAGGCAACTCCTGATGGCTGGACGGGTAAAAATGTCTGCGAACAAAAAAGGGGAAACCCCGCTCCCCTCTCAAAGTCTTCAGCGGGGCAGCATAATTTGTGTAATCGGTTTGACTTGAATTTCGGGCGACAACTCGTGGTGGCTCATCACCGGGAGCGGCGGGTTAAATTCATGCGACAACAAGGCGTATACATAGCGCCGCACCTGCATCTTGGTGAGAATGACAGGCCTTTGTGCAGCGGGGCCCACCGTGCCACATTCCCGCTTCACGGCGGCAATAATCTCCCGGGAAATATCCGGCTCCATGGCCAAATAGGCTGCGCCGCTGGCCGAATAGCGAATGGACTCCTGAATCATCCGCTCAATTTCCCCGTCCAGCAGGTATACCAGAAGCGAAGTCCCTCCACGGGCATGCTTGCTGGCAATGGGCCGCCGCAAAGCCGAGCGTACGCGCTCTGTCAGCATGACGCTGTCTGTCTCCTGCTGACCGTTTTCAGCAATCGCCTGCAGAATGCTGCGCATGTCCCGAACGGAGACGCCTTCATCCACAAGGCGTTTGAGAATTTCTGTCAACTTCACAATGCTCACCACTTTGGGAATGGTTTCCTTAATCAGCGCAGGAGAGACTTTGTCCAATTCATCCAACATGAATTGCGTCTCCTGTACGCCGACAAAGTCGGGCGCATAGCGTTTGAGTACGGCGGACAAATGCAAAATAAGGAAGTCGGGAATGTTCCACACAGCGGCGCCCATGGAGCGCATGGAGTCTGCGTGCGTACTTGAAATCCAGCATGCTGTCTGCATCGTCGCGGGGTTGACGGTTGGAATCCCCGCGATGCCCAGCATTTTCAGGCGCTCGACATTCTCGTTGACGAGCACATGCGTGAGCACCACTTGCCCTGAGATCAGCGGGACTTCATTGATGGAGATGAGGTAGTTTGTCGAGGGCAGGCCTGGGTTGCGCCGAACGCGAATGCCGGGAAATCGAACGCCAAGCTCGGTGAACAAACCATTGCGCATGAACGGAATGAGCTCGTTCATAAAACGCCCCTTGTCCACATCCGGATCTACAAAATGGGACAAATCCGCGGACACCTCCAGAACTACCGGCGTCACCATGGGGATGAACATTTCGGAGTCCGGGTTGATGGGAGGAGGTGTCTCTTCAGCTGCTGCCACCACGGCGTTTTCCTCCCCTTCACCTTCCGCGAATGCGGGTGGCGAAATGGAAGCCTCCTTCTCTTTCTTCAAAAGCCAATAGCCCAGGCCCCCCACGGCTGCCCCCAGCAACAAAAAAGGCACGGTGGGAAGCCCCGGAACCAGTCCGAACGCAACCAGCATGCCGCCAGCAATGGCCATGGCCCTCGGGTAGCGCGTCATTTGCGTGCCCACATCTTTGCCGAGGTTGGCCCCCTCTTCTTCTCCTCCGACACGCGTCACAATAATGCCGGCTGCTGTGGAAATGAGAATGGCCGGAATCATCGACACCAAACCATCTCCAATCGTCAACAAAGTATATTTGCGGGCCGCGGCGGCAACGGGCATTCCCTTTTGCAACACGCCGATGGCAAGGCCGCCGACGATGTTGATGACGGTGACAATAATGCCTGCGATGGCGTCGCCTTTGACAAACTTCATGGCGCCGTCCATCGCTCCCATCAGCGCGCTTTCTCTTTCCAAGTCCCTGCGACGAAGTTTGCCTTCCTCCATGTCAATGGCGCCACTGCGCATATCCGCGTCAATGGACATTTGCTTTCCAGGCATCGCATCCAGGGTGAAGCGCGCGCCCACTTCGGAGACACGCTCCGAGCCTTTGGCGATGACAAGAAAATTCACAATCACCAGGATGATGAAAACGATGGCGCCAACGACAAAATTGCCCGCGGCAACAAATTGACCAAAGGCGACCACGACTTCACCCGGGTTTCCTGTGGCGAGAATGAGGCGCGTTGTCGAAACGCTGAGCGCGAGTCGGTAGAGTGTTGTCAAAAGCAACACCGTCGGGAAAACCGACAACTGCAAGGCCCTGGGCACATAGAGCGAAATCAGCAAAATGAGCACGGACAAGCTGATGTTGAACGTCAACAAGACGTCGAGCAGCGGGGGCGGCAACGGAATCAACATCATCCCGATGATGGCAATCACCAACCCAGCCAAGACAATGTCGAAATATTTGCTAATGAACTTGTTTCCGCTCATCAAAAGTCCCTGCCCAAAAATGCCCGCATTCTGGCTTCTCTCAGAGTGCCTCTGAAGTCAAACAAAAAGCCCACATGCCACCTGAGCATGTGAGCTAGAGAAAATTATCAGCCGGCAACTTTCAAGGCGCGGGCTTTGCTGCTTCTGGAGCTTCCTCTTCGTCGTCATCCTCTATCTCTTCTCCAGCTTCGAGGCGCTCTAAGGCGTGAATGACTTCCAGAGTGAATTGTCGAGCGCGTGCAGTGTAGGGATCTTTGAGTTCCGGATCGACAACGCTCACCTGCTTCAGAATTTCGAAAGCGCCTTCCAAGTCCCCTTTGTGCAGGCGCACCTCAGCGCGGTTGACATAAACAGAAATGTCATTGGGGTTGAGCTCGAAGGCCTTGTTCAATGAGTTTTCAGCGACATCCAAGCTGTATTCTTTCCCGCCCTCGCTTTTGTATTCGGCCAGCACAGCTTGCAAATGAATGACGCCCATCAGCGAATGGAAATACCAAAAGTCGGGAGCCAACGTCAAAAAAGCGGAAGTTGTGCTCTCTGCTTCGTCAAAACGGCCTTGCAGCATCTGCGAATAGGCCATTTCTATGACTTTCAGCGTATCTTCAAAGCTGATTCTCTTTTCGTCTGGAGACTCCGGCGGCGGCTCATTCTCCGGTTCCTGCTTCTCTTTTGGCTGTTGATCCTTCAGTTCTTCAGCCATCTTGCTTTTAACCAAATCTTCACTCACCCAATCCATGTGTAGAACCCCTTGCTTTTGTTGTTTAAAAACGTGTTTGAGTCGTCTAGCACACAGCAAAAAACCTTGCAAACAAAAAAAGCGGCGCTTGGGGCGCCGCTTCTGTGTGGTTTCTTTTTTTATGCGCGGAGATTTTGGATAATTCCCTTTGCGGTTTCATGTCGCATTTGCATCATTTTCGTGAGCATGTCTATCGCGCGGTTATAGGCCTGTTGCTCCTCTTGGAACCTCAGCATCGCCTGATCGTAATTCGCCTTATTCTTTGGATCGGTCAAATCTCCAAATTCCGACGCGTTCGGCATTTTGCTGGGGATGGCAATGCCATTGAGTGACACGCCCGAACCATTCGAATTAGCTGGGGCATTTGCAAGAACCTGCGCATTGGGAGCCGGCAATGGCTCTGCTGGCGCTTGTTGCTGCACAGCACCCTTGATGGTATCAAATACGTTTTTGGCTGTATCAAGAAGTTTTACTACTTGAGGCGCAACCTGTTTGACGACATCGACTGCCTTCTTGACAACGTTCGCCACTTTCTTAACAGCTTTAGCAACCTTCTTAAAGATCTTTCCGATTCCCATTTTTTATCTCCACTTTTATACTTTTAGAAAGAGAAATTTCTTTCCACTTGTACCTATTGTCGTCGACGAAGAATATTTGTTGCTTCCCAAAAGTCACTTTTTTTTGCCCATGCCAAAAATTTTTCGAATTTTTCTGTTGGGAAAGCGTTTCAACCAGAAAAACACTTGAAATAATAATGCATTACAAAAGAAGCACCCACAGTCGTTTTTTTGTGCAAAATCTTTCGGACAGTGCTCGACAAGAAAAACCTACATGTAATCTAATGTGAGAGTTTTCAGAAGCAATGTGTATATAACGATCTTAAAATCGCCTCTTGAGTGTCCTTGCAAATAAAAAAGCGGCACTTTGAGCGCCGCTTCTTCATGCTTTTCATGCTGCTTTTTTATGCGCGGAGGTTTTGGATAATTCCCTTTGCGGTTTCATGTCGCATTTGCATCATTTTCGTGAGCATATCTATCGCGCGGTTATAGGCCTGTTGCTCTTCTTGGAACCTCAGCATCGCCTGATCGTAATTCGCCTTATTCGTTGGATTGGTCAAATCTCCAAATTCCGACGCGTTCGGCATTTTGCCAGGGATGGTGATGCCATTGAGCGACACGCCCGAGCCACCTGGGGCATTTGCAAAAACTTCCGGATTGGGAGCCGGCATCGGCTGTGCAGGCGGCTGCTGAACAGCTCCTTTGATGGCCTCAAAAACGCTTTTGGCCAAGTTTTTGATAAGGCTTATCGGATTGGTAATTGATTTGACTACCTTGATTGCCTTTGTAACAGCTTTCGCTACCTTTTTAAAAGCTTTTCCAATTTTCTTAAAAAAACCCATGATTTCGTCTCCACTTATGTACTGTGAGAAAGATAAATTTCTTTCCACTTGTACCTATTGTCGTCAATTGAAAATATTTGTTGCTAAAAAAAACTCTTTTGGGTTTGTATTTGTAATTATGCAAAACTTTACTGACAGGAAAGTTTCCTCATGCAAAAATACGTGAAATAACACTTGGTTACAAAAAATGTCCGAAAGTTGGATTTTTAGAAAAAACCTACATGCGGCACAATGTATGTCAGAGTATTAAAAAAACCAAAAGACTGGGTTTTCTGAAAGTGTTTGATATATCAACTTTGTCGCACTAACAGAATCAGCACCCCACCCCCGCGTGCAAGAGGCAGCGAAGCCCGAACTTTGTGGAGATTCAGCAAGACCGGTTTCAGGTTGAAGTGATTGTCGCGAGACCCACAGGTTTCAGGTGTTGGATTTTCAAAAACTTCGTTGTGTATACATTTCAAGACATGGGTTTCGCCGCTTCTTGAGTTTCCTCTTCGTCGTCGTCCTCTATCTCTTCTCCGGCTTCGAGGCGCTCTAAGGCGTGAATAATTTCCAGAGTGAATTGTCGAGCGCGTGCGGTGTAGGGATCTTTGAGCTCCGGATCGACAACGCTCACCTGCTTCAGAATTTCGAAAGCGCCTTCCATGTCCCCCTTGTGCAGGCGAACCTCAGCGCGGTTGACATAAATGGAAATGTCACTGGGGTTGAGCTCGAAGGCCTTGTTCAATGCGCTTTCGGCGAGCTCTAAGCTGTATTCTATCCCGCACTCGCTTTTGTATTCGGCCAACACAGCTTGCAAATGAATGACGCCCATCATCGAATGGAAATACCAAAAATCGGGAACCAGCGTCAAAAAGGCAGAAGTTGCGCTTTCTGCTTCATCAAAACGGCCTTGCAGCATCTGCGAATAGGCCATTTCTACCAGAGTCAGCATATCTTCAAAACCGATTCTCTTTTCGTCTGGAGACTCCGGTGATGGCTCGTTCTCTTGCGCTTTTGCAGGTTGCTGCTCCTTCAGCTCTTCGGCCATCTTGCTTTTGACCAAATCTTCGCTCACCCAATCCATGCGTTGAACCCCTTAATTTTGTTGTTTAAAACGTTTTTGGGTAGTTTAGCACACAGCAAAAGACCTTGCAAACCAAAAAAAAGCGGCGCTTTGAGCGCCGCTTCCTCATGTTCTTCATGCTGCTTTTTTTTATGCGCGGAAATTTTGAATAATTCCCTTCAGGGTTTCATGTCGCATTTGCATGATTTTCGTGAGCATGTCTATCGCACGGTTATAGGCCTGCTGCTCTTCTTGGAACCTCAGCATCGCCTGATCGTAAGCTGCCTTGTTATTGTTATTGGTCAAATCCCCATAGTCCGACGCTTTCGGCATCTGCCCAGGAATGGTAATGCCATTGAGCGACACGCCCGAACCACTTGGGGCATTTGCAAAAACCTCCGGATTGGGAGGAGGCATCGGCTGTACAGGCGGCTGTTGATTAGCCCCTTTGATAGCCTCAAAAACGTTTTTGGCCAGATCGATGAGCGGCTTCAGAGGTGCAAGAGCGACATTCACTAGCGCCTTAACAGCAACTTGAGCAACTGCTTTAACTACCTTCTTGATACCACTAAAAATCTTTTTAAAAAAACCCATGTTCGCCTCCACTTTTGTACTTTTGGAAAGAGAAATTTCTTTCCATTTGTATCCATTGTCGGCGGGTGAAAATATTTGTTGCTTAAAAAAAACTCTTTTTTTGTTTGTGTTTGTAATTATGCAAAATTTTACTGACAGGAAAGTTCCTGAACGAAGAAAATGTGTGTAACAACAATTGGTTACAAAAAATATCCAAAACTTGGATTTTCAGAAAGACCTACGCGCCTCACAATGTATGCCAAAGTGTTTTTTCGAAAAACAAAAGACAAATTTTTCTGAAAGTGTTTGATGTGTCAATTTTGTCGCACTTGCAGAATTAACTCTTTGTCTCCTCATGTGCTGGGGCGGCAATAAAAAAGCGGCGCCCAAAGGCGCCGCCACTTCCATGCTTCATTTATACACGGAAATTCTGAATAACCCCTTTCTGCATGTCATGCTGGGCTTGCTGAATTTGCGTGAGCATCTGCATCATACGGCCATAGGCCTGCAGTTTGTTTTGATACTCCTGCAACTTAGCCTCATATTGCCGTTTCCCAATGTCATCATTGGGGAAATTATTTGGGTCCGGCGGACTGCCCGGGTCGAAACGCGCCAACAGCTGACTCGCGCTGCTGCTGCCTCCACCCGCCGTCATCGTTGGGCTATAGCAAAAGCTGGCTCCACCCGCTGTCACCGTCGGGGACATTGGGAATATGTCACCATAGCTGGGAGGCGGCATCGGCTGCACAGGCGGCTGTTGCTTAGCTCCTTTGAGGCCCTCATAAATGCTTTCGCCCAAATCGATGAACGGCTTCAGCGGTGCCAAAGTAATATTCGCCAGCTTATCAACAGCAACGTTGACCACTGCTTTGGCCACCTTTGCGACACCATTCTTAATCTTATCAAACAAACCCATGTTCGTCTCCAATTGAATGTTTTCAGAAAGAGAAATTTCTTTCTGCTTGAGAATATTATCTTCCAAGCAAAACATTTGTTGCTTAAAAAATCACTTTTTTGTTTGTGTTTTGAATTGAGCAAAACCTTGCAAACAGAAAAGCCGCTTCCACAAAAAACATCCAAAATAACAATATGTTAACAGAATGTCTCTGGGCGTTCATTTTGTGCAAAAACTCAAATACAACACCAAATTCGCGCTAGATGTCTGCCATTAAAAACAAAAGACAAACATTCTGAAAGTATTTGTTTTGCGAATTTTGTTGAGCTGACAGATTTTGCCACACAACCTTAAAAAAGGGGCCTGTCATAAAAATCAACAGCCATGAAAAAAACCTTGTAACAAACAGGCGCGTGGATCGTCCTATATATAGGAGGCAAGCAACACGCCGCCTTGCCGGCGGCCTTTGCAAGAGGGTTTTCCGGGCTGTCGTGGGGCCAAGCCACACAACCCAAATTATTGGCGCGATTTATGCATGGAAGCAAGACATGCACACTGAAGTGGTGAGGCAAAAAAGATGAAGAAACTCTTTGAGTTTATGTCAAGAGCCTTTAAAAAGGACATGGAACGGAGCATTCAAAAAGGAGACACCCCATGTCAAAACAGAGACTCTTATGGCTGTTGGCGCTCACGCTGGGCCTGGCCTTGTCGTTTGTGGCCTGCGAGGATGACGCACCGAGTGGGCCTACGCCTGGGTCGTCAAATGGGGACGGCACCACAACCAAGCCTCCCCCGGGAGGAAATGGTGGCGACGGAAAATATAACGTTGGAAAACTTGGCGGGACGGTGTGGTCTCAATACGCGGACCCCATGGACTGGTGGTATAAAAAACCAGACGGAACAGGCGGAATGGACGGAATAGAAGAAATCATTCCGAGAAGCAGAAGTTATGCTAATTCGTGGATATTCAATCCCGATGGGACTTTTGTCCATACTCACAGATGGCTTTATTATCTGCACTATGTACAACAGGGTGGTGTTCTGGTGATACACGGCAATTATGACGTTATCAGCGACAGCCAATTCAAAGTCAGCAACGTCAAGACCAATACCACAACAGGCTCTTATTATGGTACTTTGACAGGCTGGTACGCATCTTCGGATTTTATCTGTGATTATCGATTTGATACCGACTCAGAAGGGGAAAGAATAGAAGTCAGCATGCGTGCCACAGGCCAGGATTATCCCAATGTGGAAGTGGATTCTTGGAAACCCTTTTGGAAACGGGCATATTGATGTTCAAAGGGCAGCATAAACGCGCTGCCAGGTTGTTGGTCAAAGAAGTGGTTTTTTTGAGTGTGTTTCAATGGATAGATGTATTTTACGGAGTGTGAAGGAGAATAAAATGAAGCGTTTTCAAAGAGGACATTCACCGTCAAAATCGAGACTCTTGTGGCTGCTGGTGCTCACGCTGGGGCTGACCCTGTCGTTTGCGGCCTGTGAAGATGATAATCCGAGCGAACCTTCAGGACCTTCTGGACCTTCAGGGCCCTCTGGACCATCGGGGCCCTCTGGACCATCAGGGCCTTCTGGACCATCAGGGCCGTCCGGACCTTCTGGGCAAAATGAGCCTTATGGCCCGTTTAACCCCAACGATCCAGCTGTCATCGCTCTTTTGGGTTATTGGAACGATGGCGGCATAAGTCGTGATTTTTTATGGAATGAAGCAACCCGTGAGACTTATGGTGGTGGAAGCATTGCAAAAGGATATGAATTCAAAGCCGACGGAACATATGGAGCTTACAAGATGTTCTCTGTCTCTGGGTTCTCTCCAAACTATGACATCGTGTTTGGAAACTACAGAGTCTCTGGAAATAAGATTTTTCTATACAACAGGCTAGCAGACGTTGTATATCCAAATGACCCCAGCCGAACATATAGAGACCGACCGTGGGGAGACATAACAGCGCTTTTCGTGATAGAGCCCTACAACTACTACTACTCTAACGCCACGGAAAGAATAACTATTACTGAAACGCCTGGTCCAACTGAATTTGTTCTGCATCTCTTTCGAAGTGATCGACTGACTCCGAATGTGCAGTCACCCTAAGTTTCTGTATCTGCAGTTCACACAAATTCGGCGCGTTGTTTTGCACAAGCGAGCGGCAAGGCCAACACGCTGCCAGGTTGTTGGTCAAAGAAGTGGTTTTTTTGAGTGTGTTTCAATGGATAGATGTATTTTACGGAGTGTGAAGGAGAATAAAATGAAGCGTTTTCAAAGAGGACATTCACCGTCAACATTAAGACTCTTGTGGCTGCTGGCGCTCACGCTGGGGCTGACTCTGTCGTTTGCGGCCTGCGAAGATGATGGCCCGACGCCAAACAAAAACAGCTCTTCTCAGACGCCACCAGGAGGAGGAACGAGCACCCCATCTCAGCCTCAGTCGCCTTCTGGCAATGGGGATGGCTCTAAGCCTGAGCCGCTTCCCGCGCCGGTTTATCAGTCTGACTTGGTTGATCCTCTCAATCCCGACGCGGAGAATCCTCTTGTGGGAACGTGGCGTAGCATAAGCGCAGGAGGCGCGGGAGCATCGGACACGGGGTATACCTTCCATGCGGATGGCACCTTCTCTAATTTTATCACGATATCCCAGACCGGCAATAAATATACATTGACGCATAAAGGGAAATACAAAGTCATTGACAAAGAAATCATTCTTTATAATCTGCTTCAGAGCCAGAACCATCAAAGCATCCCCGGCCTGTCATATGTAGATAAGCCGGTAGAAAACCAAACGGAAACCTTCTATTTCACAGTAGATCCTGTATGGGATTATGACCACATGAACCAGTGGCGGCAGATTGGAGAAGAAACCAAGTTGAACTTCAAGAGGCCCTATTATGATCTTTCTTTGTCACGAGTGGATGAATAACTCCCCGGAACCGTGAGTCTTGTGGAGTGTGCGGCTCAAACGAATCGGCGCGTTGTTTTGCACAAGCGAGCGGCAAAACAAACGCGCCGTGCTTGCTGCCTATAAACCTTTTTGCGTGTGTCAGGTTATTTTGAAACTTGACTGGGTTGGATCTCTCCAAAAAATCCCCTGTTAAGGCACCTCTTGCACCCTGGGTTTTTGCTCGCCACCGACGTTTCTCAAGGTTGGCAGAAAACCCTCTTGCCATTCCCAGTGGCCGTCTGCAGCGAAATCCCAAGAAGACAGGGTGGTTGTCCAAAAGTCCCTGGTGTTAAACGCTGCGGTCCCTGCACCGTCCTTCATGTTTGCCTGGGAATTGGCAACTGTGGGCACATAGGGTATGCCGCCGCGCTCCAGTTTCATGTCGTTGCGTGCACGGTTGCCTGACAAAGAACCGCCGCCTTCATGGACTCCCACCACACGTCCGATGTTGCTGCCGGTGGCAATGATGCTTGGGTTCAGCGCGACATTGTTTTGCACTCTGTCGGCGGTCCAGTTCCACCCCACCAAGCCGCCGACAGAGCTTTTGCCATCAACACTGCCTGCAGCATAGCTGTTTTGCACTGTACCCAGGTTATGCCCCAGCAGGCCACCAACGCTGGAGTCCCCCTTAACGCTGCATGTGGCGTAGCTGTTTTGTACTGTAGCGCTGTTCACCCCCATCAGGCCGCCAGCTTGGTTGCCCCCCTTGACGCTGCCTGTGGCATAGCTGCTTCGCACTGCGCCACTGTTCCACCCCACCAGGCCGCCGACTTGGTTGATCCCCTCGACGCTGCCAGCAGCATAGCTGTTGTGCACTGTGCCCCGGTTATATCCCGCCAGACTACCAACATACTCTCTGCCACGAACGCTGACACCTTCCAGCCCGAGGTTTTTTATCTCAGCACCTTCGTCTATATAGCCGAACAAGCCTTGGAAGTCGCCGTCGGGGGCATGGATGGTGAGGTCAAAAATTCTAAAGTCATTTCCGTCAAAGCTGCCGGTAAATAATTGCACAGCTGTATTTTTACCTATCGCCGTCCAGTTGCTTTTCCCTTTTTCGGGCGGAGTCAAATGGACATTTCCTGTTAGTTGATAGTGCCGTTTTCGGCCCTCGTTTGTGTTTGCATAGTCGTTGAAGGTTTTGATGTTGCCCTCGTTCACCGGAATGGGGCGGGTTTTTTCCAGGCCGTTCGCCGCGGCAACGTAGAGAGTTTGGGGGCCGTCGACATATGCATAGCCCTTGGGTACATTTCCCGGGTTGAAGTGGATGCTCGCCGGGCCTTCGGTGAATGTGGTGGTGGAATAGTCAATGCGGAAGGCGAAGATTTTGGTGCCCTCCAAGAAGTGGCTGTCTCGAAAATGCAAAGAAAACCAGGTTTTGCTCCCACCAACTCCAAGCCCCACATCGCCTGCGTCGTCCGCGTTTTTGAAGCCGGAAAGCATAACGGTGAAGGTGATGGAGTCACCGCCCACCAGCGGTGTAAAAGTCAGGGTGTCATGAAGGAGATGAAGGCTGAGGCTGCGATCCCATTGCGCATAAACAACAATGCGAGAGGTGGCGGCATCAACAGAGGTTTGCGCGGTGAAAGGGCTGCCTCTCCCATCGCGTTCGGTATTCCAGCCGGCAAATTGATAGCCCGCGCGCGTGGGCGGCACAGGCAAACTGTTGAGAGAGGTTGCAGGCGGGATGATGGTTTTGTGTGTTGGTGCCGCTTCGGTGTCGCCACCATTTCTGTCGAAGGCGACAGTAACGACAGGGCGGACATCAGAAATAAGCGCCCACTGTGCATAGACGAGGAGGATGTTGGCAGTCACAGGGGTTTGCTCGGTGAAGGGGTTTCCGCCCCCATCTTTCTCCGTGTTCCATTCAACAAATTTGTACCCCACGCGCGTGGGCGGCTCGGGCAAACGCTCAACAGTAGTTGCGGGCGGCCGGAGGGCGATGCTTTCGGGCACTGCCTCAATGTCGCCGCCGTTTTTGTCAAAAGAAACAATGCGCACCCCGCGAAGCGCATCTTTGTCGTCGCCGAAGTCCGGATAAAGAGTAGAGGAAGGACAGGCACTCAAAGCCGCGCCCAGGCCAAGCAGACACAAACCCCTCAGGGCGAGGTGTCTCGCAGCGTGTGTTGAGTTTGTTTCCCCCGGTGGCGTTTGCCTTTGCTTCGCTCTTTGCTCCAATATGTTGTGTCCCATCCTTTCCCATCCTTTCTTGAACCCCTGAGACGCTAACATAGCCCCCCATGTGTCGTGTAGAAGAATGTATTGGCGGGTGCCCTCTCCAGCAAGATGCTAGGGGGAGAGGGGTTCTTGTCGACTTCGTCGAAGCTTCTCCTTCGCCCTAGCGGGCGCCGCTTGCCTCCGGCGGGGAACTTTTTGCTCGCACAAAAAGTTCCACAAAAATGCTCCCTCCGGTGGCCCTGCGGGGCTTAGGCACAGCAGACTACCCCCCAAGACTCTTCCCTTGGACTGAAACTCTCTGCCGGGGGCCCCAACTCTATGGGCCTTGCTCCCAACACAGCTCCACCACGCTTTGAACCCGTAGCTTCCCTGCTGCCAAGCTTGAATACGTTGGAGGTGCGGCATTAAGGGGCGCAAATGTCATTTTCTCTGCTGCATTCCGGGAGCCGCACGGCAGGGTGAGCCTGGGCGGCCCACGTGGCATGGGGATGCTGCAGAAAAAAAAGCACGGGGCGTAGCCCCGTCCGTCTGGCGTTGGTTAGGTTACAAACGTTGCGGCGTTTAGAGGGTGCAGGGAATCAGACCCACCGGGTGATGGGCTCTCTATAAGGAAGCAGTTTCGGTGGGGTAGCTGCTATGCCTAAGCCCCCTGCAAGGGCCACCGGAGGGAGCATTTTTGTGGAACTTTTTGTGCGAGCAAAAAGTTCCCCGCC
>Ga0209737_10000175_pt1 | contig 58315 bp, 46 predicted proteins | sample TergutCu122P3_FD_187284 | JGI IMG/M metagenome (GOLD analysis project Ga0209737, IMG submission 187284) | Cubitermes ugandensis P3 segment gut microbial communities from Kakamega Forest, Kenya - Cu122 P3 (SPAdes) (version 2) | ecosystem: Host-associated > Arthropoda: Insects > Digestive system... | reverse complement strand
AAGCAGGCAGGACATTTACCGGCGGCGTTTTGACCATACCTAATTTGGGTATTGGCGAAACAGTTACGCTTACCTATTCGGTAAGAGCTACACAAATGCCTGTAATTGCCAATGAAGTACGGGTAACCGACCGCGGTGCTACTCATTTCCCCGACAGCGATGTTTGTAATTGTGCCGGCAACCCTGCGTGTATAGCCGCATGTCCGCTCATCGACGATGAAACAGTACCGGTAGTATTCCCCGGCTGTATAGGCGATAAAACGCCTGAATTTACGATAGACCTTCCAGCCGGTACCACATCGTGGACAGCAGGAACCTACGCTTCGGGAACTGCATCGACAGCATGGACGGCAACCGCTACGCAAGTTACCTTTAAAGAAGGCGCATTCAAAATAGAGAGTGCCCGCAAAGATTATACTTTCACAGCCCTGCCGAGCAATTATACAGTTGCTATTGCTACACAAGCCGGTACTCACTGTTTGGATTTAGGAAAAAATGCCACTCCCGATGTAGTTGAATTCAACGATGTAGTAAAATATACTATTACCGTAACAAATACCGAAAACTTTGCTATGGATAATGTTATAATCAAAGACGACTTGCCTGCCGGTATGGTATATGAAGCAGCTCCGCCTGCAAGTGCCGATTATGGAACATTTGCTCCTGCCACCGGTTTGTGGACGATTTCAACCCTACCTGCGAAAACAACAGCCACGCTTACTTATTTTGTAAAAGGCAATCAAAGTCCTGTAATTACCAATACCGCATGGGTAAAAGAACGCAGAGACACAGAATTTAAACTTACTGACCATAAAAAAGGTAACAATCCTTGTGAAACGCCGGAATGTAACGATTGTGTAACAAAATGCGGTGCCGACGAAGCATGTAAGAAAGAATGTAACAATTCACCACTTATCAAAGAAAAAGATGTGATTGTGAACCGTGTATTTGAAGGTTGTATTAGCGACGATGTGCCCGCATTTACAATGAACGTTCCGGCAGGTTGCACCACATGGCAATTGTTAGACGGAGCCACACCGCTGTATTCTTCAACAACCCATGCGGCAATGATGAACGCCGCCGGCGTAGTTACATTTACCAAAGGTTTGTTAAAAATCGGCAGCGCCAACAAAGCCTATACCTTCAAAACCTGTAACGGCGAAGGCACAGTTACTGTAAAAACCGGCGGTCATTGCGTAGAAGTAGATAAAAACGCTGAAAAACCCACAATGAATACCGGCGAACAAAACAAATACACCATTACCGTAACCAACACCGACGCACTTGGCAACGAAGTGAAAAACCTCGTAATCAACGATAAATTGCCTGCCGGTATGGAGTATGTATCGCGCAATCCGGCAGCAGCAAATTATAATCCTGCCACCGGCGATTGGATTATTGGAACATTGGCTCACGGCGCAACCGTTACACTCGAAATTACCGTGAAAAACACAAGCAATTTGGGTGAAAACATTATCAACACCGCGTGGGTGCAAAAACGCAACGAAACCGTATGGACTACACCCGATGACCACCGCGACAATACCGACCCGCTTTGCAAAGTGAACTGTAAAGATTGTGCAGCGCTATGCGCAGGCAATGCGGCATGTATAGCCGATTGTAAAAACTCACCGCTGATTGACGATGAGCCTGTGGAAGTAAAATCAAGAATTGAGTTTGAAGGCTGTATTGAAGATAAACAGATATACATTGCACCGCTCCCTGCAGTGGGCAGCACATGGAAACTGACCGAAACCACCGGTGGAGCCAGCAAAGTGATTTATACTTCGGCGGACCTGTTGCCTCATTTGGATTGGAAACTCAGCGACGATGGTAAATCTGTTATATTTACCGGCGATTACTTTAAATCGGGTCGCTTCGAAAGAACCTATATATTCGAAGCGCAAGACGGCGGACTGAAATTCGAACAGGAAGTAGTGCTTCTCGAATGTGGTTATTGCTTGGAAATAACAAAAGATGCCGACAAAGATGTTGCCAACAAAGGCGATGAAAACGTTTACACTATTACCGTAGTAAACGAAGACGAATACGGAAATGCGGTAACCGATATTATAATCAACGATAAACTTCCGGCAGGAATGGATTATGTTTCGCACACTCTTCTATATTCCTCTCCTAATGCAACTAACGGCAATTACGATTGGGTAAGCGGCGATTGGACAATAGGAACGCTTCCGTATAAAGCAACCGCCACACTCAAAATTACCGTGAAATACACCGGCGTAGGCGACATTAAGAATATTGCATGGGTTAAAACACGCAATACAGCAGTGTGGGGCAGTGCTAAAGACCACGAAACATTCGGTCCCGACCCCGATGACCCAACAAAACCCGCTGCCTCTTGTGAAATAGCATGTAAATATGCAACAAACAAAGCTAAGTGTATAGAACAATGTGATGCTCTACAGCACCACGTTGACGATGAAGAGGTAACAGTAAATTCAATAGTTACCGTAGATTTGAACATTGGAGCAATTTGCGAAGACCAAATGGCAGACGGTAAAGACATTACGGCAACGATAAACTGCGATGCCCCATGTTCGTACACCAATTTGAATTTCAACTGGAATTTCGACGGAGTACCGGCTGTACAAAAAAGTGAAGTGAAAAATAAAACGTCTGTTCAAACTCTACGACCTGTAACTCGACAACCTTATACAATTAAGGTGGAAGTGCGCGATGGCGATGATGGAAATAAAGTAATTGCAACAAAAGATGTGAATTTGGTAATAAACCAAAAACCGGACGTAAAAGTGTCAGTTTCTTCTGAAATTTGTGAAGGCAGTAATGTTACGCTGAATGCGAGCGGAGCCAATACGTACTCGTGGAGTCCCGCAGTCGGTTTTACAGGCAGTGGAGCAAGTATTAACGTAACAACTCCTGCAAATGGCGCCCAATACACTGTAACCGGAACCGATGCAAACGGCTGTAAAAACAGTGCAATAGCAACCATTAAGGTTAATCCGAACCCAACGGCAAATATCACTTTACGTGCATATTGCGACAACGCGTTCTGGACAGGCGACCCAATTACCCTGTCGGGCAGTCCGAGCGGAGGAACAGCTCCTTACACACACAGTTGGACTGTAACAACCCCTGCGGGAACTCCGGCGGGAGCCTATACGCTTGAGCCGAACAGGTCCGACCCAAATCCTGTTTTGACCTTCACTTCGGCAGTTAATCCGGTGAAAATTAGCTACAGAGTAACTGATAAGAATGGTTGTTACTATGATGCTCCTGATAGAAATATTGACGTGAAAGCACAACCGACAGTTGCCGTTCTTGGCGATATGCCGCTTTGTGTGGGTAGTCGTAATAACGTAGGAGAATATTGGTTGAGCAAAACCGATTTCCCTGCCGGTACCGAATTTTGGTGGGACGCTTTGATTGACGGCAAAGAAATAATGCCGACATACAAAACTACCAAAGTTGCAACTGCAAGCGACCCATATCGCATAAATTGGACTAAAACAACTTACAATGCAGAAATTAACGTAACTATTGTGCCGCCGCCGGGTGCTGCTATGTGTATGCCAATAAATGTGGCAGGCTCTTCGGGATTTGCAATTTACGAAACCCCGACTGCATATTTTACCGGTCCGGTGAATGTGTGCGAGGGCGATGTTTCGGAATACATAGCAACTCTCGGAAAACAACAAGCTACCACAACCTACACGTGGGATTTGGCGAATAATTTGGGTTCACTGAGCACCAATAACAGCGGCACTAAAGCTACTGTAAATTGGACGCACGCTGGTACTGAACTAATTGAAATGACCGCTAAAAATGGTATTTGCGAAGAAAGTTTCACGCTTACTGTTCTAGTACACCCATTACCGCAACCCGATTTCACCTTCCAACCTTCGGACAAAATGTATTTCCAAAAGGATAAAACCTACCGTTACCCCGATGAAATTTATCCGGGCAAAGAAGTACAGTTTACAAACGAAACTGCGCCGCACAAAACACCGCTTTCGTACTATTGGGATTTTGCCGGCGACGGAGTGTTTACCGAAACTAAAAACAATAAAGACGATGTGTATTTTACCTACGACCAATCCGGTTCTTACACAGCACAACTTTTAGCGGTTGACGAACAATGGGGTTGTAGAAATATCATAAGCAAACCTATTCAAGTGGGCGAAAATCCAAACTGCGGTTTGAAATTCCCGAATGCCTTTACGCCTGATATGTCAACCAATAACACATTCTATGCCGTGTACAACGAAGGTGTGTTGGAATGGGGCTACGAATTGCGTATTTACGACCGTTGGGGAACTATGTTGTGGAGCTCAACCGACAAATACGCTCATTGGGACGGAATTTATCGAAGCGAAGTAGCTCGTCAAGATGTGTATGTATATCACTGTAAAGCAGTGTGCGAAGAAACCGATGCTAACGGTAACCACCGTGTGTTGAATATTAAAGGCGACGTTACGGTAATTAGGTAACTTGTAGAGACGTAGCATGCTACGTCTCCCCCCCCTCAAGGGGGACTTGAAGAAAGCAACGCCGAACAAATTTTGTTTGGCGTTGTTTTTTTTGAAATTTAAACAGTCCCTTAAATAAAATATATTACCTTTGTAGCAATCGAAATATTACTCAATTATTCAGTTACTCAATTATTCAATCATTATGACAAACCAATCCACAAATCGCTCCGTAAGCCCCCTGAGGGGGTTTGGGGGCTTTTTTATCGTACTAACAGCGCTTATAGCGCTATTTGCCTGTAACAAACCCGAAGCGCAGTATTCGCCATTTATCTGTATCGACCAATTTGGTTATTTGCCCGAATCGCAAAAAATAGCCGTTCTTCGTAGTCCTGAAATTGGTTTTGATTCTACCGAAAATTATGTGCCGGCAAAAAAATATTCCTTAGTTGATGCAAAAACCGGAAAAACCGTTTTTTCGGCAGCTCCCGAGCAATGGAAAGGTGGAGCAACCGACCCTTCGTCGGGCGACAAAGCGTGGCATTTCGATTTTTCGTCAGTAACACAAAAGGGAACGTACTATGTGTTCGACCCTGAAAAAAATGTAAAATCGTATGAATTTAAAATTTCCGAAAATGTATATAAAAATGTACTCAAACAAGCATTTAAAGTATTTTACTATCAGCGGGCAGGTTTTGCAAAAGATGCCAAATACGCCACCGAAGCGTGGGCTGACGGTGCAAGCCACCTTGGTGAATTGCAAGATGCCAATTGTCGCAAATGGGGACACGCCGCCGATGCTGGCACCGAACGTGATGTACAAGGCGGTTGGTACGATGCCGGCGATTTCAATAAATACACCAATTGGACAGCCGATTACATCAATTATTTGCTTTTAGCATACGAAGAAAATCCTGCTGCGTGGACAGACGATTTTGGTATTCCCGAATCGGGCAACGGTATTCCCGATATTATCGACGAAGTGTTATTTGGAGTGCAGCACTTACTTCGCTTGCAATTTGACGATGGTTCGGTAATTTCGGTTGTAAAACTTGATGAAGCAGCGCCGCCATCGGCAGCAAAAGGGCAGAGTCTTTGGGGTAACCCAAGTACATCGGCAACGCTTTCGGCGGCAACAAGTTATGCGTATGCGGCAAAAGTGTTGAAACAATTTTCCGACAATAAAGAATATGTTGCTTTGGCAGAAAAACTTACAAAAGCTGCCGAAAAAGCATGGAATTGGGCAGAGAAAAATCCTGATGTGAAATTTTATAACAACAGTTGGGAACACGGCACGCAAGGTTTAGCCGCAGGGCAACAAGAAGTGGACGACCAATTACGTTTAGAGAAAAAACTCCACGCTGCCATGCGTTTGTTTGCATTGACCGGCGACAAAAAATACCAAACATTTTTTGACAAAAATTACAAACAAACTCGTATGATTGCGTGGTCGTGGGTTGCCGTATTCGGCGAAGCAAATCAAGATATGCTTTTGAACTATGCGCAATTAAAAAACGCAACGCCCGAAGTTGCGGCGCATATAAAACAAGTGTATCGCTCGGCTTTGGATACGGCGCACAATTTGCCTGCCGTGCAAAATTTTGTTGACCCATATTTTGCCTATCAAAAAGATTATGTGTGGGGCTCGAATGGCACAAATGCAAAACAAGGTGCTATTTATTACAATATTGCACTCTATAATATCGACAGCAAATTGGCTACCGATGCCAAACGCTATGCCGAATACTATGTGCACTATTTGCATGGCGTGAACCCATTGAATATGTGTTACTTAACCAATATGAGCAAGTACGGTGCCGAACATTCGGCAAATACCGTATTTCACGCATGGTTTCACTATGGCAACGAAACATGGGGCGGTGTAGGCAAATCGACCTACGGACCGGCTCCCGGAATTTTAGTTGGCGGACCAAATCCTGCCTACGATTGGGACAAGTGCTGCCCCAAAAATTGCGATAGCGATTTCAATAATTCACAATGTTTTGCCCACGATATTTCGCGCCTGCGCAACCAACCGGCACAAAAATCATATTTAGATATGAATATGGGTTGGCCTCTCAATTTGTGGTCGGTTAGCGAAAATAGCAATGGGTATCAGGTGCATTATTTGCGGTTACTTTCAAAATTTGTGAAATAATTATATAGAACGCAGATGACACGGATAACGCAGATTTTCACAGATAAAAAGTATTAAATCCGTGTTAATCCGCGTCATCTGCGTTATCCGCGTTCAAAAAAATCAAAACGAACTTATGAAACAATATTTAGACCTACTCCAAAAAGTACTCCACGAAGGCACCGAAAAAAGCGACCGCACCGGCACCGGCACTATCAGTTGTTTCGGACACCAAATGCGTTTCAATTTGCAAGAAGGCTTTCCGTTGCTCACAACGAAAAAACTACATACCCGTTCCATTTTTTACGAACTATTATGGTTTTTACGTGGCGAAACAAATATTTCGTATTTGAAAGAACACAAAGTGCGAATATGGGACGAGTGGGCTGATGCCGACGGCAATCTCGGTCCTGTGTATGGCTATCAATGGCGTTCGTGGCCCGATTATAACGGCGGTCATATTGACCAAATTTCGCAACTTATTGAAGCAATTAAAACCAACCCCGATTCTCGTCGCCATCTGCTGAGTGCGTGGAATGTGGCTATGATTGATGAAATGGCGTTGCCGCCCTGTCATATTTTATTTCAATTTTATGTTGCCGATGGCAAATTATCGTGTCAATTGTATCAACGAAGTGCCGATTTATTTTTGGGTGTGCCGTTTAATATTGCCTCGTACGCATTGCTTACGCACATGATTGCGCAAGTGTGTGGTCTCGAAGTCGGCGAATTTATTCACACCTTTGGCGATGTGCATATTTACAACAATCACATTGAGCAATGTAATTTGCAATTAACTCGCACGCCAACGAAATTACCGCAACTGCGTTTAAATCCTGAAGTAAAATCAATTTTTGATTTTACCTACGAAGATATTGAAATTGTTGGTTACGAGGCGCAAGCACATATAGCTGGGGAGGTTTCGGTTTAATCAGCCCCCCTAAATCCCCCCTCAGGGGGGGACTTGCTGAAGCTCTTTTGAGAATTAGCACAAATCAACAAAAGAGCGTCATTGCGAGGAGGGACGACGAAGCAATCTATTTATATGAAAACATAAATTAAAAATGACCGCATTTAGATTTTTATTAATAGTAGTTTTTACAATTATATTTGCATTCATTTTGGGGTATATTGATTTTGTAATCATCACACCGCTCGTGCCACTGCCTGAAGATATTTATTGTTATCACGAAATTGACCCGCCTCTTTGGATAGATTTATTCTATCTTGATAATATGGGACACCCTGAACCGCCATTTTCAGGTTTGCATATGTTTTTATTGCTTGCAATAAGTGCAGTCTTGGGCATTTTTGCAGGTGTGAAAATAGATAAATGGTTATCGAAAAAATATCCTAATTCCTAAAACCTGTTCCCTATGAAACTTTCAATAATAGCAGCCATAGCCCAAAACAATGTGATAGGCAACAATAACAGTTTAATCTGGCATTTGCCGGCAGATTTGCGTTATTTTAAGCAAAAAACCACCGGACACCATATTATTATGGGGCGTAATACCTTTGAATCACTCGGCGGACGCCCCTTGCCCAATCGTACAACGGTAATTATTACTCGCAATCGAAATTACACTGCGCCCGACGGTTGTTTGGTGGCGTATTCGTTGGAAGAAGCAATTACATTGTGTAAAAATGATGATGAAATTTTTATCTGCGGCGGCTCGCAAATTTACGCCTTAGCCTTTGATTGTGCTACCGATATGTATCTTACCCGTGTTGCACATTCGTTTGAAGGCGATGCTTTCTTCCCCGATTATAACCATTTGCAATGGCAATTAGTGGAAACCGAAAATCACGTAGCTGACGAAAAAAATCACTATGATTATTCGTTCAATCATTTTGTGAAAAGAGAACTCTGAAAATCGTTTTATTTGTCTGCAAATTTTTGATGTTTCACAAGTTTATCAAGCGTTTTTGCAATCCTATCGACTTTTGTTTGGTCGGTTTTGGTTGAATATATCCACTTGACGTATTTCTGCTGTTCGCTTTCGTTCAGCGAATTGAAAAATTGCCATGCTTCGCTGTCGTCTTGCAGGCACAGTCGTAATTCTTCGGGAATTTCCAACGGTTCATTGTCGGCATACAGAATGATGCGGACATAATCGCCTGCCTGTTTTTTGATTTTCTTTCTAATTTCGGCTTTTACAAACAGCATTAATGTTCCCTGCCCCGACGGCATTAAATGGTATTTACGAATTTCAAAGCCGTCGATACTGCCTCGTACTTTTACCCAACCGAATGGGGCATTCTTGTCGGGCGCAATTTCGGGGATAATCGTATATACCCAACCGTTTGTTTCTGAGCATTTTTCTAACAAATATTCTTTATCTACTAATGGTTTTTCCATATTCGTTATAGTTTTATTTCAGGTTATACTTCTCCTTCAGTATCTTTTTCTTTTCATCGTCCAATGAATTCATATAATTTTTCCAGCCGGGGCAAAAATGTATATGCCACCGCCAAAATCTGCCAAGCAACGATTTGGGTGCTTTATCATATTTTGCTCGTATCGAACAGGTTTCGCAATTGTGTTGTGCCATATTCTTATTATTTTTCGTTAACTTTTTTACCAAACCTTTTATTGAAAATGGAGTCTTTGGTTTTGAAACACACCCAGTTTCTATCTGTCATAAATGCCAAAAATTCTGCTCGCCCTTTTGTTTTAATCATTTCAATGGCTTTACTGCGGTCGCTACTCTCAACCCACGAAGCAATTTTGAGCAACAATGGATTATACTTTTTACACTCCTTTACCGAGGTGTATATCGTACAATCGGCACAGGTAAAAAATCCATTTTCGACGCAACACGGCTTTACCTTGCACGCTTTATATACAATGGCAGATTTCGCCGAATTACCCCTGCAACCATCGCATTTACCCGACGTGAATGCGGGACAAGTTCCACAATAAAGTCCACAATATGCAATCAGATTTTCGCCTTTGTTTATTTGTTTTTCATCCATAATGTAATTTGTTTGATATTTTACAAAGATACATAATCCACTAATTAAACAACGTAGTAAGAATAAAAACCCCTAACACCGCAGGAATAAAATATCGCAACAGCATACGGTAGTAGAAATAGAGACTGTTGGAGTGACGTCCGTCGTTGGTTATTTGCTTGTATACAATATCTTTCTGTACTACCCAACCGGTAAAAATCACGATAAGGAAGGCTCCAATCGGCATTGAGAATTTGGCAGTTGCATCGTTTAAGAAATCGAAAATATTTTCGCCAAATACTATCAAAGATGAATTTTCCACTTGCGAATAAGCGCATAACACGGCAGCAATGCCGATAAGTGTACTGATGAAAACAACGGCTTTCGCACGAGTTGCGTTAAGCTCCTGCATCACAAATTGCACGATTGGTTCAAGCATTGAAACCGAAGAGGTTATAGCGGCTATAAACACCAAAAAGAAGAAAATAATACCGATAAAATTCCCCGCCGGCATCATAGAAAATACCAAAGGCAGGGTTTCAAAAATAAGCGTTGGTCCCGATGTAGGCTCTATGCCGTAGGTAAAAACGCCCGGAAAAATGGCAAATCCTGCCAATAGCGCGATAGTCAAATCGGCTAATGCAATGGTGAGCGTGAGGCGCGGAATAGATGTTTCGGGACGGACGTATGCGCCATAAGCAATCATTGCGCCCATGCCCAAACTCATTGAGAAAAAGGCTTGTCCGAATGCCGCAAAAATAGTATTGATGCCGATTTTTGAAAAATCGGGTTGCAGTAGAAAATTCATTGCTTGCGAAAATCCGTCGAGCGAAAAAGAATAAATAAACAACCCCACAATAATAACCAACAACACCGGCATCAGAATTTTATTTATCCGCTCAATGCCTTTTTTAATGCCGCCAATAACCACGCCTGCCGTCAATACAATAAAAATGAGCGCAGCAAGCGACGGTTGCCAACCGGTATTGATATATTGCTTGAAATTTGAACTTATCTCTTGCGACGAATGTCCCGTAAATCCCTCAAAAATAGCTGTTTTGAAAAAAGAAATAGCCCAACCCGCCACAACGGAATAAAAAGCAAAAATGCAAAATACGGTAATAATGCCCAACAGTCCAACCATCGACCAAATCTTGTATTCCGAAAGTTTACGGAAAGCGCCGAAAGGATTGGAGCGCGTATGCCGTCCAAGCAAAAGTTCGCTCATCATAATAGGAACGGCAATAAGCAAACTGCACAAAATATACACAATAAGAAACGCCGAACCACCGCTCGACCCCACCAAATAAGGGAATCGCCAAATATTACCCAATCCGATAACCGAACCGCCCACCGCTGCGATTGTTCCGAAATGACTGCCGAATGTTATTTTTTTGTCCATTGTATATTTGCAGTTGTCATGTCTGAAAATTCGGTGTAAAGATATGAATTTTAGTTTTAATGCGAAAAAAACAAAAAAGCCCGTTAATCTACTGACTAACAGACTTTTCGTCTTTTGTGGGCGAAGAGGGATTCGAACCCCCGACCCTCTGGGTGTAAACCAGATGCTCTGAACCAGCTGAGCTATTCGCCCGAATTGGGTGCATTTCTCTAATGCGGTGCAAAGGTAGATATTTTTTTATTCCATGCAAATTATTTTACGAAAAAATTACATAAAAATTCGGCAACTATAAAGGTGCTGCCGCCTATATATACCACGCCATTGGCACTAACATTTTGTAATGCAGCAGTATAAGCATCGGAAACATTTGGGTAAACTGCAGCATTTTTTTCTGTGAAAAATTGTGCAAGTTCTTCGGCTTTCAATGCCCGTTCTATCTGTGCTTGGGTAATGTAATAATGAGCATTTGCGGGCAGCAAAGGAACAATCGCTGCCACATCTTTATCGTTTACCATTCCCCACACTATGTGAATGTCGGCGTTGTTTGTAGAAGTTAATTGTTGCATTGCGGCTGCAATTCCATCGGCATTGTGAGCGGTGTCGCACACTACAAGCGGATTGTTGCGCACAATGTGCCAACGCCCCATTAAACCGGTATTTTCTACAACACGAGCCAAACCCGCAGCAAAAGCCTGTGAACTAATGCGCACTCCTTGCCGGATAAGTTCATCGCACACGGCGGCTACGGCGCATATATTTTTCCGTTGATACGTGCCCCACAATTCACTTTGTAGGTTTTTATACAACAATTCGCCTCGCCGGATAATCGAAAAATTTTCGTACCAACGGTCATTGTGGCTTCGACTCCGCTCAGCCACCGTCCGGTCGTTGATACTTCGACTACGCTCAGCAACCAGCGGAGTCGAAACGACATTCTTTATAGTATAATCAATGTTTGCAAATAGGAGAGGAGCATTGTTTTGACGGGCAATGTCTTCAAACACATATTCCGTTTCATCGTGCTGTTCGCCAATTATGCAGGGCGTATTCGGTTTTATAATTCCCGCTTTTTCGCCGGCAATTTCTTCAAGAGTATTGCCAAGCAAATTTGTATGGTCGAGCCCAATATTGGTGATAACCGACACGAGCGGTGTGATAACATTCGTAGAATCGAGCCGTCCGCCCAAACCGACTTCTATTACGGCATAATCGACCTTGCGTTTGGCAAAATAATCGAAAGTAAGCGCAACGGTAATTTCAAAAAATGACGGCTGAATAGTTTCGATTTGCGAAGCTATTTTTTTTACAAAAGCCGTAACATATTGTTTGCTAATATTTTCGCCGTTAATTTTTATACGTTCCCGAAAATCAAGCAAATGCGGCGATGTGTAAAGTCCCACTTTGTAACCGGCTTCTTGCAAAATAGAAGCGGTACAGTGCGAAGTTGAACCTTTGCCGTTTGTTCCGGCAATGTGTATGCAGCGAAGTTTTTTATGCGGATTGCCAAGCGCTTCGAGTAAGGCAAGGGTGTTGCTTAAATTGGGTTTGTAAGCCGCTGTGCCAACTTTTTGATAGCAGGCTGCACGGGCAAAGAGCCATTGTATGGTTTCGTTGTAATTCATTGCGTTTCATGCAACTTAGTCCTATTCATAAAAGCCGCATACCCAATGCTTTGCGCGCCACTCGGATATTCTTCTATAAAATAATACGTTGCGCCCCACGTGTGTTCCACCATACGGAAAATTTCAACCATGGAGCCGTTGTTCAAAATCACACGAGTGATTTTTCGCTGAGGTTCTTGTGTTACTTCTATGGTGCGAGTTTCGGGGTAACGCAATCGCAGAGAATCTTGATACGTTGAAAAATTGATAACCATGGGGGGCTTTTTGTCCGCAGGTTGTGGTTTTGCCGGTTGTGGTTTTGGTGTTGGCGGCTGTTGTGCAATTTGTTGCATTTTTGCCACAGGGTCGGGTATTGGTGCGGGCTCGGGTTGAGGAGCAGGTTCGGTTATTTGTGCTATTTGCACCGGTTTTTCCTGCACGGCTTTTTGCGGTTTTGCAAAATCGGGTGCTTGTTTTGGTATTTGCGGTAGCGGCTCACGTTTTTGCGGCATTTCGTTTGAGGCAATGTTTTTGTAATTTTCGTTAAACAAATCGTTCATAAGCGCAAGTGTGCGATTTGCCTCGGCAGCGTTGGCACTCGACGCTATAATCTGCTTGCGCAAATCGCGTTTGAAAATTTCGTCGACCTGTTCATCGGTTAGCGGCACAAACGCCGGGTAATAAATATTATCTATATTTTTTGGTTGAATTGAACGCAATTCTTTACTGATAAGCGAATCTAAGTCAATGCCGAGCAATTCGGCTTTTACTTCAAAATGCTCCAATTCGGTTTTTATATCTACTAATTTATAAGAAGTATATTGGCGTTCCGGACGAATTTTGGCAGCCTCAATAAAGAATTTACGCGCAGCATAGAATTGATTCTGGTTGTAAAATTCCGTCCCTTGGTTAATGAGTGCCAAATACTTTTTTTCGTCAAGAATTGAATCGTTTTGAATTTCAGAGCCTTTGCGGGCATCGTTTAGTTTTTGTTTGAAAATTTTGTCGTTCACTATGCGTTGTTGCACCATATAATCCACATCGACGTCGTAGAAAAAACCATTCATTTTTTGCGAGTGTTGAATGGTGTGAAACACGCCTTTGAACAAATCGCCGTGTTCTTCTTCGGGTTTAAACATGTGAAACGACAGTTCCAACGGACGATAACCGCCTTGTTTTGCCTCTTTGGGCAATTTTAATTGTGCGGCAATTTGTATTTTTGTGTACCCGTGTTTTTCAAATATAATCATATAATTTTTACCATAAGGCAAATACAATTCATACGTACCATATTCATCGAGTTCTATTTTTTGAATTGTTGCATAGCGTTCTATCACTCTAATTGTGGTGCCTACAACGCTTTCGCCTTCATCGTAAATCGAAATTTGACCGAAAATTTTTAAATCATCTTGCGCAAATGCAATCGTGGTTGCAAACGCGCACAAAAAACTGATTATGAGGGTTTTTGATAAGATTTTTTTCACTGTGTTAAAATTTAGGCAAAAGTACAAATTAATTGATAATTGATAATTAATAATTGATAATTAATTTAGTTGACGAGTTAACAAGTTGACAAGTTAACAAGGAAATAAACCTTGTCCCCCTCGTCAACTTGTTAACTCGTTTACTTGTCAACTTATTATCTATTTCCTAATCCCTAAAACCTTCATAATTTCCTCCTGCGTAGCCTCGCCCGATTTTTCCCACACTTTTTTACCGTTTTTAAAAATGATTAAATACGGTACGCTTGTAATGTTTTTTTCTTTGGCAAGCAATCTATTTTGGTCAAAATCAACGGTAAGTAATTGAAACTGGTCAGAGTATTTTTCAAATAATTCATTCACTATTGGCAACATTTTGCGGCATGGAGCGCACCACGGAGCGTAAAAATCGACCAACACATAACCTTTTGCCTGTGTTATTTTATTGTAATCGGCTACCGTCATTTCGCCTTTCCCCGAAAGGTCCTGGTCTATGGGTTTACCTGCTTTCGACCACGCATTGATGCCGCCTGCAAGTTCGTACACCGTTGTAAATCCCGCTTGCTCGAAAATCGCCAATGCCGCTTTGCTACGTGGACTCGCCAAACAATAAATAAGAACCGGCTGATTTTTATCTAATTTTTGAATTTGCTCGGCGAAATCCGCTGCTTTAAAATCCATGTTTTGAGCACTTTGTATGCGGTATTTTGCAAACTCGGCAGGAGTGCGCACATCTATTAATTGCGCTCCTTTGGTGGCTATCAACTGTTTTTCAAATTCATCGACAGAAACTGAGGTTATTTGAGCATTGGTGCAGGTGGCGAATAAAATGGGGAGGAGGAATGTAAAATATTTTTTCATGGTTGTTTGTGGATGTTACATTGATATTTGGTTGATATTCAGTCGATATTCATTGATATTCGATAGATATGTTTTCTGTTATTGGCTGCGCCGAGCTAAAGGTTCAGTTATTCAATTACTTAGTTATTTAAATATGCGTCAAAAGTATGAAAAATTTATAAAGAAATAAGAAAAATCACTATTTTTACAAACGTGAATTGTGAACGCACTGCGTTCACAATTCAATTGCTCGGAGAATTACAGCGAGAATTGCGGAGGATTGAGGGGTAAATTTTTTGTTGGTGCGCTGTGGTTTGGCTGGGTGAATGATTTTCTTTGCATTATTAAAACAAAAATAATGATTAGAAGAAAAAGAAGAACTATATTTGAAAACAAAAAAGATAGCTTATGAAAAAAAGAAATTATTGGGCAGTTGGAGCAAATTTTAGTGGAGAAGATGTGTCGTTAGAATTTATAAAAAGAGAGATTTGGTATGATGGCTATGCCGCAAATGACAATGAAAAAAACAAATCAACCTTAGAAAAAGTTGAAGTGGGAGATGTTTTAGTGTTAAAATCAAGTGCAACGAAAGGACAAGGACATTCAATAACATTCACAAAATTAAAGGCAGTAGGCGAGATAATAGAGAAAGAAAATTATTATACTTTTAAAGTAAAATGGCTTAACATTTCGGAACTACCAAAAGATTTTGATGGAATTTCATACAGAAACACTATAGAAATTATGCGAGATGATGAAATGTTAAAATTTGTTCAATCCGAAATAAAAAAGAGAAGTGAAATGGAAAAGATAAAAGAAATCGCAGAATTACTTAAAGCGAACAAAAATTTAATTTTAACAGGTGCGCCCGGCACAGGAAAAACTTATTTGGCTAAACAAATTGCCGAAGCAATGAATGCGGAAATTTGTTTTACGCAATTCCACCCCTCTTATGATTATACAGATTTTGTTGAAGGACTTCGTCCTGTTCAATCAAAAAAAGATGGAAACATTGACTTTGAACTTAAAAACGGTATTTTCAAGACTTTTTGTAAAAGAGCTTTAGATAACATTCTCTTAACAAAAGAAGATGAAAAAATAAAAACCTTACCTCAAAACGAACAAAATGAACGATTGGCTTTTGAAACAAAACTAATAAATGCCTATAATTCCTTGTGTGATGATATAGAAAATGGAAAAAACACTTTGCCATTGAATAACGGCAACAATAGTAAGTTTTTATCTATAAATGATAATGGTACTATTGAATGGTTTCATAAAACCACTAACTCTTCTTTTTCCGAAATGAAAGTAAAAAGAAATGCTAAGAGTTTCTTTTTTGACTTATATTCACAAAAAAATAACTTCAAACCAAATCGAAAATTTTTAGGGGGAGGAGATACGAGCACAACTTGGGCAATTCTTAATGAATTATTTAAAAAAGTAAGAGAAAGTAGTAGTGCTGAAAATTTCAACATTGAACAAGAAATTAATAATGAAAAATCGTATGTTTTTATTATTGACGAAATCAATCGTGGCGAAATTTCTAAAATTTTCGGCGAACTATTTTTTTCAATAGACCCTGACTATAGAGGCATAGATGGAAAAGTAAAAACACAATACGCTAATATTCAAACAGAAGAAACGCTATTTGCTGATGATTTGGAAGAAGGCGATTTTTACATTCCCGAAAATGTGTACATCATAGGCACAATGAATGATATTGACCGTAGCGTTGAAAGTTTTGATTTTGCTATGCGCAGGCGTTTTACTTGGAAAGAAATTACAGCCGAACAGAGTGCCGAGAATATGAATTTGTCCGAAGAATGTAAAAACAGAATGGCAAAATTGAATGCGGCAATTTCTCAAATAGACGGATTAAATTCTTCATATCATATCGGAGCTGCGTATTTTTTGAAGTTGAAAAATTACAATGATGACTATCAAAAACTTTGGGATTTACATTTATTCCCACTATTGTTTGAGTATTTGCGAGGAACTTCAAATACAGACGATAATCTTAAAAAATTACAATCTGCATACTTAAATAGTAGCAATCTTGATGAGAACAACGGACAATAATTGTTGCAAATCTCTTTCTGATTGTCAATATGACGAGCAAAAACATCGTATTGACGATTTGACAGCTATTGCCAATCGGAGTTTGATTGATTTACAGGAAATTAATCCCGATTTGCTTATTTTTCCGCAATCGTTGGGGCAGTATAATGATGATGTTGAAAAAACGCCTGTTTTTTCGTTGCACGACAAGAAATTAACAACCTATAATCTTATGGGGTTTGTCGGGAAAAATAATACGCAACTTACAATAACTTCTCGATTTGCAAACGGTGACGAAAAAGATTTTTTCTTGCACTATATGTTGCAAAAAGTATTTGCAATAAATCTTTTGAAATTCGACCAAACGTCAAATAATGAGAATATTTGGGACTTTTTGTTGTATCTATTTCCCTATTATCTCAAAAAAGCCTATTTGCAAGGATTGTTTAAAGCATACAAACGCGAAGATTATAACAATGCAAACGTGAAAGGAACGATTGATGTAAAACGACACATTCGCACAAATATTCCTTTTGCAGGAAAAATTGCATATACAACACGAGAGCACAGCTACGACAATAATATAACTCAACTTATAAGGCATACGATTGAACATATACAAACACACCCTTTCGGTGGCGGTATTTTGACTTCTGATAGCGAAACACGTGATGTTGTAAGCAAATTTTGCTTCGTAACGCAAAATTCATACAATAAAAATGCTCGACAAAAAATAATTTCTGCAAATCTAAAACCTGTTTCACACCCATTTTTTACGGAATACAAAATGCTGCAAAAAATTTGTTTGCGAATTTTGCGCTGTGAAAAATTATCATTTGGGGTTGAAAATAATAAAATTTATGGATTGTTATTCGATGGAGCGTGGTTGTGGGAAGAATATTTGAATAAAGTGTTTATAGAACAAAATTTTGGTTTTATTCATGCAGAAAATAAAACAGGAAAAAATCCGATTTATTTGTTTGAAAATAATGGGTATAAAAGATTTCCGGATTTTTACAAATCTGATTTTATACTTGATGCAAAATATAAAAACTTGGATTTGAAAAATATGGATAGAAATGATTTGCATCAAATTATTGCCTATATGTATGTTCAACAGGTAAAATTAGGGGGATTTATTTATCCTTGCAAAGAGGAAAGAAAAGTAGAAACAGTAGGAATTTTAAAAGGCTATGGCGGAGATGTTAGAAATTGGAGTGTGCAAATTCCACAAACAGCAAAAAATTTTGCCGATTTTCAAAATAAAATGAAAAAAAACGAAGAAAATTTGAGAAACCGCCTCAATTTGGCATAGTCAATCATTTCCTTTGTAGAAAATTAAATCAACAAACAATTAAAAATTAAAATTAATGTTTGTTATTTCAAACAAAAACAATATTTTTGTGCAAAATATAAAACATTATGAAGTCCACTAAAACAATATTATTACCAAAACTAACCAGAATACTGGAAGAATTAGGCGAAAACATAAAATTTGCCCGTTTGCGCCGGAAACTTACAGCCGAGCAGGTTGCCGAACGAGCGGGAATATCTCGTTCCACGCTATGGCAGGTAGAACGGGGCGTGGCGAGCGTTTCGTTGGGAACATACGCGCAGATTTTATTCGTGTTGGGTTTGGAAAAAGATTTACAATTGGTGGCGAAAGACGATGTGTTGGGCAGGAAATTGCAAGATTTGGAATTGACCGTTGGTAAGCGTGCGCCTAAAAAATAATGGAATATGAAACCCACATGATACCAAATCACACAAGTAAATGATTATCATGTGGGTTCCATCTGACCTTTGAAAAAACAATTAAAAATAAACAGATGAAAAACGAGAAGAAAAAAATATTCGTGTATGCCGATTGGGAAAAATTTGCAGTTCCTGCATTAATGGGCGTGCTTTCTGTTGATTTTTTGCGAGGGAAGGAAATTTTTTCGTTTGAATATGCCAATGAATGGCTGCAGACGAACAATACGCAAATGCTCGACCCCGATTTGGGATTGTATTCGGGTGCGCAATACGTGCGCGATGAAAAAACGAATTTCGGACTTTTTTTAGACACTTCGCCCGACCGTTGGGGACGTGTGCTTATGAAACGTCGTGAGGCATTGTGTGCCAAACAAGAAAAACGACCGGTGCGCACCTTGCTCGAAACCGATTTTTTGCTCGGCGTTTACGATTTGCACCGAATGGGCGCATTGCGTTTTAAAACCGCACTAACCGGCGATTTTTTGGACAACAATAAAGAATTTGCCACGCCACCGTGGACTTCAATACGGGAATTGGAATACGCAAGTTTGGAATTGGAAAAAAACATTGAGCTCGACAATCCCGATTTGTTGCAATGGCTGAATATTCTTATTACTCCGGGTTCTTCGCTTGGCGGTGCGCGTCCCAAAGCAAGCGTACAGCATACCGACGGTTCGCTTTGGATTGCCAAATTCCCCAGCAACAACGACGATGCCGATACCGGAGCGTGGGAGTTGGTAGTAAATGATTTGGCAACGAAAGTCGGAATAACCACCGCCGAAGCCACAATAAAAAAATTCAACAGCAAGCATCACACCTACCTCACAAAACGTTTCGACCGCACGGCAAACGGCAAGCGCATTCATTTTTCTTCGGCAATGACTTTGCTTGGCTACACCGATGGTGCAAGTGCCGAAAACGGTGTGAGCTACCTCGAATTAGCTGCGTTTATTACTCAAAATGGCGCATACGTGAAAGACGATTTGGTAGAACTTTTCCGGCGAATAGTATTTTCCATAGCTGTAAGCAATACCGACGACCATTTGCGAAATCACGGTTTTTTGCTGACGAAACAAGGTTGGAAACTTTCGCCGGCTTACGACGTCAATCCCAATCCGTATGGCACGGGGTTGAAACTCAATATTTCGGAAGACGATAATTCTTTGGATTTCGGTGTGGCACAAAGCGTTGCACCTTATTTTCGATTGCAGGAAAAAGAGGCTGTTCGCATTATTGAAAACACAAAATCAGTTGTATCGAAATGGGAAGAAGCGGCAGCAAAATACCAAATTCCAAAATCGGAACGAGAAATGATGCGTGGGGCTTTTGAAAGGGTTTTGTAATTTGTTTTTTTGAAAAAATTTTAAAGGTGTGCTGTGGTTTGGCATGGTGGAGGTTTATTTTTGCAGGAAATGGCGGATAAACCGCATCGGTTAAGATATTGGTAAAATAGGGAACAAGTTGACGAGTTGACAAGGAAACGAGGGAATAGGAGTGAGGAATTTTCTAATAAACTGTATAAAAACCGAACAAAAAGTGTTCAAAGATGAACGCTTTTGAAAATTGCAAAATTATCGAATTGCCTAAAAATCAGTATTTTAAATTTTCGGCATGTGTGTTGTTTGTAACAAATAGAAGATTTACCGGATTGTTTACGGTATTTCTACAACATAACAATCATCTTTTTGTTTAATTTTTAAATTTTAAAACAATGAACTCAAAAAATCTTTTTTCTCATGGTATTGTAATAATAACATTTTTATTTTTTCTTGGAGTTGTGGCACGAGCAAATGATTGTTCGTCAGTTCCGGGCAACAATGCCTCGTTTGTGATTCCCACCGATTTAGAATATACTTATAACAATATTACTATTGACGGTGAAGACCAAATACTTCCCGCAGAGCCCTTGCTATTTACAGCAACCACCCTGCATTCGGCAGTACTTGTAACATGGGAAATGCAGGGCAAAACCAACAACAATTATTTCACGCTGTGGCGTACACAAGGCGGAGTACAATTCTATGAAATAGCCCGTATAACCGCTGCCGGTACTGCAATACAAGCGCAACAATATAGTTTTACAGATGAAAATCCATATCAGGGAATTTCGTATTATCTCCTGTCGAAAACCGATTCCGACGGCTCAACAACCTTTTATCACGTTGTGCCGGTGTATTTTAGCAATTCGCCCGAAAATATTGAGGTTTCCGAACCGACATTGGTTAAAGTATCGGTGGAGAGAAAATAGGAAATAAGGGACAAGGGAACATGAACAAGGGGGAATAGGAAAGTTTCCTAAACTCTCGTTCCCTTGTCATTTTAAAAACTTATTTCCTTTTTTCCTCACCAACTAAAAAACTCTTTTCCTCGTCAACTAAAATAAGTCCTCTTTATCATGTTCGTTGCCAAAGTCGAAACATGGCTGTTAAGAATTTTCTGTTCACTTTTTTCTATTCCGGCATATCTGCCCGAATGTTCTTTGAGAAAATCTTCCAAAATATCTTTACTGAACATTCCAATCAGTTTACCAAAATCTTTTATCGAAAATTCCCCTATGTGGCTCACAACGTTGGCAAGACGGTTTTCGGTAATATATTCGTCGGCAATGAGGAGCAGAGCGTTTAATTCTTCGCTGTACGTGGGTTTCACAAACAATTTCGGCGCACGTTTTTTGACAGATTTTTTCTCGGCAAATTTTGCATTTTTGTTTTTCAACACCACCCGCGCGCCATTGTGCAAATACGCCGTAACCACGGGGCGTATAATCACGCCTTCGCACACATTGCCCTCAATTGGCGGCAAACCCAGCCATTCGGCAATCACACTTTGAAATTCATTCGGGTATTGCAAACAATCTTTCAAACTGCCTCGGAATAAAGTTTTTGCATAGAAAAATCCGAATTTCTCAAAAAATCCGTTCGCCTCATCTATCGGTAAATATTTGCCGGTTTCGTTGGTGGTAATATACAAATCAAAGGCATAAAATTCGTGTTGCGGACAATAGTAAACGCCTTTTTGTATAAGCGTGAGTTTATTATTGTTTTTCACATCGGGGTGCGGGTATTTTCCACCGAACATTTCGCCAAAAATAGTAATGGTTTCTGTGGTGGGAATACTTTCTTTAACTGCTGAAAATAAGGTAATTACTTTTGGTTTATATTGTTCAAGCAATTCTTCGTAATCGTAAAATTTTTCATTTGCCTCTATCAAAGCAGTGCGTTTGCCCACGTTTACATTCACGCCATCGGTTATAAAACTAAAATTTGAGCCGTGTACTTTTTCTTGTACTACAAATTCTTGATTGTCAAAACCTTCGTCGAATATTTTTTCGATAAAACTTTTATCGAACGTGTTTTCTATTGAGTTGTATTTTTTGAATTGTAACATGATTTTTGGGGTTAATGGTTAGTGATTAGTTGTTAGTTTTTGTCTGCCGTATTTTTTCTTCGAGTTGTTTTATTCTGCCTGTCAATTTGTCAAAAGTCAGTGAATTGCCGTAAATCATTGTGCGTTGCATTGTTTCGTAATCTTCGCGCCAACCGGCAATGACGTGTGCAGGCGGAATAAGGCAAATATTGGGGCGAATATCCTGCGAATAATCAACGCTGCTGATATGCGTAAACCGCTCTCTGTGGTGGCGAATGGTGTCCCAAAGCTCATTGTCGGAAATTGCAGTTATAGCAAAATCATTATCCATCATTTTTTCTAAATCGTACAAATGACGGCTTTTTCTGTTTGCTCGCATTTGTCCGTTGCCGGTAAAAATTTCGTGCAGCAAAAATGCTTTTTCGATAAATGTTTTTGCAGGAACGGCTGTGTTTATCGGATTGTTTTCAATGGTGGTATCAACATTCAAATTCTCGGAAATCATACTTGTAATCTCGCGTTTTGCCGTTGGCTCAAAAAGTGCTCTTGCACCAATTTCCAACACAATTTCCGATTTCACGTATGGCATATCGTCGAACAGCGATTTGTAGCGGATAAATATTTTTCTCGGTTCGGGGTAGGTTTTGTCGCCTTCGCCGTTTGGTTGCGGCTCAACGGTAAAAATATGCTGCAAATCGTATTTTTCAAATGCTTTTTGCAATTCCGAACAAAATGTATCTCTGACAAATAAAGACGATTGTTTGCGAAGTTTTTTAATTTGCTTTACGGTCAAATCGCCCTGTAAACCAAACAACTCCCTGTCAACAGTCATATCAATATCTTCGGAAAATCGTTCAATAACATTCCAAACTTTGCTCAACGAAGTTCCGCCCTTGAAAACGAGTTTGTCGGCAAATGGGAATGAAAAAATCAGTTGCAGAATGGTTGTTACCCAGAGGTCTTTTTCTATGATTTGTACCCACAAATCGTCTAATTTTGCACTTGTTTGCTCTATAGCGAGTTGGCGTTGTTCGTTGGTAAGTTTGAAAAAATTATTCATATAGTTTGATTATCAGTTTTTTAATCCACGCGGGCATCAGTTCTATATCTTGCAAAACTTCTTCTTTGGGTGCTTGTTGCAATACATATTTTAGTCTATCTAAATGCTCTTGCGTTACTTCGTCTTTTTTTATTGCTTTTAAGGCAAATGTAATTAACATTGCCAAATAGCTTTTGAAAGCAAGGTTTTTGGGCGCGGTATGTTGAAATAAAATGCCTTTCCCTTTGCCAATTTTTATTCTGCGCGGCGAGCCGTCGGTCAAATAAACGGCATTGGCAGGCACTTGTGTAGAAAACCCCAAACGATTGAGGGCATAAACGCCTGTAGGAACAATCCTCGCTTTGTCTTTTTTTGCAATGGCTTTTACAATCTCATCTATCGACGGATACAATACGCCCAATCCCAATACTTTGTCTATTTTCGGGTACAAATAAATTCCTTCGCCAAGACGCAAAATTAAACCATTTTTACACAAACGCGATAGCGTTTGACGCACGGTAACATTTGTGCCAAAAGCCGAAAAATCGTTCGAAGAAATAATTTTTCCACGCCCCTTTTTCTTTATTGCTGTTTCTATTTGACTATGAGTTGATTGCATTATGTTTTGTTGTTTTATTTTGTCACACATTTACCGTAAATGTGTGACAAAATTCACATTGCAAATATACAATTATTTTTGATAAAATCATATCTTTTTTTCATTTTATTTTCTAACACTTTTACGTAAAATATGTTAGAAATTTTGTCACACATTTAGCATAAAAGTGTGACAAAATTACATTCTAAAAAAATGCAATAAAAAACCACCAAAACCTTTTTGCAAGGTAGTGGTGGTTTGATAGTTTTAATGAGTTAATTTTGAAACTACTTTATAAATTAGCTGTATGTAAATATTCATATAAATACCATTTTCCATTATTTTTTTTGAAGAAAAACGTACCCCAAAGAGCTGTCTCGTCAAAACCAAGTTTGTAGATAATAATATTGCTACTTTCATACCAAGTACCGTTCCATTCTGTACCATCAATTGTTTTTGTTGTCCCATTATTCATAAAATATTCATCACTCCAAAAAGTCCAATTCTTTTTTAATTTTTCTTCATTCCACATTTCTAAAACCTCTTCATAATCGTCATCAAGGTATCTGTACCGCAAAGACTTATGTATTGATGCTATTTGACTATCTCTGTTTTTTGAAAAAACTTCAAAGAACTCCAAAAAACTCACCTCAAATTTTTCATCATCAATCTTTTCGGGAATTTTTACTCCTTCGTATTCATATGTGGAAGCATTTTTCTGTTTTTCTTCCATTTTCTCTTTTTCATATCTTCTTAAAAATCTATAAGATTCTCCTTGTATGAATTTGTCAAGTTGCTCTTGTACATCATCTTTTTTCAATTCCCACACATTTTTGGGATTAAAAATTAAATCTTCTGATTTTCCTAATGGATAGCTATCGTTATAATCAAAATAGGCAACAGTTACATCGTAAGGTGCTATTTTGAAAATATCCCTCATACATTCTAAAGGCATTGGAAAATCAACATCTTTAAAATTCCTATCTTCATCAAAATCTATCACATAAGGCAAATCATCTGTTTTTGACATTTTGAATAAAATATGTCCTTTGTTTTTATCTATGCCTATTTTAAATTTAACTAAATAAGCATTTGGAATTTTAGGAAAAGAATCAATGCTTACAATTTTTATGGTCTTCATATGAAAACTCTCAAAGTCCATATTGTTACTTGTTTTTTTAAACTCTTCATCTTCTTCAGCAAGCATTTTTTGAGTACTTCTTAAAATGTAGCGGATTGGACTTTCTGCATTGTAATCTCGCTTGGGATAATACCATTTGAAAAAATTATTAAGTTGTTCATAAACTGATTTTCCGTCATTTTTACCGGATTCTTTATAAGATTTCCAATCGTTTTCCATAAATTTGGCTGCCTTATATAACATATCATCATACTTGCTTATAAGTCCTCGTATTTCTTTTTCAGTTAAAGGACTTGGATTAGGCGTTGAACACGCAGAAGTTAATAGTGGCAATAAAGCCATCAACACGCTGAATTTTAATAATTTTCTCATACATTTTAAATTTAATTGATTTATAATTTGTTTTTATTTTTCGGAAATTTTGACATTAAAAAAGCGTGAAACTCAACCGTTCCCCGCTATTGATGGTATTTGCCGTAACCTTTGAAATCAAGAAACCAAGTTAAGTTCACGCAACGCGCGTGAACACCCAACTTACTCTTTGATTTCTATTTTCAAATCGGCAAATTTTACAATAGCAAAGAAATAAAGCAAAATGCTTTTCCAATAAAGTATCATAAAGTGCTTGTAGGCACTGATTTTATTTTTCGTTTTACAATTGAGCAAAATTATGAATTTTTGGAATACACAAACACAAAAAACGGTAAAACTTTCAATTGCAAAAATTTTACGCATTGCGAATGGTTGAAAACCATTTATAACCCAGCCCAACGGCAACGCCTTGGGGTAACAATAAAAATACATATATACGCCTTGAAAAGGCAACATATTTTGTAATTTTGCAGAAAAATAAAATTATGTCGCAGTCATTATCAAAATTGTACGTTCACATTGTTTTTCATATCAAAAATAACGATGTAACAATTTGCCCCGAAGACGAAAAAGAATTGTATGCCTACATTGGTGGAATAATCAAAGCAAACAATGCCTTGCCGATTATGATTAACGGAACGGAAAATCACGTACACATTTTAACAACGATGTCGAAAAACATATCGTTGGCACAATTTGTTGAAGAAATAAAGCGCAATAGTAGTCGCTGGATTAAAAGCAAGGGCGAGCATTATCGTTTTTTTGCGTGGCAAGGTGGTTATGCAGGGTATTCAGTTAGTCAATCGAAAGTAAAAATTGTTGAAAATTATATTGAAAAACAAAAAGAGCATCACAAAAGTGAGACATTTCAAGAGGAGTATGTGAAATTTCTGCGAGAATACAATGTTGATTTCGACGAAAAATATCTTTGGACGTAATCTATGCTGCCTTTTCAAGGCGCACAAAAGAATGTGTTATTGTTTCCCCAAGGCGTTGCCATTGGGCTGGGTTATAAATGGTTTTCAACCATTCGCAGTACGAAAATTTCGTCCGACCGTTTTATCTACAACGTTGTAATTTACAAGATAATTTATATCTTTGGCAATTACAGAATACTGAATACATAAAAATATGTCCTACAAAAGTTTAAAAGATTACATCGCAAAACTGCAAAAACAAGGCGAATTAATAGAAATTCACGAAAAAGTGAACACCGAATTGGAAATTACCGAAATAGCCGACAGATTTTCAAAACAAGATGCGGCGCACAATAAAGCGCTGTTGTTTACCAATACCGGTACGCAATTTCCTGTGTTTATCAATAGTTTTGGCAGCGAACGCCGTATGGCAATGGCTTTGAGTGCAACGGATTTAGATGAGCCGCGTCGAAGAATTGATGCACTTTTTTCGCAAGTAATGTCGCCCAAAGAAAGTTTGTGGGACAAACTCAAAATGCTACCCTTACTTTCGGAACTCAATACGTGGATGCCGAAAAAAATACGAGGCAAAGCGGCATGTCAAGAATGTATGCAGCATAATCCGAACTTGAACGATTTGCCAATTCTAAAATGCTGGCAACACGATGGCGGAAAATTTATAACCCTGCCAATGGTCATAACGCAACACCCTACGCTTGGCACTCGCAATGTGGGCATGTATCGCATGCAGGTGGTAAACCAAAACACTACTGCCATGCACTGGCACACGCACAAAACGGGCGCAAACCACTACGAAGCGTATAAAAAACTTGGACAAAAAATGCCGGTTGCTGTTGCTTTGGGCGGCGACCCTGCGCACACATTTTCGGCAACAGCTCCCTTGCCCGAAAATATTGACGAATTTATGCTTTCGGGATTTTTGCGGCAACGACACGTGGAACTTGTAAAATGCGTAACAAACGATTTGTACGTTCCTGCCGATGCCGATTTTATCATAGAAGGCTACGTTGACCCCACAGAAGAAAAATTTTTGGAAGGTCCCTTTGGCGACCACACCGGATTTTATTCTTTGCCCGATTATTACCCGCTATTTCACGTAACCTGCATTACGCACAAGAAAAATGCAATTTACCCTGCTACAATTGTGGGCATTCCGCCAATGGAAGATGCGTGGATTGGCAAAGCAACCGAACGCATATTTTTAGCCCCAATTCGTTTGCTTATGGTTCCCGAAATGATTGATTACGCAATGCCTTTCGAGGGCGTGGCGCACAATTTGGTAATTGTAAAAATACGCAAAACCTTTGCAGGACAAGCATTTAAAGTTATGAATACCTTGTGGGGCGCAGGGCAAATGATGTTCAACAAATGTTTGATAGTTGTTGATGAAAATTGCGACATACACAACCCGCAGGAAATTGTAAATGCAGTGTTGCGCAATTGTGCAATTGCAACCGATGTACTCATAACAAAAGGTCCGCTCGATGTGCTTGACCATGCCGCTCCGCAAACGGGTTTTGGTAGTAAAATAGGTTTCGATGCTACCGACAAAACGCTTGAAAATCCTACCACATCGCTCGCTTCTACCACATCGCCTGCTTCTACCACATCGCTCGCCTCTACCACATCGCTCGCGCGGATTTGTAATCCGTGCGTTTCATCACAATCGCACGGATTACAAATCCGCGCGAGCGACAGTGCGAGCAACGGAAATAGTTACACCCTCGCAGCCCACGATATTGCAACGCCTTTCAGCGAAATTTGTGCACAAAAACCCTCAACCAATTTCACAATTATTCACGACAATGCGCTCGAAAGCACCGATTTTGCAACAATTGTATGGCACGTTTTGAATAATATTGACCCGCAAAACGATTGTAAAATTGTAGACAATTCGCACATAATTATTGATGGACGAACAAAAATACAAGGCGTTGCGCCAAGAGAGTGGCCTACTCCGGTGGTTTCCAATGCCGAAACTATTGCCGCCGTTGATGCGCTGTGGAGTAAAGCATTTTCAATACCTTGTTTGCCGTCGCCATCACTTAAATATCAGAAATTGGTGTATGTTGATTCGGCTTGGTTTGTGAAAAAATAAAAAATAATGCAATTTTTTATTTTTTATTTTTTATTTTTTATTTTTTATTTTTTATTTTTGCAAAAAGTAAAAACTCATATAAATTTTTTAAAAATGAAAACTAAAATTTTGTTAGTATCGTTTTTCGCGTTTGTTGGTTCGATTGCTTACGCGCAAAGTAGCGATAGTGCTAAAAACAAAGAGTGTAATGCTCGTTTGCTTTTGGGTATTTCCGGCGGTTATACCCATAATTCTTTAACCACTTCGGTGGGGTATCGTCCGTTTACTGCTTATGAAAGCATGGGTGGTTTTACTGTTGGCGTGCCTGTTGTGTATCAATTTGCCGGTTGGGTTGGGTTGCAAACAGAGCCTTCCGTGATACGGAAAAGCTACCGGTGGACTCGCACGGAATTCTACGCGCTTGACCCGATTCTTCCTTATCAGGAAACAAAGAACACGTATTTGCAACTGCCGTTGATGGCGCGGTTTTCGTTTGGCGGCGAGAATTTGCGCGGTTTCTGCACTCCGGGTGCATTTGCGGGCTATTGGGCAGGCAGCCGCATAAACGGGGTTACTGATAACGAAGAACAACTTTATGAGTACGATGAACCTTTCGAATTTGATACTCGTCGCGACAATCGCTTTGAATATGGTTTGTCCATGGGTTTAGGATTGGAATATAATTGCAACAACGTGTGTACTTTCGCATTGGAAGGACGCTATCTGTATAGTTTATCCGATTTGCAAAAAGATTACATGAAACAGCAAATACCCCGTTATAACAACACCATTGTTGTGCAAGCAAGCGTATTGTTCAACTTATTTTAATACTTACAAAAATTAATACTTTAAAAATATAAGAATATGAAAACCATCAAAATATGTTTCAGTGTAATTGCTTTGCTTGCAATTACCTTTGTTTCGTGTCGAAAAGAAATGCCGGTACTAAATCCTCCTGCGAGTTATTATGGAGGGGATTTTTATGCCGCTGCATTTGAAAGTTTTTGGACAGGAATGAACAATAATTACATCTTTTGGGATGTTGACCCCACCGATTGGGATGCCGTGTACGATATGTATAAACCAAAATTTGCCCAGTTAGATATTGAGAATGAAGAAGATGTGGTAAAAGCTTACGAATATTTCGTTGAAATGACAAAAGATTTGGTTGACGGACACTTTGCTCTCATTGTGAACGAAGAGTTCGAAGAAGTTTTAGCAGAAGCCGGATATGGAACGATAATAAGTCCAAGCACTAATCGCCGTAAAGAAGATGGAACTTATCGCAGTAGTGCCACGCTTGACAAGTTTAGACTCACCGAACTACGTAAAAAATATTTGAATAATTCTTTGCGAGGTTTAACAGTTGACCAAAGTTTTTCTGTATTACAAGGGGAAGTTATTAATACAGCGGGGAAAAATATAAGCTACTTTTATTTTAATCAATTTGTATTTACAGGATACTTTGAAGACCCCAATGATTATGAAAATCCTGCTTTAACGCCTATTGGCGAAATATTTGAAAAATTTGTTGCATCACTTAACAATCCTTCTCTTGATGGTGTTATTATTGACCTTAGGGGAAATGGAGGAGGTATGGTTCCCGATTTAAGTATGTGGGCAACCCTATTGACAGGTAATGAAATTGTGGCAGGATATGACAGAAAAAAAATAGGCAATGGCAGATTGGATTATGGTCCTCGGGTACCGGTTACAATACCTCTTATGGAGGGCTATGCTCCTATTTCGAAGCCGCTAACTGTCCCAATAGTTGTTCTTGCCGATGTAAATTCTGTTAGCTGTGCCGAAATATCTACCATGCTCCTCAGCCACCTGCCCACCGGTTACTTTGTGGGCGAAAGCACTTGGGGCGGACAAGGTACTTTAATAAAAGATACTGAAATTCCCTTAGCCATATACAATGCAGGTGTGTTCAAGACCAATTTCTTTGAAATGGTTTATACGCCTCATGCCATGACCAATTGTATTAATGGCAAAAACTATGAAGGTAAAGGATTTTCTCCCAAAGATGCGCCACGAGGTTTTGAAGTCAAATATAATGAAGCAGCTCTTACGGCAGGCACCGACCCTCAGTTGGAAAAAGCAATAGAAATAATCGTAAATAATTAATAATCATTAAAATTTTTAAAATTGAAAAAAACATTTATTTTCTTAGCCTTGTTGGCAATTATTGCCATTACAAGCAGTTGCTCCAAAGAAGAGAGCGATATGTATATATATACAGTCGGAGTCTCTGAGTTTTCGGGTTCATTTTCCGACCTCGCAGCCGTAGAAAATTACTTTAACCAATTTTCCATTCCAGCAAGGTTATTCCTAACCGGTAAAGGAAAAAGCACGGCGGCAGCGGCGGCAGACGCCGATGCGCAGGCAAGAAAACAGGCTGAGCAATGGGTTGCAAAGTTTAATGCAGAGGACATCAAAAACCTCGAATTAAGTTCAGACGTTTCGTTTCGTTGGACTGTGCAGCGCAATGTTAACCCAACAGACCCAAACTCCGATGAATTTGTTGTTGTCAGCGACTTTAAGTGGCCTCAATAGTAAATACAAAAAATGTAAACACAAACAAAAATAATTTTAAAATGAAAAGAGTATTAGTAATTTTCGCTGCCATTTTTATATATTCAATGGCACAATCGCAAGAATTTGTCTATTGCCAGTTGGTCGGACAAGGTAAATTGTTTAGTAATAAAGTAACAGTTGAGTTTGACTATGGTCAACAAGCCGGCTTTTTTGCCGACAGGCGTTTAATGGACGAAAATGGAAAGCCAATCGTTTTCAATTCTATGGTCGATGCCATGAATTTTATGGGAGCCGACGGTTGGGAATTTGTTCAAGCGTATGCTGTTACTACGGGCAATGTTAATGTTTACCATTGGCTACTAAAAAAACGAGTAGATTTGTTGACGCCGGAAGAAAAAGCAGACGTTCTTAAACGATTGAAAACCAAAAAACAATAAAAGTTGAAATGCTCATTTCAACTCGCGATTGGCATTACATCAAGTAATTTCTCGTTTTCTATTTTATACAATCGTTGATTAGTTGCAGGGCTTTGCAATCCGCCCAATTCTTCACGGTAATCGCCTATTTTTATGTAATCGAAAAATCGCATGGCGTTCGGGTGTATTTCCGATTTTCCCGAATACCATGCGGTTTTTATCGTAGGGGCAGACCTGTGTGTCTGCCCTTGTGTTTGCCCATTGTTGGGTTTATGTGTCTGCCCGTTATTGGGCGCACATTGCTCATTACAGGGCGCACACATAGGTACGCCCCTACGGACAAATTGTGCAAAATGTAATACCGTTTCGGGAGCTTGGTCGCCGCCCATAAAACACACACAAGTTATGGCATTGCCGTAATTGTGCAGCAAATTTTCAATAACTTCCTCTGTCAATTCTTCGCCGCAATCGGTTTGCAAATGCGGACTATGACAACCTTTGCAGCGATTTGGGCAACCCGAAATATTGAGCGCAAGCGTTATCTCGTTGGGAATTTCTTGAAAAACTATGTCGTAACTTGCAAAGAACAGCCTCCTAAATCCCCCTCGATGGGACTTGAAGCCCCCAACCCCCTCAGGAGGCTTTGAGTTGTGGTTTAATCCGTTGGTTAGCATAAATTTGAAATTCGTATCTTAATTAAATTAAAAAAACTTACACAAGAGCTTCAGAAAGTCCCCCTTGAGGGGGATTTAGGGGGCTTGTATTATAATATCTCTGCTTGGCTTCCTGTTGCCGCGCCTGCGAAAAATTACTAACCCGTTTCATATAGCCAATAATTCGAGTAAGATAATCCAAATTCTCGCTTTTACATTTTGGGCACTGTTTTACATTATGTTTCGTAATATTTCCGCAATCATTGCACACTGTGTTGGGAATGTTGAAAGTGAAATAATTACAACCTTCTTGTGTAGCCACACGCAATAGTTGGCGATATTGCTCTTTACTCAAATGCTCTTCTAAATTCAAATGCAGCGCTGAGCCGCCCGTGAGGTGTTCTATGTAATTTCGTCCGTGCAAGCGGAATTTGTCTATGATGTTAAGCGAAGTGTCTTCTACGGCAAAAAAGTAGCTGTTGTAGCAATCTCGCTTTACCGTAAAACCGGCTTCCCTGTCCCATTTTGCGTGTTTTACGCCCACATTTTCGGCAGGAATCATTTCGCAATTAAACATGCGTTCTTTTGTGCGGTATTTTTTGTTGTACATTTCTATCAAACCAAGTACTTTTCCCACAAATTCCACGTAAGTAGGGTTGTCTGTAATTGCAATTCCCAAAAATTCGGCAGCCTCAACTAAGCCGTTTACGCCAATGGTCAAATATTGCCGTCCCAAATTGATGTAACCGGCATCGAACAGGGGCAACATTCCTTTTTCATGCAAATATTTCAAATTCTCGTTGTACGCCACCTGCGCTTTGTGCACCAAATCAATCACTTCTTCCAAGAAAAACAAATAGTGCGTGCCCTCGCGTGAGGCTTTTTGTACGCAACGATTCAAATTTATGGTAAGCACACTTTTCGAGCCGGTAGAAACGCCGCCTGCACCAAGCGTGTAGCTAAATCCGTTATCGGTAATTTCGTTGCGCAAACGGCAGCAACTGCTCAAACTGTCGGCTTTGTCGCTCATGTAAGTGAAAAATGAATGTCCTTCGGCATACATTTCTGCTGTGAAATCGCCATACTCACGGTCTTTCACATCGCCGTTTTCGGTCAAAAGAGCCATAGTTTCCACAGGAAATGTAAGAATTGAGCGACTGCGCTCTTGATTAAACCATTTCATAAACCGCCGTTGCAACCACGAAAGCGATTCCCAATCGGGACGACTGCCATTTGGAAACACAAATTCGCCAAACAAACTCTCGAAATAATACCGGTCGTAATACGAAATATTCCAAAACACGGCTTGGAAATTGCGTGCGCCGCTCGGTTGGTTAATCGAATACACAATTTGTTCGAAACAGTCGGTTATTATTTTGTCAATTGTGCGCTTTTTTAACGACAAATCAGCTTGCCGGTCGGCATTCAAATAATAATCCGTGCCATATTCCAAACCAATAAAATAGTTCAGATACAGTAAAAATTCGGGCGTAGCACACGCGCCGCTCAACATGCTTGAAACCATAAAAACCATATTGACAAATCCGCCGCAAAACGATTTCAAATTCGTGGGCGCTTTGGAATTGCCGCCGATAGACATTGTGCCGCCTATCAACCACGGGTACATGGTAATACTTGCGCAGTAATTCGCCAAACTCGTTTCATCGTTTTTGTAAATAAAATGATTGTTGAGCATGTCTATATATTTGTCTGCCAATTCTTTACCGTACATTTCTTTCATGCGGTCGGTAAGCATGCGGCGGTTGAGGCGAATAAAACTTTGTTTGGGCAATTCGCCGATTAAAGTAGCCAAATTTTTGTGCTCCACGTTGGCGTTGGAATCGTATTTGCTGCCGGTGGCGGCATTGCTTGCGTTGCAATAATCTATCAAGAAACTCAATTTATCGCGCACACTGCGGTCTTCGCTATGCCGCTGACGGTAAAGCATATACGATTTTGCCACAGCATAATACCGCTCTGCCATAAGAGCAACTTCTACTTGATTTTGCACGTCTTCCACGGTGGTATTGTTTGAAATATTGAGGCGGCACAAAATTGCGGTCAACACCTCGTCGCTCGCAAAACAACCGACTGATAAAAACGCTTTTGCAATTGCATTTTTGATTTTTTGAAGCGAAAAAAGTTCTCTCTCGCCGTTTCGTTTGATAATGTAAAAATCCATATTTTTATTATTAATCGTTAGAGACGCAATGCATTGCGTCTGTACATAGTTTACGAGAAACGAGGAAAAAACACGGACTAATACAGGAATTTTACACAGAAAAAACCGAATAGTTTGCGCCTTTCGCCCGAAAGCTCAATCATTTATTTTTGTAACACCGGCAGGTTTTCTGACTTGCTCTTTTTTACGAAACGCCTTCCCAGAAATGAATTTAAAAATTCAAATTTTCCAGTGGCATAGTGTTTCGTTTTAAGCCTTTCTTTAAGTCCCCCTGTGGGGGATTTAGGGGGCTTTCGAACTTACAGCTACGGGGATAGTTCTTGATTTTCACAAGATTCCCTTTTAATCTCGAACTGCTTCGGAAAGCAATTACTGAGAACCAAAATGTTGAGAGCAAAAGTATGAGTTATTACTATTGCTTACGAAAAATTTGAAAGGAAGTATTAACAAAATTATGAACAATGAAAAATGCAATGCTTTTTATAACTTGCTATAATCCTATTTTTTAGAAGATATAGCGAATTATAATCACATAGCTCGCTATATTTATGTATTTTTTGTATAGTTATAGCGAATTATATATTTATAACTTGCTATATTTATATATTTTTATGTATTTATAGCAAATTATATCATTATAATTTGCTATATCTATATATTTTTGTATATTTGTAGCGAATTAAGTAGTTAGTAAAATTTAATGATATATTCTTTGGATTGCTTCACTTCGTTCGCAATGACGCTCTTTTGAGGGTTAGTGCAAATCAACAAAAAAGCGTCATTGCGAGGAACGAAGCAATCCATTTTTTCTAAAATATAACAATAATAATTTTTCATTACTTACGAAGTAATCGATGTAGTCAATTATAATTTAAAGGCGTAGTGCTATGGAACAAAATGAAGTTATTGGCAGACAGGCAGAAAAAGTACTGTTTAACGATATTTTTTCTTCAAATCAATCGGAATTTGTGGCTATTTATGGTAGACGCAGAGTGGGAAAAACCTATCTTGTGCGTGAAACTTTTTCCAAAAAATTTTCATTTGAAATTTCGGGATTGGCAAATGCAGACACCAAAGAACAATTGGTAAACTTCAGTTTGACACTCAAAAAAACAACAGGGGAAGAACTGAAAACGCCAAAAAGTTGGTTAGAAGCATTTTCGCAACTATCTGATTATTTGGAGAAAAGCAAACAAAAACGCAAAATACTATTTTTCGACGAAATGCCTTGGATGGACACTCCCCGTTCGGGATTTCTTACGGCTTTGGAGCATTTTTGGAACGGTTGGGCATCGGCTCGAAAAGATATTGTGCTTATAGTCTGCGGCTCGGCTACTTCGTGGATTATCAATAACTTAATCAACAATCACGGAGGACTGCACAATCGCCTGACACATACGATTAATCTAAAACCTTTTACGCTTTCGGAATGTGACGAATATTTTAAATGGCGAAAAATAGATTTCAGTCGTTACCAAATTGCCGAAATATATATGGCAATGGGTGGTATTCCATTTTATTTAAGCAAAATAGAACGCGGGTTGAGTGTGGCGCAAAATATTGATAATCTGTTTTTTGCAAAAAATCCCAAACTGAAAAATGAGTTTAAAAATTTATATGCCGCATTGTTCCGAAATTCCAACGATTATGTAAAAATCGTTGAGGCTTTAAGTAAAAAAGGCAAAGGGTTGACACGGGAAGAAATATCGCGCCTGACGAAAATTTCTAATGGCGGCGGCTTGACAAAAGTGTTGCAAAATCTTGAATATTGCGATTTTATTCGCACCTATAATTCGCTTGGCAAAAAAACGCGCAACACTCTGTATCAATTAATTGACCCATACACATTGTTTTATTTTCGATTTATTCAAAAAAATGAATTCAATGATGAACACTTTTGGGCAAATTCTATTGACACGCCGTTGCACAACACATGGGCAGGATTTGCGTTTGAAATGCTGGCTTTGCAACACACGGCAGAAATAAAAAAAGCCTTAGGAATTTCGGGCATTCAATCGGCGGTATCGGCGTGGCGAAGCAAAATATCGGAAAAGGCGGCTCAAATAGACCTCGTTATCAGGCGTAAAGACGGAATTATAAATATAGTAGAAATAAAATATTGTAACGAAAAATTTACAATTACCAAAAACTACGAAGAAAATTTACGAAACAAAATTTCTGCTTTCAAAGCTGAAATTCCCGCTCGTAATGCCGTTCATTTGGTACTGCTTACTACCTTTGGTTTGAACAGAAATAAGTACTCGGGAATTGCACAAAAAGAATTGACTTTAAATTGCTTATTCGATTGATAATAAGTTGATTGCAAATTTTATTGTGATTTATAACTCGCTATAAGTGGTTGTTTTTGTATAGATATAGCGAGTTATAATGTAAAAATGCAACACAAAATAGTTGTCTATCAATTTCTTAAATGGCTTTGTAAAAATGTGGAAAAATTGTATTATTGCGTATATTTAATTTGTTTTGCACGCAAGCCGGGCGAGTTGGACAATGAAACTCGAAAATTAACATTATTTTAAAACAAGAAATAGACTAATATGATATATACCGATATGATATATACCGACATATCTGCCCTTAAAAAAAGAATCAATCAGTTGTTCAGTAATAATCTTCCATTTTTCTTTATTGTGAATTACGAACAAACCGAAGCGTATCTTGTCGAAAATCCGTTAAACCAATCCGAGTTTTTTTTTAAGTTCCCAACGGCAGAGCATAAGCCCTTTTCTCTTTCCTCAAAAAAAACCGATTTCAACATAATCCCCAGTAAATTTGAAACCTATAAAAGCAAATTTGACAAATTACAGGAGTTTTTAAAAAAGCAGGAAATATCGCTGGCAAATTTAACGGAACGTACTGAAATTGAGACAAATCTTTCGTTAGAGAATATATTCGCTTTAAGTGAATCGTTATATCAAATTTACATTCCCGATAAGTTTGTATGTTTTTCCCCTGAAAGATTCGTGAAAATTGCCAACGGAATAATTTCCACAAATCCTATGAAAGGGACGATAGATGCAAATATTCCAAATGCAGAAGAAATTATATTGAACGACAAAAAAGAAATAGACGAACATAAAACTACCGTAAATTTTGTGAGTAGGGAGTTAAGTGCGATTTCCAAAAATGTTCATACTGCTCGGTTTAGGTATATAGATACAGTAAAAACAAGCAGAAAAACATTATTGCAAGTCAGTTCCGAGATTGTCGGCGAACTTTCTCCCGACTATACACAGCACATAGGAGATATTATTTTTTCGCTTTTGCCTGCGGGTTCCATTGCAGGAACGCCAAAACAAAGAGCGTTGGAAATATTGTGTGAAATAGAAGGCATAGAAAGAAATTACTATTGCGGAATTGCGGGGTATTTTGACGGCAGAGAATTGGATTCAGCGGTTTTAATCCGTTTTATTGAGCAGGATTTGAATAGCAATAAACTATATTTTAGAAGCGGAGGTGGAATTACGATTGACAGCATTTGCGAAAAAGAATATCAGGAAGTTTTGAATAAAGTGTATTTGCCTTTTCATACAGAAAAACCTGTTTTTGTTGAAACATTAAAGATTGAAAATGGGAAAATCTATAACCTCGAAGTCCACCAGGAGAGAATGCAAAAAACCGCTTTTTGCCACTTCGAAACAGAGCCAAAACTAAACATAGATATCTCTTCGATACCGCCGCATTTGCAGGAGGGAAGAATTAAATGCAGGGTTTTATATTCTGCCGATATTACGGCAACAGAATTTCACGCTTATCGACTTAAAACAATCCGGTCGTTACGGATTGTGGAAGACAACTACATAGAATACAGCCATAAATCTATTGACAGAAATCACTTAAATAGTTTGTTTGAGCAACGAAATGGGGCTGACGATATAATTATCACAAAAAACGGAAAAATAACCGACAGTTCGTCTGCCAATCTGGTATTTGAGTCTTTTGACGGCGAATTATTTACTCCAAAAACATACCTGCTTGAAGGAACAAAACGAAAATTTTTGCTAAAAAACAACATTATCAAAGAAAGAGAGATTATGACAAACGATATATCGTTGTACAAAAAAGTTTATTTAATAAATGCAATGATTGATATTGAAGACAATGTTTCTGTATTTACAGATTTAATTATAAAGTGATTTTTGTTATGTTTTAGAAAAAATAGATTGCTTCGTTCCTCGCAAAGACGCTCTTTTGTTGATTTGTGCTAACCCTCGAAAGAGCGTCATTGCGAACGAAGTGAAGCAATCCAGAAAATATATCATTAAATTTTACTAAATACTTATAACAAACGCAACACAAAATAGTTGCCTGTCAATTTCTTAAATGGTTTTGTAAAAATGTGAAAAAATTGTATTATTGCGTATGTTTAATCGAAACGTTATCTGCAAGCGGTGGATGGACAGAGCAGCGGGACAATGAGGTAGAAAATTGAATGTTAAATAGCTGAAAACAAATAAATAATAATCTATGCAAATAAAATATAACGTTAAAACATTAGTTGTAATAATTTTTTCTTTGTTTTTTTTAGAGTTTTTGTTTGGTCAAAAAATACTTGACCATGAGCAATTTATCGAAAAAATAAAGCATAGCAGTGATAACATTTACAAAGAATGTATTAAAGAATATGATGCCTATTTGGATAAATTTCCCGATGATGTATCTGTATTAATTGAAAAATGCAAATTTATACAGAATGCTCAATATGATGAAGATGAATATTTTAATCCTAATCAAGCAGAGTTTGATAGTTGTTCTGCCGATATAATCAACAGATTTCCTGCCCACCCTGAAGTTCTATTATTTCAAACAACTTTTTTGTGGGGTGATGAAAAGAAAGAAGTTTTTACAAACGCTGAAAAATCAATTAAGGATAATCCTGAAAAATGGAATAATACAAATTTAGCCGCAATGTATGAAACAATGGCTAATTATTATTACTCTGAATCTGATTACAAACAGGCGATTTTTTATATGGATAAAGCCATATCGAATGATGAACAATATAAATATTCTTTAGAATATGTTCGTATTTTATTGGGATTAGAGAAGAAAGATGAAGCATTATCGGTTCTGATTGCAATTCCAGATACCACAAAAGATATATGGCAACTTGTTCAAAAAGCAAACCTGCTTCTTGAATTAAAGGACTATTCGAATGCGTTGAATATCTACAATCAAGTTGAACAGATGGATTCAACTTACATCAACAATGCTGATTTTGCCTCTACTTTAGAAGGAATTGGGCAATATGAATTAGCAAGAAAGTACCTTGTTGCCGATACTTCAAAAACTTATGACAAAAAAGAGGCACTTATAAAACTACTAAATCACGATATTAAATATCAAGACGGCTCAAAAAGTATTGCCTCTTATAATGCCCTTCGAGATTTAGGATATTCGTCAGACCCAATTGTTTTTTACAGATTAAAAGTATTTTTCTCACACCCAACTCAACCTTGGGGACTTCGTGATTTGTTAGGAATAATATCATTGTTGGCTCTTTTGGCAATCCTTATCATAATTCCTTATGTATGGATACTTCCTGTCTATTTTGTGGGTAAACGGTTTAAATTTTTATCCCCCAAAAATGCTTATGAATCAAATTGGACACTTAAAGCATTCTGGTTTGTTAGCATAGGTTATTTGTTCGCCTCTCTTTTTGCGTGTATAATTGAGCCGGGAGAACTTTATTCAATATTTAATAACTCTTATTATGCAGGAATGTCTTCAGAAAACCGTGGGTTTGAAGTTCTTGTTTTTACAATCATTATGGCTCTGTTTGGATTAATGGCAATGTATAAAGTTAATCCAAAAGTTTTGTTAAGCAGTTCGTGGTCAATAGGTAAAAGTATATTAACAGGGGTGGGTATCTTTTTTCTTTTTAAATTAATTTCCGGAATTTATATTTCATTTGGAACAAAAGTATTTGATGTTTCTATAGATGACATAGCCAATATTCCCAAAATATTGCTTGCCACCAAACAGGAAATTGGGGCAGTAATCAGCACTTTTGGAAAAGGTAGTAGTATTTTGTTGTTAGGTTTTTTAATTCCAATTTATGAAGAAATTATTTTTAGAGGTGTAATACTTGATGCCTGCCAACGACATATAAATTTCAATGCTGCAAATATATTTCAAGCATTACTTTTTGCTGCTGTACACGGAAGTTTGTTTATGTTACCCGTATTCTTTTTATTTGGTATATTGGCAGGTGTTGCAAGAAAGAAATCAGGCGGGTTATTACCCTGTATTGTATTTCATATATTAAATAATACAATCGCAATTTTGATAATTTGTATTAAATGAAGAGAGTCTTTTAATTAAAAATTTTCATTCGATTTTGGTTTTTTTCTATTTTAGGAAACGTTTTTTTACAAAAATGTTTTGTCGATAAAAAAATAGTAGTACATTTGCCGCATGAATTTGACCGATATAGATATAGTAAAACGAATAATGGAAATATTTTCCGTATATGGAGTGCGCTCATTATCAATGAATAATATAGCGCAACACGTTCCTGTTTCTAAGAAAAATCTTCTGAAAATTGCGAAAAACAAAGAAGAACTTGTGCGTCATATATTTGATTATAGTGTGGTAAAATTTCAAGAAATGCGGCAACAATTGCAGCAAAACATGGTAGCAGAGAATGTGATTGACGAAATTTTGCAGCAAACAAGTATGATGCACGCAATGAGCAATGAATTTAATCCGCACCTCGATTTTGAATTTGGCAAATATTATCCCGAAATTTATGCCGAATACTCTAAAATGCGTAATGAAAACATAATGAAAAATTTGTGCGACAACATAGAGCGGGGGAAAACGCAGGGCGTGTATAAGCACAATTTGAATACGGAAAAAATTGCACAGGAAATTCTTGCCGATTTCAAAAAAATGAAACCAAAATTTGAAAACGCCGCTACCGGACGAGGGCAAATGGTGGATTACGAACAAATGAATATGCGTTTTTTATCGGCTATGATGGAAAAATTGACTAATGAAAAAGGGAAGGAGTATTTTGAAAGAAAAAAGCCCCCAAACCCCCTCAAGGGGGCTTAAGAAAGAAAAATAGATAAAACATAGGAATAAAAACAAAACCAACAAATTAACCCGCAACCAAAAGTCCCCCCTGAGGGGGATTTAGGGGGCTTTTTAAAACCAAACCAATGAAAAGAAAAAAAATCGTACTACTATTAGGTTGCTCAATTATGTTGAGTGTCAATAGTTTTGCACAAGAGAAGTTGCATCTCTCGTTGTCGGACGCAAAAGGTTACGCCCTGCGCCATAATCGTTCGTTGAAATCAAGTGAACTTGCTGTGCAAAAAGCCGAAGCGGCAAAATGGCAGGCAATTGCTTCAATGTTGCCTCACGTAGATGCCAAACTTGGTTATACCAACTTTTTGGGTTACACTGCCGAATTGAACCTTGGCGGTTCGAGCGGTGGCGGAAGCGGATTTGCTCCGACACCCGATGAAATGGCAGTGTTAGATGCCGGCGATGTTGCGGTATTGGGCATTTTGCAAAGAGGACTTGGCAGTATGATGGGCGGAAGCGAAATTCCCATGAACCCGTATGGCGACCTAACTTTGCAGGCAACTATGGTGTTTACCGGAATGCAAGTTGTGGGCGTGCAGTTGAGCAATTTGGTTATTGATATGTCGAAATTGAGCTTGAATGTGAGCGATTTGAATATCAAGGCAAATGTTACTACGGCGTATTTGTCGGTGTTGGTTGCCGAAGAGTCGAAAAAATTGTTGGAAAGCAGCAAAGAAAATGTGCAAAAACTCCATGAAACCACCAAAAAAATGTACGAAGTGGGTGTTGCCGAACAAACAGCCGTTGACCAACTTGACGTGCAAGTGAGATTGATTGCCAACGAAGTAAAGAAAACCGAACGTAATATTGAATTGGCGTACAATGCCCTGCGCTTGATACTTGGCGTAAACAGTGCCACAGAATTGGTGTTGAGCGATAATATCAACAATTTTTTGAAAAACAATGATGCCTACGCCACCGTTGCCGCCGAATTTGATATGGACAAAAATTACACCGTGCAATTGCTCAATCAAAATGTGAAAATTTCGGAAAAACAAGTGGCTTTAAAAACGTGGGAACACACGCCAACTTTGGCATTATTCTTCCAACACAGCGAACGCTCCTATTTTGGCAAAGCCGAAGGTTTCAATATGGCGCCGCCAAACACCATTGGAGCAACCTTAAATATTCCAATCTTTTCGAGCGGCGAACGATATTCCAAATTGAAACAGGCAAAAATAGACCTCAAAACGGCGGAACTCAACCGTGAAGATGCCGTAGAGGGCTTGAAAGTACAAGAACGACAATTGCGATTTTTGCTCAATTCGGCAATAGAAACCTACGAATTACAGAAAAAAAATGTTGAGGTTTCAACTCGAATTTTTGAAAAAACAGTGCAAAAATATCAGTTGGGAACAATTTCAAGTACCGAATTGACTACAATAAACAATAGCTTAATTTCGGCGCAAGGTTCGTACATTGGCGCATTAATGGATTTATTGATTGCACAGGTTAATCTTCAGAAATTGTTGCAGACGATGTAATCCTTACCGTAGAGACGCAATGCATTGCGTCTCTACAACACAATCATAAAAATAAAATCACAGACAATTAAAATAAATACAATGAAATCAATCAAAATCACAAGCCTACTAATAGGCATAGCATTAATCGTAACAGCGTGCGGCGGCAAAAAAGCAGAAGAGAAAACGCAAGAAGAAAACAAGGGGACAAATGTACAAGTTCTAAAATTAGAGCAAACAACGGTTGCTCGCAACTTATCGTTTTCGGTAGTGTTGCAGGCGTATGAAAAAGTGGCAATTGCACCAACAATTCCCGGACGTATTTCAAATATTGCAGTAAAAGTTGGCTCGCAAGTTTCAGCAGGTCAGTTGCTTGTGCAAATGGACAAAAGCAATTACATACAAGCAAAAGTACAGTTCGACAATTTGGCAGTAGACTACAATCGTGTAAGCCAATTGAACGCAAGCGATAATATTTCAAAACAGCAATACGACCAAACTCGTGCAGCCTACGAAGCTACCAAAACAAAAGTAGCTGATTTGGAAGCAAATACATTTTTGCGAGCGCCGTTTGCCGGTGTGATTGAAGCAAAAAATTATGAAAACGGCGAATTGTTCACAGGTATGCAGCCAATTCTTTCGCTTGTGCAAATCAACAATTTGAAAGCGCTTGTGAGTATTCCCGAAACCTACTATTCTCAATTGAAAGAAGGAACGAAAGTGGCAATAACTTCGGAAGTGTATCCCGGGGAAACATTTGAAGGCGTAATCGAAATTATTTACCCAACTATCGACCCTGTAACGCACACATTCCAAGTGCAAATAAAAATACCGAATGCCGATAAAACTCTTCGTCCGGGTATGTATGCAAGCACGTCTATTAACTTTGGTAATGTAAAAACTACCGTTGTTCCATACCAAGCAGTGCTTAAATTACAAGGTTCAAACGAGCGTTATGTGTTTATAAACAACAACGGCGTTGCAAAACGTGTTTCGGTACAACTCGGACAACGCTTCGATGATAAAACCGAAATTATTTCAGATGAAATACGGGACGGCGATGAAATTGTTGTGCTGGGGCAGGCTAAATTGGTTGATGGAGCTAAGTTAATTATTAATTAATAATTATTAATTATAAATGAAACAAGATAATATTATTAAAACCAAGAGTTTTGATTTTGCTGTTCGGATTGTAAATTTGTATAAGCATTTTATTCAAAATGGAAAAGAATACGTAATGTGTAAACAATTATTGAGGTCGGGAACTTCGATAGGTGCAAATATACGAGAAGCAATAAATGCAGAAAGTAATGCTGATTTTATTCATAAATATGCTATTGCGCAAAAAGAATGTAATGAAACTCTATATTGGTTGGAACTTTTATTTGCAACAGATTTTATGAATGAAAAGGAATTTCTATCAATGAAAACTGATGCAGAAGAAATAATGAAAATCCTGACTAAAATCATAGTAACATCAAAAGCAAAAAAATAATAATTTATAATTAATAACTAATAATTAAAGAAATGGCGATTTACAAGTCCGCAATCAACAAACCGATTACCACAGCATTAATCTTCGTGGCAATCATAGTATTTGGTATTTTTTCATTCCTCAAATTACCAATCGACCAATTTCCGAAAATTGACGCACCCTACGTGTCGATTATGACTACGTATCCGGGTGCCAATGGCAGTGAAATTGAAACCAATATAACCAAAGTGTTGGAAAATGCTCTCAGTGCCGTTGACGGGCTGAAAGAAATTAGGTCGCAATCGAAAGACAATATGTCGATTATTTCGCTGCAATTGAATTGGGGGAGCAATATCGACGAGAGTGTAAACGACGTGCGGTCGGCTATTGATATGGCATACAATTCCTTGCCCGACGGTGCTTCGCGACCAATGATTTTTAAATTTTCTACTTCCATGTTCCCAATTTTGCAATTTGCAATTACGGCAAAAGAAAGCTATCCGGGATTAGATAAAATATTGGAAGAGAACCTTATAAACGTGTTGAACCGGATTGACGGAATTGGTAACATTTCGCTTTCGGGCGCTCCACAACGTTACGTCTATATTGATTTAGACCAAAACAAACTCGATGCCTTCCAACTTTCGGTAGAACAAGTGGGGCAAGCCGTAGCGGCAAACAACATAAATATTGCATCGGGTTCTATCAAAATGGGGCAAGAGCAATATCAATTGCGTGTGCAAAGTGAATATGTGCGCAGTGCCGAAATTAACGCTATTGTAGTTTCAAATCGTGGCGGCAAAGTGGTGTTTGTGCGCGATTTGGCAACGGTGCGCGATACAATTCGCGATGTTACGGTTGACGAAAAAATTAACGGACAAACAGGTACTCGTTTGGTAATTATGAAACAAACCGGCGCTAACACCGTGCAAGTAGCACGAGAGGTGCGTAGAATGATGGAAGAAATACAGCCTACGTTACCTTCCGATATTCAATTCCAAATAATTTACGACGGCGCTCAGAATATTCAAAACTCTATCAACGGTCTTTCGGAAGCGGTAATGTTTGCCTTCATTTTTGTAATTCTTATGGTATTGTTTTTCTTGGGTCGTTGGCGGGCAACGTTTATCATTATTCTTTCGATACCGATTTCGTTGGTCTGCGCCTTTATTTACCTGTATATTGCCGATAGTTCGCTCAACATCATATCGCTCTGTTCGCTTACTATTGCCGTAGGTCTGGTGGTGGACGATGCCATTGTGGTACTCGAAAATATTACCCGCCACGTCGAGCGGGGTACTGCGCCACGCGAGGCTGCAATTTACGGTACGAATGAGGTATGGGTTTCGGTAATTGCAACAACGATGGTTATTGTGGCGGTGTTCTTCCCGCTTACTATGCTTGGCGGACAGGCAGGTATTATGTTTAAAGAATTAGGTTGGATTGTTTCGATTACCATTACCGTTTCGGCTTTGGTAGCTATTGCGCTTACGCCTATGCTTGCTTCAAGACTTATTCGCAACAAAAAAGTGATTATCAATGCCGAAGGAAAAGTTGAAGAAGTTTCTACGCAATCGAATTTGTACGAAAAAACCGTTATGAAATGGCTTGCTTCGCTCGACCGTTGGTATTCAAGAAAACTTCACTGGTGTTTAAACCACAAAGCAATAACTTCAATAGCAGCTGTTGTAATTATGGTTGCGGCGTTTGTACCGGCGTGCACCGGCGGTGTTGGTTTCAACTTTATGGCAGAGCAGGATAACGGACAACTTTCGGCAAGCATTGAACTGCAACGCGGTACTCGTGTAGAAGAAACTATGAAAGTGGCTCGTCAAATTGAAACTGATTTTATGGCACTTGCACCCGAAGTTGAATTGATTTCGACATCGGTAGGAGCAAGCGACCAAGCTGGTTTTTCTGCGCTTATATTAGGTGCGAACAACAACACGATTTCTATGATTATTCGTTTACCAAATAAGAATAAACGCAACCGTTCGGTGTTTGAAATTGCCGAAGTGTTCCGTCAATATTTGAGCGAACGCTCCGATGTGGTAAATAATAGTGTGAAAACAGGCGGCATGATGATGGGCGGTCAGCAAAATACGGTAAATGTTGAAATATTTGGTTACGATTTTGAAACTACAAACCGCCTGACCGAAGAATTGCGAACTAAAATACGAGATGTGCCCGGAGCGCGTAATATTTCGGTTTCGCGTGAAGAAGACCGTGCCGAATTGCGAATTAATTTTGATAAGGAAAAACTTGCTCGCAGCGGATTAACTTCGGCACAAGTGGCTATGGCTATTCGTAACCGTGTGAATGGTTTTGTTGCCGGTTACTTCAAAGAAGATGGCGATGAATATGATATTGTTGTTCGTTTGAAAGAGGAATTCCGCAGTTCTATTTCCGATATTGAAAATATGACATTGCAGACGCCAATGGGAGCACTTATAAAAGTAAATGAATTGGCTACGGTAGAAGAATTTTGGGCGCCGCCAACGATAGAACGCAAAAGCCGTCAGCGTGTGGTAACTATTTCGGTTACTCCGGTGGGAGTTTCGTTGCTCAAACTTGCAACGGAAATCAAAAAAGTTGTTGCTGATACCGATATTCCGCAAGGTGTGGTGGTTAACGTGGGCGGTACTTACGAAGACCAAATGGAATTGGTGTGGGATATGCTTACGCTTATGTTGCTGATTATTTTGCTGGTATATATTGTAATGGCATCGCAATTTGAAAGTTTCTCGAAACCGTTCTTGATTTTGCTTGGCTCTATTCCATTCGCATTTGCAGGTGCAATGTTTGCACTGTACCTTGCCGGCGTAGATTTGGAAATGGTTGGTATGCTTGGTATGGTACTGCTCGTGGGTATTGTTGTGAAAAACGGTATTGTACTCGTGGACTACATCAACCTTATGCGCGACCGCGGCTACGAACTTCACGAAGCAATTGCACTTTCGGGCGAAAGCCGTTTACGACCGGTGCTTATGACTGCTCTTACCGCAATTCTCGGTATGGTGCCTATGGCGCTGAGTACCGCCGAAGGCTCTGAAATGTGGGTGCCGCTTGGTATTGTGGTTATTGGCGGTTTGATATTTGCCACGGTGGTAACTCTGGTAATTGTACCGGTGCTCTACGCAGTTATTTCACGCCACGGCGAACGCGATAAAGAAGCCGAAATACGCAAATCGTATATTTTCTTCGACCAGAAATTGTCGGAGCAGGATTTGGAAGACATACATAGAAAATATTAATTGATTATTTGTTGATTTGGTTATTTGCTTATTTAAGTGAAAACCAAATCAACAAATCAGCAAATCACCAAATAATCAAATCAACAAGAAAGAAATGAAAGCAGTAATGATAATATTCAGCCAAGCGCACACCGAACGTGTGGAATACATATTTAATCGTTTGGAAATAAAAGGATTTACCTATTGGGAAAATGTACAGGGCGAAGGTTCAAAAACAGGCGAACCGCATCGTGGAACGCACACATGGCCCGAAATGAACAACAGTATTCTTACCGTTGTGGAAGACGACCGTGTGCACGAACTTTTAGTTGCCGTGCGCAAATTAGACAACCGTAGCAAAGATGCCGGTATTCGTGCATTTGTGTGGAATATTGAGCAGGCGATTTAGGTTTTAGGGGACGAGGCTTAAAGCTGTAATAGATTGCTTCACTTCGTTCGCAATGACGCTCTTTCGAGGGTTAGCACAAATCAACAAAAGAGCGTCATTGCGAGGAACGAAGCAATCCATTTTTTTCTGAAATTTTTTATTACCTAAAACACAAAAAGACACGAAGAATATTTTACATAAATTTTGAATATTAGGTTAATAACGGGTAATCATAAAAAATTATAATTAATAATTTGTAATTTATAATTGAAAGATTATTTTTGCAGAAACTATAAATTACAAGACCAAATGGAAGAAGAAGTAGAATTAATAATGGACGATGCAAAATCACGCATGCACGGACCATTGAATAGATTAGACCAGGAATTAATAAAATTGCGTGCCGGAAAAGCAAGCCCTTCAATGTTGGAAGGAGTGAAGGTAGATTATTACGGAGCACCCACGCCTCTGAGCCAAGTTGCCAACATAAGCACACCCGATGCCCGCACACTCATAGTGCAACCATGGGAAAAAAACATGATTTCGCCTATTGAAAAAGCTATTTTAGCTGCCAATTTAGGTCTCACGCCCATGAATGATGGTATTTTGATACGAATTTCAATTCCAATACTTACCGAAGAACGTCGCCGCGACCTTGTAAAACAAGTAAAATCGGAAGCCGAAAATGCAAAAGTAAGTATTCGCAACATTCGCCGCGATGCCAACGATATGTTGAAAAAACTTCAAAAAGACGGTTTGCCCGAAGATGTGTTGAAAGACAAAGAAGCCGAAATGCAAAAACTAACCGATGCCGCTATCGCAAAAGTTGATGAAAAAGTAGCTCAGAAAGAGGCTGATATTATGAAGATATAATTTAAAAAATAATGTCCGAAATATTCGGCAGTTTTTCCTTTTATCTTTCTTTATTTTTCTAATAACCAATCAATTACGTTTCTCTTTTGTATTCCTTCAATAATGACATTGTCGTAGTCAAGCGTTAAAAGATATTTAGGGTAGTTGTCCCTTATAGTTCTAAATGACGAAACTTCTCGTTCAAAGGTTTTTTCGTCATTAACGGTGTAGGCAACTTGATAATATTCTCGTTCATTGTTGGCTTTTTGTACGATAAAATCAACCTCTTTGTCATTGTTTTTACCAACAAAAACCTTTCCGCCTCTACGCAAAAGTTCCAAATAGACAACATTTTCCAATTTATGCCCCAAGTCTGTATCGTATTTATTAGTTTGAGTAATATTTCTCAAACCTAAATCAATCATATAATATTTTTCGTTGGTTGATAACAATTCTTTGCCTTTTATGTCATATCGCGGTGCACTGTAAAGAATATAAGATTCTGTAAGATAGCCGATTAATTTTATAACGGTGTTGTGTGAAATTTTTTTGTCAGAATATTTATTCAGTTGTTCGGCAATATTGGTGGGCGAAACCAAAGAGCCGACAGAGTTAAACAAAAACTCTATAATACGTTGTAAATTGTCAAATTTCCGCAATTTATGCCGTTTTACAATATCTTTTTTTATGACCGTATCGTAAATTGATTGCAGATAATCATTTACAAGTTCGGGTGCGGTTTTGGAAAGATTAACGGCTTCGGGAAAAGTGGAATTATTGATAAATTGTCGAAAAAGGCGGTCGGTATTTTTTTCTTCGGAAAAAGCGAGTGTGTATTCTGAAAAAGAAAATGGGTGCAAGTTGATTGCGATATAGCGACCTGTCAGCAAGGTTGCCAATTCGCTCGAAAGCAAATAAGCATTAGAGCCTGTTACATAAAGGTCAATATTTTTCTTGACAAACAAACTATCCACAAGTTTCTCAAAATTGGTTATTAGTTGCACCTCGTCAAGAAAAACATAGTTTTTTTGATTGGGATTTGTTTTTGATAAAACTTCGTCATAAAGTGCTGTCCAATCGCTAAATTTAATATTTTCTCGTTCTTCAAAGTTAAAGAAAACAATGTTATCGGGACTAACGCCCGATTTCAACAATTCATTGCGAAACGCTTCTAAAAGCGTAGATTTTCCGCAACGGCGCACACCTGTAATAACCTTTATTAAATCTTGGTCTTTGAGTAGTCGTAGTTTTTGCAAATAAATTTCTCTTGTTATCATAAAAATAAAATTTTTGCAAAGATACAAATTAATGACGAAAACTGCAATTTATTGCAGTTTTCGTCATTAAGAAATTTTTTATTTGGTTTGGAATATGGAATTTCGCTCGTTGTAGGCAGTTTTTATTGCTTAAAATGGCTTATTTTAGGCAATATTTTAGCGGATTGGGTTGTGCAACGGCTACGCTCGTTAGCGGCTGGGCATTTGCTGATAATTTATTGTAGTTTCGCTTTTCATCTCAATTTCATCAATAAATTGTTCCCATTTTCACATTCAGTTTTAAATTTTTCAATTAGCCAATCAAAATTACTGTCAAGAGAATTAATGAGTTCCATACAAATTTCAAATTCTCTCAAGTTTCTATGTAATTCTGCTGTCATAATTTTTTGATTAACATCTGTCGTGTCAAATAATTCTATCAATCTTCGGCAATTCTGCTCCCACAAAACTTCGTCATTTTCTTGGACAAAAATCTCTTTGTTATTTCGTAATCGGTCATTAAAAGACCACCAAATTCGTTGTCGAACAATTTTCTCTTTTTCTTTATCGTATTTCACAATGTCCATTTCTAAAAAACGGAACAAATCTGTAACATCTAAAAATTCTGCCCTGTCAGCTTTTTTACACTCTTTTTTACACTTTTCGCCCCACACATCACAAGTTCCGACTTCTTTCATCTCACTTAACCATAAAATAGTGTCACATTTTTTACATTTTGTGAGATTTGGAAATTCTGGAAGCATTGGGGCTATCATCTTACCGTCAGAATAGAGTGTCGAACCAAATGTGTTTCCACTGTTATTACTACCTTTCTTCAAAAGGTTTGAACATTTCGGACACTCATAAATATAATCGGGTCCGGGAGTATGTGCATTGGTCGTAAATGTAGCAACAACACCCAACATTAATACTGTAAAAATCTTTTTTAAATTACTTGAATTCATTGTCTTACACTTTTATATGTTATTAAATTTCTGTCTTCCAATCACTTGCTTTCTTTTCAATGCTCTGTCGCCCGCGCCTTGCCGCTAACATCATCGTAAATATATACGCAATAATACAACTTTTTTAAAAACATACAAAATATTGAAAACAACCATGTCCACAAAAAAAGCGACCCAAAAATAAGTCGCTTTTTACAGTCTTATGTCTATCAGTCTTACGTCTAAAAATCTAAATTAAATTCCAAACCCTTCTTTCAACACATCAACATAATCCAAACGCTCCCAGCCAAAGAATTGAACTTCTTTCATTACTTCTTTCCCGTTTTCTGTTACCATTACCGCTTGTGTGTAAGGATTTCTACCGAAATGTCCGTATGAAGCAGTTGGTAAGAAAATAGGATTTTTTAAACCGAAACGCTCAACAATTGCTGCCGGACGAAGGTCGAAAATTTCGCTTACAAGCAGGGCAATTTCGTTGTCGGAGAATAATGTGCCGTCGGCTTTTTTTGCTTTGCAGGTATTGTAGGTATTTACATAAATGCTTACCGGTTCGGCAATGCCTATGGCGTATGAAATTTGCACCAAACATTCGCGTGCAACGCCTGCGGCTACGATATTTTTTGCAATATGCCGTCCGGCGTAGGCTGCGCTACGGTCAACTTTCGATGAATCTTTTCCCGAAAATGCGCCGCCTCCGTGAGCGCCACGTCCGCCGTAGGTATCTACAATAATTTTACGACCGGTAAGTCCTGTGTCGCCGTGTGGCCCGCCAATTACGAATTTGCCGGTAGGGTTTACGAAAAATTTATATTCGTCGTCGAATAATCGGCGCAATTTTGCAGGGTAAGAATTGCGAGTGGGAGTAATCACGTGTTTTTTAAGGTCGGCGGCAATTATTTCTTGCGTTTCTTTGTCGCTTTTGCCCAACTCATCGTGTTGGGTTGAAATCACGATTGTGTCAATTTTCAGTGCTTTGCCGCTTTTGTCGTCATATTCTATGGTAACTTGCGATTTTGAATCGGGACGCAGGTATTTCATAAATTTGGTTTCTTTGCGAATGTACGCCAATCGTTCAAGCAAACGGTGCGAAATATCAAGCGTAAGAGGCATAAAATTTTCGGTTTCGTTTATGGCATAGCCAAACATCATGCCTTGGTCGCCGGCGCCCTGTTCAAGCGGATTTGAGCGTTCCACACCTTGATTAATGTCGGCAGATTGCTCGTGAATAGCCGAAATTACGCCGCACGAATCGCCGTCGAATTTATATTCGGCTTTGTTGTAGCCAATTTCGTTGATTACGGTGCGCGCTACTTTTTGTACATCAACGTAGCCGCTGGTTTTAACTTCGCCGCTCAACACTGCTAAACCGGTGGTTACAAGTGTTTCGCAGGCAACTTTTGAATTTGCATCTTGCGCCAAAAACGCATCAAGCAGAGCGTCTGAAATTTGGTCTGAAACTTTGTCGGGGTGTCCTTCCGAAACCGATTCCGACGTGAAAAAATAACTCATAGTATTAATTTTTTAAATTATACGTTAATTTTATTGTCAGAAAAATGGGAAAGGGCTAAAAGAATGGAACAGAAACGTTCCGTTGGTTTAGCATTTGTTTAGTGTGGTTGCAATCAACTCAAATCTTTCCACATTTTCCGTATGGCAAAAATAGGAATAATAATTAATAATTAATAATTAATAATGAGTTTTTTTTAAAACTCCGAAGTAAAATAAAACTCAATCTCCGGAAAATTCTGTTGCGCCATTTGCAGGGCAAACGATGTGTCGGCTAAAAATACATCTCTACCGTGTTTGTCGAGTGCCAAAAATTGATATTTGCGTTTTTTGAAATCGTCTAATTGCTCTTTGTTTGTGGAGCGAATCCAGCAGGCTTTGTATAAATTGAGCGGTTCGTAGCGGCAGGTGGCGTTGTATTCGTGTTTTAGGCGGTATTCAATTACTTCAAATTGCAGCGAGCCTACGGTGCCTATTATTTTTCGCCCGTTGTATTGATTGGTAAAAAGTTGCGCCACGCCTTCGTCCATCAGTTGGTCAATTCCTTTGTTTAATTGTTTGAATTTCAGCGGGTCGCCGTTTTCAATATAGCGGAACATTTCGGGTGAAAAACTTGGAATACCCGAAAAATGCAACTCTTCGCCTTCGGTTAAAGTGTCGCCGATTTTAAAATTACCGGAGTCGTACAAACCAATTATATCGCCCGGAAAAGCATCGTCAATCACTTGTTTTTTTTCAGCCATAAACGATGTGGGGTTCGAGAATTTCAATTGTTTTTCTTGACGCACGTGCAAATAATTTTTGTTACGCTCAAATTTCCCCGAACACACTTTTACAAAGGCAACTCTATCGCGGTGGTTGGGGTCCATATTAGCGTGGATTTTGAATACAAAACCCGTGAATTTATCTTCATACGGCGAAATTTCACGTTCTTTTGTCGTGGAATTTCGTGGCGAAGGAGCAATTTCCACAAAAGTATCTAACAATTCCTGCACTCCAAAATTATTAACCGCCGAACCAAAAAATACCGGTGCAAGTTCGGCACGGCGGTAAGCCTCAACGTCAAATTCGGGGTACACGGTTTCTACCAATTCAATTTCGTCACGCAAGGTTTGCGCCGATTCGGCACCTATATATTCGTCTATTTCGGAATTATTGAGATTTTCAAAATGAATGGCAGGTGTAACCTGTTCACGGTTCGATTCAAACAAACGCAGATTTTTGGAATACAAATTATACACGCCTTTGAAATTGTAACCCATACCAATACCCCACGCCAACGGGCGCACTTTTATGGCAAGCATTTGTTCAATTTCGTCGAGCAACTGGAATACATCTTTACCGTCCCTGTCCATTTTATTTACGAAAACCATCACCGGCGTGTTGCGCATACGGCACACTTCGGCAAGTTTTTTTGTTTGTTCCTCAACCCCCTTTGCCACGTCAATTACAATAATTACGCTATCAACAGCGGTGAGCGTGCGGTAGGTATCTTCGGCAAAATCCTTGTGCCCGGGAGTATCGAGAATGGTTATTTTACGGTCGGCATAATCAAAACCCATAACCGACGTTGCCACCGAAATACCCCGTTGTTTCTCAATTTCCATAAAATCGGAAGTAGCAGTTTTCTTTATTTTATTCGATTTTACTGCTCCGGCAACGTGAATTGCGCCCCCAAAAAGTAAGAGTTTTTCGGTTAAAGTGGTTTTACCCGCATCGGGGTGGCTTATGATTGCAAACGTTCGCCGTTTATTTATTTCTTTTTCAAATGCCATTTTTTTTGTAAATTTTTGGCAAAAATACAAATTAATGTACAACGGCAAAGCCCTCAACGAAGTTAATTGACAATAAATAATGAATAATTAAATTTTATTTTACACTGAAATACAAAACATCAAATCGGGGGAATAATTAGGGAAACCGCATGAAAAACTACCTATACTATTTTTTTGTTTTGCCAATAGAATAAAAATATATTGTTTTTGTTTTGCGTATAAAATAAAAAAGTGTTATTTTTGTTCTGTCAATAAAACAATATGCTATGATAAGTAAAGATACATTAAAACAAGTAATAGCCGACAATCAAGTAGAAGTGGCTAATTATAAGATTATTGAGCGAGATTTTTCTTTTGAAGAATTTGGTAATTATGTTTTTGTAGGCATACGCAGGGCTGGAAAATCGTTTTTGCTTTATCAGCGTATTCAGCAGTTGCTTGCACAGGGCGTAAAATGGGACGAATTGCTCTATATTAATTTTGAGGACGAGCGGCTTGACGGTATGGCTATCACAGATTTGAATTTGCTTTTGGAAGTGCATTGGGAAACGTATGGTAAAAAGCCTGTCCTTTTTCTCGACGAAATACAAAATATTTCGGGTTGGGAAAAATTCGCACGTCGTTTGGCAGACACCAAACATCGTGTGTACATTACCGGAAGTAATGCAAAAATGTTGAGTAGCGATGTTCAAACCACTCTCGGAGGCAGGTATCTTGTTGTAGATGTGTATCCCTATAATTTAAAGGAATTTTTAACCGTACATAGTATTGATTTTACCAAACACGCTCTTTTGCCCACCATAGCAAAAGCCGAAATGTTGCGACAATTCAATAATTATTTCTATTTCGGCGGTTTTCCCGAGGGGGCTGTTTTGCCTTCAAAACGTGATTATTTGACAAGCGTATATCAAAAAATATTTTTAGGCGATATTGCTACTCGTCATTCTGTTGGCAATGTTTTTGCATTGAAAATTTTGTTTAAAAAGTTAGCAGAAAGTGTAAAACAACCTATATCTTTTACTCGATTGGCACATATTGTGTCTTCGACCGGTGCAAAAATCGGCACAAACACCATTATAAATTATATTGATTACGCCAAAGATGCGTGGCTTATAACTCCAATACAAAACATTGCCGGAAAAATAGCAGACAAAGAAAGTAACCCTAAATATTATTTTACCGATAACGGTATATTGAATCTTTTTTTGCTTGATGGAAATACTGCTTTGTTAGAAAACTTAGTTGCTGTTACACTTTTGCGAAAATATGGACGACACGATGCTGTTTATTTTTACAATAGCGGTGTGGAAGTCGATTTTTATGTGCCCGACGAACAATTAGCCGTGCAAGCCTGTTATAGTTTGAGCGATATTGAAACCTACAATCGAGAAGTGAATGCTTTATTACAATTGGCAAAACGTATTGAGATAAAGAAAATGCTCATCATTAGCAAAGACGAAGAGCAATCGATTTCGATTGAAAACTTGGAAATTGAAGTTATCCCAATTTGGAAATGGTTGCTGTATTAATACTGCTCATTCTGATTAGGAAAATCATGCGATTTTACATCGGCAATATACGAGCCTACGGCGTTGGTAATTTCATCGAATAAATTATGATAACGGCGCAAAAATCGTGGAGAAAAATTTTTGTTTATGCCCAACATATCGTGCAACACAAGCACTTGACCATCAACGCCGCCGCCTGCACCAATACCTATTACCGGAATTTTCAACATTCGAGCCACTTTGAGACCTAAGGCTGCCGGAATTTTTTCCAATACAACGGCACAACAACCGGCTTCTTCCAATTTCAAAGCATCTTCCACGAGTTTATCGGCTTCCTCTTTGTCTTGCGCCCGCACGACGTAAGTGCCGAATTTATTTATTGATTGCGGCGTTAAACCCAAATGCCCCATAACCGGTATTCCGGCGCTCAAAATGCGTGTAACCGATTCTATAATTTCTTGCCCGCCTTCCATTTTTACGGCACTGCAACCGGTTTCTTTCATTATACGGATTGCAGAATTGAGTGCTTCACGCGAATTTCCCTGATAGGAACCAAAAGGCAAATCGCACACCACCAAACTGCGTTTTACGGCTCGCTGCACCGATGCTGCGTGATAAATCATTTGGTCTAACGTAATGGGCAGTGTGGTTACGTGCCCCGCCATAACATTTGCAGCCGAATCGCCCACCAAAATAACATCGACACCGGCTTTGTCTAAAATCGATGCAAATGAATAATCATAAGCGGTAAGCATTGAGATTTTTTCGCCTCGTTGCTTCATATCTATAAGTGTGCGTGTGGTTACCACTCGTGAACTGATAATTGCTTCTACTGATGACATGGGGTAAAGATTTAAAAATTAAAGATTTAAAAATTTAAAGATTGACTGTCTTTGTATTAAATCTTTAAATTCAGTTGGGCAAAACTACGAATATTTTTATAATAATTGAATAATTTAGAGGGCTATATCTTTTCAATCAATTCTCTTTTTACAATTTTGTATGCTTCCTGCGGATTAAAATGTAATGATGGTCGGAGTAATGCTTGTGTGTCGTTCAAAAATATATCTTCGTTCATTTTTTCGTCCATATTTGCCAAATAAATGGCTTGCGAGGGTGATTCGCCATCAGAAAATTCAATGTATTTATGATAACATTTTACAACATTGTCGGGGTTTAAGTTCGGATTTTCCAACGCTTTTTGCAAATCGAACAAATCTCGCCCTTTTTTGCGTTGGTACAATGCCCGAAGTTTTGTGCCAACCAATTCGTCTAATTGATAGGTCGTTATTTCGCAACTGCCGGTAAACCATTGACTTTTTACTTCAAACGGGATTTTTGTTCAACCATTGCTTCCTTAATCCAAGGAACAAATTTTCCCCATTCAATAATTTCTCTTTCAGCTATCATAGTTCGTCAATATCTATTTCTTCGTTAATAATTATTTTCCATTTTGCATCAAAAGGAAGTTCCGATAATTTAGTTTTGTTTCGTTTTATACAAAGCGGATATTTTCTAAATTTTAAATTTGCGTCAATGGTTTTTTTATATAGAGAATTTGCAATCTCATTAAATTCAAGTAAATCAAGCAAATAACCTAATCGCTGAACGTCAGATATATGTACGTTTTGGAAAAAATCGAATGAAATTTTTTCAAAATCAATAACTTCTGCCAATTCGCTCAAAACGGTTGCTATACGATTTATTCCACCAACATTTTTAGCATACATAAGTAAATCAATAGCCGTTAATTCGGGTGTAGAAATAGGAATATAACCGCTTTTGCCGGTAATTTCCTGTAAATAGTGCTGAGGAATATTTTTTTTGCCGGCAAAACTAATTTTGACATCATTTTTAATTTTATCTCGCAGGTGGTTTGTATCTGCAATAATCATTAATTCCATTGGTTGTTGGTGTGCTGCTCCGTGAAATGCTGCTGCACTTAAAAGTCCGACATAATATTTTTTCCCAAGAAAATTCATCAATTGAATAATATACTCAATAGGGTCAACAACGCCTCGCAAACCATATTCAACAGGAACAACAACCCAAAAATCCCGCCAAACCGATTGTATTTTCTTTTTAATAACTAGACGGTTAAGCGTGTTCATAATGTTCCGATTTGTCAAATTAGGAAATTGCATATCAACTTCTGCTTTCGAAAAAGTGATTTTTCCTTGTTTTGGCAAATCTTCAACCCAATCTCTTATGTTGTTGTATTGTTTCATTATATTACTTTGCAACCGCAATAATACACTTTTTTTGTGTATTATTGCGGTTGCAAGGTTAATTTTTTGTTTTTTGAATAAACTTTTATTTTTATTTGGCGCAAGTTTGCAAAATCTACCCTCCAAAGAGATTAACATAAATCCATATTCCAAGAGTAGAAGATAATACTACCATAAAGCAGAACAGCAAAACTATTTCTATAGCAAACAATGCTGAAAATCTCAAAAACTTGTTCTCAATTGTAATGCGCCTGCGAATTTTCTTTAATAGAAAAAGAGAAGCAACCAACGAAATACCAAACATCATTACCCAAGACATTAAAGCTCCGCCCGGATTGTGAGCAAAAACCACAGACGGAATAAAAATTGCCGGTATCAAAAGTTCGATTTTTTTCTTCGCTCGCACGGACTTGCAGTGCTTGTTGCACAACTAAACGACCAGCAAAAATAAACTCACATTTTTTTTGTAATTCACTGATATTTAGTATCTTTACGCAAAGATAAGAAAATTATGCAAGGCAACAAACAATATCAAGAAAAAC
>Ga0209737_10000174_pt1 | contig 58463 bp, 46 predicted proteins | sample TergutCu122P3_FD_187284 | JGI IMG/M metagenome (GOLD analysis project Ga0209737, IMG submission 187284) | Cubitermes ugandensis P3 segment gut microbial communities from Kakamega Forest, Kenya - Cu122 P3 (SPAdes) (version 2) | ecosystem: Host-associated > Arthropoda: Insects > Digestive system... | reverse complement strand
GAGTGAAAAGCAGCGGCAAAGCCGCTGCTTTTCACTCCAATACCCTACTTTGACAAGTCAAGAAGTCATTCCGACCGCAACGTAGTGAAGGGAGGAATCTTTTCTTTGTTGAAAATCAATAGAATAAAAAAATTCTTATCCAAAACTCAGGTTAATAAGTAACGTGTAAATTTTGTGTCCTTGTACTTTTTTATTTTGAAGCAAAGCCTAACTCTCCACTTTTCTACTACCTTTCTTCCCTACTATTTGTGAGTTCTGTAGCTATGCAATAAATGATTGATTCTTATATTTTGAAAAAAGAAAAAAAAACACTAATTTTGTGTGCATTTTTTGAATGATAAAATAACATTATAATAATTTTCATTATCAAAAATAAACAATTATGATTTATTCTCACGAAGTAGAACACATGTGTGTTGTAAAAAAAGGAGCAAATCATGCTTCTGCACCCATACCGGAAGAGGGCAAATGGGTAAGAGCAAGAGAAGTGAAAGACATTTCAGGTTTGACTCACGGTGTTGGTTGGTGTGCCCCTCAACAAGGTACTTGTAAATTGACATTGAACGTAAAAGACGGTATTATTCAAGAGGCGTTGATCGAAACAGTAGGCTGTTCGGGTATGACTCACTCGGCTGCTATGGCGACTGAAATTATTACCGGAAAAACAATTCTCGAAGCGTTGAACACCGACTTGGTTTGCGATGCTATCAACACGGCAATGCGCGAATTATTCCTTCAAATCGCTTACGGACGCACGCAGTCGGCTTTCTCGGAAGGCGGACTTCCTATCGGCGCAGGCTTGGAAGATTTAGGAAAAGGTCTTCGCTCGCAAGTGGGAACAATGTTCGGAACGTTGGCAAAAGGTCCTCGTTATCTTGAAATGGCAGAAGGCTATGTTACTCGTATGGCGTTAGATGCCGACGGCGAAGTAATCGGTTACGAATTTATCCATTTTGGTAAATTTATGGATGATGTGAAAAAAGGAACCGATGCCAACGAGGCGTTGAAAAAAGCAACAAGCACTTACGGTCGTTTTGCCGACGCAGCTAAATACATTGACCCAAGACACGATTAACTAATTAATAATTTAGAATTAAGAATTATGAGGTATGAAAACAGATAATATTCTTTTGGAAAAAAGCAAACAATTTGCAATTCGTATTATTCGACTTTGCCAATATTTGCGAAAAGAGAAAAAAGAATTTATAATTTCAGACCAAATTTTTCGGAGTGGAACAAGTATAGGGGCAAACTCAAGAGAGTCTCGTCGGGCGCAAGGCACAAAAGATTTTATTTATAAATTGTATGTGGCTTTAAAAGAAGCAGATGAAACAGCCTATTGGCTTGAACTTTTGGTTGAAACCGATTATATTTCTCAAACAGAGTTTATAAGTATTTATGCAGATTGCGAAGAATTGCTAAAACTTCTTACTTCTATAATTAAAACGACAAAAGAGAACAATAATTCTAAATTCTAAATTCTAAATTCTAAATTAAAATGAAACGAGAAGTAAAATTTGAAAGTCAAGACCGTAGAATTAGCAAGATTAACAAAGTGTTGAATTCTTACGGCATTAAAGATATTGCAGAAGCAGAAGCTATCTGCTTGGCAAAAGGCATCGACCCTTACCAAATTTGCGAAGAAACACAACCAATCTGTTTCGAGAATGCAAAATGGGCTTACGTGGTAGGTGCTGCCATCGCTATCAAAAAAGGTTGCAAAAACGCTGCTGATGCTGCCGAAGCTATCGGCGAAGGGCTACAAGCATTCTGTATTGCAGGCTCTGTTGCCGATGACCGCAGAGTAGGTATCGGACACGGAAACTTGGCTGCCCGTCTTCTTCGCGAAGAGACAAAATGTTTCGCCTTCTTGGCAGGACACGAATCTTTCGCTGCTGCCGAAGGCGCTATCAAAATTGCCGAAATGGCAAACAAAGTGCGTAAAGAGCCTTTGCGCGTAATCTTGAACGGTCTTGGAAAAGACGCTGCGATGATTATCTCGCGTATCAACGGTTTTACGTATGTTGACACATTGTTCGACTATGGAACAGCTGAGTTGAAAGTGGTAAAAGAAAAATCATATTCAACCGGTCTTCGCTCGAAAGTAAAATGCTACGGTGTTGACGATGTTCGCGAAGGCGTTGCTGTAATGCGCTTCGAAGGCGTTGATGTTTCTATCACAGGTAACTCAACCAATCCAACCCGTTTCCAACATCCGGTTGCCGGAACATACAAAAAAGAGTGTATAGAAAACGGTAAGAAATATTTCTCAGTAGCATCAGGCGGCGGTACAGGACGTACTTTGCACCCGGATAATATGGCTGCCGGTCCTGCTTCTTACGGTATGACCGACACAATGGGTCGTATGCACGGTGATGCTCAATTTGCCGGTTCTTCATCAGTTCCTGCTCACGTAGAGATGATGGGATTCCTCGGAATGGGTAATAACCCGATGGTAGGGGCTACTGTTGCGGTGGCGGTTTGTATTGAAGAGGCGAGTAAGTAATCAAAAATTTAATCTAAAAAAGAGGGTGTATCATTTTTTGATATGTCCTCTTTTGTTCTTAAATTTTTTCATAAAAGAACTCCGACAAAATGAATGACAGACAAATAAATAAACTTGAAAATCTTATATCTGAATACAAGAGGATAATGCAGGGACAGGTCGATTTGGAAAAGATGACCTACTTTGCCGTAACATATCATTCAACGGCAATAGAGGGCAGTACACTCACAGAGGGACAGGTTTATAATTTGCTCGACCTTGATATGCCCGCAAAAAACAAGCCATTCAGCGAGCAACAAATGGTCATCGACCATCAAAAAGCACTCGTTTTTACGCTAAATAAAGCCAAAGAGCGTACACCGATAACCGAAACCTTAATAAAGGAAATCGGAGCATTGGTAGTGAAAAACACCGGCAATATTTATAATACGGTATTAGGAACTTTCGACAGCACACGGGGCGATTACCGGTTATTAAATGTATTTGCAGGGTCAAGGCGTTTTCCCGACAGCAGTAAAGTACCAACGCTTATGAAAACGCTTGTAAGTGAAATCAACGCAAAAATAGACCAAGCACAAACATTCAATCAAAAATGCGAATTAGCATTTGAAATCCATTACCGGTTTGTCAGCATACACCCATTTGCCGACGGCAACGGTAGGATAACCCGGCTGTTGATGAATTATATTTTAACAATGTTTGATTTGCCGATTTTTTATGTTTTCAAAAGCAGCCGTATTGCCTACATTCAGGCATTAGAACGAGCAAGAGAAATAGACAATCCTGCCGTTTTCTATAATTTTATGTATCGGCAATATCAGAAGTTTATTGAAAAGGGATTGAAAAACAGATAAATGATTTTTCTTAGCATATTAGAGACTCCTGTGATTTGAAAATTGCAGGAGTTTTTTGCTTTTTATGATTGTTTTGTTACTTTAAAACGGGAAAAATTGACACTAAATGGGGAAATCAAAAATGGGAAAGTGAGAAAGGTTTTTTGAATTTGATTGGGGATTAGCAAAAGTAATTGGAATTGTCCTTGTCGTAATTCTTATTATATCTGGGATTGCATCTTTTTTTTGAAACTATACAAAAAATAATCAGGACAAAACCGATTTTATTAAAAAAAATAATTAGCTTTGTATTAATTCCATAACACGGAATAGCAAGCCTGCAAATGGCTTGCCGTTTCAATAGGAAATTAAAACTACGGTCTTGCGACTTATTTCGCGACCATTAAGTGATAAATAAAAGAGAAAGTTCTTTAAAATTATTTTTATAAATCTGTATTTCAAATAATTACGATTCTCTTTGTTTGAAAACAAACAGAAAAACAGCTGCTTCTTACGGTATGACCGACACAATGGGTCGTATGCACGGTGATACTCAATTTGCCGGTTCTTCATCTGTTCCTGCTCACGTAGAGATGATGGGTTCCTTGGAATGGGTAATACCCAATGGTGGCGGTTTGTATTGAAGAGGCGAGTAAGTAAGACGAAAAAATTTTCTTAGAATAAAAAAATTCTGCGATGTAAAAATGGCAGGAATTTTTTTTATAAAAATGTAAATCATCACCAGATATCATTATAATAATTTGATTTTTAATTATATGTAAAATTATTCGAAGATTTTAGGTGTGTAAAACAAAACAAATTTTTAATAACCAATTAATTTTTTATTTCGTATGAAAAAAATTTTCTTATTAATGACAACATGCCTGTTGCTAACAGTAACAATGGCAACGCACGCAGCAGAAAAATCGATTCCTGCTTACACCATTCCGGCGCCATTTACGGTTACTGTCGGCATTCCATTATCCAAAATTTTCTTACCCCTCGGTTTTTCGTGGGAAACACCCGGTACTTATACTTCAATGACACCCGGTACTCAAACGGTTCGCGCCAAGTTTACACCGGTAGATACGGAAAATTATGAGATAGTCAGCAATATTCCTATTACAATTAATTATGTAGCGGAGCCGCCATACGTAAAACCAACACATGATATTGTGTTTTTGCTTGACAATTCCGGTAGTTTAGGTTTAGCAAATTTTAATCTGGAAAAACAGGCTATTATAGCTTTATGCGATGCTTTTGCTGCTGACCCGTATGTGGAATATCGTATTGCAGTTATTGATTTTGAGTTTGAGGCACGTACAAGGGTGCAGTTTAGTAAAATCAACGGTACCGGTGCAAATTATGCAGCAGTTAGAGCAGCAATAAATGCTATTCCGTACATCGGTGGCAATACTGCAACTGCAGATGCCGTTTTCTTAGGATATGAATTGTTGAGAAACCAATCTACGGCAGACTACCAATCCGTTTTTTTATTGACTGACGGTGGAAGTAATACAGCAGGTGCTGTGTCACGGAGATATGGTTATACAAATTCTACTCAGGCGTTAAACAATTCTATAAATAGATTGAAAAATGAAACTAATGCAACTACTTATTCCATTGGTTTTACTTCATCCATTAATATGAATGAATTAAGGCAATTTGCAACAAGCGACGACCACGTGTACACTGCGGCAAACGCTGGCGGATTGGCAGATATTGTCAAAAAAGTTTCTGAAGATTTCTTCAAAAACGATTACAGCCTTATCAGTACTTATATGGGACGAATTCCATCTGATTTGAGCATCTACACACAATCCTCCATTACGGCGGTAAATAATGCTATCACACAAATTATTTATGGAGATAAAATAAGCCAAGCTCAGATTGACAGTTGGGCGGATGCGCTGCTTACCGCTATTAATAACTTGACGCTGATTCTGCAAAATAATTTAGTTGTTACTTGTGCTAACATTACTTATGGGCAAACGCCTAATCCTGTTATTACAAACCCAAGCAACGGAGCAATTACACATACTTATGCAGTGAGGGGCAGTTTATCTTTTAGTTCTACAGTTCCAACCAATGCTGGAGAATATACGGTAAAGGTTGTTTCGGCAGCTACCGCTACATATTATTCGGCAGAAGCATCTACAAACTTTACTATTTTGCCGAAATCTGTTACCATTACCGGCATTACCGCCACCAAAGCATACGATGGAACGAACAGTTTTACCGGAACACAAATTGATATTAGCAATGCAGTTATTACCGGCATAATAAACAGTGATGTTGTTAATCTTGTAAAAACAGACGTAGCCGGTACGTTGCCAAGCGCAAATGTGGGTAGTGGCAATCTTGCGCTTTCAGGCAGTTTCGCACTCGCAGGCGCAAATGCAGCCAACTATATTTTGACGGAACAGCCAACAGTAGCGGCAAGCATCACAAAAGCAGCAGGCAGTTTCGGCACACCGAACGAAATCAATGCCATTTACACGCCGACACTCACACTTTCTGAGCTCGCCTTGCCAACCGGATATGTTTGGAATGCGCCAACAACCGCATTGAGCGTAGGCAACGGTCAAACCTTCACCGCCACCTTCACAGACCCAAGCGGGAACTACAATCCTGTGGACGGAGTAATTAAAGTAAATGTGGAGTGTGTGCACAATTTCAGCGAACTCGGCAAACTGGTAAGATTGGCAAACTGCGAAAACTCCGCCAAGCACAAAGCCAAATGTAGCGTGTGTGGTGAAGAACACGCAAGTGATTTATTGGACGGTGCTCCTGCCGTAGGGTACGAATTTGCAATAAACGCAATCAATTTCCCTGACGCTAATTTCAGAAAATTCATTTCGGAGAATTTCGACCACGAGGGCGACGGAATGCTTACTTGCGACCAAATGTTGGGAATAAAAGCCCTTGATGTTTCGGGGCAAAACATTTCTGACCTCACAGGTATCGGGTTTTTTACCGGATTGCAATACTTGTATTGCCAAGACAACAACCTCACTACACTTGATGTGTCGAACCCGCATCTTCAATACTTGTATTGCCAAAACAATCAACTCACTTCGATTGATGTTTCGGACGCGATACACCTTATGTATTTGACTTTCTCGAACAATCAAGTTACTTCGATTGACGTTTCGAATTTGATAAATTTGAAAGGATTGATATGTGATAATAATAACCTTACCGAGCTTGACGCATCGAATTTAAAAAGTCTTGCATATTTGTCTCTCGAAGGCAATCAAATCACTATGCTTAAAGTATCGCAGTTGGCAGATATTGAATATCGTGGTGATGCGGGAATCCAAGTTATCGGAGGTGAAGAAACACAAATCATCGAAGGTGAAGATGCTACTATCATCAGCGTTTATCCTAATCCGACCGCAGGCAAACTGTATATCAAAACCGCAAATGATGTTGTTCCGGCACTCACACTTTACAGTTTGCAAGGCAAAGAATTGCTGAAAGGCGTGGGCAAAGAAATTGATTTATCGGCTTACCCTCAAGGCATTTACTTGTTAAATGTGAACGGTAAGGTGATAAAAGTGGTGAAGAAGTAAATTTTAGCTAAGGCGAGTAAGTAAGAAGTTTCTAATTTAACTAATAAGGCGTTGTAAATTAAATATTTATGACGCCTTTTTGTTGTTTAAAAGTTGGATATTCTTATACGCTTGTTGGCGAAAATTAGTAAATGATTGTAGAAAATAAAGTCAACGTATTTGGAGACGATTCTTGCATTTTGCCAAAATAACTTTGGTATGCCACACACAACAGGATTAACGTCTTGTTTTTTTTACCCTTGCTTTCCCGATATGCTGTTTTTTTGATTTTGATGCCTGAAATTTGGGTTTTGAAGTATTGGGTTTGTTGGAATTTGAAGCTTTGGTTTTTGGCTTTGGCTTTGAAGTTTGCTGCGATGCCTCCTCTGTTCCCACTGAATCCTTTACCATCCGGTTGATTTCCGCCATCTCTTTTTCTGTCAAAAAGCGCCATTCGCCAACGGACAAACCACTGAGCGTAACGTTCATAATACGCACACGTTTAAGCCGTTGCACTTCGTAACCTAAGGCTTCACACATACGGCGAATTTGACGGTTGAGTCCTTGCGTAAGTATGATGCGAAAGCGATTGTCGGTTTCACGAACGAGTTTACAGGGCTTGGTTACAGTTCCTAAAATGGGAACCCCACGCTGCATCTGTTTTTCAAACTCGGGCGTTATGGTTTTGTCTACGGTTACCACATATTCTTTTTCGTGCTGGTTGCCTGCACGGAGAATTTTGTTCACAATATTGCCGTCGTTAGTCAGAAAAATAAGACCTTCCGAAGGTTTGTCCAACCGCCCGATATTAAAAATTCGCTCGGGAAAATTGATATAATCAACAATGTTGTCGGAATCGGCAGGATCGGTGGTACAAGTAATGCCCACGGGCTTGTTGAAAGCGATATATACTGTGTTAATACGTCGTTCGACAAGGCATCCGTTTACACGGACTTTGTCAGACTCCGTAACCTTAGTACCCAATGTTGCTACTCGACCATTAACCGTAACATGCCCTTCTTCAATGTGGCGGTCGGCTTCGCGACGTGAGCATAAACCCGAATCGCTGATGACTTTATTTAGGCGGAGTTCCATTTTGCAAAGGTATGTTTTTTGGATAAATTTCAATACTTTTTGTCAAAACAATTTTGATTGAAAATGACGCAAAAAGAAGAGGAACTTTTTATTTATAAACTGCATCGGAAATTCAGTAGCAATTCCCAAATTCAATGAAATAATTTTTTCTATTTTTGTTATAATTAATTTGATTATCAGCAACGTTGAGCGTATAGCTTTCAGCCATAGCTGTCAAGTAAATTCTTGTCAAATTATTAATTATCAAACATATACAAACAAAACATTTCTTGCCATATTTTTGCAATAAAAACTTATCCAATGTTGCGCCTTTCAATTCCTGCTTGGTGCTGCCGCTACGATAGTGGTATTCGCCTTTACAATTCACAGGATTAGGGTGTGGCTCAACAACGATTTCAATAAAATCGTCCTGTTCTGTTTCGTGCAGATTCACAGCAGCTATGATACCCAAAACGGAAGTTATCTTGTTTGGCAAGTCTTCCAGCAGTTTTTTTACGCTTTTTACGCTGACAATTTTTCCGTCGTCGTTTTTACCGATAATAAGCGTATCGCCTAAAACCACATATCCATTTCAGGTATTCGTCTTTTCAAATAGATTTGTATTCAATGATTTGTTGTTCTCGCATATTAAAAATTTAAAACGCAAAGTTACAATGTTTTTCAAAGGTTGTAACAAAAATTCTCGTGTAAGATAAGCGAATACTTTCCGGTTCAACACACTTTGACCGGGCAGGATGTCCTACAATTAAATTCGACGTAGCCAAAGAGGCATACGTCTTTATTATTTAGTATGTTACGCGCAACGAGGATTGGAATACAAATACTTGACAAACTATTTACTCGGAAACTTAGCCTACGAGCAGATGTTTTCTGAGTTAGAGATTGCTATCCATCAATTTGCTAAACGGCAAATGACTTGGTTTCGCGGAATGGAACGGAAAGGTTTTCAGATTCATTGGATAGATGCGGGGTTGCCGATGGAGGAGAAAATAGCGAATTTTATCGTTGTTGTGTAGGGGCGTATGGCATACGCCCTCTTTGGAAATCAGACGTATGTGAAAGAGAAGGTATGTAAATCAGGCATGTATGAAGAGGGCGTATGCCATACGCCCCTACAGTTTGGTAAAATACCCTTCCTCATCCATAACAATTTCCTTCTGATCTTGCATCCACCGAAGAACTTCAAGCACATACTCCTCTTTCTCGTGATTCAATTTCGGCAAAAGGTCAAAAGCAAGGCACGGAGCATCTTTCAATAAATGCAAAATCGCCTCTCTTATTTGTGAAAACTCGTGGTTGCTGATTCCTTTTTCATTTTTCGATAAACAATAATCACAACCTCCGCAAGGTTCCGATTTGTCCTCTCCGAAATAACGCAACAACATTTGGCTACGGCAACGATTCGGTTCGGACGCATACGCGATAACTCGCTCAATGCGTTCTTCAAACCGTTTTTTTCTATCCTCGTAAGCCTCTTTGCCTATTTTCAAATGTCGCTCATTTACGCGTTCGTGTGTAAAAACGATGAATGGCGTTTTTTTCGATGGAATGTAGTCTATTATTTTCAATTTATCCAATGCCACGAGCCATTGATAAACGTCATCTTTGGTTGCATCCAACCTTTTAGCTAACAGTTGTTCGTCGATAAAGGCATACTCGGTAAAAAGTCCGGTATAGGAACGAAGGAGAATTTTTACCAACTCATCCATATTCTTATCGGTCAGTTTATCAAGCAGATAAAGCTCTTCTTTGGTAACGGTAAACAACACGCGAGAATTGTTATTGATCTCTTCCGTCAATTCCACATATCCTGCTTGTTGCAAAATTTTTAGACTCCCGTAGGCTTGATAAGAAGAGTATTTATAGGCAGAACAAAAGTCATATAAGTTGAAATCATACGTTCGCTCCAACCCCGAACCTTCGCCTAACTGAAAATAGTTACAAAGTGAAGTATATACTTTTGTAATTAGTTTTTTATCCGGAAAATTATCTGCAATTCGCTTGTTTAATTTAGCATCGTCAGATTTGTTATAAAGCAAAATGGCGTATGATTTTTTCTCATCGCGTCCTGCCCGACCGGCTTCCTGAAAATAGGCTTCGAGTGTATCCGGTAAATCCAAATGGATAACTGTTCGCACATCGGGTTTGTCAATCCCCATTCCGAAAGCGTTGGTGGCGATAATGACGCGGCACTCGCCCGATTTCCACGCTGCTTGTTTGCGATCTTTGCTGTCGTTGGTCAGTCCGGCGTGGTAATGTTCGGCTGAAATTCCCTCTGTTTGTAATAATTCGGCAATCTCTTTTGTTTTTTTTCTGTTTCGCACATAAATAATAGATGTACCCGGAACGGCTTGCAGAATTTTGAACATCTGTCCGATTTTATCATCAGTTTTCCGAACAATATAAGCGATATTTTTTCGAGCAAAACTTTTTTGAAAAACCAAATGGGAGCGAAATTTCAACCGGTTTTGAATATCTTTCACCACTTCGGGCGTAGCGGTGGCGGTGAGGGCAAGCACCGGAACATCGGGCAAAAGTTCGCGAATATCAGCAATGCGCAGGTAAGACGGACGAAAATCATATCCCCACTGAGAAATACAATGCGACTCATCCACTGCAATCATACAGACTTTCATCTGTTTCAGTTTGGTAAGAAAAAGCTCCGTTCCCAATCGTTCGGGCGAAATGTATAAAAACTTATAATCGCCCAAAATGCAGTTATCCAATGCCAACAAAATCTCCTGTTTCGTCATTCCCGAATAGACCGCCGTAGCGCGGATTCCCTTGTCGCGCAGATTATCTACTTGATCTTTCATCAACGCGATAAGCGGCGTTACTACCAAGCAAATTCCTTCCATTGCCAACGCAGGGACTTGAAATGTAATGCTTTTTCCGCCTCCTGTCGGCATCAATCCGAGTGCGTCTTTTCCGTCACTTATGGCACGGATGATTTCATCTTGTAAAGGGCGAAAGTCGGAATAGCCCCAGTATTGTTGTAGGATTTCTTTGTATTGGGTCATTTATCAACTTGATAAAGTTGTGAAAATAAGAAAGTTTTAATAATTTTTAGTTGGTGGTGAGAAACATAGAAGCCCGTTGTACGTCGGTTTTGATTTTTTTTCTCTTTTTCCTAAATTCCAAGTTCAATCTTTCCGCTCAACACTACATTGTGATTCGTATTATTAACCTGCATAATATATGCCAAATCGCAAAAAGAGATGATTATTTTATTCTCATCTATGCAATTCAGATAAACAGATTGCCCCGAACTGATTGGCATTGTAGGAGTGCCGTAACCGATTGTTTTACTGATTTTTATAGCAACATCATTCGTTGCTCCGTAACGCTCAATTCTATCAACGGTTTTGTAAATTCCCGTTATCGGTTTTTCTCTGAAAGAAATTGTGATGTCTGGATTCCAAGAGCCGCAATTTACAAGAATATCATAAGTTTCGGAAAAAACGGATTGGCGAACATAAGCTGTAACCGAATAATTTCGTCCGTCATCGGTTACCCGATTCGTCGTCAAATTATTTTCGCAAGGAGCTTCGGGGGCAGTAAAGCGAGGTACGGTATAACTGACCGCTTCACTGATTGCACTGCCTGTTGTGGTTATTATAAACGATTTGAAGTAATAGGTAGAATCTTGTTTAAGTCCTTGTATTACAGTTCCAAATGTGCCGTCTTCGTAAATCCAGTCAACCAACGTTTGATTCTGGTTGATTGATTGCGGTGATTGGTTTTGGGCGTAACAAAAGCCAAGCGTGTATATTCCGCTGTTTCCATCGTCGATTACCTTGCCGGACAAAATTATATCCGTCCCGGTAACCTCTACCGATGACATTTCTACCACCGGCAACCGAAGATAGGCATCTTCGTTGCAACTCATCAAAAATAGAGATGTAGTCAAAAAGAAAATAATGTATCTCATTGTTATTTAAAATAATAAATTACACTTAAAGAAACGGCTGTATAGGGAGTTCCGTTTGAATTTCCGCCTGCAATATCCCAATTGTAACCTGCGGTAAGTTGAAATGTCCACTCCTCCATATCGTACACAAGTCCTGCTTTTGGGAAAAGCGACCAAGTAAGTCCCAAATGAGAATCTTCGCTGTACTCCTCATAATAATCGGGATAATAAGTGCTATACGTGAATGTTTCCATATTCATTCTAAATTCCAAACCGATTATCGGACTTAGTTGCGTTTTCAGAATTTTAAACTCGCCAATGGCATTTGCAAAAAACAGGTTGAAAAGATTGTTTTTAAATCGCTGTTCGCCAATGTAATAAACTTCATTCCCATTTTCATTGCTGGAATTATATTTGAAAACTGGAAACGCCTCCATTGTCGTTTTAAAAGGTACATAGCCAAAAGAAACGCCCCAACGCAAACGATATTCGTTATCGCTACGTGTTGTAATGGCAAATCCCGGTGCAGGTTTTAACATAAAACCAAATTCATATTTTGGATTTGGACGGATATAGGAAATTTCCAATCCTGCTCCTGTCCGGGCTGACAACATTAATAGGGATAACATTCCAAATATCCCTGTCAGAAAAATTTTAAGCAATCTCATTTTTTTATTTTTTTTTACGATATACGACTTAATTTCCTACGGATATAACTCCAATCTTGGCATCTCCTTTATAGCGAGCAGAAATAAACATCTTGTTATCGGCAACAAAATAACCGGTTGAGATTTCCGGAATTAAAATAGATTTGTCGGGCATACTGAGAAGTTGCCGTTTTTGTTTGCCGTTTGCGTCAATGATTACGGTCATTGGTTTGACGTTGAGATTCCAAGCCAACAACACGTCTGTGGAATTTTCGTCCAAACCGATATTTTTAGGGTGGTCGTTAAAAAGCACAACAACATTGTCGTTTTCCACAAAGAATTTACAACCTTCTTTATCTGAATTGGCTGAATAATATCCTCCTGTTTCTATTTGTTGTTTTTTCGGCACCCGCTTCAACCAAGTTATTCCGCTTTCTGGTTTTATTCTGAAAATGTATGTATCGGTATTGCCGCTACGAACACGCTCAGTTTTGTTTCCTCCGTTAGCTGCTTTTGTTGGCGTTTCGGTTGTCGATGGTTTGGCAGACCCCTCTGCTCCTATTACTATATCGCCGTTTGCACTATACTCTGCCGGGTAAAAAGCAAATTCTTCTAAAATCTCGCCCACACTTTTCTTTTTGGTTTCTTTTGGATTTGTCAAATACAACTGTTCAAGCTTCATCTCGCTAAGGAAAAGATTTTGCGCTTGGGTTAAATTTTTATCCAATGTAAAATAGTATCCACCTATCTTTTTTTCGTTTTCGGAATAAAAACCAACAGCAAATAAATTGTTGTTTTTGTCGAAATTAATCTGGCAATTGTTGTACTTCAATCCGTTCATTGCCAATTTGAAGTCTTGCGAAAATTTTCCTCCTTCATATTTTAAAATATGGTAATTATAATCAGTCTTTGAAGGATAAATACGACCGGCAAAATAAACTGCACCTGCATTATCCAACGCAATAGTTGTATTTGTTCGGAAACTGTCATTGAACCCATCGTTCACAACAAAATAAGCAAAAGGTAGATTTAGCTCTTTTTCCCATATCTTATTCATCATTTTATCGACCAAAACAAGACGGTGTAAGTTTTCTTTTTTTGACATTTTGTTATATACGAATAGGATTTTGGAACTATCCGGTGATACAAAGTATTCTGATTTTCCATAAGGCAAAAAGTCTACTCGACCGGGTAAACGTTCAAATTCCATTTTTTCCTTATTGAATTTATGGAAACCGTGTTTTTTATTGTTATAACGCTCCATGTAATTAAAACGGGAAGTCGGCGGGTTTTCCCAAATATAAGCATACACCTCGCCTGCTATGTGATAAACCTTTTCAACGAGCGCGACATTCATGTCAATTTTCTTTTGCTCTTTTACCGAAAGTGTTTTTTTGTCGTATTTCGCGATTTCAAATTCTTTATTCGAGTAAGTCGTGTTACGCCTCTTATGAATTAACAGATAATAATTATCTTCGTCTTGACCGAGGAAATGCTCTAAGTAAGATGAGCCTGAAAAATTTTCATCTTTTCCTGTTTGCCATTGCCCTTTGATTTTGGGCGCTTGTGCCATGGATAATCCACAAGCAAGCATTGCAAATGCTATTGTAAAAATGAATCTTGAAATTGTTTTCATACTTTTAAAATTTGTTATCTATTTCCTTTGTCTAATTTTCATATTCAATCCCAATCAACTCTATCAAAAATAATTTAAACTTGTTCATCGTTTCTATTGAATTACTCTGAAACACAACGACATGATAGTCCTACATCAATGGCTGTTCTATTGTTTTTTACGTTTACCATAACGTTATATTTGTCAATAAACAATGTATTGGCAGTATGTCCTTCGCTCGGTGATTCGTATTTGTATTTTGTATCAGCCCAAATACGACCTTCTGTATTGCTACCAAAATGACCGATCTTAAAAACTTGATTTTTGAAAGACCCTTGATAACTGCCACTAACACTACCTGCTGCCGGTATAAAAATCGAATTGGAACCACTGCCGAACGTATAGCCTTTTACTCCATTTATTTCTGACCATTTGCCTTTGGCTTTGGCAAGTGCTTTTAGTTCTTCGGTTGTGGGCAAACGCCACCCTTTCGGGCAGGGTTGATTATTTCTTTCCCATGTAATCATATCTCCACCTGTCCATGTTCCCTCTTTTACTCGTTTTCCTCCTTTGGTCCACTCCCAATATTGATCCCATTTGTTTGTTCCGTCTGAAGCTATAATTGGCGATTTGTAACTCCAACCGATGTTTTTACCCCATTGATAGAACATTCCGAAATCTTCGGGTTTTGCTGCAAAAGTACCGGGTGCGTCCACATTTCGAGTTGCCCATTTTACGCCGTTAATTACTGCGCCTTTGTCATAAGTCAGCTGTTCATTAGATTTTGTCGCGGTTGAATCCGCACTTTCTTGACTGTAAGAGCAGAATACTATGGCTGTCAAGCCAAGTGTAAGTAAAAATTTAAAATTTCTCATATCTCATTTGTAATTTGTTTTAAAATTATTATTGGTTTATTTTCTCTTCTTTTTTCGGGTTTTAGCCATCGTTGTCCGCAACGCTGTGTCTTTCTCACAGCACATCTTGTGTCAAATGGGGGCTGTGTATTTTATTCCATTTTTATTAATTTTCCAGAACCTCCAATTTGTGAATTTATTATAGGATTACCTTTATAATAAACGTTTCCAGAACCTCCAATTCTGACGGTTAGACTTTCCTTAACCCAAATATAAATACTGCCAGAACCCGTACTGATTACATCTGCGGCTCTTATTTCTAAATCTGAACCGCTAAAACAGCCTGCGCTACGTACAGCAATTTCCGCAAAATTACAAGTACCGGAAAGCGTTAAAGTGCCTGACCCTGTAATTGAAGCAACAATATTCTCCCCAAAAATAACGCCTGTTTGATTACCAGCGCTTGAAAGTGTAAAATAACTGGTTGGTATTGGTGGTACTTCTGGTTCTTCATATATTTCGCAACCAGAAAACATCACAGTTCCCAATAGGCAGATTACTATGGCAACCATTCTCCTTAATCTTAATCTATTTGTTTGCATTTTCTAAAAAAATTTTATGTCTTTGTCGGACGATTTATATTTTGTTATCTTAGGAATCTTGAAAATCTTATGAAAATCATGGTTCAAGACATAAATCGTACTTCAACCTACTTCACCACACTCACCCATTTCCCTTGATTCCGGGCAAAGATTTTGTTATCATACATTGCCTCGCAAAGCGTAGCCGGCAGGAAGAATTTTCCGGCGTAAGCCGCGTGAAGTTGTACGACAAATTTCTTCTTTTCCGATGGTTTCAGGTTGAAATAAGTCAACACACGGTCGTCTCTGATGTCTTGGTAGCTGAATGCGCTTGCATTGGCTGACGGACCATTTTGCATACGGTCGTTCAAGATTTCCCAACCCGAAGGGAAAATTTGTATCAAGGAAATTTCGTTGTAACGCTCGTAAGATGAAGTATTTTGAACGGTCACGTGCGCAAGGAAATCCACACCTTGTTGTAGAGTTTCAATATCAATCGGATTACCCGATGCGTCGGTATATTGGACGGTCATTGTCATTCCGTTTGAGCTGGCAGGCGTTTTGTCCTCTATCGGATTGCCCGATTGGGTGAGGTCAACGAAAATGGTTCCCTCACCTTGGTTTGTAATGGAAACCGTGCCGTTGCTCTTTTTGTCAGCATTCAGTGAAGTCCGTAAAATCGGTTCTTTGGATGCTAATGGCTTTTTTTCGCCTCCGTCTTGCGTGTAAGATATTTGGATATTTTTATCGGCTTTCGTGAGTGCAGCAAATTTGCTCATTGCCAACAACGCATACGCCGTCGTTTGTGTGCTGTACCAACTGCCGTCGTTCAACTGCTTGGAAATCATTTGCGCCTGTTTCAATGCTTTTTCGTGCTCTTTCAACAATACCAATGTTTCGAGAATCATTGCGTGGTCGCGCAACGAGGAACCGAAGGTGTTGTTGAATGCGCTGTAATTTTCCACTTGGTTTGGAAGTCCGGCAATCAGCTTTTGCGCCACTTCGGGCTTGCCGTCCAATGCGTAGGCGGCTGCCAAACGCCATGCGGCAGTAGTGGACAGGTTGGAGGTTTCCCGCAAACGGTTCATTGCGCCCAATTCCGGTTTTCCGTAAAGTGCAAGTACGTAAAGCAGGTAAGCCTGTTCAAGTTGACTATCTTTGTTCGTGTTCCACGCCAAGGCTTTTTGTCGTTGATATTCAGCCCAATTGCTTAGGAAAGAGGCAGGTACATTGTACCCGCGGTCTCTCGCTTCAATCAAAAAATGTCCGGCATACGTCGTTACCCAATCATACGTGTAATTTCCGCCCAGCCAATAAAGTACCGCACCATCGCTACGCTGCATTTGCGTCAGTTTTTGAATGGTCGATTTTACGTTTTGTTCGGTTTCGGCGGCATCTTTTGGCGACATTGACATCAACGTAGGCAAGAACAATTGAGGGAAACCTTTGGACGTAGTTTGCTCTGCACAACCGTGTGGGTAGCCAATGAGGAAGCCCAACCGTTTTTCCAAATTCAACGAAGGAATACGTGAAACTTCGAGCGTCAGCGCGTTGGTTCCCGCACTTCCCGTCAGTTGGTACGCAAGATCTTTCTTTTCACCTGCTTGAAGGACGATGGATTGTGTTTCTGTTACGCGCGGATTCGGATTGCGTATTTCGAGAATGACCTCATAATCTGCCGTAAGAGAACCGCTTTTCGCTTGTACTTTTACCAATTCTTTACCCGTGGCGCCGGCGGCTTTCAGTTGGAATGTAATTACTTTATCGCCCGGTTTATTGAATGTAATTTTTTGCGAAGCGTCTCCGACTTTTTTCAGCAGGTCTCCCGTATAAATAGTTACGGTTACGTCTTTTACTTTGTCTTCCATGGCAAAAACATTGACCGGAACAGAAATCTCTTCGTTCGGACCGGCTACTCGCGGCAGCGTTGCCATTACCATTAACGGTTTTTGCACTTTCACGGTTTTCTCGGCATTTCCGTAAGCGGCATTTGCATTTCCGGCTACCACCATTGTTCGCACCGAACCGAAATAAGTCGGCAACGTGATTTTATGCGTGTTTGTCTTGCCCGCTTTTAACGTAACCGGACCGATAAACTTTACCACCGGTTTAAAGCGGCTGTTGGTTTTATCTTCGTTGGCGTTGTTCAAACTCATATCTCCACCGATGGCAAAAAGTTGCTCAATCTTGCCGCCGTAAGCGCCAATCACGTAGTTAAACATATCCCACGTACGTACACCAAGCGCCTCGCGAACGTAGAAATTCGGGTGCGGATCGGGTGTTTTGAAATTGGTTAAATCAAGCAATCCTTCATCCACAATGGCTAAGGTATAGGTCATCTCCTTGCCCTCTTTTTCGGAAATGTTGACCGTAAATTCTTTTTCCGGTTCCAACACGTCCGGCATTTTGATAATAGGGTAGAGGTGCGAATTTTTATCGTCCACCATAATGTTTTTCACGCCGTAAAGACGGATCGGCAGGTCGTTTTCGGTGTTGGCGTGCGGTTGCAGGAACGTTACATATATATAGGCATTTGGCGACATTTCGGGGGTTATTTCCATTTCGAATGTTGTGTTGCTTCCGCTCGCTTCCACCCATTGTGCGGAGATGACTCGGCTGCGGTTTTCGATTGTTACCAACGCTCTTCCTTTTTGTGAAGACGGAATGGTTATTTTTGCCTTTTCGCCCACGCTGTATTTCTCTTTATCGGTGGTAAAGGTGAGCATCGTGGCTCCGCTTGGATTCTCCTTGTTCGAACGTCCGAGCCAATCTTCCCAATCGAAAAAGACGATTGTTCCCGTCAAATGTTCCCCGTTTTTATCCTTCACGCATATCAGGTAACGCCCCCAATCGCCGTTCGGAACTTCCACCGAAATGGTCGCTTTTCCTTTCGTGGTAGAGATTTTTCGGGTAAGGTATTGTTTCGCATACTCGTTGTTGATGTAATAGGCGAGGTTGTTGTCGCGACCGCCGTCCCACCACCAGCGCCAATCCAATCTGTACATCGTAAATTCAAGATTATTGCTATCTGCCGGCTTTCCTTTTTCGTCAACCAACACAATGTCAAATGTTTGTGACTTGTTGGTGTAAAGTATGCCCCACGGATTTTGCGCTTTCGGCACGCGCAGACCGACGTAGGCTTTGTATGGTGAAAACGGGATTGTCTTGTAATTCACGCTGAAATCGCCTTCGCCCTCAAATACGCGGGTGGTAAAATCGGCTTGTAACATCCCCGGAGCGTTTTCAGCGCGAGGCATTTCTTTTGTGAAAACAGCCGTTCCTTCTTCATCGGTTTTTCCGCTGAAGATAATTTTTTCTTCGGACGTAAATTCATTGAATAACGGACTGTCGAAAATGTACTCCTTGAAATCAGGGAAATTCGTTCTGCTTTTTCTATATTTTACTTTTACATCCGCTTCTTTGTTGGAAGCCTTCGCGCCGTGTAGCCAAGCTGATTGCAGTGTAAAACGCGGAACCGAACCGGCACGAATCACATCGGTATTGACATCCAAATTGATTTTCAGACGATTTGGCTTAACTGTTTCAATCCAAAAGGATTTGCTGAAAACAGTTCCGCCCACTTGGATTCTCATATCCCATTGTCCGGTTGGCACATCATTGGTAGTCGGAATTTGGAACACGTAGAAAGTGCCTTCGTTGTGCTTCTGCATCTGTTTGGAATGAAGTTGATTACGCGGGTTTCTAAACTCCATTGTGATTGGGTGGTCTTTCGGAAGTACTTTGTCTTCGTCCTGTATAATAAACGTCACGTGAAGCGTATCGCCCGGTCGCCAAACGCCTCTTTCGCCGTAGATAAAACCTTTCAGTCCTTTTGTATATTGTGCTCCGCTCACGTCAAAGTTACTCAACGAAAGGGAAGAACCATCGTCCAAGCGCAAATATCCGCGTTGGTTTCCTTTCTTTACTTCCAAGAAATACGGTTTTATGTTTAACGGAATTTCGACAAAACCTTTACTGTCCGTCTTTCCGCTTGCAATGGTTTGCTGTTGGTAGTTGTAGAAAATCACTTCCGCATCGCTTTCGGGTTCGGTGGTCAGCAAGTTGGTGACGGCGGCGAAGAATCTGTTATTTTCACCGGCTTTAGCAATGATTCCGAGATTGGAGGCGAAGATATTTGTTTCTATGCTCCGGGAGTTCCTGGTGTAATATGACGGGTTGCACGGGTCATTCCACGAATAATCGCCACTGTCGTAATAGTCGCCGTCGTAATAATCGTAGTCATAATCATAGTAGTAATAACTTTCTATATTGGTATCCCATTGGTCAAATTCGGTTGTTTCGTTACCCGAACTTTCGGAATTCGTGTCACTGCCGCACGGATAGAGCGAATAGCTTTTTTTCATACGGAAAACCACGCGATAGATAGCGCCCGGTTCTTGTTGGATTAACTCCGACAAGTCGAGCGAGAAGGTGCGCCACGTAGTCAAATCCATTAATTTGTCTTCGTCGAGCTTGATTGTTTTCTTGAAAATCGGTCTCGCTACCCGTTTCAATTCCCTGTTTTGGTTAAATTGGTTGACTTGCAGGAATTGGAATACGTTGCTTTCGAAAATTTTCAACACATAAACATCTACCGCACGCAAGCTAACGGTTTGAAATGGAATGCTTATCCCCTTGGTACTCGGAAGAATAACTCCTTTGTTAACCAAACGAATCTCCGGCTTGATACTTTCAAAAGAGATTAAAAGATGCTCGCTTTCTCCTAATTTGTTACCGTGTATACTGCGAAGATTTTCATTAATGGTCAACTTCTTCTCATCGAAAAATATTTTAGAAGGATAAATTTTCAACAAACTACCGTCTTGAACAAAAGTGGCGGTTATATCAGACGAAGAGAAATAGCAAAGGCTCTTGAAATCTTGTTTCGCTTGCAAAGGTGCATTGAAATAGAGTTGAATATGGGCATCTTCGCCGTTGATTATTTTGTGTCCGACCAATTGCAATCCGCTGATAGCCGGAATGATAACCTCTTCTTCTCCTTTGTTTTCGGCTCCAATTGGCGAACCGTCATATTTTACAAATAACTTTTTATCTTGATCGCCCTGAGTGGCTCCAAGTATGGAAAATTCGTACCGGTAACCCGGAAAACCTGCTTTAAAATCTTTCCATTCTATTTGAAGGTCTTTGAAATCATCGGATCTTAATGAGACTGTTTTTTGAATTTTTTCTAAATCATCTCTATCCGTCAAGAGCAATTGTCCGTTAAGAATCAACTCTCCGCTGTTTGAAATGACCGGATAATCTACTGTGACGGTTATTGCCTGTTTGATGGTTTTGAATTTGAAAATGAATGTTTCCAACTCTTTTTTCTCGACCTCCCGAAATTTGGCAAGGTGAAATTTAGCCAAAAATTCCTGATTGCCTTTCAATGGTTCATCGGGACGAAATTCAATTGTCCGGCTATCAATCCAAGAGGTGGTACCTTTTATTTTTGGTGAAAATTCAAACACGTTGCCGGAGACCTCTCTTCCCGCTTCGGCATCGGGAACTTCATTGGCTAACACTACACGAATGGTGGCGTGCTTGGATATGTGCCCGGAAGTATAAGCGCTGATATACTTCCAAAATGCCGACTCTTCGGACACTTCCATCTTGCTTCCACAAGAAGAGAAAAGAAAAAGCAGTATGCTTAATCGAAAAAAGAGGTTGATGATTCTCATATTTTATAAGTTAAATAATTAATATTCAGTTTAAAAAAAAGAAAAAAGAGGCTGTCTAAAAAGACGATTCGTCATTGCGGGCTTGACCCGCAATCCCCTAATAATCAGTATCTCTTTTTTAGGAGATCCCGCGTCAAGCGCGGGATGACGAGTTTTTTAGACAGCCTCTTGGAAAAACACAAATATAATGTTTTTTTGTTTTGCAGGTAATAATATTTACAATTTCTTAGGGCAAACGCAAGAAATTCAGGCAATAATTCTTTACCGAAATTTTTACAAAAACCACCACACAAAAAATAAAAATCATTAGAAAAAGAATAGCAAGCCCCCAAATCCCGATACTCACATTGCCGAATCCTGCAATTACGCCCAACAAAGCTCCCAATGTACCAGTCAGAATCGCACAAAGCGGTATCAAAATATTTTCCTTATAAAGCAATTTGATTATCCGTTCCTCATCAAATCCCAATGAACGGTATAGCGTTATCTCTTTCATTCGGGCAATGATATTTTTTCGTACAACAATGATGAAACTGAAAATTCCGAGTAATAAGCCCAATCCTCCCAAGGTCAAGAAAATAGTGAGATAAGTATCCGTAACGCTGTAAAATAGTTGAAGTCGTTCGCCGGTAGTCATTACTCGAACGCCGTAATTGTTTAATGCTTGTGAAATAAGCATTTTCGTATCGGCAATTTCATCGCTGGGTACTTTGACCAGCATAATTTCGCTGCCTGAAATTTCGCTCCAAATTTCCGAAAACAAAGTTTTATCAATCAGTATATATCCTTGAAAAATAGAGTTTTGGATTGTTCCGGCTAATTGTATGCGTATGGTGTCGCCTTTGTCACCCAAATATACGAGGGTATCGCCTAATTTTTTGCCGAGGCTCCATTGCAAAACGGTTTCATCGACCAATGCGGGAATAGCCCCCCCAAGTCCCCCCGAAGGGGGGGATGTTAAGAGCTGAACGTTTTTGGAATGAAAGAGCATATCTTGCAAATTGCTCACATCCCCCCCGAAGGGGGGGCTTGGGGGGGCTATTCCCAACACATTCGGTGTAACAACTTTATTTAGATTCAAACAACTCGCATCATCTGCACTATACTTCAAAAGTTGCATTATTTGCGCATTTTCAGATAAATCTTTCAACCCTAATTTAGCGCGCCCTTCTTCGGTTTGTAAATTATGATAAACAGGCACAGAAGTTTCAACCCAAAGCGAAAAACCGCCCGTAGCTGTTTGAATTTGAGAACTATCTGCAAATCCCTGCCGATTCAATCCAACCGAAAATACAATAAATACCCCCGATGCTAACGTGATAAAGGACAACATTACCTGCTTTTTGGAGTGAAACAACGAAGACCAAATCAATTTTGAAAAATCGAATGGCATTTTTACATTCGCTCCTTTTTTCGTTATCACGTAATCTATCCAACTCCAACCCGTAAGTAAAAACACAACCCCTGTGCATACAAAAAGAGCAGGCGATTTTACAAAAAAGATATTTACCGTTAAAAAACCGATGAGAACGAAACTGATTGCCATTGCCGTCATTGCGGGCTTGACCCGCAATCCCCTAAAAAAAGACTGCCAATTATCAGGAGATTGCGGGTCAAGCCCGCAATGACGAGCGTTTTTTAATGTCCGCACAATCCGAATATACAATAGCAACAATGATAAAACAATACCTGAAAACGCCCCTACGAAAATGGTCGTCAGATGAAGATACACCCCGAAACCATCAGTATGCGTTGCCCCTTTCCAAACTGTTCCCAATAGGAATAATACCAAGTAAGTATATAACAATCCAACAATTACACCTCCAATAGCAGAAATAAACACCACCGGAGCCGATTCGCGCCAAAGCAATCGGATAATCCGTTTATCAGAAAATCCCGTCGCCTTCAAAAGAGCAATTTCATCGCGCCTGCGAAAAAGCATTTCCGATAACGGAACCAACATCAACATCGCAGCAGAAATAATAATAAAAAATCCGAGCGAAAGAAACAAACTTGAAAAATCAACCCCCGATTTGGCAGAAATGATACCCGCCTCGCGAGGATAAATTAACTGAATATCAAACATTTCATACGTCAACTCTTTTAACCGGTTTGTGTCGTTGATTTGTAACGCAGTTGCGCTACCGTAAGCATTTTCCCAATGGGGAGCCAACGTTGAGTAGGGGACAATCGCCTTGGGCGTATTCTTGTATTTTGTCCAATATTTTTCATCTTCGTCTGTGATTAAATCCATATTAATAGGTAAATCGCTATCCCAATCCGTACAGCTTTCCACGTTGGACAAACCGGGAAATTCTGCTACTAAGGTTTTATCCGTTTGTAAATCTTCAATTGGCACGATTTTTCCCACTTTCAAAAAAACGGTATCTTCAACCAATGTTTTAAATTGTCGTGAAACAAAATAACTGATTGAAATACTATCGCCCAACCGAACATTCAACCTTTGGGCGGCATAATCCGAAAGAATAATTTCATCGGGTTTTAATTTTTCTCCTTTGTAAAAATCAACAGCAGTAATGAAAGAGTAGGGGATACCATTCCCGTTTTTGTCATCCGTAGGGGCGTAATGCTTACGCCCTATTGAATTACCCAAATAGGTATAAATCCGATTTGAAGTAGAATCACAAAGCGTTTCGACAACTTTATTTTGGATAAAAATGCGGTCGGAAGTGATAGCCCCCCAACCCCCCTCAGGGGGGCTTTGCAGTCGTCCGTCAGGCAACTCCCCCTTGAGGGGGGCTGGGGGGGCTTTTCTCAACCCCGAATAAGCATAATTCCACACCGCCGCAAAATCATCTGTTGAAATAATTTTGTCAGATAAAATAACATTGATTTTTCCTTGTGCATCCATCGCTTCAGCAAGTTCTGCACGATTAACAAAAATATTGAATGGTATTGTCTGCTCGTTTTTCAGGTTCATATTCCCTCCCTGTTCAGCGGAAATCACGGAATCCAATTCTAACCTCAAACTTGTGGTATAAGTATCGGTCACAAACATAGAACCCAACGGAACCAATCCGGCAGCAGGCAGGCGTAAAACAATATCTTTTGTTCGTGAGGATTTTATTTCATTAAAAAGGGCGTTGTTTATTTTTGCTTGTCCTCTTTTGATTCCTAAATCGTCCGTTCCCCAAACGGTTACGGGAATTAAATTTCCGGATATGGAAACGAAACCGTTCATCAGTAGGATGCCAGCCCCCCCAAGTCCCCCCGAAGGGAGGGATGTTAAGAGTTGAGCGTTTTCGGAATAAAAGAGCATATCTTGCAAATTGCTCACATCCCCCCCTTTGGGGAGGCTTGGGGGGGCTATCATTGCCTCATCCAAATACCCATACCGCGAAAAAATAACCGTTTCCGTTTTCCCCAACCGTTCATCCACTCGCTTGATTAACGTACTGCGCACCGAATCACCCACCACAAGACTTCCGATAATGACTGCCACCGCGACAATCACAGCTATGGAAATCAAGCGGTAAAAGGATTTATATAGGAAAATATTCCTTACAATCAACTGTCGGATGTTCATAATAATATACCGTCTTCTAATGTTAAAATCCTATTGGCAACAGCAGCGGTTTCATCCGAATGTGTAACCATTACAATGGTGGTTCCCAATTCCTTATTGACTTTTGCCAATAGTAAAGCTACATTGCGGGCATTTTCTGCATCCAATTGTCCGGTGGGTTCGTCTGCCAATACGAGCAACGGTTTCATTATCAACGCACGACACAAGGCTGCGCGACTTGCCTCTCCACCCGAAAGACTATCGGGATATTGTCCCCCAATCGAAGTAATACCCGTCAATTCCATCAATTGCTTGGCATAATTCACCTGTGCATCTCCGGTTTTATTTTGAAAAGCCAGTGTCGGCAGTAATATGTTTTCCAACGCCGTAAGTTGAGGCATCAAGCGGTGGTCTTGAAAAACGAATCCGATTTTTTGATTACGAACGACGGAATAATCCACGCCGGGTGTGTTGATTTCCACTTCATCAAGCACATAACTCCCTTCATCGGGTTGAATCAGTGTTCCCAAAATCGAAAGCAATGTGGTTTTGCCTGAACCGGACGCACCTTTAATAGCAATAAAATCGCCTTTCTCAATATTCATATTTACTCTGCGAAGGACGTGGTTGAAGGAGTTTTCTCCGTCGGGGTATTTTTTTGTTATTTCTGATAAATGTAGCATGTTTTTTTATATAATAAGATTTTTATTTTTAAGGAATTTATTTTTATTGTATTTCCATTGTAGATTGAAAAAATATTTCTACCTTTGTAGAAGATTAAAACGGCTAATAATTTTATGGGGGTACCGCTCGAATTTTATTAGTCGTTTTTTATTGTTGTTATGCAGTATTGTACTTTTTCTTTCGTACCTCTTTTTATACCAACAGTTAGTTTTATTTTTCCTAAATCTTCTTTGTTATATTCCATAATGATGATTTTCTCAAACCCTTTTTGATTATCTCTTTCCGGGTTAACATTTAGAGGAATACCCTTTTGTTCGGCATTTTCTAATATTTCGGTCAAAAACATAATTGCCAAAGTAGAGATATATCTGTGCGATGCTTGTCCTGCTGTTTCCTTTACTGAAATGTGCTTTACATTTACAAAATTGTTCAACGATTTATTAAAAATCTGCTTTTGAGGATTTGCGGTTTCCCACGTTTTATAAAAGTCCATAATAAAGTATTTACGTTGCTTTTTATCTTCTTTTGTGTTTCCTAACGCTATTCCATTTTCATCAAGTACTACAGAATTATTAATTTGAAAGTTTTGCAAAACTACATTTTTCATTGTGATTTTATTTTTGATTTTTTTATTGTAATTGTCTTGAATTAAAATTTATTATGTTCTTCGGCTTGTACAAGTTTGAATTGATTTTTGCAAATTTAATAAGTTTATTAATAAGAATTTTATCTTTACATAAAATTTTGCGACAAGTTTACAATTTGTATTTTTGCCAAACAAAGAAATAACGAAACGATGAGCCGTAAAGTATATATTTTCAATCCCGAAAACGATTTAGCGTTAGCAAATGGCAATGAAAATTTCGATCCGCCGCTTGCTGCGCGGAGATTGAGGAGTGATTTGTCGTTGCTCCCTTTGTGGTATGCGGACGAAAATGCGGTGGTGTTGACTGACTTGGAAATTTCGGATGAATGGTTGAAAAAAGAGCGGGAGATGTTAAGCATAAATGTTTCGTGGATGACGACAAACGCTTTTTCGACAAATGGAAAGCCGGATGACCTGTTTGTTCCGTGGGGTTGGAGTCCCGCCATTCGCAAATTGTGGCGTAAAACAAGCTGCTCGGTGTCGTTTGAAAATGAACCGGATTTTCCTGCATATAAAAAACTTTCTCATCGCGCTTTCACCATTGATGTATTGAACGAATTGCAGCAAAAATCCCTTTTAGAAAAAGGCATTCAAATTCCTGAGGAACTTTTTTCTCTATCCGAAATAAAGGCTTACAGCGAGAAAAAAAATCCGGTTTTGCTGAAAGCGCCTTGGTCGGGGAGTGGGAAAGGGTTGTTTTGGAACACCAAGCCGCAGGATGAAAAGATGAAACAGTGGGTCTATCCCATTTTACAGAAACAAGGGAGTATCATTGGCGAACCTATCTACTTGAAAGAGAACGATTTTTCTATGCAATTTTTCAGCAACGGCAACGAAGTTATTTTCACCGGATATTCACTGTTTATGACAGACCGGTGCGGCGCTTACAAAGGAAATTGGTTGGAAACGGACGATTTCATTGAAAAAAATCTGTCTCAATTTGTTCTCATTGAACAGTTGAAACAGGTACAAAAGGCGTTGTCCTGTTTTTTTTCGACTAAGGTAGCCTCTTTTTACAAAGGTTATTTCGGTGTAGATATGATGATTTGTCAATCATCTGAAAATCCGAATATCCATTTCCTGCATCCGTGCGTGGAGGTTAATTTGCGAATGAATATGGGAATGACTTGCCGGCTGTTTTATGACCGTTATGTTTCACAAAATTCGCACGGAGTGTTTCAAATTGATTATTGCGCCAATTCCGGTTTGTTGTACGAAGATCATCTCAAACGAAGTACGGAAAATCCGTTGGAAATTGAGAATGGAAAAATTCGTAAAGGATATTTGTCGCTTTCGCCGGTAAATTTTGATACTCATTATCGAGCGAGGATTCAAATAGAAGAAAAAATACAAAAAAACCGTCATTGCGGGCTTGACCCGCAATCTCATAAAAAAAACGGCTTTTTATGAGGAGATTGCGGGTCAAGCCCGCAATGACGGAAAACAATTTTTCCGGTCTTTTGTTTTATTAAAAAGAGAAAGTACAAAACACATAAAAACAATGATTCGATTTAAACCCATAACAATAGAAAGTAAGGAGATAATTACCTCTTTTACAATGTTGTCACCTTTTCAAAATTGTGATTTTTCGTTTACCAATATGTATAGTTGGCAGTTTCTCTACAAGAGCGAATATGCGGTGGTAAATGGTTTTCTCCTTCTTCGGTTTCAAACCGAACACGGACATACTGCCTATATGTTTCCAATCGGAACCGGCGACAAAAAAGAGATTATCCGGCTCTTGGAAGAGGACTCTTTGCGAACCGGTCATCCGCTTTGTCTGATGGGCATTACACCGGAAATTACGTCCGAACTTGAAAGTTTATTCTCGCACGAATTTAAGTATATTTCCGAGCGGGAGTATGCCGATTATATCTATAATCGTACCGATTTGGTGGAGTTGAAAGGAAAAAAATACCAATCGAAGCGAAATCATATCAATCGATTTTACAAGGATTATCAGTTTGAATACCTGCCGATTACGCCCGAAATCGTTCCATTGTGCCTGAAATTGGAGGACGAATGGTGTGGCGATCATACCCCTGATGAGGATTTGTTGAACGAGCGTCGTTCGATGACTTACGCCTTGCAGCATCTCGATGAGTTGGGCGGACTTGGAGGGGCTATCTGCGTAAATGGTGAAATTGCGGCGTTTACGTTCGGTTCGCCGATCAATGAAAATACATTCGGCGTTCACGTTGAAAAGGCGGATACGCGGATTGAAGGCATTTATTCGGTTATCAATCAGCTTTTTGCCTCGCATATTCCCGAACAGTATATCTACATAAACCGGGAGGAAGATTTGGGCGTTGAAGGATTGCGCAGAGCGAAACTTTCGTATCATCCCGTTATTTTATTGGAAAAAAATGTAGCCATAAAAAGACGGATTCCCGCCTATCTAAATAATATGCCGCGTGTTCAAAAATACGCTTGTGTCGAATCTGAAATTTTGAAATCTGAAATTTGAAATGGATAATTTCAAACAACAAATTATAGATTTATGGCGAATCTCTTTTCCGGAGGATACGGAAGAGTTTCTTCTTCTTTATTTTGACCGTAAATACAAGGAAGAGAATACGTTAGTATATCGTCAAAGTAACTCTATCGTTTCCGTTTTGCAGATGATACCCTACAAAATGACGTTTTATGGCAGAGAGATAGACACTTCCTATATTTCAGGCGCGTGTACGCATCCTTCTGTGCAAGCTCACGGTTTTATGTTCCGGTTATTGTCTGATTCTTTTGTAGAGATGTATCGCCGGGGCGTAGCTTTATCTACGTTGATTCCTGCTTCCGAGAAGGTGGCAGATTACTACAAGAAAACGGGGTATGCGTTTGTATTCGATTATTCGCAAGAAAGTTACGAAACAATCGCTTTATTGGGAAAAAACATCACCACCTCCAAGTATGAGATAGGAGAATGGAACGCTTCCAATTCGGAAAATATTTACTCCTATTTTGCTGAAAAAGAGCGTAAACGTTCGTTTGGCATCCAACATACCAAAGACGATTTTTCGGTCGTGGTCGAGGATATTCATAATGAAAACGGCACATTATTTTATATAAAAAACACGTTCAATCAGCGTATTTGTGGATTGGTATTCGCCGTGCCTTCGGAAGACCGGATATTGGTCAAAGAATTTTTGTACGATGGGGAAGGAGAGAAGCATCTTCTGCTGTGGTCAATTGCGAAAAAGCATAACGACACGAAGGAAATCATTTGCGTAACCCCTTCGTGTGCATATTCTCGCTTTCATTTGGGAATGGCTCGCGTGATAAATGCGGAATATCTGTTGTCTCTTTATGCGAAAATTTTTCCGGAAAAGGAGTTTGCTTTGAAAATAACGGATTCGATTATTGCTGCCAACGAAGATACGTTCCTTGTAAAAAAAGGTATTGTCAGTCGAAAGGCGGAAAACACGTTGTCCGAAAATGTGATAGAGATGAATATTGACCAATTTACGCAGGCAATATTGGGGTATCAAACTGAACAACAGTCAGATGAAATAGCAAAATTATTTCCGGAATTTTCTCCATATATGAGCTTGATGATGAATTGAAAAAATCTTGTAAAAATTTAGAAACATTCTTTTGCCGATTTCAAAAAGAATATTACCTTTGCAACGCAAAAAATAGGAAAGATGGCAGAGTGGTCGATTGCGGCGGTCTTGAAAACCGTTGAACTGCGAGGTTCCGGGGGTTCGAATCCCTCTCTTTCCGCAATAAAAGCAGCATAAACAGCTGCTTTTTCTCATTTTACAGAGGTTTCACTTACATAAATTATCATTGATTTACATCTAATTTCATAATTTTTTTGTACCTATTTCAAAAAGGTACAAAAAAAGGTACAAAAACTTCAAATTAATTGAAATTAGGGTAGTGGGCTAAATCGACTGATAGGTTGTTTTATGTCGCATATTATCAGTATATTACATTAATGTGTCAGACGATTTAGCCCACTACCCGAAAAACCTCTAATTGATGGTTGCGCCGCTTATACCGTTAACAAACAAAAAGCGCGAAAGAGGTTATTCCCACTTTCGCGCTTTTTTCATACTTGTGTATTGTTTATACCTTAGCAATCGCCTTCAACACCAAATACCCGCCGAATACCTGAACCAACATTCCCGGTACTCCCATACGGAAATCCTGAATGGCAACGAAGAAATCTTTTACCATAGCCCACTCTATCGCCGTACCGACTAATTGATACGCCAACACTGCGCCGATGATGGCAAGGATAGAAACCTTCCCTGCTTTATGCGCGGCATAAGCGCTTGCTCCGGCTAAAAGCACCGACTTGGCAAGAATGGCAGGCAACATAGCCACTACCGGCATACCAAACAGCATACTGTTTACAAGCGGCGAAAGCACTGCCGTCAACAATCCCACGCGCAAGCCATATTTATAAGACGCAATCAGTGTAAAAAAGTAAATAGGCAGCCATACCAATCCGCCTCCGGGTGCAAGGTGACAAAGTTGAGGCAAAAGAATGTTGCCGGCAATAAATAATAAAGCAAACAGATATGTTCTTACTTCATTATAACTCAACGAATAAAGCTTTACGGTTGTTTCCATGTGTTGTTATTTTTTAATTATTTTTTATGTTAGTTTCAATTCGACCCAAATATATGATTTTTATTTTGAATAAAAAAACATAAGTCTATGATGAATTAACTAAAAAAAAGTATTATCTTTGGGAATGCGAGTATCTATATAGTAATATGTAGGGAATTTTAATCATTTAACTGAAAATTATTAAATTAAATCAAAAAAAGTATAGTGTATGAAAAGTGTTTATGACAATCTAATCAATTTCTTCGGGAGATTTGCCACTCGAAGAAATATTTTCATTCTTACAGGTATAGCATCCACCCTTTGGTTTTTGCTGCGTGTAATCCCCAAACCCACTCGCGCTACCTATCCGTGTATGCGGGCTGCTGCGCCGGTGATGTCGGCGTTTGTGTGTTATTTGATAACGCTTACCGGAATTGGGGTTTCTTTCAAACTCTTTAAGAAAAACGTAAAAAAGGCGCACTATTGGTCGGCAGCGGTTTGTGCTGGTGTTTTTGCGGTTTCGGCGATTACGTTTAATGTGGTTAATGCTGAAAAAATAATAGCAGGGGTAGGGCTTATACCACACCCAACAGGCGCAGGTGATGTAAATGCTGCCAACATGGAAAAACAAGGTATCAAACCCGGACGTGTAGTGTGGGTGTGGGATGACAGATCCACACAGCCTACGAGAACCCCGAATATGGGAGGGACTCAAAGACAAGATTATTATAATTCTGCAAACAATGACCAATATGCAATAGACCGTATGCTTACCGCAGCTGTGATAAGCGTAGCCGGAGAAGAAGAAAGCAAAGACATAGTAAAAGCATGGGATAAAATTTTTACCCATTTCAACAATATGCGTGCAGAACCGAAACGAGGGTTTAATGATGCAGGAAGAGCAGGAAGAGGTTATCAGGCAGGAGAGACGGTTTTTATCAAAATGAATTACACATCTATTAACAATGATACAGGTGGTTCTCAGGATAAAAATATAATAGAATCCAATCCTTTTACGTTGTTAGCTTTATTAAAGCATTTGATAGAATATGTAGGAGTGCCTCAAAATCAAATTTATGTGGGCGACCCGATGCGTGGTTTTTGGGGAGATAATGCCGGTACTATTACGGCAAATACTGATGCCGCGTATATTAAAGGTATTTATCCTGATGTTCATTTGATTAGAAGAACTCATTCAAGTACTACACCGGTAGGTATTACTTATTCTAAGTCTTTGGGCGTTAACCATATTCCCCGTGCAGATGATAAGTTGCATGACAAACATTATGACGCTACTTACGTTTTTAATCTTCCCGGTGTTAAAGGGCATGCTCGTGCCGGATTTACGGCACAAGCCAAAAATTTCTTTGGTTGTCCGGTGTTTACTAATCCTAGTGCAAGTCATTATCATAATGCTTTGCCGATAAATGGCGGTACCGCAAATAGCCAAAACGGAACACCTAATTACGACTCTTACCGTATATTGATGGATTTGATGGCAAGTAAGCACATGGGGCAAAAAACCGTATTGTATATTTCCGATGCACTTTATACAGGAGATGAATGGGATGGATGGAGTAATACATGGAATATATATCCTTTCAACAGAAATAAAAATGGAAATACCGACCCTCGAAATCCATCATCGCTCTTTGTTTCGTTAGACCAAGTAGCTATTGAATCGGTTTGTCTCGACTTTTTGAAAGAAAGATATACAAGTAGTAATCCAGTTTCTTTATCATCAACATACAATGGTACACCAGCACCACCAACCGGTGCTACTACCGCTCGCGCATCTCGCGCTGATAACCCTTATAATTACCCGAATTGGGATGGTGTTGACGACTATTTACATCAAGCAGCAGACCCGGCTCGAAGACCTGCCATCGAAGGCACAACTATAGATGTAGATGGTAGAAGAGTATTTAATGGATATAAACCGGATGGCGTACTTGTAAATTACAGCCTTGGTGTTCATGAACATTGGAATGCAAATAAAGAGTATAGTCTCATTGATTTAGTAAAAATCAAAAGCAGCGATATATCGTTAACTACCGGAGGTGTGAATAGCAGCAAACCTTGGTTAAATATGGATGCTTGGTTAAATTACCCGGGCAAAGAAGATGTTATTACCGTCTATCACACCACTGAAAACATGGTCATGGACGGCAATCCGAATGAAGAATCGTGGACAAAACTGCCTTGGATGAGTATGAATTTCAGATGGATGGATGGATCTACGTCTCATGCCGCCGATGATTATGGCGTATTTGGAAAAAACCCGCAAGGTAAAGATTATTTCTTCGGTATGTATAAATTGTTATGGAACTCTACCAAAAAAGAACTTTATATCTTGGCTAAGATAAGAGATAATGATTTTGTTAGGGACACAAGAGGCAGTTTTTCTTCGTCTTGGGGTGATTATTGGAAAACCTTTGACCTTTTGGAAGTATTCTTTGCTCCGGATAAAATGTCCGGAAATCATCAGATCAACAATGATGGATATGCGCTACACATGTCTGCCAATGCTTCCGGAGACATTGCTTATGTATATGATATTGGATCTTCTACTTCTACAATTGTAGATCTAAAAAGTAAATTTATTCCTTCGACAAACGGTGCGAAAATCAATAAAATAGGCGACTATTATTATTGGGAAGTAACGATTAAATTAGATGATGTTACGCAGGCAAAATTAAACGGCACTGAAAATATGCGTTTCTCTTTGGTTTATAATAATATTACTAATAATGGAACTCCTGATAGAGTCGCACAGTATGGAAATCATCACATGCCGATAGCTCTCCGTAATAATAGTGATCCTCCTTATATAAAAATCGAATCCATGGGCTTGATTAAACTTAGCCCATCACTTCCTCCCGGTTCATTTTCGGTTTCTGGTTGTGCTGAACCATTGGCGTTGGGCGGAGCAGTCAATAGACTTTGTACTTACAATGTAGATACTACTTTGGAGGGTTGGACAGTTAGAACAACAGCGTTATGGTTGACGGCAGCTAAATTGCCGTTGAATAGTCTACCGAAAGTTCAAGTCACGGCTGCTAAAAATGATACCGGTGTTGCCCGTACGGCAGATGTTATATTTGAGGATAGTTCAGGAAGTGAAGTTTATAGGATTCCTGTAACTCAGAGCGCGATAACAACAAGATCCGTTACGATCTCTTCTAACCCATCTTGTGATAACTAACATTTTTATAATATGAAATAGCGAAAGCGCGGAGTAAGAGATATACTTCGCGCTTTCTGTTTTTTTTGAAAAATAGTTTCAAAAACACAATGATATTAAAGTTAATATCATTACATTTGTAATGTAAATAATTATGAGAAATTTAAAATTATGAAATATTCTGAGTTGGAAAAAGTAATTAGACAAACAACAAATTGTAAGTTTTTGCGGAATGGAAGCAATCATCCTTTATAGATAAATCAAGACACGGGAGAACTTTTTGCAATGAGCCATCACGGAAGTCAAGAAGTAAAACCGGGAACATTAAAAAGTATTATGATTATTCGTGATTGCACCTAAAAAAATCCCGTAGGGATTATCTCTCGGTAGAAACCCAATTTATCCCTCTAATTTGCAAGCCGTAGGTTTGCAACCTTGAATAAATTGGGACGCAAACCTACGGCTTGCGATTTAGGACGAGATTATTTATCTACCGAGAGATGCAATCCTGATGGATTGCCCAATTTAGGTGTAATTCCGGACAATCATTAAAAAAAGTATTATTAAATCATTAATCTCAAAATTGAAGAATATAAGATATGGAAACAGTAAAAGCATTTATAGAAAGAGGTAATGATGGCACATTTGGCGTTTATGTAAACAATACGTTAAATTACGGAATACACGGAGAAGGAAATACGGTAGAAGAAGCAGTAGAAGACTTCAAAACATGTTATTCCGAAATGAAAGAGCTATATAAAGAAATGGGAAAATATTTTGTAGAGGCAAAATTTGAATTTCATTATGATATGGCTTCTTTTCTGCAATTCTACACCAATTACTTTTCATTGGCAGGATTATCTCGTATGACAGGCATTCATCAAGGTCAATTAAGTCATTATGTAAATGGAACAAGAAACCCAAGTAAGCAAACAATTCAAAGAATTGATAATTCAATACATTCTTTTTCCAAAAAATTAAGTCAAGTTCAATTCGTTTAATTATAGTAAAAATAGTAGTTTTGTAGTGTGTAAAAAAATAACTCGGTAATTATAAAAAACATTAATTATGTACGCAGTAACAGCACAAATAGACGTAACACGCCCGGCAGGAAGGCGGTTGGTTCGTGAATTGGAAAAACATAAAAAAGTAGCAAAGGTTGAATATCCTTTGCCGCCGGGCGTATCCGGAAAGGGGTATACCCTTGATGAAATAAATGAAATGGCATATAATAAATTAAGCGCATACTATGGAGTTGATGTCCGAAATTTATAATTTGATTATTGGTGAGAGAGCGCAAGAAAATATTGATGAATACATTGATACAATTATCTATAACTAAAAATGCAAATAATAGCCCGATAGGGCTAAATATGAATAACCCCGTACAAACGAAGTGCAGTGCGGGGTATGGCGTACCTCTGAAATATGAACCCCGAATGGGGTTCAACAGCGCTATTCAACCCCATTCGGGGTTGGTTGAGGGTTGTTTTTCCAACCCCGAGCTGCGCCTATCGGCTTGCACGGGGTTATTAGCTAACGCTGACCGTTGGTTCACATTAAACTCCTTCGGAGTTATGATTACACATTTTAACTATTAGGTAATATTACGGACAATCATTTTTTAATCAAATATGAAAGTATTATCACAACCAAGGGAAATAGAAGAACGGAATGTTCGCAGTTTTCTTGAAATTTGCAATGTAGAGAACGGTGAACGAACTCTTTTGCAAACGTTTGATTATTTAATCGAGGCTCCGAATTGGACGCACGACGGCGCTTTGTTGATTTACAACAGCCGCGGACGGATATTCCGGTACGACTTGGCGAGCGGACAAAGCGAGGAGATTTACTCCGGTATTTGTACGCATTGTAACAACGACCACGTGTTGTCTGCCGACGGAAAATCAATTGCCGTGAGCCACCACACCAAAGAGGATGGGGAATCCCGCATCTATACTTTTCCGTTGAAAGGCGGCGAACCGACACTAATCACGCCAATGGCTCCGAGTTACCTGCACGGCTGGTCGCCCGATGGTAAAACAATCGTATATTGCGCCGAGCGAAACGGACAGTATGACATCTATGCCATCCCCGCCATTGGAGGAAATGAGGTACAGCTCACGAACGAACCCGGGTTGGATGATGGTCCGGAGTTTTCGCCCGACGGCAAGTATATTTGGTTTAATTCGGTTCGCAGCGGACTGATGCAAATTTGGCGAATGCGTCCCGACGGTTCAGATCAGACGCGAATGACTTTTGACGAGTGGAATAATTGGTTCCCGCATCTTTCGCCTGACGGAAAACAGGTAGTTTTTATCTCTTACCGGAAAGAAGATGTTGCTCCCGGAGACCATCCTGCCAATAAAAACGTGGAAATACGAATGATGGATGCCGATGGGGAAAACCTCAAAACCTTAGTTGCGCTGTTTGGCGGACAAGGTTCTTTGAATGTCAATTCGTGGTCGCCCGACGGCAAAAAAATAGCTTTTGTAAGTTATCAACTGAAAAGCCTCTTCCCCGATCCCTCTCCACAAGAGAGGGGTGACTAAACACGAAGGTCATTCAGGCAAAATAAACAAATAAATGCTTATCAGCAATATTGCCCCTAATGAAAAATAGTAAACACGAAGACACAAAGCACACAAAGAAAATAAAAAAGTAGACACAACTTCGTGTTCTTTGTGTCTTTGTGTTTATAAAATTCATTAACTTTGACATTTGGGGTAATATTGCTGATAAGCATAACAAATAATAACAAAATACGCTCCTCTTTCCCTCCTCTCTTGAGAAGAGGGGGCGGAGGCTTAATCTTGAAATATAAAAAAATATGGAATTAAACGGTAAAATTATCGCAGTGCTTCCGGTACAGGTCGGACAAGGGCGAAACGGAGAGTGGAAAAAACAGGAATATGTGTTGGAGTATAACACCGATTCACAATATTCGAAAAAGGTATGTTTTAACCTTTGGGGAGAAAAGGTAGATCAATTTAATATCAGAGAAGGACAAAATCTGATCGTCAGTTTTGATATAGACAGTCGTGAATATCAAGGTCGCTGGTACAACGATATTCGTGCGTGGAAGGTGGTTGAACAAGCAGATGTGGCTGCAGTCAATATGCAAGCTCCATTTTCCGGACAGCAAATGCCTCCGCCATTCACTGCGCAAGACGCGCCTACCGAAAATGCGGCGGATGATCTTCCATTTTAATGATGGGTAAATTAATTTAAGTACGTGCTAAAAATTAGTTTTTATTTTAAACGCAAAGGCGCAAAGAACGCAAAGACGCTAAGTTTTATTTTAATGTCTTTGTTTTGTTCTAACAAAAAAGCTTAGCGTCTTTGCGTTCTTTGCGCCTTTGCGTTTAAATAATAGAAATAAAATATTTCATACACTTAATGTTGTTTAAATTATTCCAAGGCGTTGCCATTGGGCTGGATTATAAATGGTTTTCAACCATTACGCACCGTACTACACACCGAAGGTGTATTATATCCCAGCCCAATGGCAATGCCTTGGGATAATTATCGATGAATCTCAAATGACAAAAAAAGAGCGATACAAACGAGTAATTAACTGGTTTCAAGAGAATATGCCGGTAGTTAAAAGCGAATTGTACTACCGCAATCCTTTTGAATTGTTGGTTGCCGTCATTCTCTCTGCTCAGTGTACGGATAAAAGAGTAAATATGGTTACTCCGGCTCTTTTTGCCCGTTTTCCGGATACGGAATCTATGTCGGAAAGTTCACCGGAAGAAATTCTGATGTATGTAAAAAGTATCTCATATCCGAATAACAAAGCAGCCCATTTGTACAATATGTCGCGTATGCTTGTGCAAGACTTTAGTGGAATAATTCCCGATGATGTAAATGAACTGCAAAAATTGCCCGGAGTAGGGCGGAAGACAGCCAATGTTGTGGCAACGGTCGTTTTCAATAAATCGGCAATGCCGGTAGATACGCACGTTTTCCGTGTTTCCAATCGCATCGGACTGACTACCAACTCAAAAACACCCCTTGAAACGGAAAAAGAATTGACCAAACACATTCCGGCGGAATTGCTGGGAAAAGCGCATCATTGGCTGGTGCTGCACGGTCGATATGTTTGTACGGCGCGTAATCCCAAATGCGCGGAATGTGGACTCAATCCCGCTTGTTTGAATTTCTCAAAAAATAAGATAACGAAAGATTTGTTGTGAATTCCTTACAAATTGTATCTTTGACATATTGAAAACAGTGTTGATGCTGATGTTATCAGTATTTACAGTGTTGTGAATTCCTTACAAATTGTATCTTTGACATATTGAAAACAGTAGATAGCGTTGATTACTTCACTTTCCATAGTTGTGAATTCCTTACAAATTGTATCTTTGACATATTGAAAACAGTGCGGACTTGGGAGATATTGTTCCCGCAGGGTTGTGAATTCCTTACAAATTGTATCTTTGACATATTGAAAACAGTAAAATGCGGTATGTATAGCATCGGGATTATGTTGTGAATTCCTTACAAATTGTATCTTTGACATATTGAAAACAGTCTTTATGAATTTTCGCATAAATGCCATCATGTTGTGAATTCCTTACAAATTGTATCTTTGACATATTGAAAACAGTGCGCGGTCTGAAAGCCGTTGCTGGTGCTTTGGTTGTGAATTCCTTACAAATTGTATCTTTGACATATTGAAAACAGTAACAAATTGACTATTAAGAGATGGCTTGTGTTGTGAATTCCTTACAAATTGTATCTTTGACATATTGAAAACAGTTTGTTTGTTCTGATTGAACTGGTGGTTGGTGTTGTGAATTCCTTACAAATTGTATCTTTGACATATTGAAAACAGTTAATTTGTAATTAATATCATCCTTATCGATGTTGTGAATTCCTTACAAATTGTATCTTTGACATATTGAAAACAGTCATTAGTTTCAGGGTCACCGGTAAGATATGTTGTGAATTCCTTACAAATTGTATCTTTGACATATTGAAAACAGTATTATATCAACGAATTAAAATAAACCCCAAGTTGTGAATTCCTTACAAATTGTATCTTTGACATATTGAAAACAGTCTACCTCACAGGCGTTATTTGGCGATAACCGTTGTGAATTCCTTACAAATTGTATCTTTGACATATTGAAAACAGTCCGTATTTATAAATGGAAATGAAGTTATGCGTTGTGAATTCCTTACAAATTGTATCTTTGACATATTGAAAACAGTCATAATTCGTAGCGAAAGCTTTGGAGACGTGTTGTGAATTCCTTACAAATTGTATCTTTGACATATTGAAAACAGTTCAATCGTATATTTGTCTACTTCTGACGCTGTTGTGAATTCCTTACAAATTGTATCTTTGACATATTGAAAACAGTTATAACATTGTTCATACAATGAATCCTATAGTTGTGAATTCCTTACAAATTGTATCTTTGACATATTGAAAACAGTAAACCTCGCCCGCATATAAAATAATGCGGTGTTGTGAATTCCTTACAAATTGTATCTTTGACATATTGAAAACAGTTTATGAATTATATTTATAAGAATCCTCACGTTGTGAATTCCTTACAAATTGTATCTTTGACATATTGAAAACAGTAATTTCGAAGTTGTCCTTACATACATTCCCGTTGTGAATTCCTTACAAATTGTATCTTTGACATATTGAAAACAGTCGCAGAGTAAAATTATATCTGCCTCAGTTGTTGTGAATTCCTTACAAATTGTATCTTTGACATATTGAAAACAGTTTCAGTGCAAAGGATAGGAGTAAGCGTACCGTTGTGAATTCCTTACAAATTGTATCTTTGACATATTGAAAACAGTAGGCGTACAAATAATCAGTCAAAACAAGCTGTTGTGAATTCCTTACAAATTGTATCTTTGACATATTGAAAACAGTCATTTGGTTTTGTTTCAAAATTCCTTCCGGGTTGTGAATTCCTTACAAATTGTATCTTTGACATATTGAAAACAGTACAACGCCGATATTATTATTTACCGCGACGGTTGTGAATTCCTTACAAATTGTATCTTTGACATATTGAAAACAGTTTGGGAACACACCCTTGTTTATTCTGTTGGGTTGTGAATTCCTTACAAATTGTATCTTTGACATATTGAAAACAGTTCAGTGTTTTAAAATTTTGTCGTCTCGTCGGTTGTGAATTCCTTACAAATTGTATCTTTGACATATTGAAAACAGTTCTCTTGTTCTTTTAATCGTTCATCAATGCGTTGTGAATTCCTTACAAATTGTATCTTTGACATATTGAAAACAGTATATGTGAAAGTAAATAGCTATTATTCAATACATTGTATCAATAATCAGAAGATAAAAAAATGACTGTTTTTGATTAAAAAATCCTGATATTTATCAGGATTTTTTTGTTTTATTTCTGTGCAAAATAATATTTTTAGCTAAAACAATTCCAACTGTTGCCAACCTACTTGCTTTTTCTCCTCTTTTTTGCCGTGAAAAATATCCATATTGCCAAACTGTTTATCGGTAATACATAAGATACCGACATAACCCTTTTCGGGAAGATTGTTTTTGATACGTTTGATGTGTACTTCTGCGTTTTCGATACTCGGACAATGGCGTAAGTAGATTGAAAACTGAAACATGGTAAAACCATTATTCATCAGTTTCTTACGAAAATCGGAGGCGGTTTTTCTATCCTTTTTCGTATCGGTAGGTAAGTCGAAAAATACAAGCACCCACATAACCCGGTATTGATTTAGTCGTGAAGATAATTCCATTTTCAAACCATTTTTTTGTTTCTACGGAAATTCCGGATATTTTATTTTCCGCGTATTTCCGGCGAAACATTGATAAAGTGAAGCCGTTGTTTGTGCTACTGCCAACATTAGCGGACTCATACGTCCGTTAATCATTACATCCATATCGGGAATACGCAGTAATTGGGCTTTATGTTCTGTGGTTAGCTCTTCGGGAATGTTTCCTTTATCAGCCATACCAAACACAATTTGATCGACAAACGGACGGTAAGGTTCCATAATATCATCAGCCAAACAGTAGGCATTGTACCGGTTGTGATGATGAATGCCAAACGTAGGCAACAATCCGCTGCTTACCAATGCTCGCGCTACAACTGCCCGAACGATGGCATACCCATAATTGAGCAGATTATTGGGAACAACGCCTTCCCGGTCGCGTGTAAAATTTTCGACTTGCGGAAAAGCTTGGCTCCAATAATAAGCAGCTGCGCGTCCTTCAAAATTATCGGGGTCGCCACTACGCACTTCGTTTGCCCAACGCGTCATATTTTTCGTATTGCACGAGCGGTATCGGTTTAACACTTCTGCTTGATTGATGATTTTTGACTTGATAGTTTGCTGCCACAACTGCTTCTTGAGTGGTTCGCTTGCCGACAGTTGATCGTTGAAACGCTCACATTGAGTAGTATTCCCACAAAGCGGAAGCATTAACCCGACTGGCATTCGGCGACTGTCGCAAGTGATAATGGCGACATTATTATCCAACAATTTTTCAATCAAACCGTGCGTAAGGGTAATCTGTTTGTGGTCGAGTACCACCACGCCTAAGTCCTCTACCGGCAAAGTTCTTTCACTATTCCGCTTGAACGATTCGGGTAGCGTATCGTTCTTTTCTACCTCAGGCAGTTTTATAACTATCTGCTCATTTCGTAAGCTGAGGTAGGCGGGATTGCCGAAATAGAGGGTTTTCTTAATCATCGAATTACTTTTTAATATTCTCCAACTTGTATTATTTGTCCAATGTGATTTACTCTAACTTTGACAATAATATCAGCAAAAGAAAGTGTTTTGTATTGTTTATAAGTAATACCTGTTAATTCCTTAATATCTTTCACAGTTGTTTCCAAATGGTGTCTAAATTTGTAATCTCTTATAACGCTATTTCCATACGTAACTTTTGACATGGTCTGCACCCTAAACAAATTCGGACTAATCACCGCATAATTTTCAGGATTAAGCAAATCAATTTCTTTCGGATTGAATCCCGTTTTTTCATTCGGAAAAACAAAATACTCGTTTTGTTTCATAGAGAAAAGGAATTGCCAATTTTCATTAGGGAGTTTTTCCAATAAATCTTGGTCATCTATACCTTCTGAAATAACCTTGTCCCAAATAAATTTAGGATTGTTTATTACTATTGGAAATCCTTTCTGTTTGTATTTAACTGCATCATAAAAAGATACAACTTTTTCCTGCAAATTTCCATTCTCATCTTGATAAATGGCAACGTGGTGGTTATTGCCTGTATTAACGAAATCGACAGCTTGTTTTTTGCCGTCCTTGTCTAAAATCAAATTGCCATCTTTGTCGCGCTTGTCGTGCAAACTTTCGGCGTTACTGATTCCCGAAATGGTTACGCGCTTGATAGATTTTCCGTTTTTATTCAAAATAGGACTTTCTTTTAAATTGGAAAATGCTTTTTTGAAATCTCCGCCGAATTCATCTAATCTTTTTTGCAATATTTTTCTAACACCTACATCAATCACTTTTTCCAACTTCAAATCCGGCGAAATCTCTTTACGAATAGTATAAACTGTTTCAAAAGTTACAGTTTTAACTTTTTCGGGAAGCTGTTCGGTTTCGTTTATGAAAATCGGATTTTTTGCAGGTGCATTTTTTCCTCCAAATGCCTTTTTGGGGTCATTTCCATTTTCCTGCAAACGCTTCAACAATGCCTCACGATAAGCAGGTTTTGAAACAGTCATAATTTTTGCTTCATCGAATGTTGTGCCGACTTTTTCTTCATTCACAACATATTGTTTCTGACTACCGTAAACCGTTTCATTATGTAACTGTCCACGTGGTGTTTGTTGAATTTTTTTGTTTGTTCCTCCCGATTTTTGCGTAACATTGATGTTTTGTGTGACGACTTTGTTTTTAGCTTTTATAGAAATCAACGTGTTTTCCAAATGTTTTTTCGCCTCGGCTCTAAATTCTTTCAACGGCATTGGCGGTCTGACTTTACCGTTTTCGACATAGAGGTTTTTCAGTGCAAATTCATTTGAATTTGGTTTTAAACTCGCATTCATATTGTTAAATAACTGAATAAAAGCATCTTTCGTGAATGCCACCGTGAGCGCATCCATTGCGTGATGACGATGGTCGTTGCGTTTTGTCCAATCTTTTATACGTTTCAATTGCTTGCCCTCGCGGTTTTCTTCATAGTAGGTCAGTCCGAGCGCATCGTATTTTTCCCAATTCAACTCTTTCATCACATCAATCAATTGCCAATCTTCACGCAAAACATCTGTAATTGAGCCTGTTGTAGAAACAACACGACGAACCAAATCTTCAAGCATTGTTTTTGCATATTTGGCAATGTATTGTGTATTTCCCAAATCTCGATTGATAAAATCTTCGGGAATATCTTTTTCTTGCATTTTGAGTTTTCGGAGTTTCGCTCTTTTATCTTTAAATTGCATTTCAATACGGTTTAAATAATCTTCCAAACCGTTTTCTCCATATTTTTCTTTAATAAAATCATAAGCGGTTTTATTGCCTTTTTCTATATTAATACTCCTCAATTCCAATGTTTTGTTTGAGAAGCTATCGTCAAATAAACGGGATTGCGGAATAATATGCTCAATATCAAACTTACCGTTAAAAAGTTCTCCGGGCGAAATATATGTGTTTGAATACAATGTTTTATAACCATTATCTTTCAATTCCTCATAAAGTTTGTAACGAATAATATCATTTCGGTTCACATACGACAATCCAAAGTCTTTGCTTTTCAGGATTTCTCTGATTTTTTCGTGTTCTGCAGTTGTTTTTGAAATTGCTTGCGTTAATTCTTCACGCTCTTTGGCGTTTTTCTTCAATTCGCGAGCCAACTCAATACGGATTTCATCGGGTTTTCCGTGAGCATCAATAACGCCGTTGACCACATTAATCATTTGATTGAGAATTTTCTCAACAACAGGATTTCGCAGAAAATTTTTCGGAAGAATTTCCAATTTGTCTTTTAGAATTTTGTTCTCAATTTCATCTTTGGTTAACGAACTTGCCGAATGTCTGTAACCTGCATATTCACAGGCAATATCGTATTTATTTCCCTCTTTCAAATAAGGAAGAATTTTGCGAATTGCCTTTGCCGAAAGACTGCCGTAATCGTCTTGAAAAGTTACATTTACCAAAATCGCGGCGTATTCTTTTTCAAAACCGTAAAGTATTGATAATTGGTCGATTAATTTTTCATTTCCTGTAACGGAATTATCGCCCTCGAAAGAGTAAAGCAAATGCCAAAGTTTGTACATCGGTTGTTTATCAAGATTTTCGGCATCGGAATTGAATTGTAAAATATCCGTATTCCAATTTAATGCGGAAAAAACTTCCGTAACTTGTTCTGTAATTTCTTTTGCCGACTTTTTGAAATCAATTGCATCGTGTCCCGAGCGTTCAATCATATCGCTGTATGCTTTGAATAATGCAAATTGTGTTAGGTTTCCTTGGATTTCTTTAAAATTCAAATCCAATTCTTGTGGATTTTTAAACAATAACTTTAAAATTTCTACTTTTGTAAGTTTTTCTTTTACGGAAAGTTCTGCCGACAAAAGTTCTTTTTCTTCTTGGTAAAGTTCTCGTTTACCATAAATTTCGAGTGCGTCTTCTTGCTTAGCAGAATGTGAAGCCGTTTTTTGTTTTTTTGTCTTTCTGTCTTTAACCGAAACTTCCAAGTTGTTTAGAAGTTGCCAAATTTTAAATTCTTGGAACAAAGGTGATGAACGAGGAATTACACGATTTCCAACGGTTTTAGTTTTCTTTTTGCCGTCAATTTCCATCTCAATTTCTCGGCTTTCAAATTCGCAGAAACTAATCAAACCTTTTTGACTTTTCAATCTTCTTTGGTAGAAAATTATCACATCGCGGATTTCCTGTTTCAATTCTTCTGTCAATTCCGAATGAAATTCGGCTTGTTTATCCCAAATCGCATTAAATTCGTCCAAATAATCCTGTCGGTAAAACACCATATTTCGCAAACTTGCATTGGGATTTTCTGCCAAAACTGCCATTTGATACTGCCCAACGGTTTGTTTGTTGAAATAGAGTTCTTTACTTCGGTCGGAAATAGCGCCAAGATAACCGCTTGAATTGTTGATTTGACCATTTATTTTTTGCAAAACAACTGCTAAACTTTCCAAATCCATTTTTTCGGAAAGGGCTTTGATACGCCAAGCAAAGTTTTCTTTTTTCAATTCTTCTCCTTTTGTTTCACGCTTTGTACCAACGATATTAAATGGCTCTTTACAAATTGCCCAAGTGGCTTTTTCGTTTTTTCCTCGCAAAGTCTCTTTCAATTCATCAGTTAAAATGTCGGGATAGAATTCTTGTTGCTTATTCCAAATTCGGTCAAATTCCGCTTGTAAGTCTGAACGATAAAAATCAGGAAGATATTTTTTTCCTGCTCGCAAAAGTTTCAAACATAATTGTGAGGGCGTAAGATTTTCGTTATAAAGTTTTTTAGCAATTTCCATTCCGTCAATCAATTGTCCTTCGTCTTGTCCTTTTGCTTTACGACTGCTTTTGTAACCACGCTTCTTATTTATCATCAACAAAACACGGGCAAATTCTTCCAATGAAATTATTTCCGCAGCCGCTTTTGCTCGTAATCGGTAAGTTTCAAAGGTGGTGTGGTTACCATTCTCGGACAAAATTGTTTCGTCAGAAATAATTTTGTGTTCTTTAAGGATTTCAACTAAGTTCTCACGACGAAGTTTATAGCGTTGCAGATTACGCCGCATACTGCGTTTAAGAGTACGGTCGGCATTGGTAGTGATACTTTTTCCTTTTTCAAAATTCTGTTGTTCATCAACAGTTAATGGGTTTACGCGCACTCCCAATTGAATAATCGAAGATTTTTCTTCTTTATTTTCTGCTTCATTTACCAAAGCGAAGCCTATTGAGGTTATTCCAAGGTCAAGTCCTAATATTTTTTTCATAAGAAAACAATTTATTAATCAGTCTTTTAGGAAATTATTTTGCAAATATATAATATTTTTTTAAATCTACCTATTGTACAATTATAAAATTTGATTATCTTTGCATCGGAAACAGGAAATTACGAAGGTAATAAAATGTACTTATAATTGAACCCAATCAATTAGATTTATAAAAGCAGATTAGGAATTTTTTGAACAAAGACTTTTGTCATACCTATTGTATAAATTAAAATTCGTCCTGTATTTTATATCTGAAAATGCAATATCTGTAGTAATTTGTTTGATTATTTAATCAAATTAGCATAGAACCCAATTTATGTACCTGTTTTTTCTTTTAAATGAAATCTTGTGTTTTATTTTGTACAATAGGTGTTGTGAATTTACTTTAAAAAAGTAATCAGAATATTTATATTAATCAAAATATTTTTGCACTTTTGCAATTACAATTTGAAGGAATTCACAATAAGGATTATTCCGTTGTGAAAACATTCGTTTCGCCTCTCGTACGATAACGGGAGGCACTTTTTTTACGAATGATTTACGAAATAGGGGAGGAGTTTCCGCCATAAGTTGAAGAATCAACCCAAAAACGTTACCAATAAAAAAGGTTGTGTTACGAATAGAAAATATATATGCTTTTAGAACCAATAATTAATTAATTTTAAAATTATACATTTGAACATTTATAATTATTCATTTAAAAACACAAAAAAACACACATTATAAGATTGCCTGCATCGCCATTTCGGATAGATGATAGATAGAATTCTTATAAAATAAAACGACATCTTATTATGAATGAAAAAAACACAGTCCAACAAGAAGAATATGCAAAACTTACCTTGGGCGAACGTATTGGTTACGGTATGGGAGACTTTGCCCAAAACCTTGTATTTGGTACAGTTGGAGGTTTCTTGGGTCTCTACATGACTACGGTTAACGGCATTGGTACGGCGACTGCAGGATTTATCTTCCTCTTTGTCCGTATTGTCAACGTTGTTTGGGATCCAATGGTCGGCACTTTTATTGACAAACGCACATCAAAAGCAGGGAAATATCGTCCTTGGCTGCTTCGTGCAGGTATTCCAATGATTATTTTTGCAGCCTTGCTCTTTATTCCGGGAGTCAAAGGCTCAGTGCCTTTTGCTTTCATGGTCTATTTACTTTTAGATTTGGTTTATTCGGTGGTCAACATTCCTTATGGTTCGTTGAATGCTTCGCTGACGCGCGACCCCGAGTCCATCGACCAACTCACATCCACACGTATGATGCTTGCCAACGGTGCAAACCTGTTAGTTTATACGCTCTTCCCAATGTTTGTTCAAATGGCGTCGCCGCTTGACCGCACCCTTAAAGACACCGGATTTTTCGGTCTGAAACTTAACATGGGGACTTTTACGGATGTGTCGGCACAAGGCGCATGGTTTGGTGTTTACTCCATTTACATGGTTATTGGCGCTATTGCCTTGTTCATTTGTTACAAATTTACAAAAGAACGTGTTGTTGCAACTGCGGAACAGTCGGCAGAAGTTAAAACGCTTGATCTGTTCATAGAGTTGAAAAACAATCGTCCATTGGTTATTCTTGGCTTTTTCTTCATGCTTGCTTTTACCTTTATGTTCTTCATGAATACGGTTAACCTTTTCTTCAACCAATTTGTAGTTAACCATTCGGAGTGGATTGGCGCTGTTGGTTTGGTTGCCGCTATTCCCGGTATTGCTTTCCCTGTATTTTGGCCCAAACTCAAGAAAATCTTTGGTAAAAAGGGCTTCTTTCATTTCTTTCTCTGTATGTTTATCGTGGGCGAACTCTTAACTTGGGTTTGGTCGCGCGAGGGTATGCACGACGCGCTTTGGCTCGCTTATGTCGCTACATTTATCAAAATGTGGGGTCTGACATCAGCCACCGGTTTCATGTGGGCGCTTGTACCGGAAGTCGTTTCTTATGGCGAATTAAAATCAGGCAAGCGTAATGCCGCCATTATCAACGCAATCATGGGGCTTTTCTTTAAGATTGGTTTCACAATCGGTGGCGCTGTGCCACTTTGGATACTTGCTGCTTATGGCTTCGACGGAGAGGCTGCGAAACAAACAGTCAGCGCTATTGCAGGTATTAATATCACAGCCATTTGGATTCCGATAGCTCTTGCAGTTGTCTCAATGATTATCATGCAATTTTATCCGATTTCCGATAAAGACGTTGAAGAAATCAACCGTCAATTAGATAAAAACCGTGCAGAAAATAGTTGACCGCAATGACCGCTAAGGAATTATTATTTAGAAACAAAGAAAACTATAATATATACAAATGAAAAAGATAGCTTATTTATTTTTATTCGTGTGTTTGCTTGCGTGTCAACATGCGAAAGAGTCAACACCAACATTAAAAGATGCGTTTAGTGATAAATTTCTGATTGGCACGGCTATGAACAGCGACCAAGTTTCCGGAATAGATGCCGAAGGACAAAGAGTAGCAATTGAGCAATTTAATTCAATTGTTGCCGAAAATTGTATGAAAAGTATGTACATTCAACCTGAAGAAGGAAAATTTGATTTTGCCGATGCCGACAAATTTGTAGAATTTGGCGAAAAGAACAATATGCACATCGTTGGACATACGTTGATTTGGCATTTACAAGCGCCGGCTTGGTTTTTTGTGGATGAAAAAGGCAAAAATGTGTCAAAAGAAGTATTGATTGAACGGATGAAAACCCATATCACCACGCTTGTTAGCCGTTACAAAGGGCGTGTTCACGGTTGGGATGTGGTGAATGAGGCGATTGAAGACGACGGCTCGTGGCGTAAAACCAAATTCTACGAGATTATCGGCGAAGATTATGTGCGCTTGGCATTTGAATTTGCGCACGCTGCCGACCCTGATGCCGAACTTTACTACAACGATTATTCAATGGCGCACGAAGGGCGACGAAACGGTGTGGTTGCGATGGTTAAATCAATTCAAGAAAAAGGTGGAAAAGTAGATGGAATCGGTATGCAAGGACATTTCAGCATGGAATTTCCAACATTGGAAGCGTTTGAGAAAAGCCTATTGGCGTTTTCCGAACTGGGAAAAGTGATGATTACGGAAATGGATTTAGGTGTATTGCCAAACCCAAGGAAAGATATGGGGGCAAACGTTGCTGATACATACGAGTATGAAAAATCGTTAAATCCATACACCGAAGGACTGCCGGATTCTGTTGTTGTAGCGTGGGACAATCGTATCAAAGATTTCTTCGCATTGTATCTGAAACATCACGATAAAATCAGCCGCGTAACGATGTGGGGGATCAGCGATGCAAACTCGTGGAAAAACGATTGGCCAATCAAAGGACGGACAGATTTTCCGCTGCTATTTGACCGAAATTATCAACCGAAACCGGTGGTACAAGAGCTTATAAATATGGCGCGTAATAAATAAGGAGAAATGGACAAAATGGGTGAGTGTCGAATGAATACTGTCCATATTTGAAAGTGCCCCAAAAAGTTTTTATCTAACTTTTTGGGGCACTTTTTCATAACCAACTAATTATGATGCTTCATATCTAATTTTATTAATTTCAACTCTTCCAGGTCGTGTATCGGTCTTTCCAATTCAAAAGGAATCGGTCTTTTGGAATAAGTTTGAAAATAGAGCACGCAAGCGTCTCTCCACCATACGGCATCGCGCGACTGTATTTTGAGTTTGTATTGCACATCCAAGAAACGTTGGCGGTCAATCAGATTTTCGAGCCTGTCCCATTGCTTTTGAAACCCGCGCACTTGGTCAACGCCTTCCTGATATTTGTAGCACAGTTCGTCCCAAAGTATTCGTCCGTTTTTCATTTTGTGATCCCACGCTGCGTGGTGAAACCACAACAGGAATTTTTCGGGACAAGTGTTTATGCCGTTAAATTCCTCTCTCAAAGGAGAAAAATATTGCGAAACCGCATTGCTTCCCGTCTCTTTGGTACGGTCAAAACCAATGCCGTTTTCGTTGGCGCGGTGGTAGTAGCTCGGTAACCAGTCGGGGCGCGCATTGGGTATAGAACACCAAGGTTCCGGTCCGTAGTGATGATCCCACGCAAAGATGTGATTCAAACCGAGCGGCATCATATAGTTGACCGTTGCTTCGTGCGATTCAAGCATAATTTCTTTTGCCGGTTTTAAAAAATCCGGATTTGAGTTGAACGTCATACGTAACCACTCATCGGCAATCGTTTCACTGCTCAACTCGTGATTCCACGCCAAACGACCGAAGGCGTACCAATTTGCCTGTGCAAAATGATGTCCACACCAATTCGTGTCCTCGCCGATATTGGCAACACCGGCAATGGCTTTGAGTTTTTGCGGAAAAATCGTTCCATCGGTTGTTTTTGCCACTGTAGAGCCTTTTCCTTTGCAGTAGGTATCGCTTTCAAAAAACTCTTTCCACATTGTGGATAAGAAAACCAAGTGATTAGAGAATCCCAAATATTCTTGCGTAATTTGCAGTTCGGGCATCAACGGCGTTTTTTTCATTGCGCCGAAAAGTGGTGTGAACGGTTCGCGCGGTTGAAAATCTATCGGTCCGTTTTTTACTTGAACGATGACGTTTTTATGAAATTTTCCGTCAAGCGGCATAAATTCCTCGTAGGCTTGTTTTGCGCGGTCTTTTCCGTTCGGATTATACACAAATGCACGCCACATCACGATTCCGTTGTACGGTTCGAGAGCTTCGGCAAGCATATTGGCGCCGTCGGCGTGTGTGCGACCATAGTCCTGTGGACCGGGTAATCCTTCCGAATTGGCTTTTACCAAGAATCCGCCGAAATCGGGAATTGCGGTGTAAATCTCTTTCACTTTATCCTTCCACCATTTTCTTACGTTTTTATTCAACGGGTCAGAAGTCGGAAGTCCACCCAATTCTTTGGGCGATGAGAAGTTGATTGCCAAATAAACCTTGATGTTGTACGGACGAAGTTCATCGGCAATTACCTTTACTTTTTGAAAAAATTCCGGTCTCAACACTTCGGGCGTGGCATTTACGTTATTCAATACCGTTCCGTTAATTCCGATAGAGGCATTTGCTCGAGCATATTCTTTATAGCGTGGCGAGATTTTTCCGGGCAGTTCATCCCAGCGCCAAATGGAACGCCCTGCATATCCGCGTTCGACCGTTCGGTCGAGATTATCCCAATGGTTTAAGAGGCGGAAATCGTATTTGGGCGACTCAAGGATGTTTAATGCTCCGGTATCCTTTCCGGTTTCTTGCAAGCGCAACAAATGGTAAGCTCCGTAAAGTAATCCTTGTTCGGCAGATGCTTGAATGATAACGCCTGTGGATTTATTTCCGGTAATCAGATAACCGTCTTTTCCTAATTTTTGTATCTCTTTGTCATTTACTATGTTCAATTGGACAGGTGCGCCTTTCCATTGTGATTGTAACTCTTTTTTTGCAATCTCGGTGGTTAGTGTTTGCTTGTTGGTGGTTACTGTTGCATTACGTCCGGTTTCGGCGCGCAACCAAAGTTTGCTGCCATTTTCGGCATAAAGTACGGAAGAAAGTAAGAATAGATAAAAAAATATGATGTGTTGTTTCATTATAAAATTTAAGCGTATTCAAGAATAAGATGGCTTTTTGAATTTCAGAGTTTCGAAAGTCATATAAATACTTTCATAATCAGCACACATAACCCCCACACGGACAATTTCGCGTGTGTATTCATTATTTGCACCTTGTTTGGCTAATGCGCCGTTGACTGTAGCTTCTTTGAGCAAATCCTCACTATAAACTGAAACTTTATCATAAAGTTCTTGATTGTCGATGAAAGTTATGTCTTCAAACTGTTTTGTCATAATTATTTGTATTGTTGTAGAGATTTTTCTAACAAATATAAGATAAACTTTGCAACCTGCGAAGTTTATCTCACATTTTTACTTATAGTCTGTTCATACTTGATTAACCGGCTAATCCCTCTATTGTTTTAATTTTACCGTTTTCATCATATTCAAGTTCAACAACTTTCATACTACGCAACCACGTTTTAGCTCCGGAAGGAACGCTATCGTGATGAAACAGATACCATTTGCCTTTAAATTCGGCAATCGAATGATGCGTAGTCCAGCCCACCACCGGTGTAAGAATAACGCCTTGATAGGTAAATGGGCCATAAGGATTATTTCCGATGGCATAGCACAACAAATGTGTATCGCCGGTAGAATAAGAGAAATAATATTTTCCATTGTATTTATGTACCCACGAAGCCTCGAAAAAGCGGCGTTCGGTATCGCCGGCAGTGATCGGTTTTCCCTGTTCATCAAGAATAATTACTTCGCGAGGCTCTTCGGCAAATTGCAACATATCATTGCTCAATTTAGCTACGCGGGAAGGAATTGCCGGCTCGTTATCTTCGGGGAAAGCGGCGCATTCGAGCGCCTTGTTGTTGCGGTAGCGTTGTAGCTGTCCACCCCAAAGACCTCCGAAATAGATATAATATTCGCCATTGTCTTCCAAAATACACGGGTCGATGCTGTAACTTCCGCGCATTGGGTCGGGTTGTGCTACAAACGGACCTTCGGGCGTATCGCTCACGGCTACACCTAAGCGGAAAATGTCGTTTTGATCTTTCAAGGAAAAATAGAGGTAATATTTTCCGTTTTTGCAAGCTACGTCGCTGTCCCACAGTTGGCGACCCGACCAAGGAATGTCTTTTACATCCAATATCACGCCGTGGTCGGTTAGTTTTCCGTTTTCAATATCATCGGTCGAAAAAACGTGGTAATCTTTCATATTAAAATGATCGCCGTTGTCATTTTCAGGGATGCCGCTTTCCCAATCGTGGGAAGGATAAATGTACAATTTTCCGTTAAAAACGTGTGCTGACGGATCAGCCATGTAGTCGTTTGGGACTAAATACTTTGGTGTCTTCATGTATAAAATAAATAAATTTAAGTGTTTTTCTAATCTTCAAACAATTCTTCCAAATCAATAATCAAACCTTCAAGCGTTTGTACCGGAACTTGAGTCTGTCCTCTGACAACTTCGTAGGTAGTTCCGTCACCGTATTTTCCATTCGGTTGTAGCAAAAATACCGTAACGGCTTTTGCTTCGGGATAAACCACCCAATATTCATTCACACCCGATGATTCGTAAAGGAAGTATTTTTCATTCAAATCGCGCTTTCTTGTACTCGGCGAAGAAACTTCCACCACTAAATCCGGCGCTCCGATACAACCTTTTTTGTCCAACTTCGATTCATCACATACTACGCATATATCCGGTTGAACCACGTTGTAAATTTTATCGTCTGCGGTTTCTCCTTTTTTAGGTAAACGTACATCAAATGGAGCCGTATAAACTTTACATTTTCTTTTCTCTTTTCGACAACTCGTGAAAGGTAACGCATTTCTAAGAAAGGAAATTACAGTCGAGGCATGTTCTCTGAGCGGAGCCGAAAAAGCATAAACCATTCCATTGATTATCTCTTTCATTTCATCCCCCTGCCACGTCAAATAATCGGCATACGAAAACATTTGCCGATCGTATGCCGCCACAGGTTCTTCGAGTTTACTGATTTTTGTTTCCGTTTCTTCTGCCGAAACATACTTTTTTACCGGTTTCGTGCCTTTTTCTTCATTAGGCTTCATGGTGTTTTTCTGTTTTTATTAGTCTTTCGCAAAGTTAAAGAATAAAGTGAATTTTCAATCACTCTTTGTTTATAATATTTTTTTATATTGCCTCTTTTAAGGAAATTTCATTACATTTGTCCGAACAAAAATAACAAACAATATGAATTTGAACATTGAAAAAAAGCATATCCTGTACGCATTCGTTTTTCCGGTATTTTTTATTGCCGTTTTGTGGTTAGTGTGGGCGGTGGAAAATGCGATTGGGGCAGATTGGAGCAGTTTGGGCGTTTATCCGAGAGAAACGGACGGATTATTGGGAATTATTACCTCGCCACTCATTCACGCCAACGCGACGCATCTTTTTTCAAACAGCGTACCCTTGCTGATTTTGGGTTGGTGTCTGTTTTATTTTTACCGGGATTTAGGATATGGCGTTTTCCCGATTTTGTGGATATTTTCCGGGATTTTTACGTGGACTTTCGGTCGTTACTCGTGGCACATCGGGGCGAGCGGGTTGGTCTATTCATTGACTTTTTTCTTGTTTTTCAGCGGTATTTTCCGGCGGTATATTCCTTTAATGGCTGTTTCGATGATGATTGTTTTCCTGTACGGAAGTACCGTTTGGGGTATGTTCCCTGTTGCAGAATATGTTGACCCTACCATTTCGTGGGAAGGTCATTTTTCGGGAGCCATCAGCGGATTCTTGTGTGCTTTGATTTTCAGAAAGAAAGGTCCGCAAAAACCGGAACGGAAAGAGGAGGAAGATGATGATGAAATAGAAGAAGAGGAAGCTGCGGAAGATGTAAGTGATGAAAAAGATGAAGGTGTAATTCATCACCACCATCATCATGAAGGTATAATTCATCATCATCATAATAATAATAACAGTTCAGACAAATAAATATGTTTACCCTATTAAAAAAAGAATTCAGCAGTTTTTTCAGTTCTCCGATAGGTTATATCGTGATTGGCGTATTTTTGGTGATAACCGGGCTCTTTTTGTGGGTTTTCCCGGGCGAGTATAATATTTTGGATTCGGGATATGCCTCTATTGACGGGTTATTTATTCTGGCACCGTGGTTGTATCTTTTTCTCGTTCCGGCGGTTACGATGCGTCTTTTTGCCGAAGAGAAACGCACGGGAACAATTGAGTTGTTGTTGACGCGCCCGGTTACGCATTTGAATATTGTCCTTTCCAAGTATTTGGCGGGCGTGTTATTGGTGCTTTTTTCCTTGATACCTACGTTGCTCTATTTCCTTGCGGTGTGGTTGATGGGCGACCCGGTGGGTAATATTGATACCGGTGGTACGTGGGGTTCGTATATCGGACTTTTCTTCTTGGCTGCCATATATGTCTCTATTGGAGTTTTTTCGTCATCGCTGACCGATAATCAGATTGTTTCATTTATTGTGTCGGCTGTTCTCTGTTTCTTTTTTTATTACGGATTTGACTTGTTAGCTTCTTTGGCATCTTCTGGAGCAACCGAAAATTTTATCGCCTCTTTGGGAATTAACTCGCATTACGAATCAATGAGTAGGGGAGTGATAGACAGTCGGGATGTGATTTATTATTTGGTTGTGATTTTTATTTTTATCTTTTTGACAAAAGAGGTAATTGCCAAAAAAAGATGAAATTTAATTTATATTTTAAACGCGAAGGACGCAAAAGCACAAAGACGCGAAGTTTAAATTTTTCTTTGCGTCCTTCGCGTTTAATACAAAAATGAAATTTTAAAAAAATGCTTTACCATAAAGAAATATTGGAAAACGGAGCAACCATCGGCATCTGGAAAATGGAGGAAACAGTAGAGGAGTTACTCTCTTTTTTCTCCGAAAAACAAGCCGAATACAGCACAGAAATATCCCGCTTTCAATACCCAAAAAGGAAGCAGGAATTTTTATCCGTAAGGCTTTTGCTGAAGGAACTTACAGGAATTGAGAATGATGTGTGTTACAATTCAAATAGAAGCCCTTCGCTTTTTGATAACAGATTTAAAATCAGCATTTCACACACAAACGGATACGCTGCCGTTATTTTGCATCCTTCCGCCAATGTTGGGTTGGATATAGAGCAAAAAAGAGATAAAATAATGCGTCTAAAGCACAAGTTTTTGGGACAAAATGAGTTGGAAAATTTAGACGGGGAAAACGAATTGGAGCATCTTTTATTGCATTGGTCAGCCAAGGAGACGATGTTTAAAATGATGGGGGAGGACGAGGTTGATTTTATAGACCATTTACATATTTCTCCATTTTCCCCGTCCAAAGAGGGAATAATTCACGGTATTGAAACAAAAAGCAAAAAGCAGCAACATTTTTCGTTGGATTATAAAATTTACGATGATTTTGTGTTGGTTTGGGGAGTGTATATGATAGATTTTTGAAAAAATTAATATCTTTACTGAAAAAATTAATTCTTATGGATGCAAAAACATTATTAGAAATAATTAGTACGGGTGAAACAAGCAAAGTGCAATTCAAGCAAGAGTTGGATGATGATAAATTTGCAGCAGAAATGATTGCGATGTCCAATTCTAAGGGGGGAGTTATTCTTGTCGGAGTAGAAGATAAAACAGGTAAACTCTTCGGATTAAGCTATGAACAACTACAATCTTACAGCAATCGTTTAGCCAATATAGCCAATGACAAAGTAAAACCACAAATCTTTATCGAAACAGAAGTCGTTATTGTTGATACCGAAAACAACCGAAAAATGATATTGGTTGTTACTGTTTTGGAAGGAATTGCCAAACCCTATAAGGATAAAAATGGTACAATTTGGGTAAAGCAAGGCTCCGATAAGAGAAAATTGATAGACAATAACGAACAGATAAGACTTTTTCAACAAAGCGGCACTGTTTACTTAGACGAAATGCTCATTCCGGAGACTTCCATTAAGGATGTAAATATATGGAAGGTCGAAAAATACATTAAAGCGATTCAAAAATCGGAAACGGAAGAAAAAATAAAAATAGATGAAACGCTCCTGACCAATTTGAATATAATGAAAAACAAACGGTTAACATTGGGAGGATTATTGGTTTTTGCCGATGAACCACAAAAGTACAGACCGGCTTTTTGCGTAAAAGCTGTGTCATTTATAGGAAATAGTATCGGCGGAACAGTGTATCGGAGCAGTAAAGACATAGAGGGAACGCTTCCCGAAATGTTTGAACAGGCAATGAGTTTTTTAAATTCAAATTTACATTCGATTCAAGCCGGACAAAATTTCAATTCCATTGGGATTCTTGAAATATCGCAAACAGCATTGGAAGAATTGGTGCAAAATGCGTTGGTACATAGAGATTATTCAAAAAATGCCCCTATCAGAATAATGATTTTTGAAAATCGAGTCGAAATTGTAAGTCCGGGCAGCTTGCCAAATAGCTTGACAATAGAAAATATAAAATTGGGAAATGCAGTTGTCAGAAATAATCTATTGGTTTCTTATTGTTCCAAATTAATGATATATCGCGGTTTTGGTTCCGGTATTACAAGGGCGATAGAGAAACAACCCAATATTGAATTAATTAATGATATTGAAGGAGAACAGTTTATCGTTAAAATTCCTCGTATTCAGCAAGATTAAAATATGATTTACCAAACAATAAAACAAAACACCGCCAACGGAAAGAAAATGCTCGCCGTTTTGATTGACCCCGATAAGGGGATTTCTTCGTTATCCGATTTTGTGCAACAAATAAAGGCATTTCCGCCCGATTTTATTTTAGTTGGCGGAAGTTTGATTTTTAAATCGGTAGAGAAAACGATTGAGACCATCAAGCAAGCGTGTTCCATTCCGGTGATTCTTTTTCCCGGCAATGCGTTGCAATTTACGGATAAAGCGGATGCGATGCTCTATCTTTCGCTTATTTCGGGCAGAAATTCGGAGTTTTTGATTGGTCAGCACGTAACCTCTTCATACGCAATTAAAAAATCGGGCATAGAGGTACTTTCTACGGGGTATATGTTGGTGGATGGCGGGAAACCTACGAGTGTAGAATATATGAGCAACACAATGCCCATTCCCCCCGATAAACCTGAAATAGCCGTCGCCACAGCCGTTGCAGGCGAGTTGCTCGGTCATAAACTCATCTATTTGGAAGCAGGGAGTGGCGCGCTTTGTCCGATTCCTGCCAATATGATTGCCGCCGTAAAGGAAAATACGGACGTGCCGCTTATTGTGGGCGGCGGACTTCGTACCGTATCCGACATTCAAAATGCGCTGCAAGCCGGAGCTGATATTGTTGTTGTCGGAAATATCCTCGAAAAAAATCCGGAATTGTTGGAGGATTTTGTGAAAACAGTTTCATAAAAGCACGAAAGCGCGAAAAAGCATGAAGGCACGAAAAAGTAAATATCTTTCGTGCCTTCGTGCTTTTTCGCGCTTTCGCGCCTTTAATTCTGTTCCTTCAAAATCACATCGTGCGCCCCGCCTTCGATGATAGAGGTAGAGGATACCAGCGTGATTTTTGCATCCCTTTGTAATTCCGGGATGGAAATAGCCCCGCAGCTACACATTGTTGCTTTTACTTTTCCGAGGGTAATTCTCAAGTTATCCTTCATTTTTCCGGCGTAAGGTACGTAACTATCAACACCTTCTTCAAACTTTAATGAATCTGTGCCGCCCATATCATAACGTTGCCAATTTTGCGCCCGGTTGGAACCTTCGCCCCAATATTCCTTTACGAAACGGTTTCCGATGGTTAGTTTTTTGGTTGGCGATTCGTCAAATCTGGCAAAATAACGTCCCAACATCAGGAAATCGGCTCCCATTGCCAATGCCAATACCATGTGATAATCTTGCACCAATCCGCCGTCGCTGCAAATAGGCACGTAAATACCTGTTTTTTGGGCATACTCATCGCGGGCTTTCGCTACGTCGATGATGGAAGTTGCTTGTCCGCGTCCGATACCTTTTTGCTCTCTCGTGATGCAGATAGAGCCGCCGCCTATACCCACCTTGACAAAATCGGCTCCGGCATTTACCAAGTAGTCAAAACCGTCTTTATCAACCACATTTCCGGCTCCGACGAGC
>Ga0209737_10000173_pt1 | contig 58472 bp, 43 predicted proteins | sample TergutCu122P3_FD_187284 | JGI IMG/M metagenome (GOLD analysis project Ga0209737, IMG submission 187284) | Cubitermes ugandensis P3 segment gut microbial communities from Kakamega Forest, Kenya - Cu122 P3 (SPAdes) (version 2) | ecosystem: Host-associated > Arthropoda: Insects > Digestive system... | reverse complement strand
GCCGTCAGCGGCGTCGTTGTGGTCGGTCACGTACGAAGTACGCTCCCTTCCACGCCTCCTTGCTTCCTGGAATCTGCACCATTTCGACGCCGCGACCCTGCCATCTGTGATAAGGCGAGTGCGATAGCGGCGCAGGGGGCGCGGCCCCCTCATACAAAAGCCAAAAACGTGTAGGGGCGACCGTCCCGGTCGCCGGTCGATAGCAGGATCTATTTAAAAAGGTCGAAGTCGCCGTTGAGGCCATCAAGGTCGAGGTCGTCATTCTGTTCGTCGACAGAGTCCTGGATCTCGTTGAGCTGATCGCGAAGCGCAGAGTGGGAGGTTTTAAGCAGAACCTGGGTGCTTTTTTTGAGGTCACTGAGGCGGCTTCGGTGTTCGATACCCAGGCGGCGCAGGGTTTTCATGATGATGCGCTGGTTTTCCTGGATTTCGGAGAGCTGCGTCTGGATGGCAAGCATGGCGCTGATGAGCGTCTGAGCGTCGTTCATCGTGCTGGATTTAAGAAGTACAGACATCACTGAGGCGTTTGGATTACTGCTCATGACGCTCTCCCTTTTTTACTTGTTGCCACAGATCGTCGAGAACCTGCGCCGACACCTCACCGCCCCTGCCGGCAATAAGCACGGAGAGGCTTCTGAATCGGCGCTCAAATTTCTGGACGCCCCTTTCGAAAGCACGCCCAGGGTCAATCTGCATTTTCCGACAAAAATTGACAAGGGCAAAAAAGAGATCACCGATTTCTTCGGTGACATCTTCCCGCGCTTTCTGGTCGAGTGCGCAGCGTACTTCGTCGAGTTCCTCGCCCAGTTTGTCGAGAACATCGCGCGGCTCAGCCCAATCAAAACCCAGCATGGCAGCCTGGGTTGAGATTTCCATGGCCCGGCGCACAACGTCTGTGGAGGCAGCATCCATTGGGTTGTTTCGGGAATCAGGCAATGGGGGAATCCTGGTTTTGAGGGTTAACCATGAGCGGAGGCTGTCCGGTTTGTATGATGACATCGCGCCACAAATCGCCGTCGGGATCGACGAGATTGCGTTGCCCCACAGAGAGCTTAATGGGCACATGCACATAGCGATCATGCACCATCGACACGAGCAGTCCGGTTCTCCCGCTCATGGCGGCGTGCACGGCATTTGCCCCAAGGCGCGAGCAGTAAATGGAGTCATTAGGGTTGGCCTCGCTGCCCCGAATCATATAGCTCGGATCAATGTATCGGAGATTGACCGGGAGTCCGTCGCGTTTTGACAGCTCAAGCAGGCGCGCCTTGAGATAGATGCCAATATCGGCCAGAACGCGGTTGCCGGAGGCATCGACAGCATCGGAGGATTCGATCAGACTCTGGCCAGCGCCTTCGGCCACCAGCACCACGGCATGCTGGCGGCGAATCATGCGATCTTTGATGTTTTCCCAAAGCCCTTCCGGGCCTTCGAGATCGAACGGCACTTCCGGGATGAGCACAAAGTTGACCTCGCCCGACGCCAGAGCCGTGTGCGCGGCAATAAATCCTGATTCTCGCCCCATGACCTTGACCACGCTAAGGCCGTTAATGGCGCTCTCGGCCTCGGTGTGGGCAGCAGAAACCGCCAGAACGGCCCGGGAAACAGCCGTTTCAAAACCAAAGGACCGCTGAACAAAACTCAGATCATTGTCGATGGTCTTGGGTATGCCGATGACACTCAGGATGCGGCCGCGAAGCTTTGCCTCCTCATGCAGCGCAAGCGCCCCCTTCTGCGTCCCATCGCCGCCAATCGTGAAGAGAATATTCAAATTCAACTGCTCAATCGCATCCATGATGTCGTCAATGCGTGCCCCGCCGCGGGAAGATCCCAGCACAGAACCGCCATGGAGGTGAATATGCCGCACCGCGGCAGGATCGAGCTTGATGGGTTCGTAGCCATACTCCGCCAGAAAACCGCAGTACCCATAGGGAATGCCGATGATGTTGCGCACACCATACTGATACCACAGCGTCATGACCAGCGAGCGAATCACATCGTTAAGCCCGGGACAAAGACCGCCGCATGTCACAATGCCGACACAAACCTTTTTGGGGTTAAAGAATATCTTCTCACGCGGGCCTGCCTTCTCAAGCAACTGGCCCCGCGAAAAAGTCGAGGTCACCGTATCGCTCGAAATCGTCTGGTCGATGTCGTAAATGACCGCCTCCTCATCGCTGACAAATTTCGCAATACGCGCATCACCTAGCATGGAAAGGTGAAGCGGCGAAGGCTGTTTACACACACCGAGCTTTTCTATGGTGAAATCAAAGGCATCCATTCTGTACTAATCTCCTCAAAGGCACGCCAAACGCATGCGCAACATCCGTATGAACCTATCTTAGTCATTTTGCAATTACAACCACATGGGCCTACATTTCAGACTGACGTTTGCGTGCCAAAAGCGACGCATCCTCTGGATTGAGGCTTACGGCAACATCGAGCATGTCCCGGGTCAGATTTTCGATCATCACCTGGCCATTGCGGATGACAATACGCGTCTCTTCTTCGCCAAACATCAGCGAGAGGTTGTCTTCGCCGGGCGATGAGGCTTCTTGCTTGTCGTGAGCTTGTTTTTCTGGTTTTTCGTGCATCAGACGACCTTCATGACAACCGAAAAGACGGCGCCGCCTTCGGGGTGCTTATCGACATCCAGCCTGGCGCCATAACGTTTGCAGAAATCCTTGACTATCGACAAACCGAGGCCAAACCCTGGAATCCCGGATTCCGTCGTATCGGCGCCGCGCGCGAAGGGCTCAAGCAATTTCCTGACCATGCTGGCATCAATGCCCTTGCCGTGGTCGCGAACGCTCAGCACACAACGCCCCTCATGGGAGGCCAGGGAAACTTGAATATCGCCCTCTCCTCCGTGACTGAGTGCATTTTGGACGAGATTTGACACGACGCTTCGGAAGTCATGGCTATCCACGCAGACACCTGGCAATGGCGTCTCGACAGACACATGAATGCGCGCCTTGTACTGTGGCTTTTCGAGAAAAGGGTGAAGCACCGACATCAATTCATCCTCCAGCGACACAGGTGGCATGGCTTTGGGGGATTTCTTCTGTCTTGCTTCGAGAATCTGTTCGGTCAGCGCTTCGAGGCGCGCAATCTCCTCTACCATATGTTCCAGGAGCCTGGCCTGATCTTCTTCGGTCTCGTAGCGCCGCATCGTGAGCGTATCCGCATACATGCGGATCGAGGTCAGCGGCGTTCGCAGTTCATGCGAAACCTGCGCGATAAAGCGCGCCTGAGATCGATTGTAGCGGTTTTGCCGAACAATGAAGACGAGCGCCAGAATCGAACCGACCAGGCCCCAGAGGGCGAAAACGAGTGTCAGAACGCCAAGTGCCACGTCTCCGCCGCTATCGGACAACGCCAGCAAAACAATGCCCATTGCCAGGTTGGCCCCGGAAGACATCAAGGCACAAAAGGCAATGAGCCATGGCACGCTTGCATAGGTTTTCAGAGGCATCCGTTCTTCAGCCATCATTGCGCCTGGGATATTTCACGAAGCAGCAAATCGAACTCTCCCAGCCCCGTCTCTACGACAAAGCGAACGGGCGTTCTGGCTTCGTTCGTCGCCAGCCAGGCCGTTGCCAGCTCGTAGGTCTCGACTTCGATCTTCCGGCCCGGCTCGATAAAAACACCGCTTAACGCGCCCTGCGGCTGCAATGCTTCGCTTCGCTCCCGCATGATACGAAGCTTCTGGCAATGGAAAAAACCAAGCGGCGTCCAGACATCTTCCTCCCCAAGGACACTCACGCCCACACGATTCAGCGTCCAGCCGTCGAACGTATACCAGCGATAGGTTTTGCCGGGCTCCAGCTTAGTCTGGCGAAGTGCATATATCCAGACAATCGAATCCATCGTTCCCGGAGGCAACACATAATCGCGTTTGGCCACATTGCCCGCATGATGCCGCTCCACAGAGGCTGACATCTCATCGTGCCAGAACCATACGTAGAATTTACGATCCCGGCCATTCTCGTTCAGCTGCTTAAAGCTGTAGATCGTTTCCCAGGAGTCAGGATCCAGGTAAGCCTCGACCCGGTTGTCAATTTTTGCGAACAGGCGAGCCAGGGCCAGAGAAGAAGCCCCTCCGGTGATGGGGATAAATGGGGTACCGTCGGGCATCTGCCGGACATGGCCGACCTGAATGGAGGCCTCGGCGAGTGTCGTCCTGGTCGCAACATGCCGGACATCAAAGCTGAGGCGTTCACCCTGGAAAGGAAAATGTCCCCTGTTCACGACCCGCCGCGTACTCTGCACAGATTCTTCCAGAAGCCCCTTTGGCGTGGATGCACACGACGACAACGACAACACACAGAGAAGCCACAACACCAGAGAACTAGCCAACCTGTACACAGTACCTCCTTCTCACACCCAGGCGAAAACCAGGCTAGAAGTATCGCCTGAGCGATTGAGCCATCTTTCTGACACGCGAGATGTCAACGGGACGGCTCACACTTCCATCAAACTTGAGCGCCGTTCCCACGATCGCCCCCTGAATAAGAGCGACATAGTTCCCCAGCGTCTCGACCTTAACACCAGAGCCCAGCAACACGGGCTTGCCCTCTGCGGCTGCAAAAACCTCCGACAAGACACAGCTGTCCACGGGTTCGCCTGTGCCGCTGCCTGTCACAATAATGCCATCCGCCATTCCTCGATGCAGTGTGTCCTTGGTGGCATCCGTCGCCGACAGCGGCGCCAAAGGCGCCGCATGCTTCACCAGCACATCGGCCAGAATCGCAATGTGGCTTGCACCAAGTTGCTGGCGATAACGCAGCAGGCTGTACGCATCTCCCTCAATGAGGCCCTGATCCGTGACATAAGCTCCGGTCAGAATGTTGACCCGAATAAACTGTGCCCCCACCGCCACCGCGATCCCAAGCGCCGACATGCCGTCATTGCGCAAACAATTGATACCCAGCACAGCATCCGGGTAGCTGCGCCGGATTTCCTGCCCCACCACCGTCATGATCGCCGCATGGTGCGGCGGCATCGGCTGCGCCAGCGTTCCCTTCGGAAATGGCGCTGAGCCAAAGTTCTCAAGGATGAGCGCATCCACACCGCCCTCGATCAATGCCCCGGCATCCGTCAGCGCAAACGATACAATATCGCTCAGGCTTCGGCCATCATGACAGGGATCCCCCGGCAGCGCCGGCAAATGAACAACACCAATCAATCCTCGCGGACTCCACTTCTCCATAAACACCCCTCAGGACTCACACAACACGTACCCGACAAACCGGCTCATCAAAGCGATTCACATGCCAGATACGTCTCCAGAATGACATGATAACCCGGATCAAACTGCAAAAACGGATGATCAATAGGCAAAACCGATAAACTTCCATACTTGAACGCAGGTGACAGCGCATCGAAAACCGCATTCAGGCGGCGAATGATGCGCAAAAATACCGGAAAAAGTTCACTCAATGCCCCGACTTTTGGCAAGCCATAAGCAAACTCCCTCAAAAGGCGAATGGCATAGCGCACAAAAAACGCCACAAAACGATTCGCCACCGTATCCTCGAAGCGCACGATGCGGCGGTCGTAAACGCGCAAAAAACGCCACTTCTCATTGCCGAGCGCAAAATGCGCCATTCTTATCGTCGTCGCCAGGCTCCCTGGCTCCCCTGCCGAACGGGCAAGCATTGATGCATCCAGCGACTTCGCCTCTCCTACGCTCACAAACGGCGACTCCATACGAAGTTCCTGCTGGGGGTGCTCCGAAACGCGGCGAAGCGCAACCCAAAGCGCCGGGCGATACTCGAACAAATCGAGCAATGCCTGTGCACGAATCGCCACATCATCTGCCGGCGCATCAAACTCTGTCGCCACCTCAAATTGCCTGCCGTCCATCACTGACACCTGTCGACCACCGTTAGAAGAAACTCGCCAATCCCGTCTCAAGGAGCTGACGCATCATCCGATACAGCTTATCTGACGTTAAAGGATACGCCGCCCGCGACAGCCCAAGGCGCGACAGGATACTCGGCAGCATCCGTGCCTCAAGAACATCCGCCACCAAATCTGCTGCCACCGCATGCAGACGCCCAAAGTCCGTGTCGTTCGTCAGGGCGTAAGCCAAAAATACCGGCAAAATCGACCCAAGCTTGTCTTCGCCGCCGCGAAGTTTCGGCAACACCTTCGATGCCATGCAGAAATCGCCGCACACCTCCCAGTTGCCCTGCGCCTGATGAATGTAGTTGAGAACCTCGCGAACCGTACGATACCCAAAATGCAGATTCTCGGGACGAAGAATCCGGTGCATCGTCCTGAAAGCCTGGCGCGCATCGTCATAACCCTCCCAGGTGCTGCACACCCGGTCGTAGTCCATCTCGTTAAACTCCACCACAAACGCACGATCCAACACCTTCGGCGAAAACGAAAACGTCGTTTCATCCACATTCACCGTGCCGATGATCGTCAGATTCGGCGTAAACGAAATTTTCGGCGGAATCACCCTGTGCCAATCCGCGCCATTGATCACATCCCCCAAATCTATCGGCATGCGATTGAGCATCATCCCAACGCTCGCCACCGAAAGATAATGGTACGCCACTGCCCAGGAACGATCCATCTTCCCGATATACAGCTGCTCGTGAACGCTGTTTTCCTGCCCCAGCTCACTCTTGGGTGCACTGATCGTCCAAAGCGGACGATTAAAAGGGTGCACCGTCGACATCTCGCCCATCTTGATGCGCTCCCCAATGGCCTCTGTCGGGCACTCCATTAAACTCAGAATGTCTGCCAGATAGTACTCCACGCGCGCCAGGTTCAGCTCATCCAGGATGATGAAATGCCGCGGCGCCGCATTGCCATAGGCCAAAAACTCAAGATAGGCATGCATCGCCACAATCGTCGCATTCGTTGGGTAGTATAAACCCGTCAGCGGATTGTAATAGCCCCAAATCTTCTGCGGATCCGTCCAGTCCGGGCGCACCGGCAAAAAGGCCACCCGGTAGCGCATCACATCTTCAAACCCGGACGCCCGCAATTGATCCACCCCCAGCACATCCTCCGGCTGGCGGACATCGATAAATTCTTCCCCATCCTCACCGAGAATATCCGGTACAATCCCGTTGTACGCCAATGCCATCTTGTAGGCCTGCGCCGTTCCCGCCCCCGCATACGACACCCCCAAATACTTCCCCTCATCCACCATGCCGGCGGCAATCCCCATCGCCAGACGGCGCGCTATCTGCGTCTTTCCCGAACCACTGATGCCCGAAAGCAACATAAATGGCTTCGTCACCAACGCCGTCACCAACGACTGAACCACTCCCCGACGCTCTCGTATCATATCATCATCCTTTTTATTTTTGTGGGGGAACTCTGTCCCCCTCTTGAGGGGGATGTCGGCATCTCCCTCGAAGAGGGAGTGTTTGCCGACAGGGGGAGGCCCCCACACCCCCTGCGATACTTCGTATCGCCTGTGGGCGAAGGGCAAAGGGCATTGTTTGTAGCCACATACCCCACCTGGCGAGCAGAAGAAACGTTGTCTGCCTGAAGCGACACAACGCTTTAACATGCTCTGACACTAAAAACCTTATCATAGTTTCCGGCTACGTCGCACCCTTTGTTGCATTGAACACGACTTATTACCGAAGTGTCGAATGATTTGTGCCATGCGAGGTATGTGGCCACAAATGATGCTTCTTGCCATGCCACCCTCCCCACAGGCAATGCGCAGCATTGCAGGGGGTGTGGGGGAGCAATGCTCCCGGCCGTCGAGTTCTAAAAATCACCCGTCATCTCAAGCGAGAAATCGTTCCAAAAGACGAAAATTTTAGCCAAAAACGAATCATTTCGCCCTCTACCCACAGGCAATGCGCAGCATTGCAGGGGGTGTGGGGGAGCAATGCTCCCCCACAAAAAAATAAAAACGCTATTGCGCGGGGCCGCCAAATACCTGTGCTTCGAAAACCTTCAGCACTGCCCCATCATGCCAGGCATTGCCCGAAAGTCCGGCCTTGCGTGACAAAGCCGTCAGCGTCTGGCCAAGATCCCAGCCCTGTTCTGGCGGCACCTGAGGGAGAAAAACCGCACTCCGCCCAAGCTTCTGAAGAATAATCCCATGCCGGCCAAGCACAATTTCATCCCTCGTGTCAATTTCCCGGGGCGGCGTCAAAACCGAAACCTCAACCTGCAAAGAAACACACTCGCGAACGCTCACAGGTGCAAAACGAGGATCGTTCAGTGCCGCATCCTGAGCTCGCCCCCAAAGCGTCTCAAGGAGCGATGCATAAGGCACGATGTTGCCTATACAGCCGCGCAGGCCCCCCTCCGAATCGTGCAGCGAAACAAACGCCCCCAAAAACTCGCCAAATACCGCCGGCACCACCCCGACGGATTCGACAATCCACGCAGGCCTGAGCGGCGTCGTTTCCCCGCGTGCCACCGCCTCTCCAAGCGCACAGCGCACAATACCCAGCGCAACCTCCCGGCTTTGCTCATCCAACGGACCCTCACACGGTGCCTTCGATGTCATCTCAACCTCACTCTGACGCTGGCACAATCGCCATCCCAAAATACGAAACCGACATATCGTAGCTGCCCGAACGGCGCCCAGACGTATCGTACGCAAGGCGAACCGCCCGGTGCTTCCCATCGCCAAATGCATGCGCCATCACCCGAAGCGGCGCCAAACCACACGACGCATGAGGATGACGGCGCGAAAACGATTCAAACGCCGCCGCATCCAGCGAGGCAATGGCCGCCATGGTCACCTCATCGTAAGCCGCAATCTTGCCCGCATCCGGCGCATCAAACGGCACAAAACCATACCCCGCCCCATAATGCATCAGATCCGCCGAAATCACGACCAGGTCATCCGCACCGCACGCCCCCCGCAACACGCCGCCAAAGGCCCTGGCCGCTTCGGCCGAAATATCGCCCACGATCAAAGGCACCAAACGAAAATCCAGCCCCAGCGCCACCTGCAAAAACGGCAGCTGAATCTCAATGGCATGCTCATCCCGATGCGCCAAACGGTCAAAACCGATGTCACTAGCCCGACGCCACGCCTCAATCACCCCACAGTCCACCGAAACATCCCCAAGCGGCGTGCGAAATGCCGCCGCCTCGTCGGCCACAATCCCACGCACTGGGCGGCGATGATTCGGACAAAGCACAAAAACGCGGCGATAGCCGCGCTCGCGCACATGCCCATACACCAAACCCGCCGTCTCCCCAGACCACACATAACCCGCATGCGGCACGACAATACACGATGGACGCGGCAACGCCGGCCCCTCTGCCGCCATCATCCGCTCGACATCGCCGCGCAGCCGCTCCGGCTCACCCGGATACCAACGCCCCGACAAAACGGGCAACCGAACCTTCTCTGGCATTCAATCCTCCTCTGGGGGGGCCTGCTATCGACCGGGCGACTGATGTTTTTTGTGTGGGGGCCGCGCCCCCTACGCCGCTATCGCACTCGCCTTATCACTGACGGCAGGGTCGCGGCATCGAAATGGTGCAGATTCCAGGAAGCCCCAACCACCACGACGCCGCTGACGACGACAATGCACCGCCTCGGCGAGCGCGATACGCGTCTACCCCCAAAGCGGGGCCTCAGTCGCCGGCCCCGCAACGCCCCGCTTTGGCGGCTGCGCCGCCCGGGCGAACAGAGTTCGCCCCTGCATGGGCGGACGCGCAGTGCGCGCCCCTACAGGTTCTGAAACGCAATTCACTGCGCCTCATCTCCCCACAAAAATAAAAGGCGCGGCGTATCTGCCAAAGGCAGATAGCCGAGCCCGCACCGCGTATTGCCCGCACGGGCAATAGCGGGCGCCCCATGTGAAGAATTTTAGCCGTAGAGACAAGGCATGCCTTGTCTCTACTACCAGCGATCGTCATCGTCATAGCGGTTCTTATCCCGCTTGCGGTTGTTCCGGCGCGCATCCCTGCCTCCGCTGCGGTTGCCATCTTCCTTGGGATTCGTGCTCGGATACGAAAAATCCTGCGAAAAATGATGCCGGGGCGCTGCTTCGCGCTCTCTGGGTGCCCGCTCAAACTCGCGCTCCCTTGGTGCCCGGTCGGAATCAGCGCGCGCACCTTCTGCACGGCCCTCGCGGCGCTCACCTTGGCCCTCACGCCCTCCCTCACGACGCTCGCCTTGGCCCTCGCGGCGCTCGCCTTGGCCTTCACGCCCCCCCTCACGGCGCTCGCCCGACGGACGACGCGGCCTGCTGTCGCTGTTGTCAGAGCCATCGATCCGTATCGTCCGGCCATCGATAGTCTTGCCATTCATCGCCGACGAAGCCGCGCTGGCATCCTCGTCCTTCTCGAAGGTCACAAACCCAAACCCTCTCGAACGGCCCGTCTCACGCTCTATCACCACCTTGGCTTCGACGACAGCACCAAAGGCCGAAAATACCTCCAAAAGCTTCTCGCTGGTGGTCGCCCAAGCCAAACCGCCTACAAACAACTTTTTCGACATCGCTATTCTACCCTCATGATCTCGGCCTTCAAGGCCACGCATCCATAAACATGCCTCTCAACACGCAATTTCACTTCTCTGGCAAGTTTACCCCAAACACCAGAGAAATTCAACACACAAGCGCTCGCCCAAGATCAGCGAGTTCTTTTTCGTGGGGGAGCGCAGTCCCCCTGCCGGGCAGATATTATCTGCCCCTACAACGTATCGCTTGTGGGTAGAGGACGAAATGCATCGTTTATGGCCACAATCTTAGTCAGCCTAAAAGGGGCGAATGTGGCGAATGCAGGGAGCCAGGGCCCGTCATTGCGGACAAAAAGCAGGGGCAGACCTGCGTGTCTGCTCCTGTAAATGGCATGCCCGGTCGCCATGACATGACAATCCCGAGTGGGTAAATACATTGTAGGGGCAGGCCCCTGTGCCTGCCCTACAGGCAGTCATCACATGACAAGCGCAGGGACAACCACAGGGGGTTGCCCTACAGGATTGTCATTGCCCATGCCCTGCTACAACACCACGCACACACCTCCCACGCAGACCCGGCCATCAGAACAAGTTACGCCCTGATAGTTGTTACCCGCCACTGGACTGTTACATGCCCCCTTGGCGCCACAATACTTGTCGTTCGAGCCAGAGTTGATGCACTGTTTATTTCCCGGCTCACCACACAGAGCGATATAACCATCGTTCCGGCTTGAGCAGTTATGGACGCAAGCGCCTTCATTGTTACAATAGCTTTGGATCCCCTCACACATGTCTTGACGCCCTAGATCGCATTGGCATTTATTCTCGCCATTGCAGGTTTTCCCCAAGTCGCAACTCGTCGCTGCGCCAGAACATTGACACAATCCCTCCACGCAGCTCCCTGTACCACAGTTCACCCCACGAAAATCAGGCGCATTTCGGCCGGTGACACTGCATGTCCCCCTGGCCCCGCAGTGTGTTTTGCTCGTTTGTGGATCGATACAGTTACCACCGCAGAGAACCATCCCGGCAGGACACGCACACGCCCCGTTCATAAAGATCTTACCGGCAGGACACGACTCGCACGTCCCGTTCACGCAGACACGACCGCCAGAACAATCCATGCCTGAATAGTTGGTGCCCGCCGAACCGGTGTTGTCGCATTTACCTTTCGCCCCACAGTGCGTATTGCTCGTCATCGGGTTGATACACCTATCACCGCACACAGCCATAAACGAACTCTTCCCACCATCACTATTATTGCACCAATCATTGCACTGGCCATTATCGCCACAATTTTGTTGTTTTTTATCAGCACATGCGCCTGCGGTCGTGCCGCATTGGCACTGAGTTCCAGCGGGGTTACAAGTTTCCCCATTGTTACAAAGCGCTGTGCCGCACTTGCACAACCCATTCTCACACGTGCCTGCCCCACAGTTTACCCCTTTGAAATCGGCATGATTTCGAGTATCTGTACTGCACGCTCCCCTGGCCCCGCAGTGTGTTTTGCTCGTTCGTGGATCGATACATTCGTTGTTACAGGCAACCATGTCGGCAGGACAAACAATGGGCTCACATTTGCCATTCCGGCATACCTGATTACTGCCACACTTATCCCCTCCTGCCGAGCTGCAGTCAGCACCGACTCCGCAGTAAAATCTGTCATTGTTGGGGTCAATGCAGTTACCGTCACAAAGCACTCGCCCCGCTGGACATGTACATTCGTCGTCTTTGCAAATGACACCGTTGCCCTCACATGGCGAATCACTCGATCCACATACACAACTATTACTGCGACAGGTATCCGCACGACCATTTGCATTGCAGTTTGCGCAGCTGGTGCCGCAGCACCCCACCTCCAGGACACATTGGCCGCTGGTATTGAGGTTGTAATCATCATGGCACTTTGTAATGGCACAGCGATTATCCAGTCCACACGCCACATCTGCATTGGGATAAGCCTTTGTGCAATCCACATCACTCTCGCCACAGGACTTCTCTGTATTTTTTACACAGACTTCTCCTCGCTTAGCAAACCCTGGCCTGCACTCGGCAATTTCGCACACACCCTCATCTGTACACGTCCCTATGGTTCCCTCATCATGACAGCTCCTGGGTGTCTCCTCATCCTGCCTCGCACAACTCGTGGCCGTGTTAGCTACGCAAACGCGCTTGCCCTCATTTATTTCTATATGAAACCTCGGTCGGCACTTCGTAATTTTGCATGTGAAATCTGCCTGGCATTCGCCTGCTTCTGCATTGCCTTCTACCATGCAATTCGCGCACCCTACCCCACACCCAGTTGGCGTGTTTTCGCATCCATTAACGCACACGTCTATTTGACCAGGGCATGGATCAACCTTGCACTCACCGGCATAGCAAACTTCGCTGCTGGCACAGGGGACACAGCTATTGCCTGAGCAGGGCCCGGTGCCAAAGAGCGCCAGTTGGCATGTCTTGTTATCCACGTTGTCAACAAGGCAATAACGTTCCTCCGCCTTGCATGTCTTGGCGACGCACTTCCCCTTATCGCATTCGCCGCTTTCCCACCCAGCAAGCGCAGTACAATTAACGCGCGCAGGGCCACAGACAGTAATACTGTTGCGCTCGCACTGACCATCATCTCTGAGGTGTTCGTCCTCACTGCAAGCGCCGTAGCACGAGCCATCAAACCTGCAGATACCACCCAACGCCTTGCAATTCGTGATACTCCCTCCACTTGTCGAACCACAATTCTCATCATCGTTTGGGTGGCACGTACCATTGTCTTTCATATGGTAGCCCCCTGCACAGCGGGTGGTGAAGCATTTGTCATCATCCGTACAATCGGCCTCCGAAACGCCTGTCCCCAAACAGTTTTTGCAATCTGCCCCACAGCGTTCTTCATTATTATAGTAACATCTGTCCCCAAAAAAGCAGCCGCTCCCATCGGGACAAATCGATTCGCATTTCCTCTCCTGGCAAACTCGCCGTCCCTCACCCTTCGTACAGTCTTCGCCTGCATTACCCCCCCTGCAGTCCTCCTTTGCACCACAAAAATTGGAATCGCTGATGGGATTGATACATCGGGCGGTGTCGTCGGAATTGCCGCCCTCCCTTGGCCCGCAAAGTATTTGGCCCGGAGGGCATCGCAGAACCTGCTGGCAATAGCTCTTGTTGCCGCTCTCATCGTCGTCCTCATCTTCTTGGCACTCGTAGCCTATTGGGCAGTAACTGTGCTCAAAGTTCAATGCGAACCTTTTGCATGCTTCGGCGTCATCGCCTGCTTCGCATGTCTCTGAGTTGCTGACAACAATGTATGCCAGATTGGGGCATCGGGTGGGCTGACCACAATAATGGGTCTTGCCGTCCTCATCCGTCATACACAAATAACTTTTGGGGCACCTTTCGTGCTTAAACGCCGATTCGAACCCCCTGCATGTATCGGATTTGCTGTCTTTTGTGCAACGCTCTGAGCTGGATGCCGTGATGGCAGCAATGTACGCCAGGCCATCACATTTGGGTGCAACCGTCCCGTCATCATTGACAAAATCTTTGTGCAGCGAATCATCCCATTTGCAGCCGGTCAATACCACCATCAAAAAACATAAAAGGTGGAAAATATACCTGGCTACATTATTAGTTCTGTTCTGTTCTGTTCTGTTCTGTTCTGTTCTGTTCTGTTCTGTTCCATCGCATCACGTTCATCCATGGGTTTGAAGGTTAACAAGACATTTAAAAAATGTCAAAAAATCCCAAAATAATTTAACACAAACATAGCAAAACTGGCAAGCAAATTTCAATTGACCGCCTGAATCCGGCAAATTATATTCCCCCCAAAGCACATTTCGCGTAGTGTCTTTGTCTGAGGTTGTTTCTTGCAGGTTTTCAGCCAGACCATGACACGAGCAGACAACTTCTGTTTGCAAGGCGAGAGATGTTGCCACAAACAATAACATTTTTCCCTTCGCCCAAAGCGATACGAAGTATCGCAGGGGGTGTGGGGGAACAAGTTCCCCCACAGAGGAGACATTCGGATGACATCGATCGTGGGCATCGATTTGGGCACGACAAATTCTGTTTTGACCATCATGGAGGGCGGCAAGCCCGTCGTCATTCCCAATGCAGAAGGGCAGCGCGTTACGCCGAGCGTTGTGGCCTTCACCGACAAGGACGGCATCCTCGTCGGCGAGTCCGCCAGACGCCAAAGCCTGCTTAACCCCAGGGGGACGATCTGGTCCATCAAGCGATTCATGGGAAAACGTTTTGACGAAGTCAGCGAAGAAGACAAAAGACACGTCCCCTACGAGACCTGCGACCAGCTCAATGGCGATATCGGCGTCAGGGTTCAGGAAAGGGTTCACAGCCCGAGCGAAATTTCCGCCCATATCCTGGCCAGTCTGCGTGCCACTGCCGAGCGCTATCTCTCGCGCCCCGTCGACGAAGCCATCATCACCGTGCCTGCCTATTTCAACGACGCCCAACGGCGAGCGACCCAGGTTGCAGGGGAAATCGCCGGGTTTAAGGTTCGGCGCATCATCAATGAGCCGACGGCCGCTGCGCTGGCTTTCGGATTAAATCGCACCAAAGACGAAAGGATCGCCGTCTACGATTTTGGCGGCGGCACCTTCGATATCTCCATTCTCGAAATCGGCGACGGCGTCATTGAGGTCCTCTCGACCCATGGCGATGCCCACCTTGGCGGCGACGACATCGACCAATGCATCGTCGATGCGGTGATCGGCGAGTTCGAACGAGAGCATCGGATGAGCATTCGGCACGATGCCATGATCCTCCAGCGCGTTCGGGAAGCCGCCGAGAAAGCCAAAAAAGAACTCTCAACGCTCGTTCAGACTGATATCCACCTGCCGTTTCTGACCGCCGACAGCACAGGCCCAAAACACCTGAGCACGAGTTTGACACGCGCACAGCTTGAGGCGATGATACATCCCCTTATCGAACGGAGCCTGGCCAGTTGCAGGCAAGCCCTCGAAGATGCCGGGCTTAAGGCAGCAGACCTGCAGGAGATTCTCCTGGTGGGCGGGTCAACGAGAATCCCTCTCGTGCAGCAGGCAGTCGAGCGCTTCTTTGGACGTGCCCCCAACCACAGCCTGAATCCCGACGAAGTCGTCGCCCTTGGCGCGGCCATCCAGGGCGGTATCCTTGCCGGCGAAGTCGACAGCATCATTCTGCTCGACGTCACCCCCCTGACCCTGGGCATCGAAGCCAACGGCGGGCTGATGATCCCCCTCATCGAACGAAACACCACCATCCCGGCCAGGAAAAACAAGCTCTTCAGTACGACCGTCGACAATCAGTCGAGCGTTGCCATCAATGTTTACCAGGGCGAGAGAGACTTTGCGGCACAGAATCGATTTCTGGGGCAGTTCGAGCTCACCGACATTGAGCCTGCGCCCAGAGCCACTCCTAAAATCGACGTCTGTTTCGACATCGACGCCAACGGCGTCCTCAGGGTAAGTGCCACAAACCAGACAACTGGCAAGGAAGAAACCCTGGTTCTGACTGGTGCAGGCGGCCTGTCGGACGACGAAATCCGAAGTGCCATCGTCGACGCCGAAGCGGCGAGAGCAGAGGACAGTCTGCGAAAAGAACGCCTGGTTGCCAAAAACAAGGCCCAAAGCTTTGTCTTCAGCATCGCAAAACTGCAAAGGGAGTATTTTACCTCGGCCGACGATGCGCTCAACGCGCACACCACCGAGCTGCTGCAGCGATGTGAAGCAATCCTCTCAAGCGACGAGGCCAGCACAGAAGACTTCACCGCCCTTTCCGCCGAACTTTCCGCATGCAGCCGGCAATGGCATGAGCTCCTCCACGAACACATGGCACAGCAGGAATCTCAGCAGAACACCTCGGAATCCTGCGCATCTCATGAGACAACCGATGGGCAGAACTAGACGAAATACGCCAATCTTCTCCTCATTCACCTTCAAAATCTTCGCCCTCTTCATCGTTGTCGGTTTCGTCCCGCTCCTTGCTTCCAGCTACATCTTCGAGCACATCACCTCTTTTAACCAGGATCTGCAAAGAGAGGCAGACAAAAGTATCCGCGAAGTTTCCGACTTCTACCGCGCATGGGTCAAGGCCGAAGGGCAGCGCATCACCCTGACCAAACAGGGCCTTGCTGCCGATATGCGCCTGATCCTTCGAGACAATGGCATCTCGACGAGCGCCGATTTCGCCTCCCATCCAGAAGCCCTGGGCGCCATTCGTTCGCTGTTGACCGAACGCATTGAGGAAAATGATCTCCTCCTCGAAATTGAGCTCATGGTCGGCAACACCGCCCTGCTGCGCGTGGGAATGGCACCGGAATCACCTGCCACACTCAAAATCCGGCAAATCGACATCCCCATCGACACACCGAAGATGCAAAAACTCGTCCTCGTGTCAGACGAAACCGCCGCGCCAGCCTTAGCGTCCTCACCTGACGACACAGACGGCAGCCTGAAATTGCCCGACCGCATACCGTCTATCCCAACAAAAGCCAGCCAGGACGATGACGCCAGAATGTACCTCTCGGCACTCTTCGGGGTCAGCCGGCAACTGGCGGATCGCTATGAAATTCTCGGCGAAAGGCGAGGACTGCACAGCAGCATTGCAGCAATGGAGGATAATGATGCGACAAAACTTTCTTCGCTTTACCAGACCTTCTTCATCATCGTCCTGGGCATCGTCGTCACGCTCGTTGTCGCATGCGCCATCCTGCTTGCCTACCCTCTGAGCCGCCGGATTTCTGAGCTTACACTCGTCACCGAGCGCGTCGCAGATGGGGATCTCAATGCTCAGGTCCAAGTCAAAGGGAACGACCAAATCGCCTTCCTCATGATGCAGTTCAACGCCATGGTGAGAGAACTGAAAAACGCCCAGGAATCACGCGCTTATGTCGAACGCATGCAGGCCTGGCAGGAGGTCGCAAGAAGGCTCGCTCACGAAATCAAAAATCCGCTCACGCCCCTGCTCCTTGCCATGCAGCAGCTCGACAGAAAATTTGACGACTACACCGGCAACCCGCAAAAATACCGGCGACTCGTCAACGATGCCGTCGAAATCGTCAACGAAGAAGCCGAAACACTCAAAAAGCTCGTTAAAGATTTTACCGAATTCGCTCGCCTCCCCATCCCCGAAAAGAAAGATACCCCCTTCTTCGATTTTGTGCAGCAAACCCTTCAGCTCAACCCACAGTTCGAAGAGCAGTCAAAACGCATCACCCTGCATCCTTCCCCGACCACTCTTGCCTCAAGAACCGCACACATCGATCAGTCACTCATGCGCCGGGTCATCATCAATGTGATACGAAACGGCATCGAAGCTGCCACCAATGCCGGCTTTGAGCCAGAAATCGACATTGAGCTGCGGGAAAAAATCACCGCCCAGGACGAATCAAAACTCTGGCTCGTCATCACCGATAACGGCCCGGGCCTGACCCCCGAACAGAGAAGCAAACTGTTTACCCCCTACTTCACCACGAAATCTGACGGCACCGGCCTGGGGCTGGCCATCGTTCGCAAAATCGTACAGGATCACGGCGGAAGCATTCAGCTCGACATGCGCGATGATCAGGCACGCGGCACACAAGTCGACATCATTCTTTAAGTTTTTTTGCGGGGGGAACTCCCCCTGTCGGCAAACTCTCCCTCTCTGAGGGAGGTGCCGACATCCCCCTCGGAGAGGGGGACAGCTCTCCCCCGCACCCCCTGCATGCCTCCCCTTTCAGGGGAGGTGGCGGCGAAGCCGACGGAGGGGTTCGCGCATTGCTTGTGGGTGGGGAGGACGATGGAGCAGGCGCCATCTCTTCAGCTTAAATGACAACACAACAAGCAGGCAGCGTTTCTTCTGTTCGCAAGGCGAGATATATCGCCACAAATCATAACACTTTGCCACTTTACCCAAAGCGATACGAAGTATCGCAGGGGGTGTGGGGGAACAAGTTCCCCCACGTAAGAAAAAACTAAAATATGTATCAATTCGATCCCAGCCAATTCAACCCACAGCAGCGGCAAGCCGTACTCCACGACAAGGGTCCGATGCTGGTGCTGGCGGGTGCCGGCAGCGGCAAAACGCGCATCATCACCCATCGCGTCGCCCATCTCATTACCTACCGTCAGGTTCCGCCCTCGTCGATTGTGGCTGTGAGCTTTACAAACAAAGCCGCCCATGAGCTCAAGCAGCGCGTCGCCGCGCTCATCGGGCAGCAAAGCGCGGCCGCCTGCCACCTGTCCACTTTCCATACCATGGGTGCAAACATTCTGCGCACGCACATCGGCAAACTCGGCTGGAAAACGCCCTTTGCCATCATTGATAACGACGATCAGCGTGCCATCCTCCGAAACGTGCTCAAAGAACTCCACCTCGAAGGCTCCTCCTACGACCCGGATAAGCTCCTGAACTTCATTTCGAAGGTTAAATCCTCAGCTCGCCCGCCCCTTGATTTGCCGGGCATGCGCTGGAATCCGCAGGCCAGAACGCTTGCAAAAATCTTCGACCTCTACCAGAGCGCCAGAAAATCGGTGAACGCCGTCGATTTCGACGACATGATTGCCCTGCCGACCGCCATGTTCGAAGCCTATCCCGATCTCCTGGAGCGCTACGCTTCGGCCTGGCAGTACCTGCTCGTCGACGAGTACCAGGACACCAATGCGCTTCAGTTTCGCCTGCTGCAGCTGTTATCGAGCCGGCATGCAAACCTCATGGTCGTCGGCGACGATGACCAGTCCATCTACGCTTTCCGAGGCGCAGACTCGCGCCACATCCTCGACTTCCCCTCCCACTTCGACAACGTCCAGGTCGTCGCCCTTGAGCAAAACTACCGCTCAACCCAGAACATTCTGGATGCCGCCAATGCCGTGATCGCACAAAACGCCACTCGCCATGCCAAACAACTCTGGACCAGCGCACGCTCTGACGACAAAATCCAAAGCTGCACCTGCCCAACCCCCGAAGCAGAAGCCACCTTCGTCATCGATCAGATTTTGGCACAACGCAGCGCCCTGAACCTGACCTACAAAGATTTTGCCATCCTGTACCGAACCAACCCGCAAAATCGCCTGCTCGAAGAAGCATGCCTGAGCAAAGGTTTGCCCTACCGCATCGTCGGCGGCTCAAAGTTCTTCGATCAGGCCGAGGTGCGCGATCTCATCTTCTACCTGCGCGCTGCCTTCTCCCATCACGACGAACTTGCGCTTCGCCGCATCGTCAACACGCCGCGGCGCGGCGTCGCCACCGCCACGATGCACCACATCGACGAAGTCGCCAAAAAACATCAGGTCGCCTTCTTCGAAGCCCTCAAAATCGTCGCTGCCTCCGATCACCTGCGCGGCACCACCCAACACAAAGTCGAAACCTTCGTCAGCACCCTCGAACGCTTCCACCGGCGCTTCATGGCAAAAGCCGAACCGCTGGCCGAAACCATGCAGGCCCTCATCGACGCCATCCACTACCTGCCCTACATCCAGAGCTCAAGCACCAGCGACGCCCAGGCCATCCACCGCCAGGAAAACGTCCAGGAATTCGTGCGGACACTGTCCGCCTTCGAACAGCGCGAGGGCCGGGATCTCTTCGCGTTTATCCAGCGCCTCTGCCTCGAACCCCCGCAAAAAGAAGAAAACGACGACGATCAGGTCACGCTCATGACGCTGCATGCGTCCAAAGGACTCGAATTCCCAAGCGTCACCATCATCGGCTGTGAGGAAAACTTCCTCCCCCACGCCAACGCACTCGACGAACCCGACCTGTCCGAAGAAAGACGCCTCTTTTACGTGGGCATCACGCGCGCAAAACGCTACCTGTGCCTCACGCGCTGCGAAAAACGCCAAAGATTCCATGAGGCCATCGACATGCAGCCCTCAAGATTTCTCGCCGACATCCCCGAAACATGCATCGAAACCCTCAAACCTGACACCCAAAGCATACAGGACCAACAAGCAGAACTGAAGCGCATGGCCCAGGCCAGATTTGCGCAGCTCCGAGACTTGCTGTGAAACACACGCTGCCCTGACACGCTCAGAATTCTTTTGTGGCGCCGCTATTGCTCGCCCAGGCGAGCAATACGCGGACGCCGCGCGGCTATCTGGCGAATGCCAGATACGCCGCGCTTTTATGTGAGGGCAGTTTTATGCGGGGGAACTCTGTTCCCACCCTAAACGCTATACTATCAGTTTAAAGTCAATCGTCGAGGCACGACGGTGATTCATAAAACGCTATGCTGTTTGGCCTTAGTAGAAAAGCAAATTCTTCTCCGGTTCGTACACACCCAACTTCTGGTTCACTCACTTTGACTTCACCATCAAAACCAGAGCTCTGGTCATTGCGCTTGTCATAAGTTCCAGAACATAAATGGAATCTATGCATGACATCAAATTCTCGCACACGCATATAATATGTGGGGGTATCGGATTTTTCGTCTTCGTCTAATTTTTTATTAAGAACATATAACACATACGCAAAATTCACATTGTCAGAGATTACCTCGTATTCATATACAAATCGCCTATCATGAATACAGCTATGGCCAGAGGCACCGAGAAGAATAATTCCCTCCGAAACAGTTCGTGGCAGAGATTCCTTATTTGCCAAATGCCATTGGTCGATATAGGCCTGCAAGCGCTCATTCTTACCGTCACGTTTATCTCCGTAGTCCAGAATCACAACAGTTCGTGGCAGAGATTCCTTATTTGCCAAATGCCATTGGTCGATATAGGCTTGCAAGCGCTCATTCTTACCGTCACGTTTATCTCCGTAGTTCAGAATCTCAATAGTATCGATATATAAGAATGCGCTCAAGTTAGCCAGTAGAACCCCGTTTACGTCATAATAGCGAAAATCAAGATGACCTACCTTAAACGCCTCCAGCTGAGATATCTCACGTGTAAGCGCCTTGTCTTCGTTCAACTCTGATTCCAACGCTCTCTGCACACTGAATATAAACTGATTCACATCAATGTCATCGTCTTTTACAAGAAAATTGGCAACAACAGTCCTGGGATCGTCCTCAGCAGAGAAACCGCGAAAAGAGATCGAATAGTCCCCTACATTCGGAAACTGTATTGACGATTCTGCATTTAATGCCGCAACGATATTTTCCAGTTTGGGAGGCTTCCTGCGTTCATTATTTATGACAGGAACGAACACTAGAATCCACAATATCACCGTAATAATTCTAACAAAAACCTTCCTGCCCGTCGACAAATTCAACTTTGTGCCTGGCACAAAAGTCATAATGAAACGGATCGTCATGACCAGCAGAAGAATAAAGAAGCCGATTAGAATCAATCCGAAATCTGGTTCTGAGTAAGGGTGCGCCAACAAAAGATGAGTGTACACGAAGAACTCCGTTTGGCATAGCAGGCGATAGTCGCTTCACCCGGCCGGTTTATGTGTTGGACGGGCGAACACGAATGAAATGCGACTATATCGCATGGTATGAAATAATACAGTATTTTCGAACTCGCCATCCCTGCTGCAATGCCGCGCAGCGCTCGCAACGCACTAAATAGTGTTTGCGATTTACGTGTATTCGTGATAGAATTTCAGGGTGGTTGGGGTTTTCGTCCGCGCGCTCCGATGCAGGTTGTTTTCTTGTTCAACGAGGGTGATGTTTATGAATGCAGTAATCGCTAAGATGCGTTTTTGGCAAGTGCGTGCCAGGCAAGTTTCGGTCGCTTTGATTTGTATGCTGGGGGTTGTCTTTGGGATGCTGCTGTTTTCTTCGGATGTCCACGCAGACGATAACTATAACTATAACTTAAATAATGCCTACTACGAAGACAATTTCAGAATGTCCTTCGAAGCAGAGGTTGGTGCAGGCTTCAGCTTGTTTTGGGTTCCTCAGGCCCTTAATAACGATTTTTATTATTTAGGGTATTCCGCCAGCCTTCCGATTTCAATTGGTTTACGCCTCACCCCCTCTTTCACCTTTTCCCTCGAAAATGACTTTCTCGCTCTCAGTTCCAAAGGCGTCGCCGGTGTAGTTGGCCTGGGTTTCAAGTTCTATCTTCTTGAGATTAACAATTTTGAACTCTGGACGAAAGTCGGTTTGAACTTTCTCTATCTCAGCAATAATACGGATTATGGCAGCTGGTCTGGGTTTGTTCCGTTCCCAATGCTGAAAGCGGCCATTGGCGGAACCTACATGTTTCACCCTAACATTGGTGCCGGTCTTGGCATAAACGTTCACATCATGTGGCTGATGTACGATTTTACATTCAATGGGAACATCCAGCTCAGGTTCTGATAAAATGGCATGTGCAAGGCCATCATTTTTGTAGGGGCAGACCCGCGTGTCTGCCCTTTTTTGCCTTCAAACCCACCCTTGGCATAAGTACAACCCAGATATGGCACGAATCTCAATTCCCCTCCTTTGGAGGGGGGCCCGAAGGGCGGGGCTCCCGCAAAGTCGTTTGACTGGCATATTTCCTTAGTTTTTTGACATATAGGTTTATAGTTCAGCCCCGCCAGGGCTGATAGAAAAGGGTGCGCTATCCGCCGGTTGCGCTTCGCTCCACCGGCGGTTATTTACATTGAGCACCTCCGGCGCTCTAGTGGACGAAATAACGCAGCAATATCAATGCACTTTGACTTTACGGGAACCCTGGGCCCGAAGGGCGGGGTGAGGATGATACCCCGTACGGGCGTAGCGCGCTACGCCCTTTCCTGCATGGTTTTGCCTTGTGATTCTGCGCCTGCACCTGAAATAGGGCATGCATCTCAATTCCTCTCCCCGCCTTCACTCCACGATTAACGCCCGATAAAATCTGTTTCCCGGCTCACGTTTTTCGACTTCGCCAACGACAAACTGATGCACCAATGGGCCCTTAAGTTCGATGCCTTCGAGGCTGACCAAACCCGGACTCATCTCGACCGTGATTTTGTCCTGATCCGATGCCGGCACGCAGGTCAAATGCAGCCAGTCAAAATCGTAGACTCCCAGCACCTCCCCCGAAACCATGTTATCCGGGATCAAACGCATGGTCGGCTGGCACGCCATATCGCGCTCTGACGATGTCACTTTGACCAGTTTTTCCAGTGCATCGGCCATTTTTTTGCGATCCGACATGTCGAGGATTTCTTCCGTTCCATCTACCCTCGTACAGGTGATGTGATCCCCCCAAAAAGTGAGATTCTCGCACGGATTATTGGGGTCGGGCGGCGTCAGACCAGCCGATTTTTCGAGCGCATCGTTCATTTTTACATTCTCAGAAAACTCAAGAATTACCTTCGCCAATTCTTCATCCGAACTGACACGTACTCCTCGAAGTATGGGGAAGGAATCCGTCCTGAAGCGAATCGACAAAGTACCATCCTCGTTTTGCCCTGTTGGTTTTTCGATGCCTTCGGGAAAACTCGCCAAACTGAGCACATGCCAGCCTTCTTTGAGCAGTTCGTCGGGTATCACCTGGATGATGCTGCCATACTCCCCAAACCTTTCGTCTTGCCGAACCAAAGTCGTAAAACGAATAGGCGAGGATTGGATATCGGTGAGACGGATGGCTGACTGAACGGCCTCTAAAAGTGCTGGGGCGAGCGGTGGGTTGGCGGTAGTCACGACGATTTGCAGCGTCTTTTCGTCAGATTTAGTGACCAGATCCCCCGGTTCGAGCCAGATTTTAGGTAGAGGAATTGGATGGCCGGCCGACATCTCGACCTCGTCCTCATTGCCGACTTGCACATCTTTTGCGAGCACATCTGCATCGTTTTCGCTCGAAGCATGATCAACATTGGCTTTGTTTGAGCACCCCCATGCCGTGAGGGCAATCAGCGCCACAATGAGAATGTTCTTGATCATATTCAGTTCCCTCCATCAGTTAAAACTATTTCATCAACCATAGACTGCTTTGTCATGCTGCGGCTGCGTCAGGAATGGGCACGTATCTTAATTCCCGTCGCGAGGCGCCGGGATGGTTCTAAACGTCATCACTCCACGATGGGCGCTCGGTAGTACCTGCATTCCCCAGAGTGAGGGCTGAGCTCGCCAACGACGAATTGATGTACCAATGGGCCTTTAAGCTCGACACCCTCAAGGCTGACCAAACCAGACGCGAGTTCAACTGTGATTGTGTTCGTAGAGGATGATGCAGGTGCGGGTGTGCAAATCAGATCCAGCTCAACGAACTCGTAATCGCCCAAAACTTCGCCCGAAACCATGTTATCCGGCATCAAACGCAACGTACTCTGGCAGACCATATCGCGCTCTGACGATGTTACTTTGACCAATTTTTCCAAAGCATCTGCCATTTTTTTGCGATTTGACATGTCGAGAACTTCCTCAGAGCCATCGACTCTTGTGCAGAGGATGCGATCTCCCAAAAAAGTGAGACTTTCGCACGGATTATCAGGTTGAGATGGTGTCAGACCAGCCAATTTCTCCAACGTTTCGTTCATCTTGACAGGCTCAGAGAACGAAATGCTCACCTTCGGCTTTTTTTCATCGAAACAAACAATCACATTATGAACCATGGGCCAGGAATCCGTTCTAAAGCGAATGGATGGAGGTTCGTTATCAGGACAATATAATAGGGATCCATCATCGGAAATCACATAAACCCACGGTATGGCAAAGCCTTCGGGGATGTTTGCCAAACCGAGCGTATGCCAACCCTCTTTGAGCGGTTCGTTGGGGATCACCTGAATGGTGTAGTTGCCTTCCCCATACCATTCACTCTGCCGAATTGAAGTTGTGAAATGAACGGGTGAGGATTGAGCGTCGGTGAAACGGATCGCATCCTGAACGGCTTTTAGCTGTGAGGCATCAAGCCCCCAGCCACGAGTATTCACATCAATCTCTAATGCACTCTCGCTGATATTGGAGAACAAATCCCCCGGCAAAAGCTGAATCTCTGGCGGTGGGATAACGGAACGACGCAGAGATTTCCGAATTTTTTGGCAGTTTCCTGTTTCCCCGCTCTCAGTACAGCCCCACATTGTGAGCGCAAACGGAATCAGCCATAGAAAGCTTTTGTAACTCATAACAATTTCCTCCATACCTTCTGCTATCACCAAGTGATATTAGTGTATGATAACGTTTCCTGGGAACGGATGATCAAAGGAAATATAGTCGTAATTGTCTGGTGTCTCCACTGGAATGTGAGATGTCACGCCTGCATTGCGTGCCTGTGTCCAAGCAGAAGACAGACTCGTGTTGGGTGCACCAGGGCTCGGATCCTTCTTGTGATTCGCGTTGTAACAGAAGTTATTCTGTGCCACAGCGCGTGGCTCTGCCATAATGCTGTGTCCACAAAGATAACGCATTGTTCCATTGTTGACCTGATACTCGTCTCTAAGACAAAAATACTTGTGACCAAACTCGTGCGAAAGCTCTCTAAAAGCTGGTGAAGGCCTGTTCCAGCAATTCGAATACATACGTATATAACCCGAAGAATTACAAACCTGAGCATCGGCACAAATCGGCGCTCCATTTACCGACCCTCCATTTTGGCTTAAAAAACAGATGTTGCACGCAGCGCCGCCACAGTTCGAGCATGAGTTGCTGTTATATAGATGGATGCCTGAGATGAGGACGCTCCCTTCGGTCGCGCCATAAAAATGGCGGGCGCCTTCTCGAAGGATTGTGGCAAAATGCGTCATTTGTGCAGAGTTCGCATTAAAGTTCGTACCGGCACGAAGAATCAGGTACCGACTCGGGTAATGCGACTGTTTTACCAGATTAAACGTTCCAGAGCCTGAGAAGGCATGAACGACCACGAACCAGGCGGAGCTACAGTTTCCGGTGGGGATAGCAAGGAACTCATGCGAACCTGCTCTGGCTCCTCGGAAGTCGTAACTGGTGGGGGTGGGCCGGGAGCCACACTTGATATAGACATCAAAATCATTGCCACTGCTTGCATTTGACCAGAGTACGAACTGTTCGAGCTGCCCTCCTGCAGTGCCTACGATAAAATCTACGACGTCGTTTTTTCCAAGCAAAAAGCCACTGTACCGAACAAAAGGCCACATGACGATCGGAACCCACCCACCGGAGCCGCAACACACGCGTGCTTTTGTTGACAAAAAACCTCTGCGGGTGATCGAATGATCAGATTGAAATCGAAACTCAACGCTATCCGTTTGAAGGGTTCCGACTAAGGGAATGTCGAGCCAGCGTGGCATAGTGGGTGTTCCGGTTAGGGCATCCCAAATGATGCCATTTCTTTTGCAGTAGAAATAGTCATAGTACATTTCAGTGTTGAACGATTCGAACCAGAAACCAACCTGCTTGATGTAGCTGTTGCCCGCGATATAGCGACCATGCTGCAAGTGGTTGATGTAGTGCGGACAAGTCGAAGCAGTACAGTTTGGATCAAGTGGCAAGTCTGGGAACATACTTGTCCCAACCTGAAACCGCCAATCGGGTATTTCCGTCCACGTGGGGCACTGTGGGCACATAAAGGGCGTAAAAGAAACCTGTGCTTGCGATTCCTTTGTGCTGCCGACCAGCACGAACACTGTCACGATGGCACTCAGTATGCAGCACCCAATAACACGAAATAGTCGATTTGCGTTCATGCGGTTCTCCCTATGCTCATGGTCAAATTTGCTTAACTTTAAAACCACCCCGTCGCCTTCGGCGCCACCCCTCCAAAGGAGGGGAATTGAAGCCATCCTCGCCCAGAAAACCACCCCGACGCTCTGCGCCACCCCTCCAAAGGAGGGGAATTTAAAGTGCCCCTCCATCCAGTGTTATGCTGATGTGCTTCGTGTTATCTCTGACTTAGATATGGCATCACTCAGCGGCTGATCCTCGATAAAGCCTGCAATCCGTCCCCCACGCTTCGAGTTCGTCGACGCGGAAGTGATGGATGAGCGGGCCCTGGATGGGGCCGCCGAGCGCGACCAGGCTTTCGGCGAGTTCGATGGTGATTTTGTCCTGGCCGGACACGGGGGCACAGCGCAAAAACAGCCTGTGGTAGCTTGGCACATGGCCTTTTTCGGCGGGGCCCAGATCCTCTGGCGTGACATTTTGGCAGGCCAAGTCGAAACCCTGCGAGGTGATTTTGATAAACTTGTCCAGGCACCCGCTCAGTATCATGCGCCCCTCGAACTCAAGGATTATCCTGGACACCTTTTCGTCCGATTTGCCCGAGCACACCTGCACACCCCAGAGCATGGGCCAGTCACCCTTCCTGAAGCGAACCCAGCGCGAGCCATCGTCTGAGCGCAAATAATCCGTGTAGGGACGTTCGATGAAACCTTCGGGGATGTGACCTAAACCCAACCAGTGCCAGCCATCCTTGAGTGGTTCCTCTGGAACCACACGAACCTCGCCACGAATATCTGTCCCGCTCCACGCTGGCCGAACTTCGGTTCGAAAAGGCAGCGGCGTCGATTTTGCGTCAGTCAGGCGAACCGCTTCTTTAAGGGCGTGAACGAGCGAGTCATCTGCCAGCGGTTCGTGGCTGGACACACCGAGACTGAGCGTGAAAAAATCTTCTCTCAAAGACGTCGCCAAATCGCCGGGCATAAAAAAGAAGGTGGGCGAGAGCGCTTCGAGGGCTGGATCATAGGGCCACCTGCCAATTTGCTCATCGACAGTGAGTGGCTCACCCTGACTGATTTTGCATTCACCGTCACCAGTCCTGGCTTTTTTGGCTTCGTCTGCTTCGCGCTCAGAAATGGCCAATCCTATTTCGCCTTTGTCGGATTTGGCCTCACAACCCCATGCAGCGAGAGCAATCATCGCTAATATCGAAAAAGTTTTTGAGCAGCGCTTCATGATGGAGCCTCCAGGAAAATTCGTAAAATTTATCCGACACTATTCCTTTTTTAACTTTAATCCTTCTCGCGCGCATCTGTAAACAAAATTCGACGGCAATCACAAAACCACCCAACCCTTCGGGCCCCCTCCTGGGAGGGGAATTTGGGTACGTGGCCCACCGGCTATTTGGCAAATAGGCGGAACCCGGCATAGAAGGGCAGACACGCAGGTCTGCCCCTACAGATCCCACGTGAAACCGGCGACCAACAATTGGCAATGTGTCCCCGCGTTGCCGCGACGATTCCGTAGGGGCGAACCTGTGTGTTCGCCCTTGCCGCTGAGCAGAACAAACCTGTAGGGGCGACCGTCCCGGTCGCCCGCTGCTACCATACGGAATAATGTATACCCCGAAGCCGGGCGTTGCGTTGCGGCGATTGAGGCCCCGCAGAGGGGGTAGCCGCGTATCGCGCTCGCCGAAATGTGCATCTTCGGCGTCAGCGGCGTCGTTGTGGTCGGTCACGTACGAAGTACGCTCCCTTCCACGCCTCCTTGCTTCCTGGAATCTGCGCCATTTCGACGCCGCGCCCCTGCCGTCAGTGATAAGGCGAGTGCGATAGCGGCGCAGGGGGCGGCTGCCCCCGCTCAGACATAAATTGTCAGGCGAACCTACTTTGTCAGATGAAAGACTCCTCTTTCACTTGCAGGGGGTGTGGCCATAAGCGATACTCTTTGCCACTCGCCCACAGGCGATACGTGTACCCCTCCGGCGAAGCCTCCCTCTCCGAGGGAGGTGGCGCAAAGCGCCGGAGGGTGCCCGCCACCACCTCCCCTTTAGGGGAGGCACGCAGGGGGGAGCAATGCTCCCCCACGAAAAAAATAGAACTCGACGTCTGTTATGAAAAATACCTCTCTCATCCTCTTCGTGCTCCTCGTGCTCGCGCTGGCGGGCTGCGGCCAGGCAACCATGACGCCCCACGATCGCCTTGCCCACGCCACCGATGCCTTTGCCCGTGCCGTTGTCGACCGAAATGCCGATGCCGTCTACGACTTGCTGCAAGACGACATGAAACGCCATTTTACCCGGGCTGAATTCAGGCCATTTTTCGACAACAACCTGCCCGACTTCGATGAATATGCTTCAAAAATGACCGCCGGTGCACAGCATGCCCGCATCGAAGCCTACCTTGGTGACGACCCCCACGCCAAAACCCGGCTGATTTGGCGCAGCGGGAAGTGGCAATTCGACGGCAATCCCGACGCTCGCCAGCGCCGAACCCCGGACGATTTGAAGAATCAGCTCAAAGACGATGCGCTCCGCGACATCCCCAATTTCGAAAAAGCCGTTCCCCCGTTCGATGCGCATTCTCAGGCAAATTTCCGTGCCCTCCTCTCCCAGGCGGCAACCGAAAATATCACCATCCTGGGGACAGAGGCGCGCATTGCCCTCGATAAACGCAACATCATCTATTTAGAAGCCACAAACGGCCGCTGGAGGTTACGCGGATGCCTTTCATTGCCCTAGACGAGCTTGCTGCCAGGCTCAATGCCGACAATGCTGAGGCATATCGCGAAGAATTTGGCGGAAAAGCCATCAACCTGGCCTTTCTGCACCAAAGCGGATGCCATGTGCCACCGGCCTTTGTCATTCCTACCGGCGATTTTCTGGCACACGCCATGCGTGCCCTTCAGGCATGCGACGATGTGTCGAATCCACGCCAGGTGCTTGCACACATGACGTTTGAGCCGGCTTTTGTCGCCGAACTGAAAGAATGGTTCGACCGCATGATGCCGTGCCGCCTGGCCATACGCTCCAGTTCGACCGACGAAGACACTTCTGCACACTCATTTGCAGGACTTCAGGAGAGCGTCCTCGACGTCGCTACGTTTCCGGCCTGTCTCGAAGCCGTACGCAAGGTCTGGCAAAGCTTTTACGCGCGAGAGCGCCTCATGTACCCGTCCCAGGCTCCCCTTGATGGCCCCATCCCGAGCATGGCCATCATCGTGCAGGTCTTCGTCGCTTCCACGGCGGCGGGCGTCATCTTCACGCATCATCCGCTGGAGGGAAAACGCGCTGTCCTCATTAATGTTTCACGCGGATCAGGAGCACATGTCGTCGACGCCACTGCCAAAGCCAGCGAATCTCTGTGCATCGTGCGCAACCCCAAAGACAGAACCCTGCTGCTGAAAACGAAAACACTTTCCCACCGCCAAATCCACGAGCTTGTCGAAACGGCACTGGCTGTCGAACGCCTGTTCGGCACCCCGCAGGATATTGAGTTTGCCTTCGACAACGACAACCTGTTCCTGCTCCAAACGCGCGACATTGTCGCCAAATGCCATGGCCCAGGCCCCAACCAGCTCTTCTCCAATGTCAATGTCGGCGAAGCCCTGTCGGGCGTTGCCACGCCCATGACCTGGAGCGTCGGAATGAGCTTTGCCAGGCACGGCTTTGAAACCATGTTCCAGGCCATGGGCCTGGGCATACCGCCGCACTACAGCTTTGTGACGACCTTCTTCGGGCACATCTACCTCAACATTTCCGAACTCGTCAGCGTCGCCCACCAGATTCCCTTCATGCGGCGCGACATCCTCGCCAAAATCTCCGGCATCCCCCAGCTGACCGATCTCAACTTCGACGTCCAGCCCCTCAGCCGCGCAAAGTTTATCCGCGAATTCCCCATCTCCGTTCTGCGACTGGCCAAAACACAGTCGCGCATTCTGAGCCTCTCCAGGCACGCAGAGGCCTTTGTCCGCACAAGAGACGCCTTCATGAAGCGCAGCATTGAGCACGCCAGCCAGGCCGCTCTCATCCAAGCCTTCGATGAACTCAACGCCATGTTCCACGCCTGCGGAAGCGACATGCTGTGTGCCGGTTCCAACTTCCTCGCTTCCTACATCCTCGTCTCCTGCACGCTGTCGCACATGGGCGAAGATGCCGCCGAGCTTGAGCCATACCTGTTCAGCGGTCTGCTTGATGTCCAAAGTGCCGAGCCGGGCCTGGAACTCCTCGATATTGCCAACGCTGCCAAACCCCACGCGCCCCTCGTCCAGGCAATTCTGGCTTTCGACTCATCCCATCCGGCAACAGACTTTCTCGAAAGCCTGCGCGCCCTTGCGGGCGGACAATCCTTCCTCGAACGCTTCAACGGCTTCCTCGAACGCTACGGCGCCAGGGCCAACCAGGAAGCAGAACTCGCCAATCCCCGATGGCGCGAGGATCCGCGATTCCTCATCCAGGTCATTCAGGGTCACCTGCGCACCGAACAGCACTCACCACAGCGCCGGGCCGGCCAGGCACAGCACAAAAGACGCAACAAGACACACCAGACACACGGCTACATCCTCCCCGGCCTGCGAATGCTCTTCAAACGCCTTCTGCAATGGGCCCAGCGCAATGCCCGCCTGCGCGAACAATGGCGCTCCTACGTCGTGGACTGCCTGGCCGCTTTCCGCCACTTTTTCCTGGCCTGCGCCAAACGCATGCACGCCGATGGCCTCCTGGCCCAACCAGGAGACGTCTTCTTTCTCTCCCTCGAAGAATTCCGCCAATGGCTCAATGACCCAAATGCCCTTCAAGACGCGCGCTTCCGGGTCGCCTTCAGGCGCGCACGCCACCAGGCCTTCCTCGAAGCCCCTCGCCTGCCCGACACGTTCGCCCTCCATCCCAACCTCGTCACATCGCCAGCCAACAACACGCCCGTCACCGAACTGCGCGGCATCCCCGCCTCCCCGGGCAACGTCCGCGCCCGCGTCCGCGTCATCCGCGACCTCGAACAAGACGTCCCCCACCTCGTACACGGCGAAATCATCGTCGCAACCTCCACCGATGTCGGCTGGACACCACTCTTCCTCCTCGCCTCCGCCATCCTCACCGAACGCGGCGGCCCACTCTCCCACGCCTTCGTCGTCGCACGCGAATACGGCATCCCCGCCGTCGTCTCCATCCCAAACCTCCTTAATACGCTCAAAACCGGCGACATGGTCACCGTCATCGGCCAAAAAGGCATCGTCCAAATCGAACACTGACCCAAAGCCATCGGCTTCTGAATCCTTCCGATTTCTTTTGTGGCGCCGCTATTGCTCGCGGGTGCGAGCAATACGCGGACGCCGCGCGGCTATCTGGCAAACGCCAGATACGCCGCGCTTTTCTTTTTTATGTGGGGGCGTAGGGGCGGCAACCTGCCGTCCGGCTCCCCCACACCCCCTGCAATGCTGCGCATTGCTTGTGGATAGGATGTACCCTGTACGGGCGTAGCGTGCTACGCCCACCGTAGTATGTCACACCATCTAAAGTTTTACGGTCGAACAGAGGATTTTCAGCATCACACCACAAAAACCATTGCCATGGTTTAGTTGAAACGGCGTAGTAGGACCAAACCCGCCTTGCACATCAAAACCGTTGCACAAAATGTCTTTTTATACCGAAGGCCGGCACTGATGCCATCCTCCCCGACAGGATGTCGGGGCGCCTCGGAACGACGACATGGATGTCGTCTCGACGAGGCAAAAGCGCGCGGGGGGCTTGCCAAGGGGGGCGTTCGCGCACACAACGCCCCCCTGGCATTGTGTATCGATAAAAAAGAAAATCTAATGATAAAACCAAGCAGCCTATGGCTTGCCTCCCTTAATTTCCCTCCAATGGAAAGGTGCCCAGAGGGCGGGAGGGCAATGTGATCATTCCACTTTATGCAGCCCCACGCTGTGAGAGCGACCAGTAACACAATGAAAACGTTTTTGAGCATCTTCAGTTTCCTCCACCGGTTAATACCACTTCATATCAATTCATAGACTGCATTGCGATACGGCGCCTGCACCTGGAGTGGTGTATGTTTCTTAACTTCCCTCCTTGGCGGAGTGGAGAGAGCGCCGGAATGGTCACTCAATAATGGGCGTATTATATATCCTGCATCCGTCTGAATGAGCTCTGGCTTCGCTGACGACAAACTGATGAACCCGTGGTTCTTTGAGTTCGACCCCTTCGAGGCTGATCAAACCTGGCGCAATCTCGACCGTGATTTTGTCCTGTTCGGATGCCGATGCACAGATCAGATCCAGCCAGTCGAAATCGTAAACGCCCAAAACCTCTCCCGAGACGACGTTATCCGGGATCAAACGCAATGTACTCTGGCACGTCATATCGCGCTCTGACGATGTTATTTTGACCAGTTTTTCAAGAGCATCGGCCATTTTTACGCGATTCGACATGTCGAGGATCTCTTCAGACCCGTCCACTCTCGTGCAGATGATGCCATCTTCTTCAAAGCTAAGGCTCTCGCAGGGATTATCGGGTTGAGGCGGCGCCAGACCGGCCGTTCTCTCTAAAGATTCGTTCATTTTGACGATCTCCGAAAATGAAATGATCACTTTCGATGCTTTTAACACCTTTTCATCGGAGCAGATCATCACCCCATGCACTATGGGCCAGGAATCCGTTCGAAAGCGAATCGACAGGGAGCCATCATCGGAGAGCTTTGTACCAAACGGCAAAGCAAAGCCTTTGGGGATGCTCGCCAGACTGAGTGTATGCCAGCCATCTTTGAGAGCTTCTTCAGGTATCACCCGAATGGTGTAGCTACCATTGCTATACCTCTCGCTTTGCCGAACCGAAGTCGTAAAAAAAATGGGTGACAATTGTGAGTTGGTGAGGCGAATCACATCCAGAACTGCCTCCAGGCGCGAGGTATCATGTGATAAGAAAAAAAACACATCAATCTCTAAAGCACTTTCGTTGACACTGGTAAGCAAATCTTCCAGCAAAAAGCGAATTTCTGGAACAGGAAGATGGGATACACAGAGATCCCCAGTTTTTTCGCAGTTTCCTGTTTCCCCGCTCTCAGTACAACCCCACATTGTGAGCGCAAACGGAATCAGCCATAGAAAGCTTTTGTAACTCATAACAATTTCCTCCATACCTTCTGCTATCACCAAGTGATATTAGTGTATGATAACGTTTCCTGGGAACGGATGATCAAAGGAGATATAGTCGTAATTGTCGGGTGTCTCCACAGGAACGAAAGAAGTGACCCCTGCATTCTTGGCCTGTGTCCAGGCAGAAGCCAAGTTCGTGTTAGGCGCGCCAGATGACGGATCTTTTTTGTGATTAGCACTGTAACAAAGGTTATGTCGTCCAATTACCCATGAATCTGCCATAAGATGGAAATTTTAAAACATCAACTGTAAAAAATCACCAAAGGTATTTTACCCCAATAAATACGCATCTGTAAATCAAAATCGACGACAATCATAAAACCACCTCGCCCTTCGGCCCCCTCCAAAGGAGGGGAATTTGGATGTGCCACCACGGGCGGCATATCTGGATGACGAACGGGCAGATTGCCGCCCCTACATAATTTCCTGTTCGCAACGTTTGGCACTAAGCCAAAAACGATAGCACTTTGCCCTTCACCCACAGGCAATGCGACAGCATTGCAGGGGGTGTGGGGGAGCAATGCTCCCCCACAGAGCGCAGGGGACTTGCCCCCAAAAAACGAAAAAACTTCAAATTCGATTTGACTTCGCGGTGACGTGCATAATTTGGCGTTTCGCTGTGTGGATGGCGCGTTTTCTGCCGTCTTCGGGTGTGGCCGTTTTGGGGATTTCTGTGCGATGCAGGCGCCAGGGTCACAAGTGCCCGGCGATCCGCGGCATGGATTCAAAATGCGCCCCCGCCCCGGCATTGGGTATTGACGATGCGCAGGCAGTGCTTAGCTTCGTCTGCCGAAGCAACATCGCTTGCTAACAATAAAATAATTCGCAGCATTTTTAATGACAATCACAAGGAGATTGAATCATGGGTAAAATCATCGGTATTGACTTAGGTACAACGAATTCAGTCGTGGCCATTATGGAAGGCAACGAACCCAAGATTATCCCCAACGAGGAAGGCCATCGGACGACGCCGTCGGTGGTGGCATTCAACGACAAGGGCGAGGTTTTGGTGGGTCAAATTGCGCGCCGCCAGGCCATTACGAACCACGAAAACACCATTTTCAGTTCCAAGCGCTTCATCGGCATGAAATACAGCGAACGTGCCGAAGAGGCAGCCCGCATGCCGTTTAAGGTCACGAACTCTTCCAACGGTCTGGTTGCCTTCGAATCACGCGGCAAGGTCTACACGCCGCCGGAAATCAGCGCCAAAGTGTTGCAGAAACTCAAGCGATCGGCCGAAAAATACCTTGGCCAACAGGTCACCGAAGCCGTCATCACGGTGCCTGCGTACTTTAATGACTCTCAGCGTCAGGCCACCAAAGACGCCGGCAAGATTGCCGGACTCAATGTGCGCCGCATCATCAACGAGCCCACCGCAGCGGCACTTGCCTATGGTCTGGACAAGAAAAAGGATGAAACCATCGCCGTATACGATTTCGGCGGCGGCACGTTCGATATCTCCATTCTCGAAGTTGGCGACAATGTCGTCGAGGTCATCTCGACAAACGGCGATACGCACCTGGGCGGCGACAACATCGACGAGATCCTCATCGACTGGCTCGTGGCCGAGTTCAACAAAGACACAGGGATGGACATCTCCAAGAACAAGGAAGTCCTGCAGCGTCTTCGCGATGCCTCCGAGAAAGCCAAGATTGAGCTCTCGACGGTCAACGAAACGGACATTAACCTGCCCTTCCTCACGGCCGACAGTACGGGTCCGAAGCATCTCAACATCAAGCTGTCGAGGGCCAAGTTCGAGTCGATGATTGCCGAGACGGTGGCCAAAACCCTCGAACCCTGCAAAAAGGCACTGCGCGATGCCAACAAAAACATCGCCGATATCGACGAAGTCGTGCTCGTTGGCGGTTCAACCCGCATTCCTCTCGTGCAGCAGGAAGTCGAGCGCTTCTTTGGAAAACGCACCAACCACAGCGTCAACCCTGACGAAGTCGTGGCTTTGGGCGCAGCCATCCAGGGCGGCGTTCTGGCTGGTGACGTCAAGGATATTCTCCTTCTCGACGTAACGCCTCTGTCGCTGGGCATCGAAACGCTGGGCGGTGTCACCACCAAGCTCATCACGCGAAACACGACGATTCCGACGCACAAGAGCGAAGTCTTCACCACGGCCGACGATAACCAAACCAAGGTGACTGTCCACGTCCTGCAGGGCGAACGGGAGATGGCAGCCCAAAACCGCACCCTCGCGAAGTTTAACCTTGAGGGCATTCCTGCTGCGCCGCGCGGTGTCCCGCAAATCGAAGTCACGTTCGACATCAATGCCGACGGTATCGTCAACGTCTCGGCAAAAGACAAGGCCACTGGCAAAGAGCAGCGCGTCACCATTGAGGCCTCGTCGGGCATCAATCAAAGCGATATCGATCGCATGGTCAACGAAGCCAAGGAGCACGAAGCCGATGACAAGCTGCGGCGCGAACTGATCGACGCCAAAAACGAACTCGATTCCCTCATCTACTCTGCCGAAAAGAGCATCAGGGAGTACGGTGATAAGCTCCAGTCGAGCGACATTGATGCGCTCAACAAGGCGCTTGAGGATGCCAGGGCAAAGAAAGACTCTGACGATATCAATGTCATCAAAGCCACCAAGGATGAGCTCATGAAGGCTTCCCACAAACTCGCAGAGGTCATGTACGCTCAGGCAAATGCCGCGGGCGGTGCCCAGGGACAAGCCGCACAAGGCGCCCCTAAAGACGATGACGTCATTGATGCCGAGTTTGAAGAGAACTAAGTTCGCACCTTTCGGCGCAAAAAGGCCCGTGCGCTTGCACGGGCCTTTTGTTTTGTTTTTATGTGGGGGAACCAGTTCCCCCACACCCCCTGCAATGCTACGCATTGCTTGTGGGTAGAGGGCGAAATGATTCGTTTTTGGCTAAAATTCTCGTCTTTTGGAACGATTTCTCGCTTGAGATGACGGGTGATTTTTAGAACTCGACGGCCGTGGGGGCCTCCCCCTGCAATGCCTTTGGCATGCTTGTGGGTGAAGTGGGTGAAGTGGTGTGTAAGGAAAAATAAGTCCAGAGGATTGTCACGATCACATGATATGCCATTATATGCCATTCTTGCCAGTGGCTTGTCGATTCTTGCCAGTGGCCTGTCGAAATTCGTTGTGCAGAATGTCTCCCAACGAGTATAGTTTAAGGCAGAGATTCAAAAATTGAGGTGATTGTGCGGGGTGATTCTGCCGCGTGCATGTTGCCTGGGCAGAAACTAGCAAGGAGAAGGATCTTGAACGCAAAAACACTCATGAACATCTGCTATGGGCTTTACATCGTATCCTCGCGCGACGACGAGCACCACAATGCTGCCTGCGTCGTCAATACCGTGATGCAGGTCACCGAAACACCGCCGTGCGTTGTCGTGGCCATCAACAAAAAATCGGATACCCACAACACGATATTGCGCAGCGGCCGCTTTAACGTTTCCATCCTTGATCAAACCACGACCTTCGACATCATTGCTCACTTCGGGTTCAAATCCAGCCGCGATACCGACAAGTTCTCGTCGTCAGCCCCCGTGACCCTCGAAGAATCGGGCGGCGTTTATCGCCTGGCTTCCCATTCGAATGGCTATCTGGCCTGCAAGACGGCTGAAACCAAGGATCTCGGCACCCACACGCTCTTTTTCGGCAACGTTGCCGAGGCAGAACTGCTGAGCGAAGCACCAACGCTGTCCTACAGCTACTACCAGTCACATATTAAGCCAAAACCCAAACAGGCAGCCCAGGCGCCAAAGACAAAACTTTGGCACTGCGAGGTTTGCGGCTTTGAGATCGAAGCTGAGTCGCTCCCGCCAGACTATATCTGCCCCGTCTGCAAACATGGCATTGAAGCCTTTGTTGAAGTCAAACCCAAAACCGAACCATCGGCCACCCCCATCTGGCACTGCAAAGTCTGCGGCTTCGAGATTGAAGCCAAGTCGCTCCCGCCGGACTATATCTGTCCGCTCTGCAAACACGGCATTGAGGCCTTCGTCAAAATCGAACCGCCTGCCGCGAATGTTCCCCCCACCCCCAGCACGCAGGCTGCCAAAGTTTGGCGCTGCCGCGTGTGCGGCTATGAAACTAAAGCTGAGTCGCTCCCGCCGGACTTTACCTGTCCGCTCTGCGGAGAAGGCGTCGAGGCATTTTCGTGCGTCAGCTAGCCCCTGACGACATCCCATAAACATCCAGAAAGGAGAAAAACCATGACAGAGAATTCAACACAAGACAACAGTGCCCAAGCCGAAAAAGTGACCTGGCGTTGCACAGTTTGCGGATACGAGGTAGAAGCTGTCTCACTTCCGCCTGACTACGAGTGCCCGCTCTGCGGCGAAGGCGTCGAAGCATTTGTCAAAGTCTGATCCAACCGTCACGGTGGCCAGGCGCCACCCTCAAAAGGAGAGAATCCATGAGTCAATCGCTTAAAGGTACGAAAACCGAAGCCAACCTCAAAACTGCCTTCGCAGGCGAATCCATGGCGCGGAATAAGTACACGTATTATGCGAGTCAGGCCCGCAAAGAAGGCTACGAGCAAATCGCCAACATTTTCATCGAGACAGCCGAAAACGAAAAAGAGCATGCCAAACTCTGGTTTAAACAGCTGCACGACAATGCCATTCCCACCACCACGGTGAATCTGCTTGATGCCGCAGAGGGCGAAAACTACGAATGGACAGACATGTATGCCAATTTCTCCAAAGAGGCGAAGGAGGAAGGTTTTACTGACATCGCCAAACTCTTTGAGCTCGTTGGCGAAGTTGAAAAAAACCACGAAGCGCGCTATCGTAAATTGCTCAAGAATATCGAAGACGACATCGTGTTTTCGCGAGAGAGCGACTGCATTTGGCAATGCATCAACTGCGGCCATATCCTCATCGGCAAAAAGGCATCAAAACTTTGCCCGACATGCGCCCATCCTCAGTCGTACTTCCAGCTTAAAGCCGAGAACTACTAGTTTTTTTTGCTTAGTTTTTTATGTGGGGGAACTCTGTCCCCCACACCCCCTGCAATGCTGCGCATTGCTTGTGGATGGAAGAGCAAAGTGCATCACTCGTAGCCACCTGCTGCAAACGATAATGCTCTGCAACGACTAGAAAGCGCTGCATTTCGCTGTGCCCTTGCTGAGCAGCCCATAAAAAAGCGGCGTATTGGCCAGCTGGGCCAATAGCCGCTTGGGGGGGCGTATTTGGGTCTTTGGCCCAAATAGCCCCCCTCACAGGTGCTGTTCCTTAGGGTTTGTCGCGATCATCCGTGAACACGGTGCCAACCACGGTTGGGTCGCGATGCCAGCGGAAGTTGTCAATGATAACGGAGGAGTCAAGTGACTGGTCGCCGGTATCCCAAATGTAGAAGTCAATTGAGAACGCTTCGCCGCCTTCGATAGGGGCAGAGGTTGTCAGCCAGGCAGTGCCGCCGCCAATACCAGCCGATGAGGTGTATGCATCCACATCAGAGCGTCCATCCGGGCAGGCACCATAAGCGTTCGAACACAATCCGGCCGTGCAGCTTGTGTAATTCGCCCGGCAATTCGAAAGGGATGTACACGTGAACGGCGTACAAGAGGTAAAGAAGGCATTATTGACAGAGACAGGGCTGCCAAGCAAATCGAAAGCGATGTTGCCATCCTTTGGCACTTCGTCCTTGGTATTCTTCGAGCGCAGGATTACCATGAAGAAATCGTTGTATTGTGTACAAACATACTGTGGATATTCGTAAGAGAAGAAGCGGAAGTCAAAGCTGAATCCCTGCGCGTTTTTCGGCGCCTTCAAATTGAGGGTCCACATCACAGTGTCGTTGATGCTGTTTGAAGACGTGCAACTTGGATGACTCCTCAGGTTTGTGCCATGTACCGCCGTGTATTTTGGCGGTATGAGGCCGCCGCTTACATTCGAAATAGAGCTGTTATTGTTGTTGTGAGCAGCATCCGTGGCTATGCCCGAAGAAAGTACAGCAAAGGTTGACCCACGCGTGGGTGAAATATGTGGGACTGTAGGCGTCGCCAGCTTCGCCCAATGCCGCATGACGCTCACTTGCCGAGGTTGTGGCATATTCGAGCTGGTGGGTGCAGCTGCGGGATTGATGGCTGTGGTCACTCTTGAGGAAATGAGACCGTAGCCACTTGCCGCATAGTTGCAAATATCGATAGAACGCGCGAGTCCTTCACCAACACCCACAATCGTGCTGCTGACACTGGCGGCCATGTTCCCAGTGTTGGCAGTGGTGATTGTGGTTGGCTGCCAGTGGTTTCCTCGACCATTGCTGTGTGCTGTCCAGTTCGTCGCACCTGCCATGGAATCGCAAACTGCAGTGTTGATAGGTTCGTCGATGAGGCCATTGCAGTTGTCGTCGATGCCGTTGTCCGGGATTTCGAGCATATGCGGCCCAACGAGGGTTGGGTCAACGCCCGGGCACATTTCCTTGGTGTCGCAGCAATCGCCATTGCAATACGCCACGCCATCGCCATCGGCGTCGCCATAATCATCGGCGATGCCGTTGCAGTCCTGGTCGCGTCCACGATTGGCGGGATTCAGGCACACATCTGCATAATCGAAGACATAGACGGGCAAAACCTGTCCCACGCAATCACCCCACTTGCCACCCTCACACATCATCGTTCCGGCACGGCAGGTTCCTACATTCAATGTGCCCGCTGGTCCGAAGTAGCAAGAGCGAGTCTGGCCAGGGAGACAGTCGCATTCGGCCGTTGTTTTTTCGCAGCCGGTCTCGGGATTCCCGTCGCAATTGACGAAGTTTGCGATGCAGCCTGCGCAGGCACCGTCGACACAGGCCACATTAGGCGGACAGGAAATGCCACAGGCACCGCAGTTGGCAGAGTCCGTTTTGATGTCGGCACACGTGCCATCTGCGCAGGTGGTTTTGCCCGAGCAGTCGATGCATTTTCCGAGTATGCAGCGAGCTTCGCCACCCTCGCAGGCCCGGTCGCAGCCACCGCAATGATGGAGATTCGTTTGGGCATCGACACATGTCTTGCCACAAAGCGTTTCATCTTTCGAACAGGTTGGTGTGGGCACATTGCAGTCGGGGTCACTTGCCGGGCAGGCGCAATGGCCGTCCTGACAGATTCTCCCCTCCGAACAAACATGGCCACAGGCACCGCAGTTGGCAGCATCTGCCATGACATTGGTGCAGACATGACTGCAGACGAGAGCATCGGGGTCATCGCAAGTGCTGATGCAGGTGCCATCAAGGCAGCGCTGTGAGTGAACGCAGGCGATGCCGCAGCCGCCGCAGTTCTGGAGATCGACGCTCACATCGACGCAGGCGTGGTGGCAGACGAGGGCATTGGCGTTATCACAGGTGCTGACGCACGCGCCATCAAGGCAATAGGCATTGTCTGCGCAGGCATTGCCGCATTCACCACAGTTGGCGTTGTCACTGCTGATATCAATACAGGTATTCTTGCAAACGATGGCGCCTTCCTGCGGGCAGACATCAGAGCAGGCGCTTTGTAAACAGGCAAAACCATCGTCACAAACCTGGTCACAGCCGCCACAGTGGCTCGGATCGCTTTGCGCATCGACGCAGGCGCGGTGGCAAACAATGCCTTCCTGCGGACACTTATCGGAGCATCGGCCGTCGACGCAGGCATCGGTTTCGTCGCAAACACGGGCGCAACCACCACAATGATCAGGATTTGACCAGGTATTAATACAGACATTGCCGCAGTTTGCCAGCTCCCCACACTGACGGACACAAATACGCGAAGCGCAGTTAAATCCGTCGTCGCAGGCATTGTTGCAACCGCCGCAGTGATCGGCATTCTGAACCACATCCGTGCAAACACCATCACAGCGATGCTGCCCTGGCGGACACTCCGTGCCTTCGTTGACGCACTGGCCACCATGGCAGTACTGATTCGCTGCGCAGGCGATATTGCAGCCACCGCAGTGCCTGCTATTGGTCATCGTATCGCGGCACACGTTGCCGCAGCAGGTGGCAGCACAGTTCTCGGCATTACACCCCGGGACGATGATATATTCGGGATCTGGCTTGGGTTTGACATCGACGTTGCCGTTTGTTGAATCATTGTCACAGGCCGTGACCAGCATCAACGCGGCAATGACGCAGAAAATATTTCGAATTCCCATGATATACTCCTTCGCTGCTGCGCTGATCTAGTTGACGCCGGTAGACGGAGCGGTGCCCACCTTCGTTTCGTCGAGAAGCCACTTAAAGTTGTCGAGGATGACGCTGGAGTCATACTTGCGATCGCCCGTATCCCAAAGGTAAAAATCAAGCTCAAAGTCCTCGCCGCCAACGACGGGTGCGGTTGTGGTAAGCCAGGCAGTACCGCCGCCACGGCCATAACCGTAACCATAAGGCTGTGGGTAATAGGCCTCAATTGCCCCATCGCCGTCCCGGCATGTATCCGCACCCGCCGAGCAGAGATTGCTCTCACAGGTCATAAAGGCGGGACAATCAGACTGCGTCTGGCAGGGGATCCTGCGGCAGGTCGTAAAGAAGCCGTTGTTGACGGACACAGGATTGCCCTTGATGTCGAAAGCAATGTTGCCATCGGGATAGGCCTTCATCTCTTCATGCGTTGATTTGAGCAGAACGAGGAAAAAGTCATTGAATTTTGAACAGATAAACTCTGGGTACTCGCGTGAGAAGAAGCGGAAGTCGAATTGGAAACCCTTGGCATTGCGAGGCGCCCTAATCTTGAGGTGAAGCTGGACAGAATCGAAGATGGGCGGGAATGTTTCCGCCTGACAGAGCTCGTGAGAGGCGAGTTTTCCGCCATGAACGGCAGCATACCGATCGGGAATGCGGGAGTCGGCAGAGACGCGCGTCACGCTGCCATCGGGGTTGACCGTTTCGCTGACGATGGTCTCGATTTCGAGGTCAGCAGAAGAGACCCCTCTGAAGACATCCAGCGCCTCACCGGAAGAGATCACGGCGAAGGTGTTGCCCTCACGCGGCAGGATTTTTTTCACCCCTTCGGCATTGGCAAAGTCGCTAAGAACATTGACCTGGCGTTTATCGGGGAGCGCCGAGCTGTTGGAGCGCGTGAGCCTGGCCTCCAGCAGGCCATAGTGGCAGTCCGCCCCGGACTCGCATTGCCAGATAATGCCCATGGCCTGCGCCATGGCCCTGGCAGTGGCATTGAGGTCTGACACATTATAGGTATAGGGAAGAATCGGAAAATCCTGCCAGGCAGGCAGGCTGCTGCCAGGCGTCCCGCTGCAGTTATAATCGATATCAGAGCCGGGCACCGGCAGCATGCCCGGATTGACAATTTCTGGATTTGACAGCCCACAGGACGGATTGTCACAGCAGTCACCATCACAAATCGAATAGCCGTCACCATCCCAATCCTCGTGACCGTCCGGCAGACCATTGCAGTTGTAGTCCAGCTCAGTACATATATTGACAAACACCGGATACACGGCCCCTTCACACAAGCCCCAGTACACATCCCCAGACACATCATGCAGGCAGGTCATCGTACCAGACCTACACTCGCCCACATCGGCGGTGCCAACAGGCCCATCATAGCACGGCATCACATCGCCCGGCCTGCAATCACAAGAACCGCGAACCTCACAGCCATTCGACAAGTCACCATCGCAATCGACATAGCCCGGGCTGCAGACACAGCCCCCATCTCGACACTGCATGTTGGGCGGGCAGAAAAGGCCACACCCGCCGCAATGATCCGCACTGGTCATGGTATTGACACACATCTCACCACAAAGCGTCTGGCTACCCGTGCATTGGCGGCATACGCCCTCGTTGCAGCCCTCGCCAGCGCCGCAAACCGTCGAACACCCCCCACAGTGCTGCCTCGAACGGGTAACGTCGATACACACCCCTTCGCAAAGCTGCTCGTGCCTGTCACACGTTTCAGAAGGCTTCGTGACAATGATCTGATCCGGTTTTGGATCATTCCCATCATCGGGTTTTATGGGCTTTGGATCATCGCCATCACAAGCACTGCCAGCGCCACCCAAAGCCAAAATCGCCAGAATCATGATCCACCGTCGCATAGTCAATCTCCATGCAAGCAGCGCATAAACAAACGATACACGCTGAGTCAGTTAACCTAGCCCACAACACAGCCGTCAGACATGGTAGCAACCACAAAAACTAAAATCCATATCTCATAACAAAAAATCGTTTTAAACCTGCCGAAATCGCCTCACCCCCCTGGAACACATCTCCCCTCCTCATTTAGGTATAAAAAAGTTATTTCAAGAAAATATTCCAAAACATGATAAATGTCGAATCCGATATGATAAAAAACTATCTATAAATAATTTTGAGGGGGCAACGCCCCCTGCGCCGCTATGCGGGCATTAGCCCGCATACGCGGCGACCCCCTCTGCGGGGCTCAATCGCCGCCCCGCAACGCCCCGCTCGGGGGAACCTTATCGACCGGGCGACCGGGACGGTCGCCCCTACTGTACTGTACGGGCGTAGCACGCTACGCCCCTGCACATCGGCAACTTGTGGACGAATGTCGAAAAATACTTGATACTGTCTGCCCGGGGCCTACATTGGGAAAATGTGCAGCCTTTGCGCTGTATCGGGTGATGAGACGCGTGGGCCGAAATATCCATGCCTTTTAGAGCGGAGCGATTATGGGACTTAAGGATGCGTTGAGGCGATTTTTCAGGCCAACGTCGGTGGAGAAAGCCGACAAGCTGCAGGCGCGCATCATTAATATGTATGGGCAAACTGCCGATCGTCGTTATTATCTGGGGCAGCTCCAGGAGCTGGGCTCCGAGCTGGCACCAAAGCGCCTCATCCTGCGCTTTACATGCTGTTGTGAAAACGGCACGACCGATGCTGAAGAAAAGGAGCTGACAAAATCTTTGCTTATTGAGCTGGGTGAGGCCAGTGTTGAGCCACTCAAGCATCATCTGCGCACGCGGGATAAAGATTTCAACTGGCCCTATCGAACGCTGAGCGAGCTCTTGTCGCACGAAGCCATGGTCGAGTTCCTGGTCGAGCTGCTGGAGCGGATTGGGCCTGAGTATGTGCGGGATCCCGAACGCAAGGAACAGCTGATGCTTGTGGTCAAGTCCTTCGAGGAGGAGGCGATTGCGAAGGGTGTTTTGCTTTATCTGAACGATGACAACGAAACCATTCGCTTCGTGGCAGCGGATGCAGCCATCACACATGCTCTCCCGGAGGGCATTGAGGCCTTGGCCAGCCGCCTGACCGAGGAAACCAGCCAACGCGTTTTAGCGTTGATTGCGGAAGCATTTCGTGACAAAGGTTGGGTCGTGCCCGAACCGCTGCGTGCCGGTGTTTCCGAAAACCTTCCCCAGGGTTTCAGGCTCAATGCAAAGGGCTACATTTTGTAACGGGCTGACTTCATGATGAGACGATTCGCAATCCTATTGCTGGCTTTTGTGCTGTTGGGCTGTGGCACGACTCAGAAAACTGTCTTTGAGGGACCGCCTAACAGCGACGCCGAGGCAGCCTATCGTGCCGCTGTCAAAACACTGGAAGGCGGTTCCAACGATGAAGCCATCAGGGCCTTCAGTGCGCTGAAACTCCAGTTTCCCTATGCCACGCGCTGGTCTACGCTGGCTGAGCTGCGCATTGCCGACGCGCACCGAAACAGCGGCGATTGTGCAACGGCCGCCGTAAGTTATCAGGATTTCGTACGTACCTTTCCGGCGCATGCCGAGGTGCCCTATGCGACCTATCAGGCGGCGAACTGCTACTATCAGCTGATGCCGAGCAACATCTTTTTCCTGCCTCAGCCCTGGCAGCGCGATCGCCGAACCACCCAGCAGGCCGAAGCCGCCCTGCGTGCCTTTATCCGAAAATTCCCCAATGATGTGAACATCGACGCTGCCAGGACCCAGTATCGCGAGGTTCGCAGACGATTGTCCAACCACGAACTTTATGTGGCAGAGTTTTACTTTAAAAGAAAAGCCTACGAGGGCTCTGCCAGGCGCCTGGCTGATCTTATTCAGGCTTACCCAGACTCCGACGCTGCCCCCCAAGCCCATATTTTACTTGCCCACAGCCGACTCAAGCTCAATCAGCCCGTCGAGGCCAAGCGCGTCCTGATCGCACTGACACAAGCACATCCCGACAGCCCCTTTGCCAGGGATGCCCAGCGCTGGATAGATCGGAACCCCAACGTACCCTCACAATCCGACAGCACCTCTGTCAGGGAACAACCCAGAAAACCCAGGACGCAACCCGCCAATACCAGTTTTTCTGGTTTTGATGACTAGGCTGGAAGTCGGACAGGGCACGATTTATCGTGCCCCTACATGGGAAACGCCACAAATTAACCTGATTTCAAACCCTGTTGTTTATTTGCTGCACGAACTATTAGCTACTAGCTACTAGCTACGAGCTCAAGCTCAAGCTCAAGCTCAAGCTCAAGCTCAGTTTGTGCCTTGCCAGGCACAGATTAACAAAGGATTATTGCTGCCCCGCTACAAAAAGTGAGAATGTTGGCCAATCATGATGCATTTCGCCCTCTGTCCACGAGCGATGCGGCAGCATCGCAGGGGGTGTGGGGGAGCAATGCTCCCCCACAAAAAAACAAAAAAAGCGGGGCGTTGCGGGGCCGGCGATTGAGGCCCCGCTTTGGGGGTAGCCGCGTATCGCGCTCGCCTCGCAGTCGCCCAAATGGGCATCTTCGTCGTCAGCGGCGTCGTTGTGGTCGGTCACGTACGAGAGTACGCTCCCTTCCACGCCTCCTTGCTTCCTAGAATCTGCACCATTTGGGCGCCGCGCTCTTGGCTATGCATCTTTCGTCGTCAGCGGCGTCGTTGTGGTCGGTCACGTACGAAGTACGCTCCCTTCCACGCCTCCTTGCTTCCTGGAATCTGCACCATTTCGACGCCGCGACCCTGCCGTCAGTGATAAGGCGGGTGCGATAGCGGCGCAGGGGGCGTTGCCCCCAACAAATCCAAAAACTTGCCGTTTATGCATTGGGTTTGTAGGTGAATCGCCGCATGGAGACATTCATCAGTATGCCAACGCAAATCATCATGCTCATCATGCTGGAGCCGCCGTACGAGATGAGCGGCAGGGTGATGCCGACGACTGGTGCCCATCGCACAACCATGGCCGTGTTGACGAGCACCTGCCAGAAGATGATGGCAGATATGCCAACGGCCAGGAGCATTCCGAACCTGTCCCGGGCTGATTTGGCGATGCGCAGGGACCAGAGGAGGAGTGCAAAGTATAGGAAAAGCAGCCCCGCCACGCCGGCGAAGCCATGTTCTTCGGCCCAGTTCGCCAGTGCGAAGTCATTTTCGGGCTCCGGAACAAAGCCCTTTTGGACTTGGGTGCTTTGCCCATAACCGCGCCCGGTGAGGCCGCCGGCGCCGACGGCAATGACGGAGTTTTTTACCTGCCAGTCGCTTCCATAGGGATCATCCTCAATTTGAAGAAAGGCCAAAACACGCGTACGCTGATAGTCCTGCATGACAGACCAGGCCAGCGGCGCAAGTGCCACCATGCAGCAGATAAGGATGGCCAGCGACTTTTTCTTCATGCCCTCGAAGAGAATCATGACGGCCGCCACCAGGCCTATGAGAAGCGCTGTGCCGAGATCGGGTTCGAGAAAAATGAGGAACATGGGCAGGGCGACGGCAGCAAAGAGAGGAATCAGGGCACGGATCGTGTAGTTCTGGCTATGCTCACGGGAAGCAAAGAATTTGGCCGTAAAGATGACGACGCCAATCTTCATGAGCTCGGAGGGCTGAAAGTGAAAAAAACCGAATAAGTTCAACCAGCGTCTTGCACCGTTAAAGTCAGTCCCAAAGAACAATACGATGAGGAGCAGGGCATTGCCTGCCACATAGATGACGGTGGCGAAACGGTCATAGAAACGATAATCGATGGTGGCGCAGGGGACGGCAAAAAAGACGATCCCCAGGACGAGCCAGAGAAGCTGTGTATTGTGCAGCGGCTTCGTCAGGATGTTGGCAATGCTTGTTAAATTGAAAATGCCAATGGTGGCAATGCCCAGAACGAGTACGAGAAGTACCCAGTCGAAAGACGCTGCAAAGGATTTCAGGGGTTTTGTCGAAAGCAGCAGTTTCATGAACACCTCTATGCGTGGGATGCTTTCATCTGCCGATGGCAGCAAAGCCGGATGAGTATGCTATCGGTTCTGGGGTGCGTTAAGAATTTCCCGGAAGTAGCGATCCAGAACCTCCATGGCAACGGGCGCGGCGTTGGCGGAGCCGGATCCGCCATGCTCCAGAAATACTGTGATGGCAATTTTTGGGTCGTCAATGGGTGCAAAAGCAGAAAACCAGGCATGATCGCGGAATTTGAATTCGACCGCCGAGCTTGAGACACGTTTGGAGATGACTTGTGCGGTGCCTGTTTTTCCTGCAACATTGAGGTTGGGCAGGCGATAGTCATAGGCGGTGCCCATCTCGAAGTTGAGCACCATGTCGAGGCCAGATTTGATGACTCTGAGCGTTTCTGGTTTAAAGGGGAGCTTTGAGCGAATGCGCTTTGGGTAGGTGAATATCGTATTGCCCTCGGCGGTCTCAATACGGTCGACAATTTGCGGGTAGTAGAGGGTTCCCCCATTGGCGAGGGCAGCATATACCAGCGTCATTTGAAGCGGCGTCGTTTTGACGTCACCCTGCCCGATCGCTGTGGACAGGGTGAACCCGCCCTGGAAACCTTCTTTTGAGCGTCTGCTGTGCCATTCTCGCGTTGGAACGACACCGGCAGATTCGTTGTTGAGCCCGATTCCGGTGCGCTCTCCCAGCCCAAAGAACCTGGCGTACTCTGCGAGCCTGTCTATGCCCAGCTTTTCGCCGGTCTTATAGAAGTAAACATCGCAGCTGGCGGCGATGGATTCGGAAATGGTGACAGCGCCATGGCCGGAGTGTTTCCAGCAATGGAACCGGCGCCTTTGTTTGCCATACTCATAGTACCCGGGGCAATTGAGGGTATCCTGCGGTGTCATCAGATCTTCTTCGAGTACAGCTGCCGCTGTCACAACTTTGTAGATGGATCCCGGAAAGTAAGACAACAGTGCCTTATCAAGCATGGGTTTGTAGGGGTTGTTGTCGGCCCGGAGGTGCTCATCACGGCTCAGGCGCCCGGACCAGCTGTTTGGATTAAAGGTCGGCGTCGATGCTATGGCGAGGATGCGGCCGCTGGACGGATCGACGGCGACGATGGCCCCCGTCTCATAGTTTCGAAGCGCATGTCTGAGAATGCGCTGCAAATCCATGTCGACGGTCAGAATGACATTCTTTCCGGAAATGGGTGCGACGTCTTTCCAGTCACGCATCAGAGCAAGCGATTCCGAATCCGTCTGTGGCATACCCTGAGCATTCACGATACCTGCTGACAGCCCGTTCGCCCCTCGCAGCATAGCCTCAAAGGTTCGCTCAATCCCCATCCTTCCCATCGAATCGCCGAGGCGATAGCCATACATGTTGAGTTTGCGCAGCTCATCATCGTTGATCTGGTTGACATAACCGATGAGATGGGCAGCAAGCTCGTTGAAGGGGTAATAACGGCTGCTCGTGGCAACCACCTCAACGCCATGCAGTGTCAGGGCATTCGTTTCAACGAGCGCCAACTGGTCACGCGTAATGCCTTTCCTGACGGGCAAAGGCACGAACCGTTCTGCCGGTTTGACGGCATCGACAGTTCGAATGAGCCTTTCGGTATCGGCCTCTGGCAGTGCCAGGTAGGCAGCCAGCTGTTGTATTCTCTGATGGCGTGCCTCCAGAGGTTCGCCCGGAATGTTGAAAAATGCGGGCGTCAATGTCACGTCATACGATGGACGATTCGTAGCCACAGGCCGCATGTGAATATCGAATATCTGCCCGCGCTCTGCAGGCACGACACGCCGTTTGATGAAGTTGTTATAGGCCAGCTGGCCATAGTGTTCACCCTGAAAGATCTGCAAAAACCAGAACCTGGACAGAAGGAGCAGAAAGGCTATCAACATCAGGACGATCAACGTGCGAAAGGATGGGGCATAGTCTTTGGGCTCCAGCCTCCCGCCTTCCGATGTCGTTGTTGTCTGAGTTCTGTTTCGAAGTAGCATCAGAGTTCCGCTGCCATGACTTGAACGACGAAACTCACCGTATGCGTCTCGTCGGGCGAGAGATGGCTGACCACCGAAACCTGCCAGGATCCGGCTTTCGTAAAGGTGTGGGCAAACGAAAATGCACTGGAGGAGGGGGTACTGGTCTCAACGAAATCGGGCGCAGATTTCCTACTGCCCACAGCGCGCACCGAAAAGACAGCTTTGATCGGAACGGGCGCTTTCTGAGATTTATCATCACAGCGGCGCTGAATCCGCATTCGAAACGACACGCTCTCGCCTGCGCGTATTTCGGTGCGCCCTGCCTCAAGTTTGTAACTATCTACGCAAACGCGGCGCGCATCATCATGCCAATATAAATCGACAACGCGTTCTGGCTTCTTTTCCGCAAGTTTTGCTGTGATCGTGCGAGGAGGAGCACCGAGTACAGCCGGCACCGCTTCCTGTGCCTGTGCAGAGATGCTCGCCAAAGCACAGATTCCAAAGAGATGCAGGGCTAAGATTTTTTCAGATAATAGAGTATTGCGCATATCAAGTTACCGACAGCCGCCAAACCAATGATTTGACAATGCGGCGTCCAGCTTCCGATTGGCGCCATCAGCATCAACACAAGCAGGACAATGAATATTGTCACAAACGCAAGCATCATCAGCATTTTGCCGTACTTCTTGCTATGGTGCCATGATGTGAAATCGAAGCCAGCCGCCGCCAGAGCGCCAATAAAGAGCAACAGATTTGCAGGCTGACCCACGAAATGCTCATGGGCATGTCCCTCGTCTGCATAGGGTATGAACAGCCAGGCTATGGCGATCAATCCCGATGCAATGGCCAAAATATTGGCACCGTGCTGCAGCATGGCCCCAGTGGTTTTCGTCTCAAGGTCTGGTACGGATGTAAACTGTGCATCGACATCTGCCGTTTCGGCAGCAGCCTGCACCACCATCGAACCAGCCGCAGGTTCGGTCTGGGAAACCGTGCTGTCTTTGCCGTGAGATGCCTCCTCCCCTCCCAGGGCATGCAGTACCTTGACTTCCTGAACCAGGGGAATGTCAAAATCCCATCCATCCTCGTCGTCTGCGTCATGGGCACCCGTAGCAAAGTCGGCGCCAAAAAGCTTTGCCCCGAGATCAATAAACTCTTCATCGACCAGCGAGGAGGGCTTAGGCGCCACTCCGGGCAAACCAAAAAATGGGTCATCTACGGGTTGGGACGCCGGTTCGTGCCCCTTCTTAGCCACAATCGACGCTTCTTCTCTGTGCTTTGCTGCCGCATCGAACTTGATCTCGCGCGGCGCGGGCACTGCCACGTGATTGACCTTGACGGCGTTCAGATTTTGCGGTGTTGCCGCCTGACTGCGGCTGTCGGCCTGAACCGGCATCTTGCGCCTGTCGGCATCAAACGAGACACCCGGCATGCCGGCAATCGTCGTCGAAGCATACCCGCGCACATTATCGTCTTCGTCATTATCCCAGCTGCGTCGGCCGCCAAGCGACACCGGCCCAAGCCCTATCATCGTGTGATTCGGGGAGGCATCATAGCTGCGCCCAAAGCCCCCGCGAACGGCACCATCCTCAACCGGTCCCAGGTTTTCGGCACTTCCGGGCCGGCCAAACGACGTCGCATTCCCACGCGAAACCTCATCGGCTTCCTCTCGGCGCGCCCCAAAACCCATCCGCGTTGATGAAGCCTCAACCCCAGAATTCGTCTCCCCAAAGATCGTACGACAATGCACGCAACGGCGTTCCCCAACGGGAATCGCTTTCTTACATTTTGGACACTTCCTCATCTCTACCTCATCCTGCGATGCTGCCCCCAAAAACACTGGCAAGGAACCCTATCATGTTGATACGCAAATCTCAACACCCCCTGCACGCTCAAACTGCTCCCAGGCAACGTCAGTCTCCCAGCCTCATGAATCCGTGTACTCTTCGAAGACGCGGGGCGGACATTGGCGGCTGGGCTCAATGCCGCGGGCTATCAGCTTTGCATAGTTTGAAACCTCTGCGCAGATGCCCATCAGAAGATTGATCTCGTCCTCGTGAAGCTGTGCACGAAAGACGATATTCTGGAGGCGATGCATGGCGGCGTTGGGCGAGTCAGACTTGAAGTAGCCTATCTCGGCAAGCATCCTGGCGGTTTGTCCAAGCAGGCGCCGGCATCTGTCCTGCGTTGCCGGCAAGGAACCGGGGGCATGGTTGGAAACAGCCACAAGCCCCTCTCCTGCCCCAGCTTCTGACGCCCCCGGCCGGGCCTGCCGAAACAGGCCGTGTACAGCCAGCAACACCGCCTGCGACAAATTCAGACTGGCATAATCACCGGTCTGAATATAAACTCGGTGCGTACAATATGACAGCTCATCGTTCGTCAGCCCCGTCTGTTCCCGCCCAAACACAAGTGCAATCTCACCGCCGCTGAAAAGCACTCCCAAACCACGGCGTGATGCTTCTTCCAGCTCAAGCTGCGACCATGTCTGTGTGCGCGCACGAGCACTAAAGCCGTACGATTCGTGCACTCCCTGCAAAGCCTCGCCAAGGCTGCCAACGACCTGCATCGTCTCAAGCATATCCTGCGTGCGGTGGGCAGAAATCTGAGTACGCTCAAAGTCCATCTCGGCAGGATTGACCAGCGAGAGTCGGCAAACTCCCATATTCTTCATCGCGCGCATGACATTACCAACATTGATGGGATTCTGCGGCTCAACCAATACGACGCGAACCCCATCAAGTGACACAGCCTTTGCCTTGCTCTCCATCATACCGCCTTCGGTCGAACAAAAACCAGCGAAGCCTAATCCATAAAGTACTTCTTGGACGGGTTTCGACGCAAAAACGCCGGCGTATCCAGGCTGTCTTCATCAAGCGGATAATCAAGCGATGCCGGACGAATCACTGCGCCTGTCTCGGCCGAGGAACGTGCCACCGCCGAGGTACGGATGGTGTCACGAGGCTGCACATCGTCCATCATCATGAACGCCTGTGTACCCGCACCCCCTCCTGCCATCGCAGATTTCGACACCGGCGCATAGGAAGCCGACGGGCGCGGCATGGATGGCGGCGCAAACATATTATCTGACTGCGCATCCAGCGCCTGCATCTTCTGAGCGATATCCGCCACGGGCTGTCCAGAGGCATAACCCTGATCAGGATGAAATTGAAGCATCCCCTGGGCAACTGTTTGTCCCCTGGACATCGACGATGCTGCCACAGCTGCGTGAGGTGAGGATGTGTACGACTGCCCATAGCCACTGCGGCCGTACTGACCAAAGCCTGACTGACCTGCCTGACGCATCTGCGAAACACCCACATCCTGTGCATCGCAATGATCAAAACCCGTCGCGATGATCGTAATCTTGATGTCGTCCGCCTCGTCGTCCGAAAACACATGCCCCCAAATGATCAGCGCATCATCGGCCGTGGCATCCTCAATGAGCGTCGCAGCTTCGCTGATCTCAATGAGCGTCGCCGTGCGCGGCGCCGTAATGTTAAGCAGTACGCTCGTCGCACCCTCCAGCGAAATATCGTCCAAAAGCGGCGAACTGATTGCCGCCTCGGCCGCCTCTGTCGCACGATTGGGCCCAGACCCAACGCCCGTTCCCATCAAAGCCAGCCCCTTGCAGCTCATCACTGTGCGCACATCCGCAAAATCCGTATTCACCAGACCAGGACGCGTAATGAGCTCACTGATCGAACGCACGGCATTGAGAAGCACACCATCCGCCTGACGAAATGCCTCCATCAGCGGTACCTGATCACCCACCGTCTGAAGAAGACGCTCATTCGGAATCGTGATCAGCGTATCGACATTGTTTCTGAGAATCTCCAGGCCTTCCTCAGCATAACGGCGACGGCGCTTCCCCTCAAATTTAAAGGGCTTCGTCACAACACCCACCGTCAAAGCCCCAAGTTCCCGCGCGATGGCCGCAATCACAGGCGCAGCCCCTGTCCCCGTGCCGCCCCCCATGCCCGCCGTCACAAACACCATATGCGCACCCTTGAGCTGCTCCTGAATCAGGGCTGCCGATTCCGTCGCCGACTCTCGCCCCACCTGAGGATTCGAACCTGCCCCAAGACCAGACGTACGAGACTCGCCAATCTGAATCTTGATATCTGTCAAACTGTTCGACAAAGCCTGCGTATCCGTATTGGCCACAATGAACTGAACCCCCTCAAGCCCAGCCTCAATCATTGTGTTCACTGCGTTGCCACCAGCTCCGCCAACCCCGATCACTTTTATACACGCGCCGCGATTGTGGTCATCGTCAAACATCATCATCCTAAACCCTCCAGCTTCAAGGGTTTGACCACGCGCGAATCCATACAGCAGCAAGCATGACGGAAAATTGCCATACCACTACCTGCATCCCCTCGCATTCCCCGCCATTGGACGCCGCAACTACAACGCCGGGAATACCGTAGACAAACCATGCATCCTTACAATCCAGTATCATCCATAATCTGGGGTCTACGTACGAAAACCGACACCACAGCATCGCTTCTCGCCACTCAGCCACCGCACACCGTGAGTCGGACTAAGTACAAGTTTTATTTCCGACACGCAAGAAAAAAACCTCTCAACTTTTTTCTTCTTTTCCCTGTGGCCCTGCTATTGGCAGGCCAATACGCAAGGCCGCGCGGCTATGGGGTTGCCCCCATACGCCGCGCATGACACCTGGGATCAGGCAGTCGCCTCTGCCGCTTCAGCGCTCTCCCCAGAGTCAGAAGCTGCCTCTGAGCCAGAACCAGGAGAGGGTGCCCCACCCTTGCCGCCACCCTTTTGAGCTCCAGGCTTCACCGACGCATTCCATATGCGAATGCACAAGAACAAACCCACCACAACCACCGGCAACATCGCCATCGGCCAAGCCCACCAGTTGGCTGGATCCGAGACCACTTCGATACCGTCTCGCGTCATATCCGGCAACACTGCACCAAGGATAAACGCCTGCAATCCCGTTCCAAGATACACGAACGCATCAATAATGCCCGTCGCAATGCCCGCATTCTTGCTGCCGCCAAAGTCCATCGTGGCTGTCCCGGAAAGCATACCATGCACACCGAACACGCAAAGCATGATGAACGCAAGCGAAATGCCAAGGAATACATTGTCCAGCACAAAGAAGATGGCAATCGTGCCAGCCAGCATACCCATATACAGAATCGCCGCCACCGGCCCCCGACGCGATTTAAACACATAGTCCGAAATAATGCCCGCAAAGATGCCCGCAAAGATACCCACCACACAAAGCACCATTCCCCAATTTGAAAACACAAAATCATCCTTATGCACCGCCAGCATCTTCTGCACCGTCGGCCCCCACTGCATGATGGCATTGCGCATATAGCCCGAACAAAATTCGATAGCCGCTACCGTCAGAATAATGGGATTAGACAAAAGCTTCTTAAAGACCTGAATGGCCTTAAGCTGAGGTCCTGTGTCATCACTCGTCGCATCGCCTGTGTTGAAATCCTCAAGACCAGCTTTGCTCGGGTTGTCGCGAATCACAAAGAACGATACCACAAACATCACAAACAACACCGCCGAGGGGATTAAAAAGACATAGTTCACACCCAAATTCTTAAGAATAATCGGGTTCCAGTCGTACGCAAAGTACACACCAAGCGATATCAAAATACCAAACATTCCGCCAATCACACCGCGCTCCCGCACGTGGAACCAGAATGCATTCACCTTGATAATCGACACCGCCCCAAAACTCTGGAAATACATGTTGACCGCATAGAGCACCGTAAAGGCTGTTGTCAGATTTATCCCACTGTCCCTGCCAAATACCAGGAATAACCCCATCAGGAGATTCGCAAACGACGACCCAGCCAAGGCAATCAACATCGTCGTACGCCCGCCAAGCTTGTCACAAAGCGGCCCGTTGATAAGGAAACTGCAGCCGTAGGTAATCGCCCCGATCCCAAAAATCATGCCAAAATCAGAGTTTGACATCAAACCTTCAGCATCAAGCTGAACCTTGGCAACCGTCAAATTGTAACGCCCAAAATACAAAAATGCGTAAGCAAGACCAAGCACTACCCAATTTAAACGCCGGCGCCGCACAAACGCAAGGCTATGGGTGATCTCCACCTTCGGGAGACGCTTAACGACAACGCCAATCACACCCAAAAGTATGAGGATTGGCAATAATTGCAGGATAAACTCTTTCATGAACTCTCCTCAGATCTTCGAGAGGGTGAACACTCACCTGGCATATGGGCCGGACACAGACCTGCGCGCCCTTTCCCTGCCAGATTTCACATGCATACGGCCAGACTTCAACGCTAAAATCAGCGTTTTCTCACACGTCACACAAACACAAATAAGCATAGCTTACTCTATGGACGTCATGGGCAGGTCAACTTGGCTGTGCCTTTCCGATGGCGATACCGTTCTCCCGATACCACAGGCACACATCAACCTGATGCCTTCGTCAAACACGCTCTCCATGAGCGCAGAACAAAGGCGGCACGCGCTGCACGCTCATGGGCAGCGCTGCCAGAAAACAACCTCATCCGCGAACAAGGCACAAGCCTGCATGACACAAGCCTGTTTCGACACAAAGAGAAATGCCGGCTTCGGCAAACACGCCTGAGCCAGGTAACCAGCTCAATGATGCAGTGCCGAAACCTCGGCCGCATCAAAGTAAAGAATCCGCTGGCAGTTCTGACAGCACTCCAGCGAATTTTGACGCTGAAGCTGGATGAATGCCTGCGGCTGAAGCTTCATATGGCAGCCGGAACACGTCCCCAAAGAAGCCGACACTGCCGCCATCCCAGAACGCTTGCTGCGGATAAAACGATACCTCGCCAAAATCTGCGGGTTGATCTTCTTGGCCATCTCGTCAGATTTCGCCTGCAAAGCCCTGACCTTACCCTCGATCGCCGCAGATGCCTCATCGACACTCTTGCGGTTGGCATCGATCTCGTCACGGAGCAGCGCATACTCTGCACCATGCTTCTCTATCACCGCTTCCGCTTCAGTGATGGCCGATTGAAGCTGCTCAATTTCCCCCTCAATCTGTGTCATCATCTTCTTAAAGTTCTCGATCTCACGCTCTACCGCCGCATAGTCACGTGAATTCGTCACCGCATTAAACTTTGTCTTCGCGTGATCATGCCCTTTTCGAATCTCCTGAAGCTCCGCCTGCTTAATAGACAAAAGCTTCTGCGTGTCGGCCAGGCTCTCTCGATGACGAAACAAAGTATGATCGAGTTCCTCAAGCAATTCCGTATCGGCATCGACTTTTTCCCGACGCTTCTCCACATCGCTGCGAAGTGCCTCCTGCTCCAAATCTATCCGTTGGAGGTTGATCAACGTTTCAATCTGCTCTTTCAAAGGTCTGCTCTCAGTTTGATACCCAAAAAAAAGGCCCGCGTCCGAATACCTCGAACCCGAGCCAGCTTGCTAATCTATTTCGTAGAAATCGCCAATAGTGCGCGACGATATTGCTCGTCGAATGCCGTCAAGATGACCTGTATTCGTCTGTCGCATCGTCACTCCATTTAACCTAATGGACCCACAGGGACTTGAACCCCGAACCCGCTGATTATGAGTCAGCTGCTCTAACCGATTGAGCTATAGGTCCATCCACAAAAGCAACGCACAAAAAAGAGCGCTGCCCACGCGGCCGCTTATATCGGGTGATGAAGCTGTTGTAAAGAATTTTTGCCCACAAACGCCCACACGATTCGGCCAGAGTTTTTTCTCTTTTACGCGGGGAGCAGGAACAAAAAAATACGCCGAAAAAACCAGGGCTGTGCTAGAAGCCGCTCATTGCTGGTGCAGGCCACCCATAAAACTTCTCGACACCATGACGCATAAGGCTACATCATGAGACTTGAAATCGAAAAAACGCTCGACACGCTCCGGCCCATGCTGCACGCAGACGGCGGCGATATCGAGTTCCTGGATTACTTCAACCACATCGTACTCGTCAGGTTAACAGGCGCATGCGAAGGTTGCCCGCATGCCAACCTCACGCTTAAAAATGGCATCGAAAAAAAACTCGTCGAACTCTACCCGGAGATCCTGGCCGTTCGCGACATTAACCTCGGAGACGATGAGTAGGGGCTAATAATTATTCGCCCCTACTGCTTCTGCAATCGCAGCAACCAGGCCGCTTCTACAGAGATAAAATTTGTTCAATTTTTGAATCCGATTCAGACATGACACCTATTCCACACAAGCAATGCGCAGCATTGCAGGGGGCGTGGGGGAACAAGTTCCCCCATAAAAAACTAAAGAAGCCGGGCGTTGCGGGGCCGGCGCCTGAGGCCCCGCAGTGGGGGTAGCCGCGTATCGCGCTCGCCGAAATGTCCATCTTCGTCGTCAGCGGCGTCGTTGTGGTCGGTCACGTACGAAGTACGCTCCCTTCCACGCCTCCTTGCTTCCTAGAATCTGCACCATTTCGACGCCG
>Ga0209737_10000172_pt1 | contig 58562 bp, 52 predicted proteins | sample TergutCu122P3_FD_187284 | JGI IMG/M metagenome (GOLD analysis project Ga0209737, IMG submission 187284) | Cubitermes ugandensis P3 segment gut microbial communities from Kakamega Forest, Kenya - Cu122 P3 (SPAdes) (version 2) | ecosystem: Host-associated > Arthropoda: Insects > Digestive system... | reverse complement strand
TATGGGCATCAAAAATTACGAATTACGAATTACGAATTACGATTCTTCTTTAGAATTTGCATCTTCGTGTCTTCGTGCCTTTGATTCTTCATGTCCAAACACACACTACAACCTAAAACTCGGAGACATCCAACCTGCATATCAAACTTTCAGCAAATCCTACGAAGATTATCAGTTTTTCCTCAAAACAGACTATCACAATAAAAAAATAAAAGTAATCAAAAAGCAAATTTACACGCAAAATCTCATTTTACAAAAATCAAAAAACCAACTAGAACTCGCTAAAAAACAGCTGGAAGCGGCTTATCAGATATTCAGCATTGATTCAAATTTATTTAACAAAAAAGTATTGTCGAATGCAGAATATCAACACGCAAAAAACACATATTTATCACATTTACAAGGCTACGAAAACGCAAAACTGAACATCGATAATCAAAATATGAGCATTTTACAAAGTGAACAAACTATTTTTGACCTTGAACAGCAACGAAACGAACAACTAAACCAATTAGAGATTGCACTTACTAGTGCATTCGAGCAACTACAAACCCAACTCAAAACGTGGGAACAGAAATACCTGTTTGTCAGTCCTATTGATGGTATTGTTACTTTCACAAAATATTGGCAAAAAAACCAAAATATTAATACCGGCGAAACATTAGTTACCATAGTTCCCAATGAAGAAACCAAGATAATAGGAAAAATCTTGCTGCCTCCGCAGGGTGCCGGCAAAGTAAAAGAAGGGCAATCGGTTAATGTAAAATTCGACAATTATCCCCACATGGAGTTTGGAATGGTGCGGGTAATTATCAAAAACATCTCGTTAGTTCCTGTAACAGTTGAAGACATCAAAAAGGCGTATATGCTGGAGGTAGAATTTCCCGATTCATTAATAACCAACTATGGAAAAACCTTAGAATTTAGCCAAAAAATGACCGGAAGTGCAGAAATTATTACCGAAGATTTGCGGTTGTTGGATAGATTCTTAAATCCTATCCGGTCGATTATTAGAAAATAATGGATAATAATGATTTTACCCTGATGGTAAAAAAGTTAAAGAAAGAAAAATATCAGAAAAAAATATACTTTTGCAGCCCAAAAAAAATGGCTTGGGGTATATTGCCGTTGTAGCTCAGTGGTAGAGCACTTCCTTGGTAAGGAAGGGGTCACGAGTTCAACTCTCGTCAATGGCTCATAAAGGATTTAACAACCTCTATTTGAGTTAAATAGAAAAAATAATTTTAATAACCTTTTAATTTATAAACAATGGCAAAAGAAAAATTTGAACGCACCAAACCCCACGTAAATGTGGGTACAATTGGTCACATCGACCATGGTAAAACTACCTTAACGGCTGCAATTACTACCGTTTTGGCTGAAAAAGGACTCTCAGAAGTTCGTGATTTCGCATCAATTGACAACGCACCGGAAGAAAAAGAACGTGGTATTACCATTAACACGGCGCACGTTGAGTATCAAACCGCATCCCGTCACTATGCACACGTGGACTGCCCCGGACACGCCGACTACATTAAAAACATGGTAACAGGTGCTGCCCAAATGGACGGTGCTATCATCGTAGTAGCAGCCACCGACGGTCCTATGCCGCAAACCCGTGAACATATCCTCTTGGCTCGTCAGGTAGGCGTTCCAAAATTGGTAGTGTTTATGAACAAAGTGGACTTGGTAGATGACCCCGAATTGTTGGAACTTGTTGAAATGGAAATCCGTGAACTATTATCATTCTACGGATTTGACGGCGACAATACCCCTGTTATTCAAGGCTCTGCTTTGGGCGGATTGAACAAAGAACCACAATGGGTAGAAAAAATTATGGAACTTATGGATGCTGTGGATACTTATATTCCGCTTCCGGCTCGTGCTGTGGATAAAGAATTCTTAATGCCTGTGGAAGACGTGTTCTCAATTACCGGTCGTGGCACTGTGGCTACCGGAAGAATTGAAACCGGCGTTATCAACTCAGGAGACCCCGTGGATATTATTGGTATGGGTGCTGAAAAACTGAAATCGGTAGTTACCGGAGTTGAAATGTTCCGCAAAATTTTGGATAGAGGAGAAGCCGGCGACAACGTAGGTCTTTTACTTCGTGGTATTGATAAAGATGAAATCCGTCGTGGTATGGTTATCGCGAAACCGGGTTCTATTAAACCACACAAAGAGTTTGAAGCTGAGGTGTATATCTTGAAAAAAGAGGAAGGAGGACGTCATACCCCATTCCACACCAAATATCGTCCTCAATTCTATTTCCGTACTACCGACGTAACCGGAGAAGTAATACTTCCTGCCGGCGTTGAAATGGTAATGCCCGGAGATAACTTGACCATTACGGTTAAATTGTTGTCTGAAATCGCTATCAATATGAACCTCCGTTTCGCAATCCGCGAAGGTGGACGTACCGTAGGCGCAGGACAGGTAACCAAAATATTGGATTAATATTGTATGGGCGTTGCGCGCAACGCCCAACCAAGGGGAATAGTTTAAGGGTAGAATAGCGGTCTCCAAAACCGTTGATGGGAGTTCGAATCTCTCTTCCCCTGCCCCAAAAAATAACGGCACAATAATATGGTGCCGTTATTTTTTTTTCAACACAACCATTATCGGCAAGTGGTCGGAGTACCCCCCCCAAATATTTTGGACCTAAATAGGTACGAAAAGTTTTTACCCCGCCAAATTTTTCATCGGGAACCAATAGAAAAGGCGCGAGAAAAATGGTTGCCTCCCCATTCTCAATTTGCCAACGGTGCTTTCCGTCCAACAACGATTTAGATACAATAAACTGGTCTAAACAGCCCCAAAATTCCTGCGTCTTGTACGTTCCTGTGTTTTTCCCTGCAAATGAAAACATAAGATTAAACAGCGCTCCCGCCGCCATTTCGGTCTTGTAGTTTTTTGCTTGTAAATATTTAACCATACTCTCATCGGTAGGGTAATCATTAAAATCGCCCATAATATTAATGTAGGCATCCTTGTTAATATGCAATAACGAATCTACTTTCAACCTCAGTAGCTGAGCGTAATAGTTTCGTTTAGGGATAGTTGCCCCCTCGCCGCCAAACCGTGAAGTCCAATGGTTTACAAACAGATGCAACGTATCTATATCAATAAGTGTTTTTACATATAATATATCTCTGTTTTTGGTGTTGGGTTCAAAGGGGAAGACTACAGGAACGGGATAACTATCCAAGATTTTTACCCTCTCTTTTCGATAGAGCAGGGCAACTTCAATGCCGCGAGAGTCGGGCGAATCGTAATGTACAAATCTGTAATTAAATGCTTTAAGTCCTGTGCTGTAACAGAGTCTTTTCAGCATGTTGGCATTTTCAACCTCCGCCAAACCAATAATATCAGGAGGCTCCCAGCCATTGATAGACAAAAACACTTTGGCAATGTTGTTCAATTTCACATCCAAACGTTTATAAGTCCAATGATAAAACCCTGCCGGAGTGAAATCCCCATCGTTTTTCAAGGAATCTTTAGCCGGGTCGAACAGATTTTCAACGTTGTAAAAGGCGATGCAGTAGCGGGAGGAGTCGGTAAGTTGGGAAAAAAGGAGAAAAGGAGAAAGGAGAAGGGAGAAAAGAAGAAGAGGAGAAAAGCAGAAAAGCATATTTAATAATTTAAAATTTAAAGATTTAAAATTCAAAACTTGCAACTTGTAATTCATATCTCTTAATTCCTATTGTTTTACAACTTTCTTAACAATTTCTCCATGTTTTGTAGATATTTTTATAAAATAGATTCCTGAATTAAGATTTGAGATATTTAATATTTGATGTGTTGATGGTGTAATTGATTTTTGAAATGCTACAGTTCTCCCAATCATATCAAAAACTTCAATTTTATCAATCAATAATTCTCCATTTTCTATTCTCAACTCTCCATTCGTTGGGTTAGGAAAAACTTTTATTTCTTCATTATTAGTAATATTAGTAATATCCTCTATTCCAATCCAAGCACAATTTAGAGCAAACTCAAGTACTTCATCCCTTCCTTCTCTAATGCCCTGTATAGTAGGTCGTACATAATAATCAGGAATTATTCCCACACGTTGTGTTGGTGTGTAGTCGGGATAATATGTTCCCAAAAAAGTAGCATATACAATAATTCCTCCGGGTAAGTAAATTATGGCAATATTTCCATCTGCTGCTGCGGTTGTACTGCCAATCTTAATGGAACCCGGTATTTGTTCTAATCCCATGCAAGTATATTCCGCTTGACTTAGTGTTCTTTCATCAAACAATATCATTACTTGTTTTCGAGGAGGATCGGGATGTCCCTGTCCTATCACTGCTACTCTCCAAAATAATCTTCCCGGATATTGAATAAAGAATCGTAAAGTAAAAAACCGGATTATGCACAAAGCCTATAAAAACAGACCGTTAACAGAATGGCAAAAAAAGTATAATCGTTTAATCAGCAAAAAACGTTGGGTAGTGGAGCGTACTTTGGGGGGTATGCGACGATGGTTTGGATGTGGTGTGGCTCGGTACATAGGCTTAGCCAAGACACACACCCAACATTTATTAGAAGCCATCGCCTACAATTTATATAGAGCCCCGGGGATAATTATATCCAATGGGATAAAAATAGGCTGAATGAAGCCGATGAGAGCCTTAAAAAGGCTAAGAAAAAATGAAAAATAATGGAAAAATGAAGACAAAAACGATAAATTAAACTCCAAAACAAAAAAAAATAACAAAAAATTAACAAAAAATCAAACCATGCCTATTTTGCAAAGGTCTCAATATATTATTTTGGATGTGCGAAAATAGATTTTTTTCGCAAAATGCGAAACGCAAAATGCTAAAAACTGAAATTATTACGAGCACATTTTAAAAATATAGGATTTTTGGGGATACTTGCAGTCTTAAAAATCAAAGTTTAGCCACATTTTGAGTAGGAGCATGCCACACAGGTCAGGCATCCTTCTTTAAATTCCATGGTATCTGTTTCTCCACACTTGGGGCACTTTTGCCCTTTAGCTTTCGTCCCGTCTGAAATAAACTTTTTCAGCGCCCGAATTACACCGTTTTTCCAGGAGTTAATGGTTTCTTCTCTAAAATTAAGACTTTCAATTATATTTACCACATTTTCAACAGGAATTTCGTGGCGAAGCAATGCGGAAATCATTTTGGCATAGTTCCAGAACTCGGGGTTAAAGCAGCGCGACAATCCGCGAAGAATCACTTCATAACCATCTGCATCATAGTACATAAAGTCGTACTGTTTTTTTCCATCCTCCAGCCTGTTTTTGATAATAAATCCGGTGTTTATGGTTTTGGGAAGCGGGAAGCGGTCGTTTTCTGCTTTTCCGGTAAATATTTCGTAAGGTCTTCCGTCCTTTTCCCCGATGAATGCCACCCAATCTTCGTTGTCGTTTTTAAACCGTACAACTTCCGCTTTTAACTCTCTTGGGCGTTTAAGATTTTGTGTGTCAATATTTTGTTTTTCCGGTTTTTTATTTTCTTTTTCATTTTCGCTGGTCAGCACGCCGCTTCGGGAGCCTTCTCTGTAAACGGTCATTCCCTTACAGCCCGATTCCCACGCTTTCACATAAAGCGCACCCACAGTTTCCTGAGTCGTATCTTCGGGAAGATTGATAGTTACTGAGATAGAATGGTCCACCCATTTTTGCACATTGCCTTGCAGTTCAACTTTTTTTAAATAGTCGGTATCGGCAGCGGTAGATTTGTAGTAAGGCGATTTTTCAAAAATGGCTTTTACCTCATCATTGCTCATTTTATAAAGTTCCTCTTTGGAAATTCCAAAAGTTTCGGCATACACAAAGAATTTTGGATGAAAAACGTGGTATTCTTCCCAGAAGTCGCCGTTTTGGTCGCGGGTAGTTTCCCTGTTGTTGAGGTCGTTGGGGTTAACTTTTCTTTTTCTTTTATAGGCTACTTTAAAGGCGGGTTCAATACCGGAAGTAGTTTGTGTGCAAATACTTACGCTTCCAGTTGGGGCAATGGTAAGGAGGGCGATATTTCTTCTGCCGAAACGAATCATATCTTCGTAAAGTTTTTCGTCGGCATCTTTAATTCTCAAAATGAACGGATTAGCGGCTTCTTTGATACTGCTGTACACGGGGAACGCCCCTCTTTCTCTTGCCATGGTAACCGATGAGCGATAGGCGGCTAATGCCAATTGTTTGTGCACTTCGGTAGAAAAAGCGATGCCGTGGTCGGAGCCATAGCGGATATTCAGTGCGGCAAGCATATCTCCTTCGGCGGTAATGCCCAATCCGGTGCGGCGTCCTTTCAGGGTTTGGCGTTTAATTTTAGTCCAAAGTTCCATTTCCACCCGTTTCACATCGTCCGATTCGGGGTCACTGGCAATTTTCCTCATAATTTGGTCAATTTTTTCAATTTCCAAATCAATGATGTCGTCCATAAGGCGCTGAGCATATTGAACGTGTTCTTTGAAGAGGGTCATGTCGAAGGTAGCGTTTTCTGTAAACGGTTGGTTTACATAACTATAGAGGTTCAGCGCGATAAGTCGGCAGCTGTCGTAGGGGCAGAGTGGAATTTCGCCGCAGGGGTTGGTAGATACCGTTTTAAATCCCTCGTCCTCGTAGCAATCCGGCACGGCTTCTCTGCGTATGGTATCCCAGAACAGCACGCCGGGTTCTGCCGATTTCCAAGCATTGTGGATAATTTTGTCCCAAATTTTTCCGGCATCAACGGTTTGCGTTATTTTCGGGTTTGCTGCGTCGATGGGATATTTTTGGATATATGGTTTTCCGGATTTAACGGCTTCCATAAATTCGTGGTCGATTTTCACGGATACGTTGGCACCGGTAATTTTCCCTTCGGTCAGTTTGGCATCAATAAAGTGTTCTGCGTCAGGATGTTTAATAGAGATTGAGAGCATTAGGGCGCCACGGCGACCGTCCTGTGCCACTTCGCGGGTAGAGTTTGAGTATCTTTCCATAAAAGGCACCACGCCGGTGGAGGTAATGGCGCAATTTTTCACGTGGCTACCGGATGGGCGGATGTGCGACAGGTCGTGTCCCACGCCCCCTCTTCTTTTCATCAGTTGCACCTGTTCTTCGTCCATCTTCATAATTCCGCCGTAGGAGTCGGAGCGGTGGTCGTTGCCAATCACAAAACAGTTTGACAAAGAAGCGATTTGGAAGTTGTTTCCAATTCCTGCCATAGGGCTTCCCTGCGGGATGATATATTTAAAATTTCTCAGCAGTTCGTATATTTTTTCTTCGGGGAGGGGGTTTGCGTATTTTCTTTCAATTCTGGCAAATTCGCGGGCAATTCTGCGGTGCATTTCGTCGGGGTTTCTTTCTAAGAGTTCTCCTTTGCTGTTTTTCAGCGAATATTTATCAATCCACACACCTGCGGCAAGTTCATCTCCTTCAAAATATTCTACAACATCGTCAAAAATCTCTTTTTTTGTGTAAGTTTCCATTTCCATATCAACAATTCCGGCATTTTCCAACTGTTCTATCTGCGGAATACCGGCAAGATGTGCGGTAAGGGTTTCCAAATTCTCTTCCCTTCTTTCCAAAATATTGTCAATCTGTGTCGGGGTGGTTGAATCCGGCTTTTCTTTAACCAAAACTGACAGCTCTTCAATCTCTAAAAATGAAATCTCGTTACTCATAATCCTAATATTTTCAATATCAACTAACTAATTTTTTTAAGAAAATGGCATTTTATGCTTTTTTGCAAAAACAGGTTTGGAGTTTGTTTGAAAAGTTTAATAATCAAGTAGTTGTATTTAATTGCATAGAAGCCACAAACTTCGGCTAAAATATATTTCGCTATGGATTTCTTTTCTTAATTTGATTAAAAAGATTAACAAAATAAGGTTGATAATTTTTCGGTTTGAATATAAGGGGATTATATTTTTTTGAAAAAAAAAGGGTTGAAATTTGGTTTTTTTTTATACTATTAATACCCGTTCCACCACTCTCCGCATCGCCTCTTCCAAACCCCCGCAATCTTTTCCGCCGGCAGTGGCAAGCATAGGCTGACCGCCCCCACCGCCCTGAATCAATGGGGCAACTTCTCGAATAAGTGCTGAGGCGTTTAGCCCTTTTGCAACCAAATCATCTGAAAGCGTTACTACCAAACTCGGTTTATCTTCGTGCGTAGTGCCCAAAACTACCAACAAATTTTCTTTCAAATTTCTAATTCTGTATGCTGCTTGTTTAAGAATATCCGGCAACACTTCCGATTTATGTTCAATGATATTGTATCCGTTTTTATTCACAATTCTCTTGTCAATGGCATCCGTGAAACTTTGTACGCGCTCTGCCGCAAACTCTTCCAACTCTTTGCGAAATTTTTCGTTCTCTTCTATCAATTTTTGCAGAGCTTGCAAAACATTGGAGGATTTTAAAAACTCTTTCATATTGTTCATAATTTTAAACAGATTATGAACAATCTCTTCCGACTCTTTTCCGCTAACCGCCTCAATTCGTCTCATTCCGGCTGCAATGGCGCTTTCTGAAATGATGCGCACATAACCGATAGTGCCTGTAGCCGAAGTGTGCGTGCCGCCGCACAACTCCACCGATTCATCAAATTTAACTACACGCACTTTGTCGCCGTACTTTTCCCCAAACAATGCCATCGCACCCATTTTCACTGCCTCATCCATCGTCATCTCATTAAAAACTAAAAGCGGGATATTGGCTCTTACCAATTCATTCACAATACGTTCTACCTCTCTCAGTTGGGCATCATCTACTTTTGAAAAATGCGAAAAATCGAAACGAAACCTGTCGTGAGAAACCATAGAGCCTTTTTGTTCCACGTGTGTTCCCAACACTTTCCGAAGCGCAAAATGCAACAGGTGGGTCGCCGTGTGATTGTTTTGCGTAGAAATTCGCCTTTCTTCATTCACTTTTGCGGTAAAAGCCGAAGTTAAGTTATCTGGTAAAGAATTGACAATATGAACAATAAGATTATTTTCTTTAAGGGTGCTAACAATTTCGATGCTATCGTTAATATTTTCTAAAGTGCCTGTATCTCCCATTTGTCCGCCCGACTCGGCATAAAACGGCGTTTTTTCCAGCACGATTTGGTAATAACTTTTCCCTTTCGATTTCACATTTCTGTATTTCACAATCTTAGATTCGCACACTAAGGCATCGTACCCCACAAACTCGGTTGGTTTTTCGGTTTTAAACAGTTCCACCCAATCCTCTGTTTCCACAGCCGCTGCTGCCCGCGAGCGTTGCTTTTGCTCCTCCAACCCTTTCTGAAACCCCTCCATATCCACCGTCATACCTTTTTCCGAAGCCAACAATTGCGTCAAGTCAATCGGAAAACCGTAAGTATCAAACAACTCAAACGCAAACGCCCCATCAACTACAAGACCGTAAGACCGTAAGACCGTAAGACCGTAAGATTCCTTCGTGCCTTCGTGTCTTCCTATCTTCGTGTTTTGCGCTTTTTGGCAATAATTCTCAAACCTCTGGATGCCACTTGCCAGCGTTTTCAGAAATGAGTTTTCCTCTTCACGAATCACTTTTTCTATGAGTGTTTGTTGGGCTTTCAATTCGGGGAAAGCGTGTCCCATATTTTCCACAAGCGTTGCAACCAATTGACAGATAAATGGTTCGTTAAAACCAAGAAAAGTGTATCCGTATCGTATGGCGCGCCGTAAAATTCTGCGAATCACATATCCTGCGCCTGTATTCGACGGCAGTTGTCCGTCTGCGATGGCAAAACTAACTGCACGCAAGTGGTCTGCCACCACCCGCAGCGCAATATCGGTCTTTTCATCTGCACCGTATGGTTTCTTCGACATCTGCGCAATCTTTTGAATCACAGGCTGAAAAACATCGGTATCGTAGTTCGATTTTTTGCCTTGCACCGCCATACACAAACGTTCAAACCCCATTCCGGTATCCACGTGGTTGGTGTCAAGTTTTTGTAACTCGCCCGAAGCGAGGCGGTTATACTGGATAAACACCAAATTCCAAATTTCTATTACCAGGGGATGATTTTTATTTATGAGAAACGCACCCGCGGTTTCACTTCGTGCTTCATCGTCGCGCAGGTCTATGTGTATTTCCGAGCAGGGACCGCAGGGACCGGTCTCGCCCATTTCCCAAAAGTTATCCTTTTTGCATCCGTACAGAATGCGGTCTTCCGGCAAAAATCTTTTCCATAACTCGAGTGCTTCGCAATCATCTAACGTGCAATCTTTTGTGTCGCCCTCGCAAACCGTGGCATACAAACGCTCTTTGTCCAATTTCATCACTTCGGTCAAAAACTCCCACGCCCATTCAATCGCTTCCTTTTTAAAATAGTCGCCAAACGACCAGTTTCCCAGCATTTCAAACATAGTGTGGTGGTAGGTATCTTTTCCCACTTCTTCCAAATCGTTGTGTTTCCCAGAAACGCGCAAACATTTCTGCGTATCGGCGATACGTGGATATACCACGGGTAGGTTTCCCAAAAATATATCTTTAAATTGGTTCATCCCGGCGTTGGTAAACATCAACGTGGGGTCGTTTTTGATAACCATCGGGGCAGAAGGTACAATAGTGTGTTGTTTAGACTTAAAAAATTCCAAAAAGGCGGAACGTATTTCGTTGCAATTCATAAAGTTACTGTTTTAGAAAATGAAGCGCAATGATACGATTTTTTTTAAATTCTCGATAAAGCCCTATTAACTTCATGAGAAAACTGAAAAAAAAAATTATTACTGCACAATAATCTTTCCGGAACAAACCGAATTGTCTTCCAACACAGCGCGGTACATATACAATCCTTTCGGCAAATTGGAAAAATCAATATTTATCTTTCCTTCTCCTTTCTCCATTCTCCTTTCTCCTTTCTGCACTCTTCCCATAACATCATAAAAATCAATAGTTTTGATATTTTGATTGCTTGAAACCACAAATTGACCATTAGAAGGGTTGGGGTATATTTGTAGAGACGCGGCGCGCCAAGTCTCTACAATTCCCACGTTCTGGCTGTTATAAAACTCTTGAATTTTTTGGGCGTTTTGTTTCAGCATAGTTACGGATGTGAGATAGTCGCCTTCTAAATCCTGGGCGAAAGGGAGGGCAATATCTATTGTAATTTTTTCTCCGGCTTTAAGGTTGAAAGGACCGGTGCTCATTACGCCGCGTCTGTCGCCGGGAATATTTGAGGGATCATCTTGCCCATTGGGAGTAACTTCGGTCCAGCCGGTCTTGGTTGCTGGGTCTCCGCTAAATGCAAATTTTGTGTAATTAGTTGATTCAAGGTTGTAGCCTGTACCGTGTGAAGTAAGCGGTGTGCCGTCTTTCCATATTCCTTGCAGATAATTGTAATATGCAGTTGCATTGGATGGGTCTCCCGTTGGGCTGGGTTGGTTATTAAAATAGGTAAAACTGTTCATTTTATTATTCAAAAACATAGCCCCCTGAGCAGGTGGATATTCGCCATACGCTTGGACTTGTCCGCTTCCATCTATTGGCTTTCCGTTGTATCCGTAGCATAAATTCAACAATGAATCGCAGCCTATGTAATCATCATTACTAAAGCCTATATCAAAATCGGCAAAGAATCCTACATACAAATCTTTGTAATTTCTGTCAGAGGTATTTCGTATTTCATAAGAAAGAAACATAGTGTGATTCAACGCATAGTCCTCACTTTTGTAGGCATACGCCATACTCATAATTTCCACGCCAAGTGCTTTTCCTCCTGATTCAGTATGTTTGCAAATATCGTTATTGATCCAAAAGATCGCTTCGTCGCCGCGAATAAGGGGATAATCTCCCTTTACCGGAGAATATTTATTATTACCCGAAACATTTTTATAGGGTGCCAAAAGAAATGACTCATCGAAATCCTCTCTGCCGTGTGCCGGCCAATTCAGAATACTTGAAGGAATAGTATAATTAGGATCTTGATTTGTAATACCAGCAATATGATCATCAACCTCTTTCTTGCTCATTTGCCAGAATCTGTCGTAATAGGTTCCGGTGTTTTGCTGATTATTACTTAAAGGACCAGTCCAATAGTCGTTGTCCCCCCATTGGCCATGTTTCATAGCGGCAACATACAGACTATTATCCTCATCTTTTGCGCCCAACCATAAAGCACCGGCAAAAAGGGTAGTTTTGCCGCTTCCTTTGGGCACTTCAAACGCTGCCTTTTCTTCTTTTAAGAATTGTACGCCGTTTGTTTTATAATACGCACGGATATTGTTGGCATCAAGTTCAGTGGCATTACCTGGTTTTGGGCAATTTTGAGCGTGCAAAGTATTGGGAAGAAAGAAGAAAAGCAAGAAGAGCGTAAGAGCGTAAGACCGTAAAAGCGTAAGATTTAAAGATTTAAAATTTAAAGATTTAAGATTTAAAGGTTTAAACAGTAACGTGTAACGATTGTAGATTGTAATTTTTTTCATAATGTTTTTATTTTTTTGTTAATTGTTAATAGCACACAGATGACACAGATTACGCAAGTTTTTCACAGATTTTTTTCTCCTTTTCTCCTTTTCTCCTTTTCTGCTTTATTGTTTGATAATTTTTCTATTTATTCCGTTCACGTTTGCCACATAGAAACCTGCGGGCAGGGAAGAAACATCTATTTGGTTTCCTTGGGTTTGTAGCAGTAACACACCTTGCAGGGAATAGATTTTTACTTCCGGTGGGGTAGACGTGTTTTCTAAGTCGATGTAGAGGATGTTGGAGACGGGGTTGGGGTATATTTGTAGGGACATGGCGTGCTGCGTCTCTGCAATACCAACCTCCCTTACACTTACTTCAGCAATAACTTCAGGAGAGTAATTGTACCAACCGTGATAAATGGCTTTGTTTGACATCGATATTGTATAATTCCCTTTATTATTAAACTTAAAAATTCCATTATTAAGTGTGTAATCGTTTTCCGATGCAATTATTCCGTCTTTAAATACTGTGAAAACGGTTTTGACTCCCCCAAACTCTTTTTCAGAAGAAAAATCAACATCAGCCCCGGGTGGGATATATATTTTATCTAATCTTTGATCTCCTAAAGATGAAGAATTACTAACCCCATATACATTAGATAAAAAATACAATTCTGATAAAGGTAGTTGGTTATCCCAACTACTAATGGATACATAATAGATTTCATCTGAGTTCAACTCTATTTTCTTTATGCGATTGTCAGAACATATTAGATACAACTCCTTATATTGTCTTATATCTAAAGTTGTTAATTGATTATATGAGCAATTAAAGTGTCTTAAATTCAAATTCTTACTCACATCAATATTGGTAATCTGATTATTACGGCAATAGAATTCGTATAAATTTGTGTTTTTCGATACGTCTAAACTTTTTAATCCGTTATTCTCACAGTCTAAATATTTTAGTGCTGTATTATTTTCCAGATTAAGATTACTTATGTTGTTATTATAGCACACAAATTCCTTTAAATCAATACAGTTAGAAACATCTAAGCCGGTTATTGAGTTTTTATCACAGGAAAGATTTATTAATTTGGAATTATTGCTAACATTTAATGAAGACAAATGATTCCCCCCACAATTCAATTCTGTTAATGCAGTGTTTGTACTTATATCTAAGTTATTCAATTGATTATTACAACAATTTAGTGTTTTTAATGCAGTATTATTGCTGACATTTAGTGTCGATAATTGATTTACGCTACAATCCAATTCTGTTAAAGCGATGTTTTCACTTACATCTAAGTTTTTCAATTGATTATTATTACATCTTAATATCTGTAAGGCAGTATTCTTGCTAAGGTCTAAACTTGTAAGATTTTGTTTCCAACATACAATTGCAATCAGAGAAGGGGCGTGTGTAACAATCAAAGAATTTAATTCGTATCCATAACCGGAATGAAAATGAGTAAATTTACATTCGTTCGATAGTGCATTAATCGACACCGTATATACATTTGTGTCTGAATAATAATGATGAAAATAATTACCATTTTCCGTTCCTATAATTGTTTCAATAGCAGAGTCGTCTCCCCAGTTAATTGCATATGCTTTACCCTGTGTAGCTGTAATAATCAAACTCCCTCCTTTCCATGTAAAGGTAATACTTTCATTGGCAAAAAGTTTGAAACTGAAAGCGAATAATAGAATAAGGGCTAAGGTAGTTTTTCGTTTTAAGATGTTCATAATTAAATATTTAAATTTGTGTTATAGTTGGTGGTAAAAATAGTATTTTTTCTCTGTACTTTTTTTCTTGACAAAAAAAGAAAAAAATCGATGAGCCACGCCAGCCCGGGAAGCACATGCGCTCGGAGAGCGCATACCTATCTAAGCAGTAGCCTAAGGCTACTGTAGGAGGGAGGGAGTGGTGCCACCCGCCTCCGTAGGAGGCAAACTCGTGATAACCCCGTGCAAGCGGAGCGCAGCTCGGGGTAAAGACGCGGCACGCCACGTCTCTACGGTGCTCCGTAGGAGCACAACAGCACGTAATAGAAAGTTCAACCCCTACGGGGTTGCAGGGTGCTGTGCGCCATTCTTTACCCCGAGCTGCGCCTTCGGCTTGCACGGGGTTATCCAAATTAAACACCTTCGGTGTTTTACTCATCGAAATTCCGCCCATCACGCCCGTCTGCCTATCGATGAGCCGCGCCCGCCCGCAAGACAACATAGATTCTTTGTAGGGGAAGAAGTAAGAATGTCTATAGCGTATCATTTTTTGTATTTATTTTTAATTATTATTAAACCAAGAAGTTAATCCTTTGTTACTTAACATAATACAAACCCTCTAAATTTGGGGTGGTATAAATATCGCCAGCAGTACCACTACCAGGTAAGGGAAAGGATTTACCGCTCAAAGACCAACTTCGAAAATGAAGACCATGCACATTTCCACCATCACGAACCATATTTAATTCCATTTCGTATTTCTTCCCAATCACAATTTTTTCATCTGATGTGGATTTAACTTTTTCAGACACAACGAAATATGGGTATTTTGTTGAATCTTCCAATATTATTACGTATGATTCAATTGTTTTTTTAGGCTTTGGTTTAATCCAAGGGATGTTCTTTTCCTTTGCACGTTTTCTTCGTTCTTTAATACCCTCTTTATAGTTTTTTCGTATTTCATTTTTAGTTATGGTGTATATTTCAATAACTTGAAACGTGTCTGTAAAGTGTTTTGGACGTGGACGAAATTCATTAACTTTTTCTTTGGTTTCTTGAGAAAAACAAATTAGAGTTATGCCTACTAAAAAAAATATTAGCAATAAGTATTTTCTAATCATAATATTACTTCTTGACTGATTACTTAATTCTATATTTTTCTTTAAAATCTTTTACATCATCTATGGCTTTCATAATGTTAAGATATTCTTGCTCATTCTCTTTACCATACGGTTGTGGATATGCATTTTCGTGAGCAGGTGTATAAATATATTTATGAGTCTTAGTACCTTCTATTGCTTTTCCTGCTGCTGTTTTATAGAACATAGAGAGCACACCGCCCAGATAAGACTCTGTTATTTCGTGCAAAACTGTTTGTCCTGTTCTTCCATACAAATAATCAAGTAGAGCATTTTTTAGCGGGTTTACTCTTTGGTCGGTTGAAACGCCTGTTACTCTTCCATCAGCGTCGTATAAAAGCCTATTGCCCCAAAAAGCACCACCCCCATCGAGACTTCCAATATCGCCGTCGGTAGCCGTTAGATTTACCGTGATTTTTTGGTCGTTAATGATTTTCAAGATTTGATGGTCAATTATATTTAGGGGGTCTGCGGTTGCCGTTATTCTTCCTGTTTCGGGGTCTCGAACTAAAGCAAGATTGGAAATAGAATTCAATTGCCTTAACGACATATCTGATTGATTTCCCTTAATTACAACTGTATTTCCATCAGGGTCAATATATTTTAATGGGTTGTTGCGTGCGTAGCTGTATTTATTATAGTCTTGAGTAAATTCACTATTATATACAGTATTATCGGGGCTAAAAAACCGTCCAATCACAGGGTCGTACAATCTGGCGTTCATATTAATAATTTTCAGTTCGGGGTAGTGTTCGTGGCCAGTAAAGCCGCGGCGCGTGAGGTTGAAGTGATACTGCTTTTTTAATTCCATCCCGCGCTTAATCCACTCATTACCAACCCCTACCGTAATAGAATCTTGAGCATCTTGTATGTAAAAATAGTAATGATTTCCCCACGGGTCAAAGATGTTGCGCTGCGCTATCTTGGCGCTGTCGGTACTAATGGCACAGTAACTGCCTAAGTGGTCGGTATGAATTTTCTCTGTACTTTTTTTCTTGACAAAAAAAGTACCAAAAAAGTCAAGGCTCATCGAAATTCCGCCCGCTCCACCTTTTTTCACTTCTTCTTTTTTCTTGATAAAAAAGAAGCAAAAAATCAAGTCGGCAGGCCTGTTTCGAGCAAGGCGAGAAAACCCGCACAGCCGCGTCCGCATCGCCTGCCGACATGCCCGCCCACACAGCGTTGTGGCTTCTGAATAACGGAGACCCCAAAACCTTAGTAGAAGGATGGTATTCACGCCCGTCTGCCTATCGATGAGCCGCCCCCGCCCGCGTGCGTTGTGGCAAGAAATCCTTTGTCTTTGAAAATTTTTGTTTTTGAAATTCATAACTTCAAGATAATGCTTTACTCCCCGCTCTCATCGGGCTCGGTTAATACAGGAATTGTAAATTCAATTGTCGAAATTATAGGCGGTGGAGGATAATCTTGAGTTAAACTGTCTTGCAAATTTAGTAATATTTGTGGCGTGTAATTTGCTTTGTCAGTTACTGCAATAGAATGATTAATCTGCTCGGCTATCAAACGGTCTGCCTTTCTTAGTTCTTCAGGTAAAAGGTAATCCTCATAATAAATAATAAATCTTTGTTTGCCATCTTTATTGATTACAAACATAACTCCCTCTCTATCGTCAGTAGAAGTGCCCCGGCTACCTGTTTGTTTTCTATACGACTCTTCATATGCCCCATTCAATATTATTGTCATTAATTCTGAAAAATCTTTATCGATTTTGTTTGCATAAAATTTATTCAACCCAAAATGAAAAGGTTTTCCGTTGTCAATTATGTAACCGTCCTTAAAATAGTCGTAATCCCCCGAAATGCCAATAAACAAACTGTCTTTATTGCTAAACCTATATTCTGCATATTGCTGAATATTCAAGTAGGGATTTCCAACGGTGTCATAAAGTGCACTTGTATGTAAGCGGACAAAAGAAATACTGTCCTCATTTTTAGGAGTGTTACAACCAATAAAAATGCAAAACACCAAACTTAGAAAAAATGTTAAAGTTCTCATTTTTTTAATAATTGTAAAAAGGTATAAAGGTTATTTATCAATTGGAGGAGGTATAAAATTAATCGTAGAAAAGGGAATAAAAGGATAACCAAAATCTAATTTTCTTGTACGTAAAACACCAAAACTATCAATAACTGCCCACATAAAAATTTCATCATAATTTGTGTTATTTGTAATATACTTATTATCAGAATGTAGTGCGTCTTTTTGAATAGAACTAACAAAGTAGCGCTCCATACCTGAATAAATATCTATTTTAATTCCAGAAACCATTGTAAACGCAATAGGCTTTTGTTTATAATCTTGATTTTCTGACTCAGTTAAAGATTGCTTTCCTGAATAGAGAATTAGGCTGCATTCGTGTGGTGACATTTTATCAATATACAACTCATACACATAATTCTCGTTTCTATTTCCTTTTACAAAAGAATCTAAAAGCATTTGAATGTTCTCCTTCGGAATAAACTGTATTCTTTCTACTTCCACATTTCTTTGATTGGAACAAGAATAATGTAGAAAGAATAGAATAATATAAGAGATAAAAATGCTGGTTTTGATATTATAATTTTTTCGATTCATAGGGTAAAATGTTAATAGAATTACTTCGTTTGTAAACGTAAAGCATCAGTTACTTTCTTTGAATAGTTTGTTAAATTGTATGTTCCTCTTTGGATATCACTCATTTTCGCATTCACTTCAAAGAAACTGAATTCTGATGGTTTTCCTGTACTAATAACAGTACTTACCATATTCATAAACTTCAACTTTTCAGGTACACCATAATCTTTTCGGAGTTTCAAAAATTGAATAGAATCCAAGGGACCGAAAACTTTTTGGTCTTCCTTTAAGATTAACCAATAATAAATTGCGTCTCTTCCCTGTGGATAAATGTATTCCTTTTTATCGTAAATCGCATTATGGAACAGTACAGGCTCTTGTTTTACAATAATATAATTCTTATCGTAATCAAATGAAACAACCGCAGGAGGTATGTCAATATTTCCTAAAATATGTTTATGTTCTGCGTTATAGACAAAACCATTGCCTAAATTCTTGCTGTCGGTATCGCACATTTGCGAGAAAAATAGGAACAGACAGAGAAACAAAAGAATACCACACCCTATTATAAAAATCTTTACTTTATCCATGGGAATATTGGTGTTAGTTTATTGCTACCGTAGAAATTTATTTCATAAGGAGTTCCTTTGCCTGCTACCCGTCCTCCAATCATTGCCTCAAAATTTCGCCCCCAATTCATAGGATTTTTCCAACTGTGCATTTTAAAGTTATACTCGTCTGAAAATGCCCTAACTGTGTGGTCTGGGTAGCGTTTTAAGGTAATGTTTCCGTGTACTAAACCATCATTTATAGAACCGCTATTAAAAAGTAAATTAACTGCTTTTACTTGACCCACATATTTTTCGCCCAAAGAAAAAATACCAGCCAAATTTATTTTTCCTAAATCCACATATAATGCGTCTCCATTCCCATTCTTGTACCAATCATTTGCTTCTTTCAAAGTCAAATGTCCGTCCCAATCTGGTCGGCTTGGGAAAGAGGCTACTTTATTATCTATTTTACTAAGAATGTCAGCATTAATTATCATTGGCAATTGACTTCGTAGTGTTCCAAGCCGCAGCGCATCATTGTGAGACATATTTTGTTTAAAATCATTCTTGTTCATTATAATGGCTTCGCCTTTTAAACCTCTATCATCAGTTCCTAAAAAAGTACCCTCCCAATCAAAAATAGGATTATACAAGTTTCCTGTCGGGTCGGTGTACATTAGAGGATTATTCCTTGCGTAACTGTATCTGTTGAAGTCTTGGGTATGCTGATTATCAACCACATAATTATCGGGCGAGAAGAAGCGGGCAATGACGGGGTCATATAACCGTGCGTTCATATTTATAATTTTCAGTTCGGGGTAGTGTTCGTGGCCAGTAAAGCCGCGGCGCGTGAGGTTGAAGTGATACTGAAATTTATGCCCCGCTCTGAGTAAAGTGCCCGGATCATCCCCACCTACCGAAAGAGTATCTTGCCCACCTTGTAAGTCAAAATAGTAATGATTCCCCCACGGGTCAAAGATGTTGCGCTGCACCACCTTGGCACTGTCGGTACTAATGGCGCAGTAACTGCCCAAATGGTCGGTATGAATGTAATACATAGTGGAATTTTCATGTATATCCGGAATATCCTTCACATACAACCCAACAACCCCATAATCCCCATAAATATAGTTGTAAGAACGAATTTGTCTTGAAACACTATCTTTTTCATAATACTTGTTTATATAAAACTTATTTTCTGTTAACTTTCCGTTCTTTGTGGTGGTCATCTTACTGCGCTGCTGGTGGGCGTTGTATAACAGCGTGTGCTTATATTCCCCTTCCGTAATGGTGGCAGGCTGGTTAAAGTAGTTGTAGGTAACCGCACAGTTGTTGTCTGAGAAAACAAAATCATCCACCGGATAAATATCAGTAACAGCATGAGGTTTATTTGAGTAGTATTTGTAATCCCCCACTTTAGAATTTTTTTTAATATTACCGTTAAAATGGTATTGTATTTCTTGTGGTTCTTGTGCGCCGATACCGATCTCAACGAGCCTGTCTAAATGGTCGTGGTAAAATTCTTCCTTACGGTTAAAAACAGATTCAGAGCGGCGGGACATTAACCCTTTATCATCGTAGGCGTAGCGGTAGTTCAACAGCGTGCTGTCTAAAGAATAGGCAGGTTGTGTGCTAACGCCAATATTAATCTCTTCCTTTAGGGAGAACTTTGGATCCTGAGGTGGAGGGGTAATGGGTGTTAATATCTGCTTTCCGGTTTGGATGCGGGTAACTAATCCAAATTCATTATATTCATACTCGGTTCCCGTATTATTGCCAAATGTGCAACTTACCGGCGCATAAAATTTATTGAGGGCAGACACGGCGTATATCACTTTATTGTTGTCCAACCGCCTTATTTCATTCATTTTTCCGGAGGTATGGTAACCGTATTTCACGCCAAAGCCGCTGGGATAGGTAAGGGTGTGCAACTGCCCGATGTTGTTGTAGGTATAAGTAAAGGTGTTTTCTCCGTTATTAATGATTACATGTTCAGCCAACCGGCTCATATCATCGTAGAGGTAGGTTTCTTCCAAATTGTTGTTGGTGTATATCTGATAAAGTTTTCCAATTCCTTTATAGGTTTGATCATTGAAGTCGTAGGTATAATGTACGGTTTTTTGGGTACTACCATTGGGGTCTAAGTATTTCTTTTCGGTAACGCGTCCCAATAGGTCGTATTGCCATTTGGTAATGTTACCGCGGGCATCTTTCTGTTCAATCAACTCATTAAAGCCATTATATTTAGAGGTAATTGTTCCGGCGTTGGGATCTATTATCTTGGTGCGATTTCCCCACAAATCTGAATAAATAGTAGTTTTGATATTGTTTGTTTCAATGGTAGTCCAGTGCCGGGTACTGTTGTAGTAAATGTTACTATGCGTAACTTCGCCGCCGGTATCATACACATAATCAATCCGTCCCAGCGGATCTGTATATTTGGTACAGGTAGTGCCGCGCAAATTGTCAAACATATCGGTTTGCCATAAATCGTAAGTATATTCCAAGTTCGTATAAGGAGATTTTTCGGTTAAAACCCTGTTATTTTCATCGTAAGTAAACAGTTTCCACGTTTTGTCTTTATCCGGTTTTCCGGCGGGCTTATAGGGGTATGAGGTGGAATCTACCTCTCCTCTTACATTGTATCGGGTGTCGGTACAAACTCCATCCTGCATTCGCCGCAACTCCCGCCCCAACAAATCGTAGTGAACGGTTAGTTTCGATTTTCCTGTTGTAGTAGTTTCAGTGTAGTAAATGGCGTTGGGAACCTCAGTAGCGGTGTACCAATAGGTTGAAATAGTAGTATTTGTGCCATCGGGGTAATTAATTTGGATAAGATTTCCAAAAGTATCATAAGAATAAGTGGTTGTTAATCCGTTGGGGTCGGTTTCCGAGAGCAGTTTGCCGGTTTTTGGGTCGTAGTCAAAAAAAGATTCGTGCCCAAGGGGGTTGGTAATTTTTGTAATAAACCTGCGGGTATCGTCGTAGTCGTAGTTTTCTGTTCTTGGTTCACAGCCGGCTGCTACAAGGGTTTTCGTTTTATACACCCCGGTAGAATCGTAATCATCGTATTTGGTGGTAATTACCCCGTCAAGGTTTCCTTTCCGTTCCCAAAGCAGTTTTCCGGTTCCGGAGAAACCATACGTAAGTGTGTCGAAATAATGGTCATAACCGTTAAGATATTTCTCCGACAGGATAGATTTAATCACTGTCTTATTTTGTTTGGGATTTCCGTTTAGTGGAATTGTTTTATAATAATAATATTTTTTATCAATAAAATATTTCCTCCCATGATACAAATCTCTATATACTCGTTTTGAATATGTAGTCTCTTCACTTTCCACAATTCTGTTAGAAACATATGTATTCTCTGTTTCGGTGTTGCAACCCAACAATTCATTCCAAAATGTTGGGTCATAATATTCTCTGATATAACGTTTTAAGCCCAGTCCTTTGATACCTATTCCGGATTGAGTTTTATAATAAAAATCATCGTCATATTGGTAGAATAGCTCTTTTGATTCGGCTTCCAATACATGTAGATAGTCAAAATGTACAGCAAAGTTAGAAACCTCACGTTTTTTTTCTGCTACATCATTCTTAGTAATCTTTTCAAAGCCCAAAAAAGTTTTTTTGGTAGAACTAACCAACGGAACTGAATAAGAGTAATCATATTGGTTTTTTCTATTAACAATTCCGTTTGATACATACAGTTTTGAGGTTACTAAACAAAAATGTTTTCTTATGTTACCCATAGCTGTGTTAAAATCTTTTGCAACTGAATAGTGAGGTTTGTAATCAAATACTATCTCTTTACCTAACCCATCTGTTATCATATCCACACAATCCAAATATCTGTCTTTATACTGATGAACAATATTCGTTGTTAAAGAATATTTGCCTTTTAAGACAAGATTCAAAAAACCATCTCCATTACAATCTGCAACAGCAATACTTTCAAATGCAGAACCTCCTGATAATTCATCCCCTCCTTTTTCCCATTTATAAGTGTTATTACTTCCAAAACATCCCTTAGAATATAGAATAACTACAGATATTCCGTCAATTTGGATGATATCGTCTTTGCCGTCGTTATTCATGTCAGCAATAGTGAAAGTGCCGGTAGTGGAATTCATCAAGCCACTACTGATATAAGTCTTGGCTGTATATGTTCCATTCCCTTTTCCAAAAGATACGTAGGCTACCAGTTCATTACCACTTTTAAAGGTGGTAAGCAGGTCGGTTATTCCGTCTCCGTTAAAATCGCCGGGATAAAAATTACTTGATGGCGGAACTGTAGTTGTTAGTGTGGTACGTGGGTAAAAATTATTGTTACTACCACAATAATAACTTTCTACATCACCACTACTATAAACAATTATAACTTCTGTTGCCCTACAGCCGCTAAAATCCCCAACTATTACATTTGTGATATCCCCGGTTGTGGGCAGTCCGGGGGATTCTGAATATACTCCATCAATATATAGAGAGAAAGAGGATTGATTGTTAATAATAGTAGGGTCTTTCTTCCAAAATAGCACATCTGTTTTGCCATCTCCATTAAAATCTCCAAGAAAAAACTGCTTAAAATGCGGAAGTTCATGACCTGAAAAAAAGTAAGTAGTATTAGTAACAGATGAAGGAGAAAGGAAATAATAATAATCTTTGCCATTTCCCTCAAAATCTGCTTTAAACACCTTAGTGTTATAGGGATGTGTGCTACTTTTATACAGTTTAAATTTAGGATTATCATAATTATTAGTTAGTCCTTCATATAGCTTCCATTCCAATTCACTATCACCACTCTGGTAATATAAATAATCTGTAATACCGTCTTCGTTAAAATCAACGGGAAGAACATATCCTTTAGCACTAATAGGAAGTGCCTGATGGCTAGCATTACTACTTTCATCTTTCCATGTTACTGCAGTTGTACTCAGTTTTTCGTTATCGGTTTCGCCATACAACTCAATCTCTTTCAAATGCACAGTTCGTTGGGGAGAGGGGTTGGCACCTTGGTGCATATAGTTGAATTGGTATTTTCGCACTCTTGAGCCACAACTCACAGTTATATAATCCAATATTTTGGTTTGTGTATAATGTCTGCCATCAACAAAGTGGGTGTTAGCCCCTAAAGTTTCCGGAAAATCCTTATAAGAGAAATTAACATTGGCATAACTATTTAAATCGTCTGTGTTGTTATGGGCATAACTATTTAAATCTACTGCATCGTTAAAAGTGTAGTTTATATTTTTAATATATATATACCCTTTATTATCAGATGAATACACAAATCTCATGTAATTGCCGTTGGCGTCCGTAATTTTGTTAATATACCAGCTTAGTACAGAAGAAGTATTATCAGCCATAGTTTGCTTCGAGTCAATGGTTTTTCCAAACTCAATTATACTTCCATCATCGGTATAAGCAATAAAGTGGGATAGAACGGTTCCATTATACACTCGAAAATAACGTGTAAAATTTTCTTCTTCAGTGGCAAAGTAATTATCGTAATAAATATAAATTAACCGTTCGCCATCTAAAGTAAACCGCGTGTCGTTAGTAAACTGTATGGGAAATTTTTGTACATTACCATCAAAGTAGGGTGTTTGTGCGCAACGGGTTATAGCAGAGATGCCCGCTAAATCCCATTTCATCCCCAGTAAGCCAAAACTGCCCTGACTGTTATACACAATGGCAAGGTTGGGTTGCATGCCCTGAGTGCCCGGCACTACCTCAATAGGAATGGTGTAGGTGGCGGCACCCTTGGGGGTTACGTCCACTTCGCCCGGAATGGCTCCCACAGGAAGATTCGTATTTATTTGTGCTTGCAGCATAAATGTGTTTGCAAAAATGGTGTGCAAAAATAGAATTATTAGTGCACGTTGAATTAAATTGTTTGGTTTTCTATTCATAATGTTTTTGTTTTTTGTTTATTGGTTTTTAACGCAAGGACGCTAAGTTTTTCGCTAAGTACGCTAAGAATAAATACTTTTGTTGAACTCCTTGGCGTTCTTTGCGTAAACCCTCTGCGCTCTTTGCGTTTAAAGGATTGATTAATTTTTAATGATTTTCCAGTTTTCGGTTGTTTCGTTTATCTGAACTTTCAAGATATAGGTTCCTTTGGAAAGTCCAACCAAAGAAATATCCACTTGGGCATCGCTCAACAGGCGGGTTTGAAGCAACTGCCCGTTCAATGTGAATAATTGCAGTGTTCCGGTTTGCATCTTTTCCATATTGGAAATAGCAAGCGTTATCTTTTCCATTGCCGGATTGGGATAAATTTTCATTTCTACGTGCGCAATTTTTTCTACGTAGTATTCGGGGGGCAATTGTGACCCGAATGACGGTAATTCATCCTGTAACGCGTAATGCGTAACGGGTAACGAATCTTCCGGCGGTGCGGTCATACGCACTACTTTCCGCCAGGTACGGTTGCCCGCTGCATCGTACTCATACTCGCGGATTAATTGGTTTTGGGCTAAGCAAAACAAGGGGATGCAAAGCCATAATAAAAGGGTAATTTTTCGTTTCATACTTTTTTTATTTAAGATTTAAGATTTAAAGATTTAAGGGTTAGGATTTTGGCAAACAAAAAAGCGGACTTACTATCCGCTTCTGAGGTCGTGAGAATTTACCTAACTTGCCAAACAAGTAAATCCGCATAACACGAATTTAACTAATTTATAGGCAAGTTTCCTTGAAATTTCTCACGTTTCAGAAGCAACAATATAGTAAAATGCTATTTATTATGTTAGTTGTTTATGTCATTTTGAAAATATTTTTCGTTAATAATTTGTGGCGAAAATAGAAAAAAAAAGTTATTGCAGAAGTTTTATGTATTGATTATTTTTACTCGAACTCGTAGCGTGGTTTTTTCTTGCCGAAAGAATAGGCAACATAGCCGCAAAAATAGAAAGGCTTTGTTCTGTTGAACGCCATTTGTTGAATAAACGGGAAAACCATATCTATGGAAACCCCCACTTCAAGCACCTGCATTTTCAATGGGTTGTTGCTGAAATCGAAATTAAACCCAGCCTTTGCATAAAAACCCGGGCGTACCGCAATTTTATGAAACCGGCTAAAAAAAGGTGCAGCCCCCAAAATATCGTTGATACTATTATGATTAACGGGATTATATCGCTCAATCTCAGTATGTAATCCCTGAATTGAATCTTCCTTAATAATTTCCAAATATGTAGGCAAACCAAAACAGATGGAAGCCCCGCCGGACATAAAATACCTGATTTGCACCCCGCCATAATAGGGTTTGTGCGTAATAATACGCTGATATCCATACCCCCCGCGTAGGAAAAACAGGTCGTATAACTTGCCGTATATAAAAGCACCCCCTCCGTGAGGTGTTCTGCCTAAAACCCCCTTGTGATGAATGGAATACAGAAATTCAATCTCCCACAGATGTTTGTCTTTTGCATTGGGCGTTTTTCCCTGTTGAAACCCAATACTAAACCCCGAACTGTTCAACCCGATGAAAAAATTCTGTTCTTTTATAGTAATTACCTCCATTTCAGCCTCCCCAACCTCAATCTCCTGCGCAAAAACAGAAACGCTGCCAAGAAAAAAAACCAATAAAAGAATCAAATATCTCATCCCCTAAATCATATTAATCAAAATAATCATACAAATCACAGTCTAAATGGTGCGCGAAAATAGTTTTTTCTACAAATCTGCTATTTTTGCCGGCATTTTAAAAAAATGTTAGAAAAAATTATCCTCTTCTTCAAAAACCTGTTATCCTTTGATGCGCAATTTCCACTGCTTTTTACGCAGTTTTATTTTTGGGCATTTTTTGCATTAGTGTTTGCAGGATTAACATTCTTAAAGCAAAAAGTGCTGCTGCGAAACATATTTCTGATGTTCGCCAGTTTGTTTTTCTATTTTAAAACCTCAGGATTATTTGTTATTTTACTGTTATTCACAACTTTAAACTGTTTTTGGGTGGGAAAAAGGATTGATGTAACTGAAAATCTTAAAAAAAGAAAGTGGTTGGTTTTTGCAGGAATTTTCATCAATCTTTTGTTGCTTGCCTACTTTAAATATGCATATTTTTTCACATCTATCTATAACTCAATGTTTAATAGTGATATTGAGATTGTGAATTATTTAGCGTTGTGGGCAAACCACTTTACAGGAAGCACTTATTTCAGGGTGGACAATATTATTTTGCCGGTGGGAATCTCTTTTTATACGTTTCAAAGTATCAGTTATATTATTGATGTATATAGAAAAAGGATTTCGCACACGCCCAATTTCTTTGATTTCGGGTTTTTTGTAAGTTTCTTTCCGGGGTTGGTGGCGGGTCCAATCATCCGCGCCAATCAGTTTATGCCCCAACTCTACAAAAAGTTTTTTCTATGCCGGCGACAGTTTGGTATTGCGGTGTTCTGGATTTTAAACGGATTGATGAAGAAACTGATTCTCAGTGATTATTTGGCGGTTAATTTTGTGGACAGGGTAATTGAAAATCCCCATTTCTTTACCTCTTTTGAAAACCTTGCCGCAATTTTTGTCTATTCCTTGCAGGTTTACGCCGATTTTTCGGGCTACACCGACATTGCCATCGGCGTGGCGATGCTGATGGGGTTTTATATGCCCAAAAACTTCAATTCTCCCTATAAAGCCACAAACGCAGGCGACTTCTGGAAACGGTGGCACATTTCCTTGTCCACCTGGTTGAAAGATTACCTATATATACCTCTTGGGGGAAACAGAAAAGGGAAGTTTCACACCAATGTAAACACGATGCTCACGATGTTGTTGGGCGGATTGTGGCACGGGGCAAGCTGGAACTTCGTAATCTGGGGAGGGCTAAACGGCCTCGGCATTCTCATCTTCAAAGGGTGGCGCAAATTCGATAATGCCAAACGAATGGGTATCACGCTCTTCTTCTTCAATCTTTCTTTTCTGCTCTATGTGTTATTCCCTTATCCTGCTTTGAAGATTGCATTAGTTTGGACGGGAATCATCTGTCTGGGTGCCCTGTTATCCTATTTTTACGTTGATTTTTCCCAAAGAAAACCGCTTGCAACACTAAATCGGGGTTGGTCTATATTTTTAACCTTTATATTCATCACTTTTACGCGGTTATTCTTCCGTTCAGGTTCCAATTTAGACCCCTCAGCGCAGACGGCGCACGCGTGGAAAACGGCAAAAGCAATGGTAAATCAGATAGGGGGCACGTGGAACTGGGCGCAAATCCCCGAAATTATTGTTACCTATTGGGCTGTATTTCTGCTTTTTGCATTAGGAATGTTTATCCATTGGTTTCCGGAAAGGTGGAAGCGGTGGTACAGACTTAATTTTACACTGCTTCCCGTTTGGGCAATAGGTATCGCTGTAGTAGTGGTAGTTTTTGTGGTCTATCAGTTTATTACGGCAGATTTACAGCCGTTTATCTATTTTCAGTTTTAATCATCAATAACTCGAAGTAATTATCTTATTTTTGCCAAAATTTTCTGCGAATGTTCTCTAAAGTTGCAATTATTGGTACCGGAAATGTTGGAACTTGGCTGTTTCAAACACTTCACAATAATAAAGTAGAAGTTGCTGCCATATCAAGCAGAAAAATTGAAACGCTGCCGCCAAACTTTGACTTATATATTTTTGCGGTAAAAGATGATGTGTATGAGGATGTTCTGAAGAAAATTACTTTTAGAATGCCGCACGCTGTTCACACTTCCGGCTCGCTTTCGCAGAATATTTTAGCACCTTACGCCGACAATTTTGGGGTAATATATCCGTATCAATCAATTACTAAGGCAGAAAATACATTAAACCCTTATTTATTAATAGCACCCTTAGTAGCAGAAAAGGAGAAAAGAAGAAAAGGAGAAAAGGAGAAAAGGAGAAAAGGAGAAGAGGAGAAAGGAGAAATTTCTTACGGTCTTACGCTCTTACGCTCTTACGGTCTTATCCCCGTTTGCATAGAAGCCAGCACCACCACTTTTGAAGATATATTGTACCACTGGACAAATACAATGTTTGATAATGTTCATAAAGTTAGTGAAAAACAGCGTTTTGCGATGCATTTGGCAGCCGTTTTTGCCAATAATTTTACCAATGCGATGTATGGCATTGCGTATGATATTTTTAAGGAAAATAGCATTGATTGGTCGCTTATTTTTCCGTTATTAGAAAACACATTAGAAAAAGTAAAACATCAAAATCCGAAAGAATGCCAAACAGGACCCGCCAAACGCGGCGATATTTCCATTATGGAAAAACACTGCAACGCATTACACAACAATGATTTAAAAGAATTATACAACCTGATCTCAGAAATCATTTCAAAGTTCTCTTTAAATCTTTAAATCTTAAATTTTAAATCTTTAAATTATTAAATCTTTAAACTATTGAACTATTACCTCTCAAGTGCCTTTATCTTCGCATCCATCTCCTCATATTTAGGCGACTCTAATCTGGCGTAAATAGAACGTAACGTAAGCATAACATTCATATCTTGAGGCTCATACCTGTGTACTCTTTCAAAATAATCTTGCGCTTCCAGCAATAAGTTTTCAGTTTTAGTTTTATAAACCATCGCACTGCTTTTTTCGCCTTTTACCTCTAACTGATTGGCTTTTTGTGAATTTTCTTCAGCCAAATAATACGCACAAACTCCCAAATTATAGAAAATTACAAAATTATTGGGCATTAGTTTATTTGCTTTCGTCAGCAGTTCGTACGCTTTGGAATAATCGGCATCCATTATATGAAAGTTTGCCACATTTACCAATAAATCAGCATTTTCAAATACTGCAGCGGGAAGATTTTCCATCAAAGGTTTTGCGGAGGCTTTGTCTTCAATAAAATAAAAGTAGTCGATTTCTGCCACGTACAGCGCAGGATTTCCGGGTAACGATTTTTTACCTGCATCAATAATCTCTTTAATTTTGGCACTGTTTTTATCTTTTTTAAAGTTTTCAATGAGGCGCAGATAAACATTAACGTTGTTGGACCCATCTAAAATGGCTTTATTGTAGTACTTTTCGGCGTTTTCAACATCATTCAGCATTTCAAAAGTATAGGCGTAGTAGTAATACAACTCTCCATTCAAAGGAAATTGCGGCGGAGATACCAATTCATAACTTACCACCGCTTTTGCCAACACCTGTTTTGCCCGTTCATAATTTCCTGCAAGCAATTCATCTACTCCATACACTAACAACAGGGCGTAAAGTTTTGCAATCCCTTCATTAGGCGACATCATATCAAACGCTTCCACACTTTTATTCATCTCTTTTGCTTTGACAAAAGCGTCGAAAGCGTGCACCGCAGCATCGGGATACAACGCCTGATAGGCATTGTTTTCTCTCTTGGCATCATACTCCTGATTTGCCAAATAGAAGTAGATATTTGCCTTGTAGAGCCAAGTCTGCGCTTTTTGCACTAATTTATCATCCTGAATACACAAATCAATAGCCTCCTTAGCCTTCACAAAATCTTTATCGAAAAAATAATTGTACGCTTTTGAGGCCGAGGGTTTTTGGGCAAGAGAGCAGAAAGGCAGAAAAGCAGAAAAGGAGAAGAGGAGAAGGGAGAAAGGAGAAAGGAGAAAGGAAGAATTTCGTTTTTTTAATTTAAACGCAGAAATGAATCTTGTAAAAAAAAGTGTGTGTGTTTTCATACTGATTTTTTTTAATTATCTGAGTGCAAAGAAAGAGAAATTTTATTAATCTAAAACAAGGTGTAACTTTTTTTTCGCTACCTGCTTTTGAGATATATACTCAATACCTTTCTTGCATTCAAAACAAATCTACAGGGTTGGTTTTTAAAAAATCCTCAAAAGAAATACCATTTGTACCAACAAAGATTGTTTTTGCTGTTGGATATTGACACAAAAATTTGGCAATACCCTTATTTGCAGTAGAAACACCACTTTTTACCTCTATACCCAAGATTTTTTCTCCATATTCAATCACAAAATCAACTTCATAATCTCCTTCACGCCAATAATATAGTTTGTAATTTTCAGAGATTGATTTTCCTAATAAATGCGCCCCAACAGCAGATTCAGCAACTCTTCCCCATAAATCGGGCTCTTGAAGCGTTTGTAAAAAATTAGTTTTCAAATAAGCAGAAAGCAAAGCATTGTTATATATTTGAAATTTTGGACTTGAATTGCGTTTTTTTACAACGCTACCTGAAAATTTTTCCAAACCTCCCAACAAACTACAATTCGACAACAAAGAAAGGTAGTGTGAAAGTGTTGTTGTGTTGCCGGCATCTTGTAGTTGCCCTAAAATTTTGGTAAAGGATAGAATTTGACCGGAATAATTTGCCCCAATTTCAAAAAGCCGTTTCAATAAAGCCGGTTTGTCAACTCTTGTGAGCATCAATATATCTTTTGAAATACTTGTTTCAATCAAAGAATCAACAATATATGATTTCCATCGTTTCTCTTCACTTATCAATGATGCAGCACCCGGATAACCTCCAAAAAAAATATATTGGTTAATATCCCACCCAAAAGCAGATTGCATTTCAGAGAACGACCAGTGCGGCAGGTTTGTTTTTTCAAAACGTCCCGCAAGAGATTCCGTTAACCCTTTTTGGATAATTAAACTTGACGAACCAAGCAAAATTACTTTTAAGTTATTTCCGGTTCTACTATCCTCATCCCAAAGTTTTTTAACTGTTTCGCTCCAATTATCAACTTTTTGAATTTCATCAATAACCAAAATCAGTTCCTTTTTTCCGGATAATTTTAATTTTATACGTGCAGTTTCCCAAATTGTTTGCAACCATTTTGAATTGGCAGCCACTATCATATCTGCCGTTTCATACACACTTTCAGTTTCAATTTTGGAAAGTAATTGCAAGACCATAGTGGTTTTTCCTACTTGTCTGGGACCATAAATTACCTGAATGAACTTTCTTGGCTCGTTCATTCTATTCATAAGGCTCTGAAAATAAACTCTTTCAATCATAGTGTAATATTTTACTCAATATACTGCGTAAATTTACTCAATACTGTTTGCAAAAATAATATTTTTTCGTTAAACAAAAAAAACTATTTTTGCGACCAATTTTAAAAAATTTTATTTATGAAGAAAATATTAGTTATTGGAGCAAGAGGACAAATTGGTTCTGAACTTGTTCCCGCTTTACGCAAACGCTATGGTAATGACAATGTAGTATCTGCCGGACGTTCCTATCCGTTGGATGGAGACCCCAATGAAGATGGCCCATCCTGCCAACTTGATGCTACCGATGCCCAAAGACTTGCAGATGTGGTTAAAAAATATCAAATTGATGCTATTTACAATATGGCAGCCGTACTTTCTGCTAAGGCAGAGGCAGACCCGTTGTGGGGCTGGAATACCGGTGTGGGCAGCGTGCTCAACTGCTTGGAAGTAGCCCGCGAATTTAAGGCAATGCTCTTTACCCCAAGTTCCATCGGTGCTTTCGGACCCGGAACACCCCCGGATAATACTCCCCAAGATACCGTGCAACGCCCGGGAACTATCTACGGCGTGAGCAAAGTTGCCGGCGAATTGCTCAGCGACTACTACTTTAAACGCTTCGGCGTGGATACCCGCTCAGTTCGCTACCCGGGACTCATCTCTAATCTTACCCTCCCCGGCGGCGGAACTACCGACTATGCCGTTGAAATCTACTACGCGGCTGTGAAAGGCGAAAAGTTTATCTGTCCGCTGAAAAAAGGCACTTTTATGGATATGATGTATATGCCCGATGCCGTGGACGCCGCCATTGACTTGATGGAAGTGGACCCCGCCAGATTGAAACACCGCAACTCCTTCAATGTTACCGCAATGAGTTTCGACCCCGAAACCATCTATTTGGAAATAAAAAAACATATCCCCGATTTTGAAATGGAATATGATATCCACCCGCTTAAACAAGGTATTGCCGATTCCTGGCCCAACAGTATGGACGACACCTGCGCCAGAGAAGAATGGGGCTGGAATCCAAAGTACAATCTTGCTTCTATGACCGAAGATATGATTAAGGAACTGAATAAAAAATTTAACAAATAATATTTATTAACTGAAAATCGAAAAATTATGTATAAAAAATTTCAAGAATTTCTTACCCAAGAACTTACCGCCATTCAAGAGGCAGGGTTGTATAAAAATGAAAGAATTATCGTTTCTCCACAAGGCGCTGAAATAAAGTTAGCCAACGGAAAAACTGCGCTTAACTTTTGTGCTAACAACTATTTAGGATTATCCAACAATCCGAAATTGATAGCCGCTGCCAAACAAGCCTTAGATTCGCACGGCTACGGTATGTCCTCAGTACGTTTTATATGCGGAACAGGAGATTTGCACAAAAAATTAGAGGAAAAAATTGCTGAATTTTTTGGCACGGAAGATACTATTCTGTACGCAGCCTGTTTCGATGCCAACGGGGGCGTTTTTGAACCCCTGCTCGGCGAAAACGATGCCATTATCTCTGATGCCTTGAACCACGCGTCTATTATTGATGGTGTTCGTCTTTGCAAAGCCGTGCGCTATCGTTATGCTAACGCCGATATGGAAGACCTTGAAAAACAATTGATTGAAGCCCAAGCCCAACGCTTTCGCTTGATTGTTACCGATGGTGTATTCTCTATGGACGGCAATGTGGCTCCGTTAGATAAAATTATGGAACTTGCTGAAAAATACGACTGTATGGTAATGATTGACGAATCGCACTCTGCCGGCGTGGTGGGTAAAACCGGTCGCGGGGTAACCGAACAGTTTAACAAAAGAGGACAGGTGGAAATCATTACCGGAACGCTGGGTAAAGCATTTGGTGGTGCCATCGGCGGTTTTACTACCGGTAAAAAAGAGATTATTGATATGCTTCGCCAACGTTCCCGCCCCTATCTGTTCTCAAATTCGATTCCGCCGTTAGTGGCTGCTGCCGGTATTAAAATGGTGGAAATGATGTCGGAAACCAATGAATTGCAGGATAAACTGCACGCCAATACCGAATATTTTGTTGAAAAGATGATTGCCGCCGGTTTTGATGTTAAACCAACCAAATCAGCCATTTGCGCGGTGATGTTGTATGATGCAAAACTTTCGCAGGTAATGGCTGCACGTTTGCAGGAAGAGGGGATTTTTGTAACCGGTTTTTATTATCCTGTGGTTCCGAAAGGACAGGCACGTATTCGCGTTCAAATCTCTGCTGCACACGAAACCGAGCATTTAGACAAGTGTATTGAAGCATTCAAAAAGGTTGGAAAAGAGTTGGAAGTGATAAAGGGATAAAATTCACAGTTGTGAAAACCCACCCTTTAATCCAAATAGACCCCTGGCTGAAACCTTTTGGTTTCATGCTGAAACGGCGCGCCGAAAGAGCGAAAATTCGCGAAATGGAGTTTACCGATGGGAAAATTTCATTGAAAGATTTGGCAAACAATCATTTATATTATGGTTTGTTTAAAACAGACTCTCATTGGATTTTTCGGGAAAAAGCACCTAACGCCAGACAGATTTTTATGATGGGCGAGTTTTCCTACTGGAAACCGATGGAACAATACGCCCTGCAACCCATTGGCAACGGCGACTGGGAAATCCGCTTACCGCTCTCGTTCCTAAAACACGGTGCGTTGTATAAATTATGGATGGTTTGGGAATATGGCGCAGATGAGCGGTTGCCCTCGCACGCACAGCGGGTGGTGCAGGACGAAGTTACAAAAGTTTATTCGGCGCAGGTGTGGGAGCCTGAAAAACAGTATGTTTGGAAAAATCCCAAGCCGAAAAAACCGCAAAACCCGCTCATTTACGAAGCCCATATCGGAATGTCGTCTCAAAATGAGGAAATTAACACTTATTGTCGTTTTAAAGAGGAGGTGTTACCACGAATTAAAAAGTTAGGATACAACACCATTCAACTGATGGCAATTCAGGAACATCCTTATTACGGCTCTTTTGGCTATCAGGTGGCGAATTTTTTTGCACCCTCATCACGTTTTGGTACCCCCGAAGAATTGATGGAACTGATTGATGCCGCCCACGGATTAGGCATCTCTGTCATCTTGGATGTTGTTCACTCTCACTCTGTTTCAAATACCAAAGAGGGTTTGAGCCTTTTCGACGGATGCGATAATCTTTATTTCCACTCCGGCGATAAAGGATACCACCCCGTTTGGGATTCAAGATGTTTTAACTATGGTAAAAACGACGTGGTTTTGTTTCTGCTTTCCAACTTGAAATATTGGTTGGAAAACCTTAAGTTTGACGGATTTCGTTTCGATGGCGTTACCAGTATGTGCTACTGGAATCACGGTATTGGTGTTGATTTTGTGAATTATAAGCAATATTTTGATGAAAATGTGGATGAAGATGCTATTGTGTATCTCACGTTGGCAAACAAGTTGATTAAAGAAGTGAATGCCAATGCTTTTACCGTTGCGGAAGATGTAAGCGGTATGCCCGGAATGGCGTTCCCCAGTGAAAAAGGGGGGATTGGTTTTGATTTTCGTATGTCGATGGGAATTGCCGACTATTGGGGAAAACTTATCAAAGAGACTCCCGACGAAGCGTGGAACCCCGGAGATATCTATTTCAGACTGACCGACAAACGCCGTGAAGAGCAGACAATTAGTTACGCAGAAAGCCACGACCAGGCTATGGTGGGCGACAAAACCTTAATTTTCAGATTGATAGACAAAGAGATGTACACAGGGATGGCGGTGGAAAGTCAGAACTTATTGGTAAACAGAGGGATTGCATTGCACAAAATGATTCGCCTGCTCACTTTGTCGCTTTCGCAGGGCGGGTATCTCAACTTTATGGGCAACGAGTTTGGACATCCCGAATGGATTGACTTTCCCCGCGAGGGCAACAACTGGTCGTTCAAGTACGCCCGCCGCCAGTGGAATTTAGCCGATGCTGAAAACCTGAAATACAAATTCCTGAACGCTTTCGACGCCGCAATGATTCATTGTATTGAACAAAACCGGGTGTTAGAAACATCTCCGCAGGTAATTTTGCAGGACAGCAACTCGCAAGTGCTTGCCTATTTGCGCAACAGTGCCATTTTTGTTTACAATTTTAGCCCTTCAAATTCTTACACGAATTATGAACTCTACGCGCCCGAAGGGGAGTATAGAATTGTGTTAAACAGTGATTCGTTAGCGTTTGGAGGTTTCGGAAATATTGATGAAACGATTGTCTATAAAACGTTTTCCAAAAACGGAACGCCGCATTTACGGCTCTATTTGCCGGCACGAACAGGGGTGGTGTTGAAAAAAAACTATCTTTGCCCCCTTTAATAATAAAATGGTAACAAGAAGATATTTACGAACAAAGGTTTTGCAAGCCCTCTACGCAGTGGAAAAAAATCCCGGCGAAGATATTCTTCTCAGTGAAAAAAAACTGAGCCAAGCCATTCAAAATTGCCAACTGCTGACCGTTCATTTTCTCTCTTTATTACCTGAAATTGTGCATTATAGAACGTTGCGTCTGGAAGATTTAAAAGAAAAAATTAACCCCACTCAAGAAGACCTTTCCCCAAATACAAAATTTATTGATAATAAGGTTATTAAACAAATTGCAGAAAACAATGTTATTAGACAATTTTGTGTAAATCATCATATTGACTGGAGCGACAGATACGATTTTATTGCCCAAATGTACCACGAAATCGCCGACTCTGACATTTATCAAGATTATTTAAACTGCCCTGAACAAAGTTATAAAGAAGATAAGGATTTCGTTTTGAATCTATTATCTCAACTATTTGCCGAAAGTGAATTGCTTCACTGGTTTTTAGAAGAAAAAAACGTTCATTGGTTTGATGATTATAACGATGCCCTGCTGGCAGCCTACAACAACATTTTGAAATATAAAGAAAACCAATCGAACAATGTTTCCTTAATTCCTTTATTAAAAAACGAAGAAGAGGAGGTTTTCTACAAGGAACTGTTCCGAAAAACATTATTGTATAACACTGATTATCAAAAACGTATTGATAATAAATTGCACCGTTGGGAATCGGAAAGGGTAATGGAAATTGATACAATATTAATGAAAATGGCGATGTGCGAACTGACCCAATTTCCTACCATTCCTGTAAAAGTTTCCATAAATGAGTATATAGAATTGGCGAAATTATACAGTTCCGGAAAATCCGGCATTTTTATTAATGGAATTTTAGACAGCATCGTTACCGATTTTAAGAATGAAGGACTGCTGAACAAAATGGGGAGAGGGTTAATCAATTGACAATTAACAATTAACAATTAACAATTAAGAGATATGTGTTACAAGTTGCAAGTTTCAAACTTTAAAACTATTAATCCACCCCGCCCTTCGGGCACCCCTCCTTTTAAAAGGAGGGGAATTGGTGCCACCTTTTTCCTTTCTCCTTTCTCCTTTCTCCTTTTCTGCTTTTCCGCTTTTCTGATAGTAAGTTGTGGGAAGAAGGATAATCAGGGGCTTACGGCAGCGGATATTAAAAACCCCGCGACACCCGAGGGCGTTGATAAGCATCAACAGGCAAATATGCCCGTAATTGAGTTTGATAATCTTACCTATAACTTCGGAAAAGTTATTCAGGGGGAAATTTTGAGTTATACATTTCATTTTAAGAATACGGGAAAATCAAGTTTGTTGATTTCCGGCATTGAGGCTTCGTGCGGTTGCACCACTTCAACACCCCCGAAAGCACCGGTAAAACCCGGAGAAAAAGGGGAAATTACTATCTCTTTCGACTCAAAATTCAAAAACGGCACAGTGAACAGTTATCTTTTGGTTACTGCCAACACCTATCCTGCAAATACTATGCTCACTGTAACCGCAAATGTTGTTGTCCCCTAAACTATTGAACAATTAAACCATGCTACTAAGGGTGCTTTTGAAAATAAGGGTTCAATGTATTAAACTATTAAATCTCAAATCTCAAATCTCAAATCTCAAATCTCAAATCTCAAATCTCATATCTCAAATCTTTTAATCTTAAATCTTAAATCTTAAATTTTAAATATAAACATTATGAACTTTCTAAATTTTTTATTATTTGCCCAACCTGCTCAAAATGGTGAGGGTGGCGGCGGCGGAATGACTATGCTGTTAATGATTGGTGCCATTATTTTGGTGTTCTATTTCTTTATGATTCGTCCGCAGCAGAAAAAACAAAAACAGATTACCAATTTTCGCGACACCTTGAAACGCGGTGATAAGATTGTTACAATTGGCGGCGTTCACGGAACAATTACAGACGTAAAAGAGGGTACTTTTGTGATTGAAATAGCAGATGGCGTGAAAGTTACTGTTGAAAAAGCAGCCATAGCCGTTGACCCGAATGCAACCGCAAAAAAAGGTTAAAATTGCCCTTACCGGTGGAATCGGAACAGGGAAAACCTATATCTCAAAACAGTTTTTTGATATAGGTATCCCCGTTTTTTACGCCGACGAAGAAGCGAAAAAACTCTATTCTTCCGATGCAATTGTCGGTTTTATTAAAGAAAACTTTGGCAATTCGCTTGTAACTGATAATATAATAGATGTAACAAAATTGTCGGACATTGTTTTTTCGGATATAGAAAAAAGAAAGAAACTCGAGAGTTTTATTCATCCTTTGGTAATGCAGCAGTTTGAGGACTGGGCAGCACAGCAGGAAGCGAGTATTGTGATGCTGGAAAGTGCCATCATTTTTGAAGCTGGGTTGGAACACTATTTCGATAAAATTTTTGTGACTACCGCACCTGTTGAGGTTAGAATTGAACGGATAAGAAATAGAAACCCGCATCTTTCAGAAAAAGAGATATTGATGCGAATTAATTCCCAAATTTCGCAAGAGGAGAAATGCCGAAAAGCAGATATGGTAATTTGGAACGGATAAAAATCACTTACTGCGCCGTTGCCAACGTTACCACACTTACTTTAACTCCTGAAATTCCTGCCAATTTTTGAATGGCTGCTTCTAAGGTTGCCCCTGTAGTTAACACATCATCACATAATAGGATGTGTTTGTTTTCCAATGCTTTCATATTCGTGATGTGAAATACATCTTTCACATTTTCCCAGCGATGAAAACGACTTTTTGTGGTTTGTGTTTCTGTGAACTCCGAACGAACCAACAAACTGGTGTTGTAAGGAACCTGCATTCCTGCACTTAACCCTTTGGCAATCCACTCGCTTTGATTGTAACCTCTCTTTTTTTCCTTTTTTTTGTGTAACGGAATCGGGATAATAATATCAATATCTTGCCACTTAGGATGTTGAGCAAGTTGTTTTCCATATATATTTCCCAGAAAAACACCAATCTCTTTCAGTCCGTAATATTTCAAGTTGTGCAATATTTTTTGGGTATGGTTTCCTTTTTTATAAAACAGAAACGCACCCACATTTTCCACCGAAACCCGCCCTAAAAATAGCTGAGTTACAGGCGATTCATCAAACTCGTGATAGCGTGTTTCAGGCAAATTGTAGAGGCAGTGCAAACAAAGAAACCGCTCGCTTTGCACCAAAACATTTCCGCAAGAGATGCACATACGGGGGTAAAAGAAGTTTAAGAGGTGGAGAAGCATTTTGTAATTTAAAGATTTAAAATTTAAAATTTAAAATTCGTAATTCGTAATTCGTAATTCGTAATTGTTCTGCAAATATACGTTTAGAAAATGCGTTTGTCAAGGGGTACAATCATTTTTTTTGTTTTTTTGCAAAAATTTACAAAACAATATGCCACTTATCAAATCTATATCCGGTATTCGCGGCACTATTGGCGGCACTTCCGGCGAAAACCTTACCCCCATTGATGTGGTAAAATTTACCGCCGCATTCGTCTCCCTTATTGTAGAAAACAAATCTCAAATCTCAAATCTCAAATCTCAAATCTCAATCCTCGTGGGTCGTGATGCGCGCGTTTCCGGCGAAATTATCAGTCAATTGGTGTGCGCAATACTGCAAAGTATGGGGGTAAATGTAATTGATGTGGGACTTTCTACAACCCCCTCTGTGGAGATGGCTGTAGTGAAACATCAGGCAAATGGAGGAATTATCATTACTGCCAGCCACAACCCGATGGAATGGAATGCGCTAAAACTGCTGAACGAAAAAGGAGAGTTTATTTCTGCAAAAGAGGGAAAAAGATTGTTGGAAATTGCCGAAAAAGAGGAATTTAATTTTGCAACAGTTGATAAATTGGGCAGTTATACAAAATACGAAAATGCTATTGAAGACCATATTAACGAAATTTTGAAGTTGGATTTGGTAGATGTTGATGCGATTCGGGAAGCAGGGTTTTCAGTGGTTTTCGATGCGGTTAACTCTACCGGTGGCATCGCAATTCCGATGTTGTTAGACAAATTAGGAGTAACAAACTATAAAGCCATTAACGGAGACCCAACAGGCATTTTCTCTCACAACCCTGAGCCTCTTCCCGAGAATCTGCACGAAATATCCTCTACAATGCAGAAAGCAGAAAAGGAGAAGAGCAGAAAAGGAGAAGAGGAGAAAGGAGAAAGGAGAAAGGAACAAGGAGACGATTCTTACGCTCTTACGCTCTTACGCTCTTACGCTCTTTTCGATGTGGGTTTTGCCGTTGACCCCGACGTTGACCGTTTGGCAATTGTTATGGAAAACGGCGTGATGTTTGGCGAGGAATATACGTTGGTTGCCATTGCCGACTACGTTTTACAACATAAAAAGGGAAATACTGTATCCAACCTCTCCTCTTCTCGGGCTTTAAGGGATATAAGCGAGAGATATGGCGTTACTTATACCCCGGCCTCAGTGGGAGAAGTAAATGTGGTGGAAAAGATGAAAGAAACCGATGCCGTTATCGGTGGAGAGGGAAACGGCGGCGTAATATTGCCCGAATTACACTACGGACGTGATGCTTTGGTGGGAATTGCCCTATTTTTGTCGTTTATGGCAAAATCGAAACTTAAATGCTCTGAAATCAAAGCATTATACCCAAATTATGTCATCATTAAAAACAAAATTGAACTCACTAAATATATTAATATTGAAGAATTGTTGCAAAAAGTGGCTGAGAAGTTTGCAGAATATAATCCAAACACTGTGGATGGTGTAAAGATAGATTTTGAAACCGGTTGGGTGCACCTGCGTCCTTCAAACACCGAGCCAATAATTCGCATTTATGCTGAGGCAGCAACCGAAGCGGAAGCGCAAAGATTAGTCCACGAATTGCACTAATTACACGAATTATGACACGATATGATAATTGTTACAATTTGTAAAGTAAATTTCTTACAATTTGTAAAGTAAATTTCTTACAATTTGTAAAATAAATTTCTTACAATTTGTAAAATAAATTTTATATTTTTGCCGGTGTTATTTGTAAACATAGTATGGATTACATAAAAAGGATAAGCGACAGTGAGTTACAGCGAAAACTTGATGCTTCGGGAGCGGTCTTGATTCGTGGTGCTAAGGCGTGTGGTAAAACTGAATCTGCAAAACAACTGGCAAAAAGCATTTTAGAAGTAGATATTGACCCGCAAGTGCCGTTGTTGATGGAAACAGCCCCGAGTCGTTTGTTACTTGGTAATACCCCGCGTTTGATTGATGAATGGCAGGAACAACCCAAACTTTGGAATCATATTCGCCACGAAATAGATAAACGTGCAATATCTGCGCAATTTATTCTTACCGGCTCGGCAAATCCCGATGAAAATATCAAAAAACATTCCGGCGCAGGTCGTTTTACTACACTTGATATGAATACAATGACTTGGCAGGAGTTAGGTTATTCTTCCGGAAAAATTTCTTTAAAGGCACTTCTCAAAGGAGAAAGGGTTGACACATCCGATGAACCTACAGATTTAGAGTTTATTATTGAAAAAGTGGTTATCGGAGGATTTCCGGCTTTAATAGGTAAGAGCATCTCTCAAGCAAGTGATTTAAACCGCGCTTATATTGATTTAATTACGGAAGTAGATATGAGCAGGGTTTCTAATATGAAACGCGACCCGATAAAAGTAAAGAATATCCTGCGTTCTTTAGCACGAAACACCGCCACAACAGTCGAAACTACAGCAATTGAAACGGATATTTTTGAAAAAGACAGGATAAGCATATCACGTCCAACTATTTATGATTATCTTGATGCACTTGAACGATTGATGATTGTAGAAAATCAACCCGCTTGGAACACACACCTTAGGTCTTCCGCATTGCTCAGAAAGGCACCGAAAAGGCATCTTACTGATGTTGCGCTCGCCGTTGCTGCCCTCGGTGCAGATAGAAATTCTCTCATCAATGACCTTAAACTAACCGGTTTTTTATTCGAATCTCTGGTAACTCACAACCTTCGCGTATATGCTCAGGCAAACGATGCTAAAGTATATCATTATCGCGATTCTACTAATTTGGAAGTGGATGCTGTTGTTCAAAAGCATTCCGGCGAGTATGCTGTTTTTGAAATTAAACTTGGCATAGGACAAATTGATGAAGCAGCAGCAAACCTTAATAAATTTGCTTCAATATTAGACACAACTAAAATTCAACCCCCTAAATCAATGAATATTATTACAGGTACCGGAATAAGTTATACTCGAAACGACGGAATTAACGTGATTTCCCTATCCACATTAGGCTACTAAGGGAACTTTATTAAATAAGGGCTCAATGTATTAATTCTTTAAATCTCAAATCTCAAATCTCAAATCTCAAATCTCAAATCTCAAATCTCAAATCTCATATCTCAAATCTCAAATCTCAAATCTCAAATCTCATATCTCAAATCTCAAATCTCATATCTCAAATCTCAAATCTCAAATCTCAAATCTAATCAATGCACACCATCGTTGTTGAAAATCTTACAAAAAAATTCGGAGCGTTTACGGCGGTAAACAATATCTCGTTTTCGGTAGAAAAAGGGGAGATTTTTGGTTTCCTTGGTGCCAACGGTGCCGGAAAAACTACCGCAATGAAAATGATGTGCGGACTACTGCTGCCCACCTCCGGAAAAGCAAAAATTGCAGGATTCGACCTGACCACACAGTCGAAATTGATAAAGAAAAATATTGGCTATATGAGCCAGCGGTTTTCATTATACAATGACTTAACGGTGTATGAAAATATGCAACTCTTCGGAACAATTTATAAGATTGACAAAAATACGCTGAAACAACGGATTGAGGAGAGTTTGAACGAGTTGAATATGAACGACTTCGCTAAACAATTGGTGGGCTCTATTCCGTTGGGATGGAAACAGCGTCTGGCTTTTGCCACCGCGTTGCTGCATCGCCCCCAAATCGTTTTTTTGGATGAACCAACCAGCGGCGTTGACCCTATCGTACGCAGAGAGTTCTGGAGTTTGATATATAAAACCGCAGCAGCAGGTATTACCATCTTTGTTACCACACATTACATGGATGAAGCAGAATATTGCGAAAGACTATCTATTATGGCAGAGGGAGAACTGAAACTTATTGGCTCTCCCACAGAATTAAAAGAAAAAATGGGTGTGCAAACTATCGACGACCTTTTTGGAAAATTTGTAAACAGATAATTATGAAAGCGTTCGTAGCAATACTTCAAAAAGAGTTTATACATATCCTGCGCGACCGTATTTCACTGTTTCTCGTGTTGGCAATGCCCGTTGCGCTGATTTTACTTTTCGGATTTACCATCAGCACAGAAATCAGAAACGCCAAAATCTCAATTTTAGACCAGTCAAAAGACTCGGAATCTGCGCAATTGATTGAAAATATTGCCGCCTCGGGATATTTTCAAATAGTGAATTTCTTGGATACGGAAACAGAGATTGACTACGATTTCAAAAACAAACAGATAAAAATTGCGATGATTATTCCACCGCGTTTTGAAGAATCGTTAGCGCTCGAAAATATGGCAAGTATTCAAATTATAAACGATGTATCGGATATTAATATCGCTTCTATCTTAAACAACTATCTAAGGTCGGTGTTTCACGAATATATTGCAGAGTATAACAGTGAACGAAACGCCTCCGAGAGTACCATCTCTATTGTTACAAAAATGCAGTATAATCCGGAATTAAACAGCGTGTATATGTTCGTTCCGGGAATTATCACACTCATTATGATTATAATCACTGCTTTAATGTCTTCCATTACATTAGCCCGCGAAAAAGAAACCAACACGATGAATATGATGCTGATTACCACCGTAAAAAAAATCAACATCGCTATCGGAAAAGTGATTCCTTATATGTTTCTTTCGTTAATCAGTACGGTTTTTATTCTGCTTATCAGCGTGTTTGTTTTTCAAATGCCGATAAAAGGAAGTATTTCACTCTTACTTCTTTTGTGTGTAATTTTTATGTTCACGGCGGCTTCTTTCGGACTGCTCATCTCCTCAGTTTCCAAAACGCAATTAGACGCTATGATGATAACGATGATGGGATTGTTTTTACCCACCGTTCTACTTTCAGGTTTTTTGTTTCCGTTAGATAATATGCCGCTCTTTTTTCAGTGGTTAGCCGATATATTTCCGGCAAAATGGTTTATCATAGCCATCAAGGATGTGATGCTGAAAGGTGCCACATTTTTAGATATTTGGAAATACCTGCTTATCCTTACCGGAATGTCGGTGGGTATGGTGGGGTTTAGTTTGTCGCAGATAGATAAACGGTAAAATGATACAATAATTAAGATTTTGATACAGAACGAACTTTTATGAACACCGGCACCCTCTATTTAATTCCTTCCCCTTTGGCAGAATGCGATTTTGCACAGATTTTTCCTGCATTCAATTCCGTGATAATCAATGAGATTGAGTATTTTATAGTGGAAGATTTGCGCACCGGAAGACGTTTTGTGAAAAAGTTGGGAATGCAAAAGCCTATGGAATCGCTGCATTTTCTTACCTTAAACGAACATACAAAGGGCGATGAAAAAGAAGCCCTTATGCAACCCTTATTGGAGGGAAAAAATGTGGGTCTTATTTCGGATGCAGGAACACCCTGCGTAGCAGACCCTGGTAATATCATCGTTGCCCGCGCCCAACAGTTAGGAATTGAGGTAGTTCCCCTCGTGGGTCCCAGTTCAATTTTACTGGCATTAATGGCATCGGGATTAAACGGACAGTCGTTTGCGTTTAATGGCTATCTGCCCCGCGAACAACCCGATAGAGAACGGCAACTGCGCTTTTTAGAATCGTTGGTTAAAAAAAACAACCAAACGCAGATTTTTATCGAAACCCCTTATCGCAACAACCACGTTTTTAAATCGATACTTGCCGTTTGCGACCCCGCTACCCGACTTTGCTTGGGTGTGAATATTACCTCCGAAAAACAGATGATTAAAACGATGACCGTCAAGAAATGGAAATCGCAAAAAATTGATTTACACAAACAACCCACCGTATTTTTGTTAGGCTGAAATCTAATTCCATAATTTTTTTACCGCTGCACCATTACTTTTTGCGTTAGCACAGTACCCTCTTTCAACACCATTACCACAAAATAGAGTCCGGGAGCAGTGTTTTGCAGTTGAATTTCGTTAGAAACAAGATGTTGCGATTCGTAAACTACCGCCCCCACAGTATTTGTAATTTTTAGGTGGTCAATATCAGACAGCGGGAAGTTGGTTTCTAATTGAAAAGTGCCGGCGTTGGGGTTGGGGGTAACGGAAAAGTTTGGAACAGTATTATCTTCTTGATGGGTAGTATTGTTAGCAGGTGGGGAAAAAGCAGGGGTAGGGTTTTCGGGGTCGTCGGGGTCGTCGGTTGAGGATTTACCACTATTATCCACTACTACAAACTCCCACTTATAGTCAATCTTCTCTTTTGTGCAGTATGTAACAGTATACAGGATCTTATAAGTTTCTGAACCTTGGGGAATAGCAGGACACTCCTGGCAATCCCATAATTTAACCGATCCATTATGGGTTATATCAAATTTATTGCCATATAAAAACTTTCCTTGCTTATCATAAATATCATATTTAATTGCTTCAGCGTGGAGTAGATCATGAATCATAAGAGGAGGTGCATTCCAAGCTCGGTAGCATTTTGGAGGAATATATGCACACGAGCAAAGTTTCACAGGACACTCTCTCGAAGATTTGGAAAGATCTTTCATCTGCGTAGTAAAAGTACAACCTGCCTTAGCTGTAAAACCGGGGAGTAAAACAATGGAACCTGTTTCTTCTGTGATAAAACACCTATCATAATTTTTAATAATAGTCACATTATTTTTTGCTGTAATATTTTCAAAAGCCATTATGTTTGAATTAGACGACAAACTATGGAGCTGGGGATTGTTTTCTATAACTATTTTCTTCTGCACATCCTGACAAGAGGGACATGGGCCTCCACAATCAATACGTTCTTCATCGTTGTCTTTCTTACAGTTGGTACATTTTTCAGTAGGGGGAGGTGGCGGTGGTGGAAGGGTATTAGTAACAAGGGTGTGGGTCCATAAGAAATATCCACCATTTAGTGAAGAATAGGACACTTTATCAAAACCATAAACAGGACACATTACATTAACAAAGTCACCAGCATTATTTATTCCGTAAATAACCCAGGCGTGTGCGGTGTAAGACCAATTATTCCATCTTCTTATAATGAGGGGTCTATTTTTTCCAAGATAATAACTAATTTCAGTAGCCCATATATCTTTATCTACAAAACTGCTTATATTGCCAAAAGACTTTAAAATACCCTGAACACCAGCATTTCCATCTATAGGAGCTTCTTTATTACACCCGTGCGAAGGATTAGGTTTATCGCAACACTGCGTTGTCCCATATTGAGCGACATTCTGTTGGCGTACGTATTCTGCTATATCGCATTGCTTAGAAGTCAGATTGCCAAAATACCAAAGAACGCATTGAGATGAAGCAACCCAGCACCATTTATCTAATTGCTGTTTAACTTCAGGTATATTTAAGCAAATCTCTTGAGCATTTAAAATACTGGCAAGTCCCATAAAAAGTAATAAAATATTTTTTTTCATACCATTATTCTTTTGATAGGTTAATAATCTCACTTAAACTATACTCATTTACAAAATATTCGCGCGTTGCATAATCATATGTTTCTACAAATATATTTTTATTATCTTTTCGTACAATAAGATAATCCAGTCCTCGTGGGCTTCTCCCAATCGATCCAATTACGAAAGCGTTATCTTTAAAATTATGGAAGTGCTGTGCCATCTCGGCCGCACCTGTAGCTTCCCAAATGTATTGCTCTTCCTCTGTAATGCAAACTTTTACTAAAACAAGAGGCTCCTCATTTGCAGAGATTACAGGTATATTCCAACGACCTACGAATATTAGATTATTATTATCCAAGTCAATCCAATATTCGGGGATAGGTTTTCCAAGCTGTAAATTCTCTAACTGTGTTCTGCTTTTTATGCGGAAATTAGAGAGTACTTGATCAGAACAGTTTATAACAGAATTAATTACCATTTCTTTTATCTCCGGTGTCATTATTAATTCGCTTTTATTGGCAATTTTCTCAAAATATCTCCTTTGCGCTGCTCGCTCTTTAGCAGCCCTTTCTTTCATAAGGTTAACAACCTCGCTAAAACTATATTCGCTCTTAAAATATTCGCCAGTTGCTTCGTCATATACTTGAACAAAAATATCTTTATGCTCTTTTCTAATAATCATATAATCCATTCCTTTACTGGAAGGATTTATTCCTACGGAACCAATGAGCAAATCTTTGTGTTCATAATTGCTGAAATGTTCTATTATATTGTAATTTCCGAGACTTATAAATGGATTTCCACCATAAATAGAAAACTGAATTGTTCCAAACAAAAGGGGTGCTCTATCAGACATAATAGGCACACTCCAATTGTTTGTAAATTTTAATGATAGAGGCACCTTGTCAGCCACATGAGACACATTATAAGTGTACACGGCTTCAAACTTATCATTTACAATCTCATACAAGGGAATAGGTTTACCTATATGTAAGTTCTCAAATTGCGACTTATTTTTCATGCCAAAGTCTTGGTAACATTTCTCAAGCATATTTTTAATCTCCGTAACCACCATTTTTTCTATTTCCGCAGTTACTTCTAATTCAATTATTTGTACAGTATCTGTATCTAAAGTTTTGTTCTCACTACTTTGAGCGTGCAAGACAGAAGAGCAGAAGAGCGGAAAAGCAGAAAAGCAGAAAAGCAGAAATCGATTTAAAGATTTAAAATTTAAAGATTTAAAGAAATAACGTGTAACGTGTAACTCGTAACGATTGTAACTCTTAGTTTTTTTCATAATTTATCTCCTTTCTTAATATCTTTTGGGTTAAATTTTATCAGTCGTTCTCTTGCAGTGAGTCTGTTTTTTTCGGGGGGCAGGTTAATAATCAATTCTATTGCCTCTTCCGTGTTTATGGCTGCCAGCCCCATTATTGCCTTATGTACTTCATATTCATCATCGCTGCTCAGGGCGGCTGCAAAGATAGGAAAGGTTTGTTTGTGTTCGCCCAATTGTGCTAAAAAAAGCGTGGCATAGAGTGTATATTCTTCTTTCCGCAGTTGTGCAGTAAAAAACCGGATAGCAGTGCTGTCGCCCAAATTGAAGTAATTTAAAATACAGTTTGCCAATATATCTGCCGGTGCGTCATAGCATATCTCATCTAAAAGAGAAACGGCTTGCTCTGTTAAGACCGTAAGAGCGTAAGAGCGTAAGACCGTAAGAGCGGTGGCTACGGCTGCCTTTTCGTGTACGGAAAGGTTTCTCTTTTTCGCATATTCTAAGATTGTGGGTAGATAATCGGGATTCAACATCCGCGCTAAAAACATAATGGCTTGGCATCGTTCGGTTTCAACAGCACTATTCCATATTATGTTTTCAAAAAAAGTATAAGATTCATCGCATTGAAAGAAAGAGATTGCTCTTAAATAATCGTACTCTTCCTCTTCATCGCCTTTTGGGTCTGCATTATTAAATCTGCCAATAAATGCTCTTGCTGCGGCACAATCATCGCTCTCGTACCTGTCTCTTATTCCCTTAGAAGTGAGAAAAATATCCTCCTCAGCGTATTCGTAGGGGTTGTAGGCGGGGGGAAGGGGTTGGGCGGAGAGGGGAGAAAGGAGAAAAGGAACAAAGGAGAAAAGGAGAAATAGATTTAAAGATTTAAAATTTAAAGATTTAAAGATGTTATGTGTAACCTGTAACGTGTAGCGATTGTAACTCTTAACTCTTAACTCATAACTTTTAACTTTTTTCATAGTGCTACCGGTTTTTCAGTTCGTTAATTTGGAGTTGGAGGTCGAGCATTTTCTTTTCCTGTTGCAGAATATAGAGGGTAAGTTCCTCAATTTTTTGCAGCAGTTTGGCGCTCATTTCGCTTACATTTATTCCTTCAGCTTCCATAATAGCTGCGGGGGCAACTTCGGGTAAATGTTTGTTTGTTTTGATAAACTTTTCCAACTCTTCCAACACCATTAACTCATAATCCTCTTCAAACACAAAGTCGCAACCTTGATTGAGACAAACCTTTACCTCCTCGGCACGAATGGTTCCTTTAACATCAAGTTTTGTAGTGGGATTAGGATGCCCAATACCCACGTTTCCGGTAAAATTAACGTTGCCGGTAATGCTTGGCACCTTTAGTGTATTTGCAGTTAAGGTTCCTGTAATATTTGCATCTTTGGAATTCAGAATATTCGAGGTTAGTGTTCCTGTAATACTTGCGCTTTGAGAATTTAGCGTATTTGAAGTTAATGTTCCGGTCACATTTATGTTTTGTAAATTCAGTGTATTTGTGGTTAATGTTCCGGTAATATTTGCGCTTTGAGCAGTAATAGCTCCTATAATATCTGCACTTTTCGCTTTAAGCAAGCCATTTACATTTACTATTAATGAAGGATTTGGAGCATTTCCAATTACAACATTACCACTGGCTTCAATCGTTATTCCTCCGCCGGGTCCAATAATATGAAAATTGGCATTCTCATGCTGACGAAGAAAAAAGTTCTGATTTTGAATTAAATAAGAAATACTGAATCCATTAGTTGCTAATGGAGTCGTAATATGAAACATCTTAAAAAAGGGATCATCTTCAGGAGGTATAGGAGGATGAAGATAATTTATATGAAGTGGAGCTTGTGGATTAGACGTGCCTATTCCCAAAAAAGGTTTACCCTCCAGCAAACGCATCCGTTCCACCCCGCTCGTCTTAAAAATCAATGGTTTGGCATCGCTTGTGCCTATGTAATTCGTAGGAGGACTTGTATTGGCATTGCCGGTTGTGTTCCAGTACTGCGCATTTACCCCATAACAGAGTGCGCCAAAAAATAAAATAAAAAGTAATTTTTTCATAAAGTTTATAATTTTAATTAAAGCGCAAAAATATAATCTAAATAATTATAAATAAAAAATTTAACGGTAAATTTTTCTTGTTTTTACGGTAAATTTTTCTGCATTTTCAGGTAAATTTTACCGTTTTTTAGATTCGGAAAATTGGTGTGAGTAAAATTCAAAAAAATCTTCATCTAATGCGATGGATATCTGGAGAAGAAAATTAGAGTAGATATCGTGGTTGTTTTTTAAGGTTTTGCGCAAATTATCACTGTCGCAACCTATTTGGCGGGCAAGCCACGCCACACTCCGCTCCTTTACTTTCAACCTCTGTAAAATTATCTCATTAACATATATACTTTTCATTGTGCAAACTTTAGAAAAAAAAAGCGTGATAGTTTTTATCTGTCTTTGAGGTAGTACCAATACCCAACTCTCCCAATAAAAAACTCCACGCCTTAAAGGCACTTCTGTTTTTTTGGAGAGTCTTGTTAAAATTGGTACTTTTCAAAGACAAAATCATAAGCTAACGCTTTTTCGATAAGAAATAAAGAACATATTATGTTTGAATGATAATAATACCAAACATAAATTGACGGCGAAAATAATATTTAAGTTGAAAACAGCGTTTTTGTAAAATATTTCCCGCACACTATCGTTAATTTATTTCTGTAAGCTGTAGAAAATCTGTGAAAAAGTACTGTTTTATATTATTGTGCCTGTGTATCTTCTGCTTTAGTCGTGCGCAACGTTCAGAAGTGGGCACGCTAATCGGTACCTCTTTCTATATGGGCGATTTGAACAATCGTCCTTTTAGAGATGCAAAATTTGCAGGCGGATTGGTTTACAGGTACAACTTTACGCCCAGAATGGCGTTGAAAGCAAATTTTCTGTTCGGAAAAATTACCGGCTCTGATGAAAAAAACTATAGTTTACAAGTTCTTAAAGATGAAAAAGGAAATAAACTTGTGGATAACGAGGGCAATTATGTGAGAAAATGGAATAACAGCGATAGAAAATTATCTTTTTCATCGCCCATAACTGAAATAGCCGCGCAGTTAGAGATTAATTTTTTCAATGTTTACACAGCCCCCCACTTAAATCAGATATCTCCCTATCTTTTCGGCGGTGCGGCGGTTTTTTCTTTTAACCCACAAGCCGTTTATGAAGATGGCGTAACTTATGATTTACAACCAATGGGTACAGAGGGGCAAGGACGTGTAATTAGAGATGAACACGGAAAAATTATTGCAACACCGCCCAATAAATACAACCTTACCGGATTTGCCATCCCATTTGGTATAGGATTTAAAGCAAACATCGGCAAGTTTGTTTGTGTGGGCGCCGAATGGGGACTCCGTTACACCTTTACTAAGTATTTAGATGATGTGGGAGGTAGATATTACGATTTTTCGGATGAAAATGTGTCGGATATTGTTAAATATTTTGCCGACCCGCGCTACCCCGCCGGTGAGTATCCCAATCCCTATCACTATTCCGATACCCAACGGTGCAGCACTACTAAAAACGACTGGTATTCATTTGCCGGTGTGGTTATTACGGTTAGAATTGGAAATGAGGACAGATTTTGTGATATTAAAACAAATGTGAAATTAAAACATCATAAGGGAAGAAAATGATGAATACTCCTGAGCATATTGCGATTATAATGGATGGTAACGGACGCTGGGCAGAAGAACACGGAAAAGAACGTGTTTTTGGGCATCAAAACGGCGTGGAAGCCGTGAGGAGCACTATTGAGGGTGCCGGCGAAGCGGGGGTAAAATATCTTACGCTCTATGCCTTCTCTACTGAAAACTGGAACCGCCCCAAAGAAGAGGTTGATGCGCTGATGGAGTTGTTGGTTAAAGCCATACATAGCGAACTTGACAATTTAATGGCTAACAATGTTCGTTTACAAACCATAGGAAATATTGAATCACTGCCCAAAAAATGTCAGATTGAATTGCAGGATGCCATTGTGAAAACGAAGAATAATAAAGGGTTAACAGTGGTGTTGGCGTTGAGCTACAGCGGTCGTTGGGAGATTGTGAATGCGGTAAAAGAGATTGTGAAAAGTAATGTGAAAGAAAATGAACTTTCCGAAAACAGTTTTTCATCATATCTGAACACGCAACATATTCCTGATCCCGATATCTTAATTCGCACCGGACGTGAATTTAGAATCAGCAATTTCCTGTTGTGGCAAATCGCCTATACGGAACTCTTTTTTTCCGACATTCTTTGGCCCGATTTCAGAAAAGAACACCTTTTTGATATTATTGCACAATACAATACCCGCCAGCGAAGATTTGGGATGACAGGGGCGCAAATTACTGACCAATAATTGCCACGGTTCAAGAAAAATATCATTAATTATTGATGGGACAAAAATAGAGGTGTTTATTTAACTTACCCACCCGCCTTCTTGCCACCGGTAATACTATATTTCCCAGCGTTACATTTTTTTTGCCCGCATTTGTAGTTACTTTGTGAATATACCTTCCATTAATGAGCGTATTTCTGGAAATACGAATAAAACCCATTCCGGCAAACTCCTCTTCAAAGGCTTTAAGTGTTTTAATATCTGACATCTCTTTATTATCTTTTAAGAAAATGGTTGACAACCCCCCGCAGCGCTGAATATAAATAATGCTTTCAATATCCACACAAATTTTATGTGTTCCCTTGGTGGTAAATTTTCTTCCTGCCTGCTTGCTGAAATCTATGCCCATAATCTGTATTTTTTCCGAAATTTTTGCAATAAAAAAAGCGTGATACTCAACATATCCGCTTCCTTAGGTGTTTGACGTGACCCTGTGCAACAAATAAGTCAAGTTCACGCCTAATACGTGGAACTTAAACTTATCTTTTTGCACAATCACACTTTCAAACTATCAATTTGTCAAATTTTAAGGAAGAAAGATATGTGTTAATTATTCAACTTTTTTTATTCCATAGATTTTTTTTCGTTAATAATGGGGGCAAGAATAATGAAATAAGCATTAATTGTCCACGAATTGCACGAATTACACGAATTATTAACCTGGGATTTGTTTAAGTGAAGCGGTTATTGACTAACACAACAGTTTACCCCATAGGGCGAAGCCCACTCAAGTTCGAAAGATTGTAATTACCTCATAATCAATATGTGATACTAATGCGTCGAAATTATAAAAACCTTATTTTCACCTAATAAAACAATAGAAACACCTTAGAAGCTGTTGCGTAATATTCATAAAATCACCTTATTACCTTATTGTTCCTTGTTCTAAAAAAATAGGGCAATAAGGTAGAGTTTTCATTAGGAGGCATCATTACTATTAAGGTGTTTTTGTGTTTTTTTAGGTAAAAATAAGGTTTTTCAAACATGAACACAGGAAGTTGAGTGTAATTTAGAGTAATTCAACAAATGTAATATACTGTTTTAAAAATAGCTACAATCTTCCGAACATGGGTGAGCGATGCATTGGGCTATCATATTTTGCGCTTTCAGCGCACAGGTATCGGATAAGTTGTTGGTTATTAGAAAAATAATAGTCCACTTAAACGGAACTCAGGTTAATATTTTGGCTGTTTCGGCATTCATAGCTTTGATGTCCTCCCAAGTAATCTCTTTTTTCTTTTTCATTTTATTTCCTTTTAAATTAAACATGCGGCAAAAATAATATTTTTTTTTTACATCAATCTAATTTTGAAAATTATTTTTCTATAAATCAACGTGTTAAAAAAGGCAAGAAAAGAAATATAGGATAAACTAATATTTTTTTTACTTTTGCCACGACACTAAATATTCCTCCCCATGAAAAAAATAGAATTAAAATCCAGACAATTATTAAGAACTCTTTTCGGCTGCCTCAGTTTTACGGCGGTGGCTTTTGTTTTTCAGGCGTGCTACGGAACAGGACCGGATCCGTACTACGACATCAGAATGACTGGAGTTGTGAAATCGAAGAATACCAATGTGCCCATCAGGGGAATCAAGGTTATGGTAAGCGGCGTAGATAATGTGAATAATTATAATTACGCTTTTACCGATCATAAAGGAAATTTTGATTTCTATGCTAGTGTTCCTAATTATCGTTGGTGGGAAGGTGATGAAAAATCCTACCCACCGGATAGTGTAAAAGTCCAATTTTTTGATATCGACGGCATTGAAAATGGCAATTTTGAAGATAAAACCATCTTTATCGACCCGGGTCACAAAGATGAGGTAAAAATTAACATCTTATTAGAAAACAAACAGTAACCACCATGAAAAGAATTTTTCTCATAACATTTATTGTACTCGCCACATTCGGATTGAATGCCCAAAAAGATACAAGCTACTATAAACACGAAGTAAGAGTCACTTTTGGGGAGTCTATGTTAACGAACTTTTTTTGGTTGGGGCTTATTCCCCGATACGGCGGAGAGGTTGTGTTTGCAAATGTCTCTCTCTCTTATTATTATCGTCCCTATAAATGGCTTTGGGTAGGCGGAAGTTTTGTTAATTATTTGGGAGAACTAATGCACTACAACTGGCGCGAGTATGATGTAAATGGTAATTATCGGGATTTTACAAAATCAAAATTAAAATATTGCGCCGCTATTGCGCCTGAAATCAGGTTTTCCTATTTGAATAAAAAACACATAACTCTTTATAGTGCTCTGTCGGTTGGGGTTGTCATTGAAGATGGTTATGAAAGTAAATTAACAAAATATCCCAATTTTTTTCCTTATTTTCATGTTACTTGTTTTGGGTTTAGTGGCAGTTTCGGCAAGAAAAATAACATTTTCCTCGGCTTTGAAGCAGGCGCGGGTATGCGAGGCTGCACAAGCATGCACGTTGGTTACCGCTTTTAAAACAAAATCAAATGAAAAAAATTGAATAATATGCACAAGTTGATTCGAATATTTTGCATACTATTTGCGATTAGTTTATCCAGTGTTTCCGTTTTTTCTCAGAAAATAACAGGGGCATGGAGCGGTACATTGAATTACGGAGAATTCACATTACCCATTGTTTTTCACATTGAGGAAAAAGACGGAATATATATTACTACAATGGATAGTCCATTCGAGGGTGTAAAAGGGTTCAAGACTTCCGCTACAGTTTTGAAAAACAAGAAATTAACTATAAATATACCCAAATCATTAGCCGTATTTAAAGGAAAGGTCAAAAAAAATTCAATCGAAGGAACCTTTACCCAAAGGGGAAAAGTTATTCCTTTGGTGTTAACTCGTGGAGAAGTAGAATTCAAACGCCCGCAAGACCCACAAAAGCCTTTTCCCTATAATTCTGAAAATGTTTATTTTGAAAACGAAAAAGCCGGTATAACATTAGCGGGGACGCTCACATATCCCAAAATTGAGGACAAATTTCCTGCAGTAGTGTTAATTACAGGTAGCGGACCACAAAACAGAGACAGTGAATTACTCGGTCATCGTCCGTTTGCCGTATTGGCAGATTATCTTACCCGAAACGGAATAGCTGTTTTGCGTTACGATGACAGAGGGGTCGGCGAGTCTCAGGGAATTTTCCGCACGGCAAGCATCCTCGATTTTGCAACCGATGCATTGGCGGCAGTATCCTACCTAAAAACACGTAACGAAATAGACCACAATAAAATAGGGTTAATTGGCCACAGCGAAGGCGGAAGCGTTGCATTTGTGCTTGCAGGAGGAGATAATGACCTTGCTTTTATCGTTTCTATGGCTGGCGCTACTGTCAGAGGTGACACGCTAATGAAACTTCAACGGTACTTTTTGAGCAAGGCAGCGGGGTTGCCCGATAAGCATATAGAAGAAAATGAAGCGTTGGTTATGCAGATGTATCAAATTATTGAAAAACATACGGTGGACTCTGTCTTCAAGTATCCCGATTTATTTGTAGATGAAGTTATTCCTGCAAAAATGAAGAAAAATACTTTAACACGCGATGCCTTTAAATCCGAGTTGGCATGGGTGGCTTCTCCCTCAATGCAGTTCTTTTTATCATACGACCCCGCAGAGGATTTACAAAAAATAAAATGCCCTGTATTAGCTCTTAATGGGGATAAAGATTTGCAAGTGCCTGCCGATATTACGCTCAATACTATCCAAAAATGGGTAACAAACAACCTTTCCGTAAAAAAATACCCCGACCTGAATCATCTCTTTCAACATGCAAAAACAGGACTTCCAAACGAGTACGGAATAATTGAAGAAACGCTTTCTCCCGAAGTGCTGGAAGATATTTTATTGTGGTTGAATGAAATGACAAAATAAAGCAAAATTTTTATGCGTTAAAAAAACTACGGAACAATTATCTGTAACAGTTTTTTCATCCCCACAGTAGCTTTCTCTTTAATAAAAGTTACCTTTCTTGAGATGGGTTGAACTTCTTTAGGGTCAATTACATAGATATCTGCGTCATTCTTTGCGAAATAAAGTAAACCTGCTGCGGGGTACACATTTAACGAAGTGCCGATAATGATGATAATATCGACTTGTTCTACTATTTCCGCGGCTTTGTTTATAAGGGGAACATCTTCGCCAAACCACACAATAAAGGGGCGCAGCAACTGTCCGTCCGGTGCCAAATCCCCATATTTAAAAGTGGTGTAGCCAATATCTTTTACGTGTTTTTTATGGTCGTCGCTGCACACTTTGGTAAGTTCTCCGTGCAAATGGATAATTTGTGTGGTGCCGGCGCGCTCATGCAGGTCATCCACATTTTGTGTTATCACGGTTACATCGTAATATTGTTCCAACTCGGCGATTATTTTATGGGCTTCGTTGGGTGCTACACTTGCCAGCTGTGTTCTTCGCTGGTTGTAGAATTCTATTACCAATTCGGGATTTTTGTACCAGCCCTCGATACTTGCTACTTCCATTACGTCGTAGTTTTCCCACAGCCCGTCGCTGTCTCTGAATGTACTAATTCCGCTTTCGGCGCTCACTCCCGCACCGGAAAGGACTACTAATTTTTTCTTCATTGTTATATACTTTATATAGAGTTTTTTTTTAACGTTTTTTTGCCGATTTTAATATATTTTTACCACAAAGTGCACTAAGAATTTCACAAAGTACACAAAGAAGTGAAAATAGCAAGTTATTATTATAGTGTTCTTTGTGCACCCCTTGTGTCCTTTGTGGTTTATCAACCAGGGGACAATTTGTCCCCCAGTTGATTTGCACCGCAAATATACACTTTGAAATCCCATTTGTCAAGGGGAAAACACATTTTTTTGAAAAAAAGTTTCAGATTCTTTGATACCAAAAGAATTTGAGAAGTTCTGTTATTGACTTTTTTATACTTTTGCGCGTGGTTTTGCATTAAATCCAATAAACTATGAAAGCAATGAGATTAATATTGTGCCTTTTGTTTCTCTTTTTTTCTACAGGGTATGCACAAATAACAATAAACGGCGTTTGCTGGGCAACAAGCAATGTAGATATGCCCGGAACTTTTGCCGCCAACCCCGAAAATGCAGGTATGTTTTACCAATGGGGCAGCAATGTCGGTTGGAGTAGTAGCAACCCACTTACTGCTTCCGATGGCATTAATATATGGAGAAATTTATCTGAAACAGGAGACGTATGGCTACCTGAAAAAAATCCTTGCCCAATAGGGTGGCGTCTACCCACAAGGGGGGAAATAGAAAGCTTGGCTCTTACGTATAATTATTGGGGTAATTTGAATGGGGTTGGCGGAAGTTTTTGGGGCACAGATGAACCGCGACTCTTTATGCCGGCAACAGGGACTCGCGGCCATGGTGATGGTACACTCTACTATGTGGGTGAGATGGCGTTTTATTTGAGTAGTACAATTGATATTAATAATCATGATGTACCTTTTACACTATGGATACAACAAAATTTTAGTGCAACTGGTTGCTTTCTTGGTACTCGCAGTGCTGGAAGCCCGATACGTTGTGTTGCAGATCAAAATGAATTTGACGTAGCATTTTATGCCAACGATGTTCATCATGAGGATTTGACTGATACCACTTTCTGTAATAAGAATGTGAATTTTCGCGCGGAAATAGAAGGAATACAGTTACACCCGGATGAAGGCAGTTTAAAGTGGTTTATTGATTACGGAAGCGGAGAAGTTGAGGAAGATTCCGCACGAGACCAAAAGCAATGGAGTAAACCTTTTGAAAACGGAATATATCCGGTTAGGATATTGGTGCGTTTTGAAAACAATGAAACTACTTCTATATCAGGCATATTGAAAATTCAGGCCTTGGGGATAAAGATTAGGAATGTGCGGTATTAGTGATTTACAAAATATAAAAGTAACTGAAAATATGAAAACAGAATTTAAGAACTATCAAGAGGCAATTGATTATTTAAATCAGTTTAACAATGAGAAAAAAGCATTGTTTTACCAAAAAATGATTAATTCCCCGAAGTTAAAATTTCACGGTCTTGATACCAAGACCATGACGAATGTGATGAAAAACTACTCCTTAACTGAAGGTCCCTTAGACTATTCATACGAACTTACTTCACTGATTTTTGCTTCCAATGTTGAAAAAATTAATGACGATAAACAGTTGATTGAATACCTTTTGGAGTACATTAAATATGTTGATAATTGGGCGCATATTGATGTGATTTTTTGTTACGACAAAGTAAAAAAACTGAAATTTGAAGAATTTTTTCCACTAATTAAGCATACCCGCGATTCCGATTTGGAGTTTGTGAGCAGGTTTTACTACGTTGCCTTTATTATGTATAAGACAAGGGTTGAACTTTACGACAATTTTTTGGCAAGTATCAAAGAGTGTGATAAATACTACACGAGAATGGCGATTGCGTGGGTGGTTTCCGAAATGTTTCCGCAAAGTGATGACAAAATTTTGAGCTATCTAAAAAATTCCTCGCTCTCTACATCAACTAAACTGAAAACAATCCAAAAAATCAAAGAAAGTAGAAAAACTACCGAAATCCAGCGTGAAAAATTGGAGAAGCTGAGGAGTGAAATCAAAGGAAAATGATATTGAATAAACACTTTCAAATATTATT
>Ga0209737_10000171_pt1 | contig 58956 bp, 59 predicted proteins | sample TergutCu122P3_FD_187284 | JGI IMG/M metagenome (GOLD analysis project Ga0209737, IMG submission 187284) | Cubitermes ugandensis P3 segment gut microbial communities from Kakamega Forest, Kenya - Cu122 P3 (SPAdes) (version 2) | ecosystem: Host-associated > Arthropoda: Insects > Digestive system... | reverse complement strand
CCGCCAAAGGGCGCCACCACTTGGGTGTCGCGCAGGACTTTTTGGGCATTGCGCAGCGCTGCAGCCGCCTGGTTTGCCTGCGCCGTAGCCTGGCGAAGCCCCACTTCCGCTTTCTCCAGGGTTGCACTCGGCACGCTTCCCGTAGCGGCGAGCTGTCGAGTCCGCTGGGCGTCCATGCGCGCGCCATCCAGCGCCGCCTCCGCCGCCTCCTTCGCCGCGGCCGCCTGGGCAACAGAAATGTTGGCTTGGGTTGCGTCCAGCTGCGCAAGCACCTGTCCCCGCTTGACGCGCTGGCCAACCTGGACATGCATGTGCCTAAGCTCCCCGCCCGTCTGCGCGCTCAGCGTCGCCTCCTGCCGGGAATGGACAGTGCCCGTCGCCCGACTCATTTCCACAGCGAGTTGCGTTTGGGGTTGCACAGCGCGTACCCCCACAGGGGCGGGGGCAACCAAAGCCGGCGCCGGCGCAGCGTTGGACTTAGAGCAGGAGGCCATACCGAGGGAGAGGACACAGCAGAAGAGGAAGAGAAAAGGTTGTCGCTTCATTTTAGAATTCCTTAAGGTAAGTGCTTGGTGAATAAGTGACTGTTTTAGTCTTTCGGTCATTGCTGGGCACACGAATTCGAGCTCCGGGGTGAAGAGGAAACGGTTAAGGATTTTTGGGGGTGGGTGCGGCCATCAGCCCGCGAACAATCAACTCGGAGAGGGTGCAGGAGATGTGCGGGTTATGGTCTTTCTCGGTGAAGAACCTGGCGGAGGCGGTGACAATGACGCCATGAATGGCCTCGGCGGTTATTTCCAGGTTGTCCATGTGGAAGACGCCCGCGTCGCGGCCTTCGCGCAGGATGCCACAGAGGATTCCGACAGCGCGCCCCCGCAGCTCCTCCACCACTTTGGCGCCTGCACCGACAAACTCTATCATCCTCTCGGCGGCTTCGAGTCCCCCGGTCGCCCACCCCATTTTCTGAAGCCTCCTCTCCAACCTCTGACTCAAATAGACGCGAAGCTTGCCCTCCGGCGAGCTCTCACCCGCAAGCCGGCCCTCCAGCGCCGCCAAGTCATGCTCAATGTTTTGCCGCATGACGGCCTCGAAAAGTGCCTCCTTGCTCTCAAAATGCAGATAGACGGTGCCCTTGCCGACGCCGGCCTTGCGGGCAATGTCTTCAATGGAGGCCTTCTTGAAGCCGAAGTGGCCAAAAACCTCCATGGCGGCTTCCATCAGTGCTTGGCGGGCGCTTGAACTCATGACCAAGTTTGTAAGTCAGTCATTCAGTCATGTCAAGTGGCGCAGGTGTTTTTTTTGAGTGAGCGTATGGAGAGGCGGCTTCCAAAGCTTTTGCCGACTTTTGGCTATATTTTGCCAGCCAGCACGCCTGGTACCTCTTCAGCAACCTTGCTGACTTTTTTGCCCGCCTCTGTGACGCTTGTGCCGGCCTTCTCAAGGACTTTTCCTGCCTTTTCAATGCCTTTGCCCACTTTTTGAACCCCGGCAATGGCTTGGCCCGCTTTTTGGGCTCCGGCAACGGCACGGCCTGCTTTGACAACGCCCTTGCCTAAGGTGGTGACGACTTTGCCTCCCGGAATGATGCTGGCTGCCGCCACGCCAGCTTCCACATATTGGCCTTTGGCCGCATAAAGGACCGCATTCACCCCCGCCTTGGCCGCGTTGCCAACGGCTTCTCCTGCGCTTTTGGCGGCATGGCCCACCACTTTTCCTGCCGCCTGGGTGGCCTCTCCTACGGATTTGGCCACATGGCCACATGGCCCACCGCTTCTCCCGCAGCTTTGAGGCCCTTGGTTGCCTCTGAAACGGCGTGGCTGGCCTTCTCAAAGCTGTCCGATAGCTTTCTTTGCCACATTGGCTGGAGCGGCCACCACCTTCTCTTTTGCCTTTTCGGCTACCTGCACCGCCGCGCTCTTCACTGTACTTGCAGTGTCTTTCACCGCCTTGAATGAAACTCCCATGGCCTTTTGCCTCACAAAAAAGAAAGGAACGCTTTTCTCGAAGAAAACTTTCGGAAAAATTTACAAGCTATACGTGCTGTCTGTTTTTTTGCCTACATCATGGCTTTGGCAAGGAGAAAGTGTGAGAAACTTTGAGATAACAGGGGGGGTATTTTTTCTTTCGCCGAAGGACTTAGCTTTTCCCCTGCAACACCAAATCCAGTTGGACGGCCCGCTTCAGTGCTTCTGCTGTCACCTCCAGGCTGCCCTGACGCAAAGCCCACAACCCAAGCCGCAAAGCAACATTGGCAATTTGGCCGCCAGAAAGCTCCTGCTCCGGCAACAGGGCCATGGCCTCTTCTGTCAGCTTCAATTTGTCGCCAAGGCAAGCTTTCCAAAGGCAAAGCCGCTCGTCTTTGCCGGGCATGGGAAAGAAAATGCCGCTGTTAAAACGGCGAATGAAGGCAGCGTCAATGTTGGCCAGCATGTTGGTGGCCATAAGGGTGAGGTTGGGGTGGTTTTCCAGCCGCTGCAACAAATAGGCGGTTTCCTGGTTGGCGTGCCTGTCGTTCGCACTTTCCACTTCGGTACGCTTGTTGAAAAGGGCGTCGGCCTCGTCGAAAAACAAAATCCACGCTTTGTTTTCTGCGCGCCTAAACAGCTGCTCCAAGTTTTTTTGCGTCTCGCCTATGTATTTGGAGACAACTCTGGACAAGTCAACGCGAAAAACAGGCAACCCCGTCCGCTTGCCAATGAGTGCGGCCGTCAACGTCTTCCCCGTCCCCGGTGGGCCATAAAACAAGGCCTTATAGCCGGGGCGCACATGCTTGCCCATGCCCAGGGCTGAGCTGAGTTTGTCGCCCCGCTCTGCCCAGTCCAAAATGTCCTGCAACTGCCGCCCGACAAAAGGCGGCAAAACCAAGTCCTCCCACTCCAAGCGCGTGCTAAGTCTGTGCGCGGGAAACGCCTCCCCGGAAGGCTCATGCGGTTTGCCCCGGCATATGAGGGACAATGCGTCTTCATCCACCAGCAGCGGTGCGGCTGTGGGCGGCTCCTCCGGCGGACGAAAGCCCAGCTGTACAATGGCTTCGCGCAAAAGCACGCTTTCGGGCGCAAAAAGCTCCAACCCGGCCAGCTGGTAGAAAAGGCTTTGGCCACCCAACAACGTCAATGCGGTTTGTACGGTGGGCAGCATTCCCGGAAAAACCTTGCCCTCAATGCCGCCGAAATGCTTTTTGCAGGCTTCCTGCCGCAACAACTCGTTGAGTAACTCCGGCTTTATGTGCGGCAGCAGGGCCAAAACCAGCACCAGGCGCTCGGCTCCGCCCAGGGCGTGGTGTTGCACAAATTCCGAATAGCATGCGCCCTTGGGCAGCGCAGGCATGGTTTCGTCTTCTTTTTCGCCTTCCCTAACTCCCAACTCCAGGAGACAATTGCTGAGCATCCTGCCAAACCATTCCAACTCGGCGGCAAGGGCCTGGGCATTGAGTGCAGCGGACTCCATGAAGCTCATGGCCAATGCACCCTCAGGGGCTTGTCCATCCAGGGTGTCTGGACAATGGAAAGCGCCCAGGGAAGGGCATAAAGCGCCCTGTCCTTGGGCATTGCCTCCACATGGAGGTGCTGCTCCTCTCCCAAACGCAGCATGCCACCGCGCGACAGAAAGTCCCGAATGAGGGCGTCCGGGGTGGCAGCGCCAAGCCCCTTCCAGTGGTGAATGACGGAGCGCAGCATGAGGGGTGCTTCCCGGCTTGCAGACGCAAAAACCTCGGTGGCAGGTGGAGGCACAGGCTCCAAAGGCGGCAAGCCACACAAGAGTTTGGCGAGGGGCATTTCCCCCTCCATGAGTGCCTGGCCCGGCTGGAGAATGGCGTACAGCACCCATGCGGCAGAAGTTTGTACTGCCCTCTGCCCAAAGCCTTGGCCCTTACCCAGAAGTCCAAGCCTCCGGAAAAAGGTAGAGAGAAAGGGTGCCAGCAACACCAGCCCGGCATTGTTGACAAACACCTCGGCGGTGGCGGCGGCCATTTCCGCCTCACCCTCCTGGAGGCTTTGGCCTAACGCCTGCTCCATGTCCCTTTCTATGCCCAGGCCCAAAAGGAGGCAGCGCAGGCGGCGCAACAGCAGAGGGCGAGCGTACACCAGGGCCAGGAGTTTGGCGCGTTGAGGCGCGTCGTCCAGCAAGGCATGGAGTTTTGCTGTCCAGTGGGCCGGGGTGAAGCCCAGGCTGTTCCACGGGGCGGTGCCGTTTTCCAAATAGGCGGCAAGCAAGGCGAAGAAGTGCTGGCTTTGCTCCATGGAAACCAGAGGACGCGTCTGCAGCGCTTTGGTCAGCGCTTCCTTCAGCCGGAAAGCAAACTCGTCTGCCGTCAGAGCGCCCAAATTCAGCTGTAGGCTGTCCAGGCAGAGGAGGTGCTCCGCACTCGGAAGCGTTGTTTTGTCGAAGGCCTCTTGCAGTATGGCGGGCACATGCTTTCGGCACAGCTGCATTATGGCGTCGCTTTTGCTGTGCCCTTCCTCGACTGCCCCGGAAAAACCCGTCTCCAACGTAGACAAGCAGTGAATGTGGATGCGGCCCACCTTGTGCAAGGCCTCAGGCATGGCGCGCCGCCTTGACTGGTTTAGGTTTGAATTGATCCGCTACGCCCCACATTTTTCGCACATCTTCATGCGCTTCCTCCTTCGGCCGTCCTCGACGTGCCTCAGGCACGCCTGCGGGTGGCGCAAGCGCCCCAAGGGGACTGTGTTTCCCCCCCCAGCCCCCGAGGGGGCGCAAGTCCGGGCCGCATGCCCATATCCCTAGGAATAGGGGAAGCGGAGGGAAAGAGGAGAGAGCTTGCTTACTCCTCTTTCCTGGAGCGGAGTGCCGGCGAGCTTTAGCTCGCCTCATCTGCACGAAAACTGTGTGTCTCGCTAGAATCATTTCAAACCTAAACCAGTCTCGGCCATTTTTTCTTCGCAAAAGCGTGTCAGCTGCTGGTGAATCCACCCTCCCTGCGGCATGCCCTCCTGGGTGGAGGCATGGAGAAGCAACTCGGCTTTGCGGCGCTCTTTCGCAGAAAGGAAAACCACGTGCAGCAAAAGGTGTGCCGGCGTTTGTGCTTCTACCTGCTTCAGAAAGTCGGCCCTCCACTCGGGGGGAATGGCTTCCTCTTCTACCAGTACCAGGGCTTCGCAGGCGTGTGCTTCCCCTAGGAGTGGGTATTCCAGGACGCGCAGCCAAGGAGGAAGCATACGCTCGGCCCAGGCCACGGTTTCGCGAATTCTCACGGCGTCGCAGGCCGCGTTTTCCTCTCCTGCAAGCGCAGCAACCCAGGAAATTTTTATGCCTGTTTTCGTCCGGTGGTAATGCTCTGGCATGCGGGCAAAATGCAAGGCCAGCATTCCGGCGCGCGCGGCCTCTGCTTGGCTTTGGCCGGCAAGCAGGCTGATGATGCGTGGTTTGCCCTCCTCGTCTTTCATATAGCAGCGGTATTCGTCTTCCCCTGTCACAGGGTTGCAGGTGAGTTGAATGTCAAAAAAGCTTCGGGCGAGAGGAGGTGCATGGCCTTTGTAGGGCAACAGCAACATGGAAAGGCGCGCTTCCATTGGAGAAAGGACACTCGGGAAATGCCCTGCTGACATTCCAAACTCCGCATGGCCCGCACCCAGGCGACACCCATTTAGCCAGGGCAAATGGCGCAGCCAATAGGCCAGAAGCTTTGGCCAGCAGGCCTCCTCAAAGCCGCCTGCCTCAAAGGCCTCATGGCCAAACCAGGCTTCTTCTCCTTGCAGCGCCGCCAGGTGCAAAAGAAGCTTGCTGGAGTGCAAAAGGAAACCGCCTTCTTCGGCAGCCTTGAGTATGCCAGCCTGAAGGGCTTCCTTCTGCGTCAGCAGGCTTTGGAGTGCCCCTCCACCCACGGCAAACCATGTTTCCGGCTTTGCAACAACAGGGGCAAAGAGGGCCTGGGGGTTTTTCAGGGGCTGCAAGGCATCCGCCAAAAGCTGCTCAAACAGCAAAAGCCAGCCTTGCAGCTGCCGTACTTCGCCCTGGCGTACCGCGTCGCCAATGGTTTCGTCCATAAGCCCATAGGCTTGTGGAAATTGCTCATGCAGTTTCGGCTCCTCCGTGTGCGGCGCCCGTGGCTGCTTTTCGGGTGCGGCTTTGGGCAAAGGCCGCTTTTGTGCAAGCTGCGCGAGGCTGGAAAAATATTCGGCTTGCCGTATTTCTTTGGGGCGCAGCTCCATGCTGCCTGTGCCAAAAAAAAGGCGAATGTGCCGGGGAAGGAAGGCAAAAGCGTCCTCTTCTTCTGCGAGGGCATATTCACCTTGTGCCTTGGCCTCTTTGCCGGGGGCGAAGAGGCGGACGGTGACAAAGGCGCCGTGCATTCCTTCTTCTGCAAGCTTGGCACTCAGGAAGGCATTCATTTCATGGGGGAAGGCCCAGGCGCGCGGCTTTCCCCGGGGGCGCAAAAACGCCTCGGCCGCAAGCAGCAACTTGGCCGCCAAAGGGGGAATGGCTGTCTTGTCCGGCAACCTTGGAAGGGTAAGGCTTAAGTCCCCTTCCAGTGGGGCAAGGCGGACTTCCCTCACTTTCAGAGGTGGCTGCCCTACCCCCCGCAGGTGGCGGCAGCGGGCAGCGGCTTTTTCCAGGAGGCTTTGCTTCCTTTCCCGGGTGTAGGCCAGGCCCATGGTTTGGGTATTCAGGGCGAAGGCCTCTTCCTTTTCTTCCATGTCCAGTACGGGCAAAAACTCCACCAACATTTCGGGTGCCGCTTCTTTCTCGCGCCAAAAAACCCAGGCCCGCCGTACACCAGGAAGGCTTTCTATGTCCTGGCACAACGCTTCCTTTCCCGCCGGCTGGGTGGAGAAGGTTTTTGCTGCATGCGCGGCTGTGTCCTCGCCGAAGAGGAAAGTGTCCATCAGCTCCGGAATGACGCTTTTTTCGACAAACAGCCCGCTTTCGGCAAGGGCCTCCTCATAGCGCTCGCATAGCAGGGCCAGGGCATTGGCCAGAATTTCCAGCTGCGTCAGGCCCGGCTCATGCTCTCCCTCTACCACCCAGTTTTTGCCACTGAAAAAGGTGGCTAACTCCTTCGCCTCCTGCAAAAACGCACCATATTCAACGGCAATGGCGTGCTGCTTCATGGCTGCCTCTCAAACTCAACCTCTATGCTTTCGGGCAGGAAGAGTCCGGCAGGCGTCAGGCAGGAAAGCACCGCCTCGGCTTTGGCCTCGTCCTGCAGCATAACAAGGGGCGCTCTGCCTGGCCCTTTCACCACGCACTCACTCAAGGAGGCAAGCCAGGGCAAGGTTTGCAGCGTTTGCAAAAAAACGTCTGCGTGCAGGCTTGCGCCAAAAAGCGTTTTTTCCGGGAAAAAAGCCCAGGGCGCGACAAGGGCGGAAACAGCCTGCCGCATTTCTGCAATGGCTTCTTTCAAGTCCTTGCTTGGCCTGAGTTTGCCGCGCAGGGCAATGTGCAAAGCCTCATAGCGCGGTTGCATGACAGTGAGGCGGACAAAGGGAGAGGCCAGGGCTTGCACGTGGCTTTTAATGGCGTCCAGCAGTGCGGCGTCGGCATAGGCGGGCAGGCGAGCGTCCAGGGTGAAGGAGGCTTTGGGGGCATGCATGCGTGCGCCCTCCGGCGGGGCGAAAACCACCAGGGCGACGGCCCCCGGTGTTTTCCCCTCCAGCTTTGGCCCGGAGTGCGGCAGGCAGCGTACGGCCACAACTTCGGGGAATTCCCGCAATACCAGCCTCTCATAGTCGCGCGGCACAATGGCCTGGTTGCGGTGGGAGAGGTATTCGGCACTCTCTTGCATGAAGGCGGTACTCTCAGCCTTCTTGGCGGGCCGTCCGCCTACGGAGGGGAAAGGCTGTGTGGCAGGCATGGCGGTGGAGTTGGGGAAAGCCACCGCGGACAGCATTCCGGCCGGCAGGGGGAAGGGGCGGTTGCCGTCGGCTTCTGTCGCTTCCATGCGGGCGGTAGCCCAGGCCGCATGCAGCAACACAGCTTGCAGCGCGAAGGCAGGGCGTTTTGTCCAATGGAAACTCAGCTGGCGGCGGCCGTCCGCCTCCTGTGCGGCGTCCAGCAGCAGGTGGAGAATGCCGCTTTCTTGCAAAAGCCGGCTTTCGTCTTCCATGGCCAGCGCCCCGCACAGGTGCATGGCAGGCGGCTGCGCCACCTCCGAAGCCGCATTCAAATTTTGCACCCGGACGTAGACGGACAGCGGCAGTTTTTGCGGCTGCTCCTCAAGGCCCTCCAACTCCAAGTGCAGGGCATGGTTGGCCTGGTGGGCAAACAGTTTGGGCGGGCAAGTCGCCCCAGGGTACGGCAGTGGGCCAAGCTGTGCAAAGTATTCCGGCTTTGTCAGTGCGAAGTCCTCTTCGGCTTTGTATTCCAGTGTTATGTCGCTCCACAGGGGCACGAAGGGAGGACGAAGGTTTTTCAAGCGTGGCCCGGAGGTAAGGGTAGCCCACAACCGCCGCAGGAGGGAGGCCTCCTTCAGGGTAAGCTGGGCCAACAGGGCGGGGTAGTCCCCATGCCCGAAGAGGCTGCCCTCCCCTTCCACCTGGAGGCGGTAGGCTTTCAGGCGCCCTTCCGGCGGCAGGGGGCAGTGCAAAGCCGAGAGGGTGCCGCCTTCAAGGGGAATGGGGTTGCCTGCGAAGGCCGGCGCGCTTTCTGCTGTCATTTTCCAGAAGCGCGCAAGGCGAATTCCGGAAAAAGGGTAGACGGCAAAATAGTCCTCAAAGCTTTCGGGTGCATTCCACTTCCAATGCAGGCGCAGGGTGCTGAGGCGTTTGCCCTCCCACTCGGGTGCTTCTACCTCTACAAAGGCGTCGGCTTTGGGCATGGGGCCAAACACCTCCACTGGCGCGCCTGGCGCCAGGGGCAAACTCTGCCCGTTGACTGTCAGGTTAAACTGGCGCAGCCCTGAAACGGCAACCGCCGCATGCACCTTGGGTGTTTGGAAAGCGTTGAGGGCCTCCCACAGTGGGCTTTGAGGCAGGGAAGGCACCAGCCTCAAGGAGGGGTATTTTGCCTGGAGGCTGTGTACCTCCTCTTCGGGGGCAACGAGGCCCGGCTGCTCCGGCGTGAGGGTTATGGACAGTAGCAGCTCCGGCGTGGCGCCGGGCGCTTTCGCTTCGTGGGCACCCGGAGAGGAGGACTCCCCTTCCGGCGCCGCTGTTGCTATGGGAAAGCGCAACTCCAGGGTGGCTTTGGCTGCGGGAAACCAACCCTCTGGCCCGCTGGCCTCTACGGCGAAGAGAGGGGAAGCGTCGGAAGCGTGCTTTGCCCAGGCGTGCTGCAGCCTGGCGGTGGCTTCAGGCCCAAAAGCCTCTGCGTAGAGGGGAAAGCGCAGGTTTATGTGTCGCTTTCCGCCCTCGAGGTGAAAAATTGGCAAGGCAAGCAGCGTGGGGCAGGCATGCAAAGCCGCGTTGGAGGGTTTTTCCGGAAACGGCAGCCACATGTCCCTCGCTTTGGCATGGCCGGGCTTTTCCATGGTTTGCACATGCAGCCAGGGGCCGGGAGGACTCAAGGGGGTGGAGGCCCTGACGGCCGCAAGGCGTGCTCCATTTACCGGCGTCTCTTTTTCCGTCAAAAAGGTGGGCGCATTTTCACCCCGCACTTCGGCGCCTGCGGGCAGAATGCAGGGCGCTGTCTCTTTTTCCGGCAGCAAAGCCACCAGCACTCTGTCAGGCCTGGCTGGGGAGGGGCGAAGGCCCGCCAGGCGGGCGTAGAAGTCCGCGGCGTGTACAGGCACAAGGCGGTTAAGTCGCTCCTGCACATGGGCATATTGGTGCAGAAAAGCAAGCAGCAGGCCGCTGTGGGGGTGCAGGCGTCCGTCCGGCTTATTCAGGAGGTTTGCAAAGCGGCTTTGGCATTCCTGCTGCAGGGCGGTGCGGCGCAAACTCAGCTGGGCGGCCATGCCGGCATAAAAACCGGCGCGCTCGGCGGCGGGTTTGTGCGGCTTTGGTTGGGAGGCTATGGGCGCCAACTCAAAGGAGAGGCCGGCCTGTTTCAGGGCGGCGAGGCTGGCGTTTTGCCAGTCAACCTCCTCCTGGAGCAGCGCGCGGACGAGGGTGTCCGTCTCTGTTTCCATGCTTTCTGAAGCGTCAGGCGGCTGCGTATGCAGGCTGCGTGCAAGCTCAGCGACGCGGGCCGGGCGGTTGGGTTGCTTGTCGGCGTTTTCCAGAAAGAGGGCCAGTGCGGGCAATGCGTCTTTGCCCAATACGTCGGCCCAGGTACCGGAAGGCAAGTTGCCTGCTTCGAAAAAAGGAATATGTTTGGCCAGCCGAAGGACATGGGCCAGCAATGCGCGGGTGTTTCTGCCGTCAAGTTTGAAGGTGTCGCCATGGGTGTTGGCCTGCAAAGCTTTGTTGTAGCCCCCCGTTGAAGACGTCATATGTTCGGACTTTATAATTTTTGTGCCCCCTTGTCGTGTTTTTAGAGCTGAACAGGCCCTAACCCACCGTGTGCTGCAACCCCAGCAGCTTTCCTGTTGTTTTGTCGCGCAAAACCAAGTCCAAAGTCACCCTGCCCTCCACCGGCTCTCCGGAGGTATGTACTTCCAAAAGCTCCGCCCTTGGCTCAAAAACCGCCAGCACGTCTCCCAGGCGTTGTCGTAAATATTCTGGGTTAAACACGGTGTTGCTCAGCCCGCTGGCTGGCTCAAAAAGCAGCTCATGCCAGTCAAAGCCATATTCGGGCACCAAAAAACGCTCCCCCGGCGCCGTTTGCAAAAGCATGGCGACACTTTGGAGAATGTCCGGCGCCGCTGACACCATGCGGGGGGCGTCGGCGGCTTTGCTGAAAGACGGTGGAAAATGCCAAGAGGGGGGCATGGAAGCTCCTTATGCGCGAGGCCAGTATACTCTAAAACAGCCAGAAACGAAATATGCAAACCCAAAAGTGTGGAGCATTTCGCTGGAAAACTTAGCTAGACTAGACTATGGTTGGTTTGAAGGAGGCTCGATGAAAACTGTCAACATGTTAGAAGCCAAAAGCTCCTTGTCTCGCCTTGTGGCGGCGGTTGAAGAAGGGCATGAGAGAGAAATTGTTATTGCCCGCAACGGCCGTCCTGTTGCGCGGCTGGTGCCCTTTCAAGCGTCCATGCCGCAGCGACGCCTGGGTGTTGCCGCGGGAAAATTTATTGTGCCGGATGAGATTGACCAAAGCAACGCGGACATTGCGCGCCTGTTTGCCGGAGAAACGCCTACATGAATCTGTTGTTGGATACGCATGTGGCGCTTTGGGCCATTGTGGACAGCCCGAGGCTTGGCGTGCAGGCCAGGGAAATGCTGGAAAACCCCGACGCCACCCTGTGGGTCAGCGCAGCCAGCCTGTGGGAAATCGCCATGAAGCATGCGCTTGGGCGCAGCAACATGCCGATTGGCGCCCAAGAGGCGCTGGACTATTTTCTGGCATCCGGCTTTTCCATGTTGCCCATTTCAGCACGCCATGCCGTCGCCACCGGCACGCTTCCTGCCCACCATGCAGACCCGTTTGACCGCCTCCTCATTGCGCAAGCCCTCACGGAGCCGATGACGCTCGTCACGCATGACGCGCAGATTCTTCGTTATAGCAATATTTTTGTGGGGGTTTGAGGGTGGGTGTTGTTTTTCATGCCCTGCGGGGGGCGTCGGCGGACTTGCTGAAAGACACTGGGAAGTGCCAAGAGGGGGGGTATGGAAGCTCCTGTACATGAATGGGTTTGTGGATTGACATGAGACATAAGCGCAGGCAACAAAAGTGTTTTCCCTACAACACTTGGCTCATGGTTTTTTGTTAAGAAGAATTTTAGCTAATTGCTTTTGACCGGCTCGCTCTTGATTGAGTTCTGCTTGAATAACTTCTTAAATTCTGTAAAATTCTCAATACACTTCTGATGTGCGTTTGTGAACTCGGTTTTTTGGTTTTCACCCAAATACTGTTCATTTTTTATCACACCAAGCGTATTGTCAAGCCCAGCTTTTATACTATCAATGCCCTTATCTTCAATCTGAGGAAGACTATTATTCTCAGATTTATTGTCAAAGCTGAATGTTTGTGCAGCGAAAGTCTTTTGTAATAAAACCTCAAAGGGACAGGTACACTCTAGAAAAGGTTCATATAGTTTGGCCGGGGCTTTATTGTCGATTAATGCTTTTTTTGCAAATGATGCTCCCAACTTAACCCCCATATATTTTTGTGGGAGTACATGATGATCTCCAGAATAGAGTAGCCCAGGTGCAGCCTGAATATAGTCCATACTAAATACTTTACCAAAAGCATCCCTTGCCGAAAGTGTATCATCACCACCTTCTTTGACATTTGAGAAACAAGAATGAAGGTGTATGTTTTCTATTTTCTCTTTAAATTCGTACTTTTCAAGTAATTTTTTTGTGTTTTCGGCTAATGTATCCACATGAATTCCTGCTATAAAACCAGGCTTACCATGTCCCAATATATATAAGTCTTTTCGGTTTCTCCCTTTTTCCTTTTCACGTAATTTTGTTTCATCAAGATAATCAAACAATGGCATGGCAGGTTTTCCTAGCTTATTAGTTTCAGTTTCCAGAACCTTATGGGAACCGCTTATAAATGGATTAGAATCCTTAGCCTTCCCTTCGTTATACCCAACCCTCACAATGACTCTCTGAGTTATTGTATCATTAATTGTTACATTTTTTTTGCGCAACATAACGCTATGATTTTTCGCAAACTTTTCTCCAATCATATCAGCTTCAGACTCTAATGTTTCATCATTGTTTATACTAATGCCTTGCATCTGCATGGTGGGCTGCACTCGCCCCTGCATTTGCTGCACCACATGCCACGCTTCGTGAGGCAAATGTTTCTCCTGCCCGGATGCAACGTGTATGTTTGTCCCTTGTGTATAGGCTAAGGCTTGCAATTGCGCAGGCTTCGGTGAGTTATAGTGCACCCGCACATCGTCCATGCTGTGGCCGGAGAGGTTTTCAATGCCGGATTTGAGGTTGTCGGGGAGGCCGGTTTTGTTGGGTGGAGCGTTTTCTTTTCGTTGAGTTGTCTCAAACTTCCCCTGCAACAATTCCTCTTCGTCCAATTCCTCTCTTTGGGCGGTGTCGGCAAACTTCCCTTGCAAAACCTCTTCTTCCTCGGGCACTTCCTCGCGCTGTACAACAGCCTGCCTTGCCAAATAGTCATCCAACAATGCATTGCCTTTGCGTTGTACCAGTTTGTCGGCGTTGAGTTTTATGGTGCAATTGTCTGCCATTCTTTGCATGGCCGGCTGTGTATATAATGGGCTGCTTTTTGCCAAAACATGCGGCTTTGTTTTTTCAGTGTTTTGCTTTGCGGGTTTATATGTATACATGGTTTTTGCCTCGCGAAATAAGCAGCCAGAAATATTCAATCATGCTCAGACATTGTATGCCATAACAAAAAAACGATCGTTCGGCGCCGTCTGCAAAAGCTTTGAACCTAAATGTTTGTTTTGCAATAATGTGTAAATATTATATTTATAGCACCCTGTAATAAACACTTCCTTTCTGGAAATGTGTATCTGGTGGACGTAATGGCGGAGCTTGTGGATATATACTTGGATTTAAGTGAATAACCTGCTCACTAAGTCCAGCACCTCTTGTTATCTGATCAAATGCGGTTGTATTCCCACTTGCAGCCGCTTTCATTATCGCCCTCACTCCTGTTATTGCATTATGTGTGGCAGATAATCTCAATGGGAACACCGAACTGCTTTTCACAGGTATTGGGCTGTTAGAAGTCCCTTGTCCTGCGGGATTCTCTGTGATATACCATAAAATTTTTCCTATAGAATTAAAACCTATATTGCTTTTTTCAACTATAGTTCTTAGTGCTAGCGGTTTTTCTTGATTATCTAATACATGAAGTCCTTGTTGGCGACCTCCAGCTCCTTCTCCTTGCTCTACATGATTAATATAATGCTGAATTCCTTGCTCATGAATCGCCGGAAATTTTTGATATTGTTGATACCAATTTGGAGTTCGACTATTCTTAAACTGATATGTATTAGCTTTTTTTAAATTCGCATGCATAATCATTTTATGTGTTTTCTGACACTGCACTGCTTCCTCCCCCATCACATCCGCCTCCCTCTCCAACCCCTCATTGTCATTCACATTCACCCCTTGCATTTGCATGGTGGGCTGCACCCGCCCCTGCATTTGTTGGACGACATGCCACGCTTCGTGGGGCAAATGTTTTTCTTGCCCGGGGGCAATGTGTATGTTTGTGCCTTGTGTATAGGCTAAGGCCTGGAGTTGCGCGGGTTTCGGGGAGTTATAGTGCACCCGCACATTGTCCATGCTGTGGCCGGAGAGGGTTTCGACGCCGGATTTGAGGTTGTCAGGGAGGCCGGTTTTGTTGGATTGAGAATTCTCTTTTCGTTGAGTCGTCTCAAACTTTCCCTGCAACAATTCTTCTTCATCCAATTCTTCGCGTTGGACGGTTTCAAATTTGCCTTGAAGCAGTTCTTCCTCTTCATCCAATGCCTCTCTTTGGGCGGTGTCGGCAAACTTCCCTTGCAAAACCTCTTCTTCTTCAGGCACTTCCTCGCGCTGTACAACGGTTTGTCTTGCCAAATAGTCATCCAACAATGCATTGCCCTTGCGTTGTACCAGTTTGTCGGCGCAAAGCTTTATGGTGCACTTGTCCGCCATTCTCTGCATGGACGGCTGTGTATATAATGGGCTGCTTTTTGCCAAAACATGTGGCTCGGTTTTTTCAGTGTTTTGCTTTGCGGGTTTATATGCATACATGTTTGCCTCGCCGTTTTGTGTGTTTCCTCACTGGGCAGCGCCCTAATTTATTTTCACCATTGCGCCCTTGACGGTCAGCACTGCGCCGGCTTTGAGTTCGGCCATCGCTTTGCTTTCCAATGCCAGCTCTTTTTTGCCTGTCACTTTTACATCCAACCCTTCGGCCTGAATGCCCTTTGTCGCTGTCAGGGCAATGCCACCCTTGGCTTTCAGTGTTATGTCTTTGCCGCTTTCCAGGCAAATGCCGCTTTTGTCCATGGTTAGCACATTGCCGTTTTTGTCTTTCAATATAACCGCGCCATCCTTGTCATTCAGGCAAAGGCTCTGGCCTCCCGGCGTCTCCAGCTGCAGGCTTTTGTCCTCTTCATTGAAAAGCAGGCAAAGCCCGCTTTTGCTGACAAAGCCCTTTAAGGCATTCTTTTCATCCTTCGCTTCCAGCATGTCCGGCGCGGGGTTGGCTTTGGAGGGCAAGGCCCCCAACACAACTGGAGCGCGGGGGTTGCCGCCTTGAAAGCCCAACACCACCTCGTCGTCCTTTTCCGGCCTGAATACCGCGCCGCGCCCTGCCCCGGCGTAGGGCCCTGCGTGCCGGGCCCATAGGCCCTTGCCCGCCTCGTGCAGCAGCGGAATGTGTACCTGAATGCGCCCGCCTTTCTCTGTGTCTCCGGAAAGCTTCAGCACTTTGCCAACATAGAGGCCGTGTGCCAGGGGCATTTCAGCGCCCAGGGGGTTTGTCAGGCCAAAGCGGTGGCGCTCCATTTTTTCCAGAAACTCATAGCCGAATTGCACGTCCAAAATGCATAGGCCGGCCTGTACCTCAAGGCGTACTCCCCACACAACCGTCAGGCCGTCTGCAATGCCGTCAAAATTCTTCAGGCACAGCCCCTGCCCCGGCTCGGCTTCGGCGTGGTTATGCAGCCTTGCCCGCCCGCACAAAAAACCCAGCCGCGCCCGCCCCAGCATGCCTTTTGCCAGGGCCTCGGCTTCACCTTTGGCTGCGGTATAGGGCAAAAGGGCCTCCAGCTTTGCAGTGCCGGAGGGCTTGGCCCCCCCTGGCAGGGGCGGCTTCCATGTACCGCCTTCCGCCTTCGTTTCCTTTTGCGCCACCTCGTCCCAGGCCCTGGCCGTAGCGGAAGCGACAAAGGCGCGGTTGTCCATGCGCAATTCCAACTCGGTGACGAAGTCCGTCTGTGCGTCCAGCCTAAGGGCAACGGGGGAGCCCAGTTTGTCCAGCTTGAGGGCGCTGAGTTTGCCGTCCTGGACGAGGGGCACAAGGCCGTTGGCCCACAGGCGGGAGAGGAGGAAGTCCCAGTCGGTGGTTGCGGCCTGCTGCAGCTGAGGGTGTTTGAAGGAGGTAGGGGGAATGTCCGCCCCCAGGCCGTGGCGTGAGAGAATTTCCTTGCAAATGTCCGCGTCGCTTTTGTCCAAATAGAGGGCTGTGCAGAGCGCAAGCGTCAGCCTATGCGCCTTGTCCCGCGCTTCCAGCGTCAGCTGTTGCTTGCCGCTTTGCTTGAGAAAGCGAAGTGTCGTCAACTCACCTTTGAAGAGACTTTTTTTGTCCGCTTTCACTTCCACCGGGGCGCCCAGGGTAAAGTCCTGCGCTTTTTGCTTGCCTTGCAGGGACAGCGTGGCCCGGACAAAGGGCACGCGGCCCAATTCGCGAAACAGCGTCAACGCCAACGTGAAGTCCGCGCAGTCCTTGCCGGCGCACAGCAGGCGTATGTCGGGCCTTGCCGCTTGCATATTAGCCCTTGGGAAAAACCATTTGAAAGGTTGTGTGCAGGGTTGCCCGCAAAATTTTTCCGTCCCCGGCCACCAGGCTGACTTCCATTTTGAGTTTTTTCACCACGCAGCGTGCGCACAGGTTTCCCCATACCAGGCGGCAATAAGGCGGCGCCTTTTTGCGCTTCCCGTCCCTGCTCAAAATCGTCGTCGCCTCCAGAAAAGTCCACAACTCTTTGGGTACATCCACGCTGCTTTTGCCAAGCGCTGCCGCGCCAACGCCTGTTCCGTCGAAAAGGAGTTTCAATTCAAAATCAGAGCGTTTAATTCCCCGCAGGTCGCCAAGCAGGGTTTTCTCCGAAATGGTACCCTCCTGGACGAACATGAAGTCCCACTCCAGGGCATAGCTTTCGGGGTTAAACAGCACGGCGTACTGCCCGGTTTTTCCGCTGTAGCTTTCGTCAGCGTAAGTCTCAACCACCATTTTTGCCGTGGAGGTGCCACTCATGTGCCCGCCTTTATGGCTCTTTCCTGTCTCTTAAAATTTGCAGCACTGCCGCCACGCATTCGTCCACCACCGCTTGCTTGTCCTGCGGGCTGGAGGCCTCCGCCTCCGGAGGGCTTTTGGTTTCACCCTCATTCAGCAACGTCATACAAATGGATATTTCCCTTATTTCTATCGGCATGGTGCAAACCTCTGTTTCTCTGTTTTGGGCTGCTCATGAGACGAGTTCCAACCAGCTCCAGGCGCTGCTTTTTTGTTGAGTCATCCGCAGCTTGGCATAGGCCAGCTTCAGCGTTTCAATAACCACCTTGCTTTCTTCCGCATGGAAGGAAGAGAGGGCCCAGCGCAAAGGCCAGGCCTGGTGCGCCTCCCAAGCCATCAACGGCTTATGGTTTTCGCCAAGCAACTCAACGGTGACGAGGAGCGGTTTGAATTCAAAGTTTTCAAGCGCGTCTTGCACCCATTGAGACAGTTTTGAGTGGAGAGGCAAACCTCGCTTCAACTCCAGCTCTCCGGCTTTCAGGCGTTTGGGCAGGCGGTAGGTGAAGCCGGCGGCGCCGCCCTCGCGCAACTCTTCTGTCTCTACGCCAAGCTCCAGGCCGTTTACCTCCTGGAAGCTTGTGTCTACCTCTTCCTCCATGCCTGCAAAACGCACCCGGAAACGAAAACCGGACAGCGGGTATGCACTCATTATTTGGCCTCAATTTTTAACTCTTCATATACCAAAGTCAGCACCTCAATGGCGGCTTCGTTGCCGTCGCCCTTCAAAGTCGGCCCTTCCACTTTGGAAGGCCAGGCTTTCAAAAGCGTCCAAACCATTTTTACTTTGAATTCCTCGTCCAGAAGGTTAATGGTTATGTCCTTGCGCTCAAGCTTGTTGTGGCTTTTCATGAGCCATTCAAAAAACTTGTTGTCCGCGGGGACGATGCCTTTTTTTAAGGTGACGTCGCCGACTTTGGGGCGCCCCGGCATCTTCATTTCCCCGTATTGCTTGCTGTTCCCATCGCGGTATTTAATCACCTCATATTCCATGTTGGGGGCGCTGACTTCGCTAAAGCCATAGTCCTTGCCGTCGAAGGTGACGGAATACCGAAATGCAACCAAAGGATAGATGGATTGCTCTGCCATGTTGTGCTCTCCTTGTTAGGACTGCTGCATTTTGTGCATGAAACGAAGAATGATGAATTCTGCCGGGCGCACCGCCGCCATGCCCACGTCCACCAAAAGCCTTCCTTCGAGAATGTCCTGCTCCGTCATGGTGCTGCCCAAACCCACGTTGACGAAATAGGCCTCGCTGGGCGCCGCCCCCAACAACGCCCCTTCTTTCCATTTTTGAAGCAAATAGTTGTCGAGCATGGATTTGACTTTTGCCCAAAGGTTTGCATCGTTCGGCTCAAACACTGCCCAGGTGCTCGCCCGGCGCATGGACTCTTCCACCATGAGGAAGAGGCGCCGCACGGGAATATAACGCCACTCCTGGTTGTTGCCGTCCAGTGTCCGCGCCCCCCACACCAGACAGCCCTTGCCTGGAAAAAAGCGCAAAGCGTTGATGGACTTGCCACTCACAGAGTCGGCATTTAACGTTTCCTGCTCCGTTTGCGTAATTGTTTGCGTCAGTCCGAGGACGCTGGCCATGCTCACATTGGCGGGTGCCTTCCAGACGCCACGCTGCCTGTCGGTGGTGGCATAAATGCCCGCCATGGCTGCACTGGGCGGCAACACGCGCGCCGCTGTTTGTACCGCAGAGTGGATGGCGCGGTAGACGGCGCTGTTGTTATAGAGTCCGTCGGAGAGGCGGGTTATATTCTTGTTGATGGCCTCATATATGTCCGAAAACAGCAGCTCCTGAAATTCATCCACCAGCTTTTTGAATTTTTCGACAGGCAGCGCGGAAATGGCTTGGGTGGCAGACTCAAGGAGCGCTTTCACCTCCTTGCCGTCAGCGGATAACTCAGCGTATTTTCCAACAATGGCCTTGAGCTGATCCGCCACATGCCGCACCATGTCCGGTGAGAGTGTATGTGTCTGTTCCGCAGACTCCACCTCCGGAATTGCCGTATTGACTCCGAGCAGGGAGGTGAACAAACTGCAGTACATGTCCGCAATTTTCTGAATGTTTTCACTGCTCCAGGGAGGACAAGTCTTTTCGATGCATTCCGAAAGCAGGCGGGGAAGTGCCTCTTTCTTTTTGTTCGGCATCAGCATGTTTTTGGCTTCTGTCACGGCGTCCATCAGGTTGTCGCGATCCAAGAGGGCGGTGTCCAAAGCATCAATGGTTTTCCTGGCGGAAGGCTCGAGTTGCCCCATGGAGAGGGCCTGGGGCGGATTGCTGTTGTCCTTCAGGTGCTTTCGGATGCTGCGGTAGCTGAAGGAAACAGGGATGTCCGCAATGACATAGGGCGTGTAGGCCGCGCCGTAGCTTAAATTGAGAATCCCCACGCGATCTCTGAATTCCTGACAGTCTTTGCGCCAGGCGTCTTTGTCCGGCGTGTGCCGCCAATGCAAAAGCGTGCTGCCTTCGTCTTCCTTGGAGCTTTCGCACAAGTCGAGAATGGCGAAACGATTCATGCGGCGCGCGCAGTGTGCAAGTGCGGCCTGTTGCACACTGAAACAGCTTTCACCCAAAAGCACGGCTTCGGGCAGAACCAGCAAAGTGACGTCGTCCACAGCGTCCAAAGCTTCAATGGCGTCCAGAAAAGGCTGCTTGTCATATTTGCTTGGCGTGCCGTCCTCGTCTTCATAGGCACCGGTGGAAACGACGTAGCATTCGCCGCCGCCGTTGGCGAAATACATATACACCATCTCATACAGCATGAAGCAGTGCGTGAAGTGCACCGAGTCAACGGATTCAAACTTGCCGCCTCCGTCGGTTTTTATTTGAATGGACTCAAAACAGAGTTTGGCGCCCGTGCCAAAGCGCTCCTCAAAGTCTTTGAACGAGCTGATGCGCTCCGGCACCAGGTGCAGGCTGCGCCCATGGTGGCGGATTTTTTTCGTATAGCCGATAAACGCGGGGACGGCGGAAGCCACTTCCACGACGGAGCCGGAGAGGGTGGAAATTTCCTGTACATAGACGCCCGGGGTTAAATAATTGTTTGCCATGACAACTCCTTTGTTTTCAGACAACCGCACCAAAAGCGCTCAAATCCATTTGTATTGTGCCTACATAGCCTCCAAAACCCTTGTCCCAGACAATGCCCTCAATGCCCGGTGAGGGCAGGTTTTCCACCAGCGGGACAAGCCGCCCCCGCTCATCCTCAAACAGGAGGTGAATGCCTTTTATTCCCTTCGCCGCCAGCGACAGCGGCCGGTTGGACATAAAAACAGCCGCACCCTCCCCTTCCTGCTCTCGCTGGTGAAACCCACAAGCACCCTGAATGCACAGAGGTGCCGCTGGCCTGGGGTGTATGCGATAAACCCAATAAACACGCCGGGCGGGAATTTCCATACGCAAACGCGCGGGCGCACCACGCCTGGGCGCGGCAAAACGCACAATGGCCAGAGGCGGTGCGCCAAAGGCAGTGCCGAAATACTTCTTTCGCCCCTGCGCCACTTCCTTCTGCTTCTCGCGGCCATATTTCACCACTTCCATGTCCGGAATTTCGCCGCCACCGGACAAACCCAAAAGAAGCAACTCCTCCCCAGGGCGAAAAACCGGCACTTCCCCGGCCCGCATGAAATAGGGGTCCGCGCAGAACAGATAGAATTCCAGAAAGGGCGTGTCCTCTTCCGCCTGGCTTGCGCGTGGCTGGAAGTCCTCTTCACCCCAGAAGCGCAACTGCCCATTGTTAAAGGACAGGCGCATTTTATGCCCGGCCATATATTGCTCGGCGGCAGCGGAGGGCAAAAAGCGCCATTGTCGAAAGTCAGCCAGGGGGTAGGCCAAATGCAAGGTGAGGAAGGCCGCATATTCCCTCATGGGGGGGTACCCCCGAGCCCGGCCTTTATGCCCTTGACGTCGGGGGCTGCCGGCTTGAGGCTGCCATAGCGAAGGGAGCGGAGTTTATAAAACATGAAGGGGATGGAGTCATCCATGAAGGGGTTCCACGTTTGCAGGTGCTGCTCCAGAGGGAAGAAATAGGGCTCTATATAAAAACCCGCTTCGTGGAGGCGGAGCTCCGGAAAGTCCGAAGGGAGGACGCGGCTTTTGGCGTGGAAGGCTTCCAGCGCCAAGGAGAGGTAGCGCAGGCTTTCCCCATAATCCGCAAAGGAGGAGAAAAGCATGCATATGGCGTTGGCATCGAGATAGTAGCCTTGCCGCTCAGCTTGGAGGAGGCTTTCTTGCTCCAGGGCAATAAACATAATGCCCAAATAGTTGCGCTGTCCCTCCAGTCCGCCTGGGGAAATGACGTGCACCAACTCCTCCCCGTTGGGACGTGTCCCCAAACGGCGGCGGAGAATGTTGCGGGCGGCGCACAGGACACTGTAGAGCATTCGATTAGCCGCCGATGAGGACTGTGGGAAAGCCCGCAACAATGCTTCCACCGTGGGCGGTGGAGTCACCCATGCGGGCGGCGGGTTTGCCACCAATAAAAACGGTGGTACTGCCCTGAATGATGGCGTCGGGGGGGCCGACACACAGGGCTTTATCTCCCAGGCAGGCGGCGGGCATATTGCCGATGAGGACGGTGGGGCAACCAGGAGGAAGAAGGGGCCCGCCCACGTGGGGAATGGGCGATGGGACTGCCGGCGTCTGCATGGGGCAAACGTGCATGTCGGTTACGCGTGCTGCTGGAGGCATAAGTCACCTGACAAACGGTTTGTCTCTCAAATACCCCGCCCGATGGATGTATCCGCCCCCCATAACTCTTTCGCAGATATGAAATAAAACACAAAACGAGCGTCCAACCAACCCATTTGTGCTTGCCAACGCTTGGGGCCTCGGAACCGTCCGCCTGCCGCCAGGCCGGCTAAAACGGTTGGTGTTACATGCAGTGACAGCCCCCCTCGTTTTCTATACCGCCTTAACAACTTTATGTCCAAAAGTCGGACAATGTAGTTGTAGGTTTTAGTAGGTAAGAGTCATCCATTCTGGAGTCGTATATACGCATTGTCCAATGCTGTTTTGGAGGCATTGGCCCATGGCTGAGAGGGGGCCTTTTGTCCAAGAAGTGTACGTTTGCATACATTTACATGGTTGTTTGAAAGGAAAAAGGTATTTAAAATGAACCGTTTTTATTCTCAAAACCCTATACTGTTGGGTTTGGGCTTGGCATTGTTGTCAAGCTGCGCAGGGGAGCTGGCAGCGCTGGGCGAAGCAGGGGAGGCCGACGTTGTCATTGAGCTTGACATGGAAAGTGTGGAACCCGAGGTGCTGGCCCTTTTGCCAGAAGAGGACATGAAATTCTATTGGTATGAAGGCCAGAAAATTCCGCTTTCCCAATCCACCACCCACCGGGCTGTACGTTATTCAGCAAAGGCCACACCCCAACACCGCCAGAATGTAGCGGCGGCGTTGAATGTGGAAGAAGGCATTGCAGAGTTGGATTTGGGCAATGGCATTTTTCTTTACCCCGTGGAGGAAAGGCCTCTGGCGCCCGCCGCTCCATTTCAGGTTTTGGAGGCTTTGTCTGCCAATGCCAGCGAGTTGGCTGTTTTTGAGGCACCTTCTGGGGGCGCGGCCATTCTCACCGAAGAATTCAACGTGCAATTCAAAGCCGAGGTGACAAAGCAGCAAATAGATGAATGGAATGCCAAAAACAAAGTCAGCATTGTGAGCGCGTCCACCTGGGAAGCCAATGCCTTTGTTTTGGCCGTACAAGAGGATGCAGGGGTGGATGCCCTCACCATGGCCAACCGCTATTATGAGAGCGGCTTGACAACCTATGCTTCGCCGAATTTTGTACAGCTGATTGAGCGTACTTTTGTTCCGAACGATCCGTTGTTCCCGCAGCAGTGGGCATTGAATAACACAGCACAAGGCGGGAGAGGCATTGCCGGGAAGGACATTCGGGCAGTGACTGCTTGGGACAGAACGCGGGGCTCCTCCAGTATCACCATCGCCATTATTGACGAAGGCGTGGACTATGCGCACCCGGACTTAAACACCTCCGGCAAATTGGTGACAGGTTATGATGCCCTGCTCAAGAGAGACAACCCCAACCCTGTGGCGACGAGGGACGACCATGGCACGGCATGCGCCGGCATTGCGGCGGCAGCTGGGAATAACGGCCTGGGCGTCAGCGGTGTTGCGCCCGGCAGCCGCATTATGGGGATTAGGATTGCACAGGGGACAGCCAACGGCGGCTGGTCAACCACAGACAGTGCCCTTGCCGACGGCATTGCGACAGCTGCCAACCGTGGAGCGGATGTTTTAAGCAACAGCTGGGGGGGTGGCGCTCCAAGCTCCGTCATCACCAACGCCATCCGCCATGCCAAAACCAATGGGCGTGGGGGCAAAGGCGCGGTGGTTGTGTTTGCTACAGGGAACAACAGCGGCTCTGTGAGTTACCCGGCGAATTTGCCAGAAGTTTTTTCGGTGGGGGCATGCAACCAATGGGGAGAGTACAAAAGTCGAACAAGCCGCGATGGGGAGCCTTGGGGAAGCAATTTCGGGCCTCAAGTGGATGTTTGTGCCCCAGGTGTCAGTGTGTATACAACCACCAATGGCGGAGGCTATATCAACAACTTCAATGGCACTTCTGCAGCCACACCCCATGTGGCAGGCGTGGCTGCGCTGGTTTTGTCCCTCAACCCGAATTTAACCGCAGCGCAGGTGGAGCAAATATTGCGCAACGCAACCGATGTTGTTGGCTCAGCTGGCCGTGACGACTACACAGGGCATGGCTTCATCAACGCCTTCAAAGCCGTCCAGGCAGTAGGCAGCACCCCCAACCCTAACCCTCCACGCTGCACCCTCAACTTGCCGGTTTCCAGCATTTCGCAGGCCGGGGGGACTTATCACTTCAGCGCCAGCTGCACGGATTCTCCCTCCAGCTATGTGTGGACTGTCAACGGACAACAAGTCGGCAGCAGCAGCAGCCTCAGCTACACCTTCGCGGCCAACAACACGGCTTCGGCCCGCTCCTTCACCGTCGCCATGAGCGCCAGCAACAGTGCTGGAAGCAGCAGCCCTGTGCAAACCACCCTCAACCAGCCTGGCCTCAACAATATACCTGTCTGCAGCTTTGGTGCGTCGACGGCCAGCATTCCCGCCTCCGGGGGGACTTATTCCATTGCCGTCAGCTGTACCCATTCCCCCATGAGCTATGAGTGGACCATCAACGGGCAAAGGCAGGCCGGCACGGGAAGCACCATTGTGTATACTTTCCCGGCCAACAACACGGCTTCGGAACGCACCTTTGAGATTGTTGTCTCAGCTACCAACAGCACCGGAAAGAGCAACCCAGCGCGGATGACCGTCCGCCAGGCTGCTAGCACCGCGGTTACGCCTGTCTGCAACTTTAGTGCGCCGACGGCCAGCATCCCCGCCTCCGGGGGGACTTATTCCATTGCCGTCAGGTGTACCCTCTCTCCCACCAGCCACACGTGGACCATCAACGGGCAAAGGCAGTCTGGCACGGGAAGCACCATTGTGTATACCTTCCCAGCCAACAACACCCCTTCGGCCCGCACCTTCACCGTTCTCGTTTCGGCACGCAACAACGCGGGGACGGGCAATACGGCGCAGTTGACGGTGCACCAGCCTGGGCGCTAGGGCGGCACACGTTTTCTGTTGAAGGAAGTCCGGGCTGCGCAGGCGGCCCGGATTTTTTCTTGGCTAGGGGGTGTCCCTAGATTCGAAGCCAGAGGAAGGAGCAGGCGATGGAGACTACGGAGGCGTAGTTGCGAAGAGTTTTCTCGTAGCGAGTGGCGAAGCGCCGGAACTGTTTGAGTAGGTTGAAGGTACACTCAATCTCCGAGCGCGCTTTGTAGAGTTCGGTATCCAGCGGCATGAGCAAGATGCGATTTTCGTTCGAAGCCAGAACAGGCTTGGTTTCTGTTGCGGCCAACTTCTTGCGTATTTCGTTGGTGTCATAGGCCTTATCACCCAGCAGACACGTAGGTTGTACGCGCTCTATCAGCCTGGGCGCTACAATGCAGTCATGGCGTTGCCCTTCGCTAATCTCCAAGTCGATGGGTAACCCCAAGGCATCCACTATTAAATGGACCTTCGTCGTCGGACCTCCACGGGAACGACCGATACCCTGAATTCGAGCCCCCCTTTTCCCCCGGCAGCATGCTGATGGGCGCGATTAATGGTGCTATCGATGAAGTGCCATTCCGTATCCGGATCCGAACGTAACGCCTCCAGCAGCCGTTGCCACTTCCCATTCTGCGAGCACCTGTCGAATCGGTTGAATACCGTTTTCCATGGCCCAAATTCGCTGGGCACATGACACCTGTCCGCTGCCACCACAATACCGCCTCGATGAACATTCGGTCATTTCGACCAGGCATTCCTGCCTTCTCGTCGGCCTTCAGAAAGGCTTCCATTTTTCTCCACTGCCTACCGCTCAGTTTCAGTCGAATCATCTCGCCCTCTCACTTAGAGCATATCCTCGACTTATTCTCAGAATCTAGGGACAGGCCCTAGTCCAACTCCGCAGGGAGGTGTTTCCAAAGCTGCCCATAGGTGGGCCAGGTTTTGAAGGCGCGGAGGATGCCGGGAGGAGGCTCCGCGTACACCGCGCCGAAGTCTTCTTCTCCAAGCTTGGGCGAAACCTTGAAGGCCAGCTGCTCCGCCTCCAGAGAAAACTGCGCGTCGACGCCGGGCTTGTTGCCGCGCGCATCCACGCGCACCCAGCGGCCCAACTCCGGGAGGAAGAGGGCATTGAGTCCATGGAAAATGAGAGGGGAGTCCGCCTCGCTATAGAGGCGAAAGCGCTGGTAGCAAAACCCCGTTGGAATGCCGTTGTGCCGCAGCAAGGCCGCCAGGAGGTGCGCTTTTGAGAAGCATATGCCCTCGCCAGCCAACAACACCTCCGAAGCCTTGTAGGGCATGGGCTTTGCGGCAAGCTCCGCAGGCAACCGGGCCGCCATCTCATTTGACAGCGTATGCGCAGCGCCCTGTGTCATGAGTTTGGCGGCCAAGTCCGAGGAGTGGTGGATTTGGTCACGGACATAGACGAAGGTTTTTTGCGCCAACTCCACGGTGGCGTGGCAGCCCTCGCCCAGGAGGTAGGCCAACTTGGAAACCTCGGGGTGCTCAAAATCCACCACCTCGGTGTGCCGCAAATAATGCTCCATATCCTCTGTTTGCAAATGCAAGTCCATGGTGCCTCCCCGGGGTTGTGTTGCCGCTGTCGACAATACCCCCGAGGCTTCCCTGCGGAGCACGGAAATGCCAGGGTTTGTCAGAGGTGGCAACTCCTGTCGCCAGAAGGGGGCGTACATTGCGCACAGCAGCCGCCAGGTGATAAAGCAGGAGAGCGGTTGTAGGGACCGCAAAAACAAAGCAACACATTAAGGGGCAGTACCCAAAGGAGGGCGTTTTGTTATGGCCGTGCACATTGTTGACCACCTGACGACACTCAACCTGAATGTAGCCAACAGGACAAAGTCAGACATCCACTATATTGTTATCCACTATGTCGGCGGCCCCGGGGGGGCGCTCGCCAATTGCCGTTATTTTGCCAAGGAGAAGGTGGGGGCCTCGGCCCACCTCTTTGTAGGCCACGAAGGCGAGGTATACCGAAGCGTTGCCGACAAAGACATTGCATGGCATTGCGGGGGACAAACCTATTATAACAATGCCCGCAACACCAACAGCATTGGCATTGAGTTGTGCTGTCGCCCTTCAGGCAGTGCCTGGCGTTTTGAGACGGCAACCATTGACGCTACGGTTGCGCTGACCAGGGAGTATATGGCCAAATATGCCATTCCCTTCTCCCAGGTGGTGCGGCATTATGATGTGACGCGCAAAATATGTCCGGAGCCTTATTGTGGCAGCGCCACGAAGGATGCGGCGTGGGCCCAGTTTAAAGCCAGGCTGCAAGGCGCAGCTGCGCAACCGACACCTGCCTTCAAGGCTTATGCCATACGCATAACGGCCACCTCCCTCAACATACGCACAGGGCCCGGCACCCAATATGGCACGAATGGTGCCATTCAGGACAAAGGCACCTATGTCATTGTGGAAGAAGCCGACGGCCCGGGCGCGAAAAAATGGGGGAAACTCCAAAGCGGCGCCGGGTGGATTAGCCTGGACTTTGTGGCGCGGGTATAGCTGGGGTGTTGTTGCCTGCGGGGGCTGTGGAGTCGGCTATATGAATTCCAACTCCACAAACCCGCGCAGGCCTGAGGGGCTGTCTGAAGGTGTCACCGAGCGGACGCGCAACGGCTGTGAGTTGAGGTTGAGCGTTTCTCCGCCTTTGACGGTGTGGGACTTGAGCTCTGACTGGAGGTTGTTCTTGGCATACCCCAAACGCCAAACGTCCAACTGGGCGCTGGAGGCATTCAGCTCCATGGTTTCAATGTGGTAGCCGTTGGTGACGTTGTTGCTGATTTCTGCCCGAGCACCCAGCACCATGGCCAAACTGTTATGAGCGAGTTGAATGCCCGAAAGCACCACAGGCGTAGAGTCCATCTCCACATAACCTGTGGAAGCTCCCGGGAGGTTGGGGACGGAAGAGCGACGAGTTATGCTGCTGATTTGATAAAATTTTGCGCCTATGGGCACCACTTCACCCTCGCACACAACCATTTGCAGACTATAAAGCGCCTCCTCCGCTTGAGGCCTTATGTGCAAGGAAGCCTGCTTCTCCCAAACAACGGCAACGCCAATGTAACTCTCGCCAAATGCCACATTCGTCCCTTGCTCCAAACGAACCCGTGTATTCTCTTGTTGTTTGTCGGCCGGAGGGACTTCAACGCAGGGCACCGCCATCTCCTCAGGTTCGGGTTTAGCCCTTGAACTGACAGTGTCTGGGCACCCCAGGGTGAGCGCTGCTTGAGTTACAAATGCCCCCACAAAAATTGATAACTTGAATGACATTCCTCCTCCTCCGTTCGCCCCCAATGGCCATATAGTATATGGGCGATTGGCGTACGACAATGGTTGCATTTATATACCGTTTCCTCCGTTTTTGAAAGGGCCGCAGGAAAAAGCCTTGAAGCCTTGCTTTCCTCACTTAATAATTTGGAGAGAAGTCGCTGTTATTGTGAGCGCTTAAGCTTGGTGGAACCTATGAAGAGATATGCCGTGTTGTTGGTGGATGACGAGCCGAACATTGTCAACGCGCTTAGACGCAGTTTGAGCGATGAGGGCTATGACATTTATGTGGCACACAGTGGGCATGAAGCTTTGGAGTTGCTCAAGCGGCAGAGGATAGACTTGGTGGTTTCGGACCAGGTGATGCCCGGCATGACGGGGGTGGAGCTGCTGAAGCGGGTGCGTTTGCGCTACCCTGACACGGCGAGAGTCATGTTGACAGGCAATGCCAACCTCCACATGGCCGCGGACGCCATCAACTACGGGGAGGTGGACCGCATGCTGGTAAAACCCTGGGAGGAGGCGGAGTTAAAATTGTCCTTGCAGCTGAGCCTTGAGCAAATGGAGCTTCGAAGGCAGCAGCGGTTTTTGTTGTCCAAAGTGCAGGAGGAGGGCACGCAACTCAGTGAGTTGGAGCGCAGCTACCCGGGGATTTTGGCGCTCCACAAGGATGCCGACGGAAAAATATTCCTCGAATAGGGGGCCAGGCAAAAGCATGCAGGGAGGGCTTTGCATTGAGCGTGCACCAAAACGCATACACCAGTCGCATTTTGGTGGACGTTTTGTCATTCGCGGCCTATAACACGCATAGAAAGGAGCCGCCGCCTTGAAAGCGCACAAGGATGTACGGGTCACCATCCGCGTTGACAAAGACTTGAAGGAGCGCGCCGAAAGTCTGTTTGAGTTTTTGGGGATGAACATGACGACGGCGCTCAACGTGTTTTTGCGCAAAGCAGTGGAGGAGGCCGCCATTCCCTTTGAGGTGAGTGCGAAAAACACCGGTTTCGGGGCGGGGCTTTCGTCCGGCGAGCTGACGCATGCTTTTGAGGGGGCCGTCCACAATGAGCTTGAAGAAAACCAGCGGCGGGGGCTTGTGACAGCGCGCTATGACGCGGCCAAAAAACAAGCTTATTTAGAGTCCGCCGACGGAACGCAGGAACAGGTCCGCTGACAACATGCGCAAACCTTACAGAGAGAGCATGGCTGTACGGAGCTTGAAGCTGCCCACCAAGCAGAGGCGCTGCGCACCCGCCTGCTGGACAGAGGCGCGGACTTCTCGTTTGAAACCGGTCTAAGCCCTCGCCCTATTCGCCTCTCCACCGGCTCTTCAAAAAGTCCCGGTTAAGCTCCGCAATGACTTTGGAGCTGATTTCCTTGGGGCAGGCGGCCTCGCACTGGGAGAGGTTGCTGCAGTTGCCAAAGCCTTCGGCGTCCATTTGCTTTACCATGGCGTTGACGCGGCTGTAGCGCTCCGCCTGGCCCTGCGGGAGGTGCCCCAGGTGGGAAACCTTGGCGGAGACAAACAGCATGGCGGAGCTGTTTTTGCAGGCCGCCACGCAGGCGCCGCAGCCAATGCAGGCGGCGGCGTCCATGGCCTGGTCCGCTTCTGTTTTGGGAATGGGCAGCGCATTGGCGTCCGGTGTGCCGCCGGTGTTGACGGAGACATAGCCGCCAGCTTGGATAATGCGGTCCAAGGAGGAGCGGTCCACCACCAAGTCGCGAAGCACCGGGAAGGCCTTGGCGCGCCAGGGCTCCACATGAATGCTGTCGCCGTCGTTGAAGTGGCGCATGTGCAGCTGGCAGGTGGTGACGCCTTTGTGGCCACCGTGGGGCTGGCCGTTTATTACCATGGAGCACATGCCGCAAATGCCTTCGCGGCAGTCATGGTCGAAAGCAACGGGCTCCTCGCCGGTGGTGGCCAGCTTCTCGTTGAGCACATCCATCATCTCCAGGAAGGACATGTGCGGGCTGACGTTGTCGAGCGCATATTCCTTCATGCCGCCAGGCTGCTCGGGCGCTTGTTGACGCCAGACATGCAAGGTGAGCTTCATCGGTTTGTCATTGTGCGCGCTCATTATTTGTAGCTCCTCGTCTGCAGTTTAATTTCCTCATAGTTGAGAGGCTCCTTGTGCCGAAGCGGCGCCTCGCCCTCGCCTCTGTATTCCCAGGCGCTGACATGCAAAAACTCCGCGTCATTGCGCTTGGCCTCGCCCTCTTCCGTCTGGTGCTCCTCGCGGAAATGCCCCCCGCAGGACTCGTCTCTGTCCAAAGCGTCGCGCGCCATCAGCTCCGCAAACTCCATGAAGTCCGCCACCCGGCCGGCCTTCTCCAAGTCCACATTCATGGTAGCCGCATCCCCGCGAATGACGAGCTCCTTCCAGAAGCGCTCCCGCAGGGCGGGAATTTCTTTGAGCAACTCCTTGAGGCCCCACTCGTTGCGCGCCATGCCGCATTTGTTCCACATGAGAAGGCCCAGCTCCCGGTGGAAGCTGTCCGGGGTACGCTTGCCGTTGAGGGAGAGGAGTCTTTTAAGGCGAGCCTGGGCATCGGCGATGGCCTTTTTAAACTCAGGGTGCTCGGTGGAGAGTTTGGGTTGCTTGGCCGTCGCGAGGTATTGCCCAATGGTGTAGGGGAGGACGAAATAACCATCCGCCAACCCCTGCATGAGGGCGCTGGCACCCAGGCGGTTGGCACCATGGTCCGAGAAGTTGGCTTCTCCCACCACGTGGAGGCCGGGGAGGTTGGACATGAGGTTGTAGTCCACCCAGAGGCCGCCCATGGTATAGTGGACAGCCGGGTAAATGCGCATGGGGACGGAATAAGGGTCCTCCCCCGTTATGGTGGAGTACATGTCAAACAAGTTGCCATAGCGCTCGGCAATAACCTTTTTTCCAAAGCGCGCAATGGCGTCGGCAAAGTCCAGGTAGACGCCGCGTCCGGCCGGGCCAATGCCGCGGCCTTCGTCGCAGACTTGTTTGGCGGCGCGGGAGGCAATGTCCCTAGGGCAGAGGTTGCCATAGCTGGGGTATTTTCTCTCAAGGAAATAGTCCCTGTCCGCCTCGGGGACGGAGGCGGGGTTTTTGCCCAAGTCCTCCCGTTTTTTGGGGACCCACACGCGGCCGTCATTGCGAAGGCTTTCAGACATGAGGGTGAGTTTGGACTGATAGTCCCCCGAGACAGGAATGCAGGTGGGGTGGATTTGCGTATAACAAGGGTTGGCGAAGGCGGCGCCCTTTCTCCAGGCGCGGACATTGGCGGTGACGTTGCACCCCTTGGCGTTGGTGGAGAGATAAAAGACGTTGCCATAGCCCCCCGTCGCCAAAACCACCGCGTCTGCCGCCCAGGCCTCCACGCGCCCATTGGCCAGGTTGCGTGTAACAATGCCGCGCGCATGGCCGTCGACGACGACCAGCTCCAGCATTTCATGGCGCGCATGCATGCGGACATTGCCTGAATGGATTTGGCGCGACAAAGCTTGATAGGCACCAATGAGCAGCTGCTGCCCCGTTTGGCCACGCGCATAAAAAGTGCGCGAAACCTGCGCGCCGCCGAAGGAGCGGTTGGACAAAAGCCCGCCATAGTCGCGCGCAAAGGGGACGCCTTGCGCGGTACACTGATCGATAATGCTGGCCGACACTTCCGCCAGGCGATAGACGTTGGCCTCTCGCGCGCGAAAGTCGCCGCCCTTAATGGTGTCATAGAAGAGGCGCTGCACGCTGTCGCCATCGTTTTGGTAGTTTTTGGCCGCGTTAATGCCGCCTTGCGCCGCAATGGAATGCGCGCGCCTGGGGCTGTCCTGGAAACAAAAGGCGTCGACGTTATAGCCCAGCTCACTCAAGGAAGCAGCCGCAGAGCTGCCGGCCAGGCCCGTGCCGACGACAATGACGCGGAATTTGCGCTTGTTGGCAGGGTTAACGAGGGTGACATTCTGCTTATATTTGGACCACTTGTTGGCCAAGGGGCCGGAGGGGATTTGAGAGTCGAGTTTCATGGCCTGCCTCACTTAAATAATGCCGAGAAGAACGGCGAGGGGGATGGAAGCGAAGGCGGCGCACACGCCATAGGCGAGGGCTTTGGCCGCGGTTTGGAGGGCGGGCGTCCAGGTTTTGCCCCACAGGCCCAGGTGCTGGCAAAGGCTATACATGCCATGGGAGAGGTGGGAGGCAAGCAAGACAAGAGAGAGGAGATAAAACCCGCAGACGAAGGGGCAGCTGAAGGCCGTTGTTAACATGGCGTAGACGTCGACGGTTTGGACGCTTTTTCCGCCGACGAGGAGCCACGTCATGGGTTTGTTGCCACGGAGGCTAAACTGCAGCAGGTGGAGGATGAGATAAGAAAGCAGGAGAAGCCCGGACCAGAAGGCATATTTCCCGGACCACCCGGCGATGTATTTTTTCCAATGCCTAGGGGCAGAGGGTTTGAAGGCATAGGGCACGGGGCGTGCGGCGGCATTCACCAGGAGGTGGCTTCTCACAGCCAGGAAGACGTGGAGGACAACGGAGAGGAGAAGGGCCCCCCGGAAAGCCCACAGGAGGGCAGGCTGGCTATGCAGGAAATAGGCATAGGTATTGAGGGCGTCTTTCCCGCCGAAAATGGCGAGGTTGCCGGCCATGTGGCCGATGATGAAGCCGCACATAACCAGCCCCGAAATGGCCATAGCCACCTTGGAGCCGACGGAAGTATTCAGGAAATTTACGCACGCGCCAAAAAAGCCCGAAGGCGCTTCCACCACGCGTGCATCCGTTGCTTGGGACATAAAGGTTGAAACCTCCCGGCGTTATGCGCCGCAAAAAGCAAAGTCCGCCGCCTCTCCTACAAAACCGCTTTCAGTAAACCTCCTCTCTGCCCCGAGCGAAGAATTCACACAAGAAAAATGTGAAAGGCCAGCAAGTCTGCGTTTGGAATAATCCAAACTCTGTTTTAGATAAGCTGAGCTGTTCAAAGGCCCTACCCGAAGGAAGACAGACGACGAGATGAAAATCCACGAATACCAAGCGAAGGCGTTGTTGAAGGCTTTGGAGGCCCCGGTGCCTCGCGGCAGCCTGGCGCGGACTCCCGAGGAGGCGGAGGAAGCAGCCAGGCAACTGGGGACTTCCGTGGTGGTGGTGAAGGCCCAAATACATGCAGGAGGCCGAGGCAAAGCCGGCGGCATAAAGCTGGCCAAAAGCCCTAAAGAGGCAAAGGCGGCAGCAGCGGCGCTGTTGGGCAAGCCGCTGGTGACGAAGCAGACAGGCCCGAAGGGCAGCCTTGTGCGCCAATTGTGGGTGGAAGAAGGCCTGGAAATAGAGAGAGAGTTGTATGTGGGCCTCATTTTGGACCGTGCCTGCGGCCGCCTGTGCTTTATGGCCTCGGCGGAAGGCGGCATGGACATAGAGGAGGTGGCCGAGGCCAGCCCGGAAAAAATTTTGAGAAAGCATGTGGACATGGCCGCAGGTTTTCAGCCCTATGTGGGAAGAAGCCTGGCCTTTGGGCTTGGGCTTTCCGGGGCGGCGGCCCAGCGTTTTTGCCAGCTATGCCAGACGCTGTTGGAGGCCTATGTGCAGCATGACGCTGCCACCCTCGAAATAAACCCCCTGGTGCTGCTCAAAAACGGCGAGCTTCAGGTGTTGGACTGCAAAATGGAGTTGGACGACAACGCTTTGTTTCGCCAGCCTCAGTTGCTTGCGTTGGAAGACGCGCACGAGAGTGAGCCGAAGGAGTTGCAGGCGAAGGCGGCGGGGCTTTCTTACATTTCTCTGGAAGGGGACATAGGCTGCATGGTGAATGGGGCGGGGCTGGCCATGGCCACCATGGACGCCATTGGGCTTGCGGGAGGAAAACCCGCCAACTTTTTGGACGTCGGCGGAAGCGCGGGCCAGGCGCAAGTTAGCAAGGCCTTCAAGTTAATTTTGGAAGACAGCCAGGTGAAGGCGGTGTTGGTAAACATTTTTGGCGGCATTATGCGTTGCGACGTTATAGCAGAAGGCATTGTAGCCGCAGCCAAGGAGGTGGCGTTGAAGCTGCCCCTGGTGGTGCGCCTGCAAGGCACCAACATGGAGAAGGGCAAGGCTTTGCTGGCGGCCTCGGGCTTGTCCATTATTCCCGCGGACAGTTTAGCGGCGGCAGCGCAGACGGCGGTTTTGGCTGCCCGGCAATAGGAGACACTCATGGCGTTTTGGCTGACAAAAGAGACACGGTTGTTGGTGCAAGGCATAACGGGAGGCGCCGGAAGCTTCCACACAAAGCAGATGGTGGACTATGGCACGAAGGTGGTGGCCGGCGTCACCCCCGGCAAAGGGGGCCAAACCTTCGACGGCGGCAAAGGAGGCATCCCCATTTTTGACACGGTGGAGCAAGCGGTGAAGGCGACAGGGGCGAATGCGACGGCGGTGTTTGTGCCGCCGGCCTGCGCGGCGGACTCCATGATGGAAGCGGTGGATGCTGACATTCCGCTGGTGGTGGCCATAACGGAAGGCATTCCCATTTTGGACATGGTGAGGGTGAAGCGCTTTATGGAAGGCCGCCCCTCGCGGCTTTTGGGCCCCAACTGCCCTGGCCTCATTGCCCCCGGCCTTGGGTGCAAAATTGGCATTATGCCCGGCTCCATCCACCGCCCTGGGCGCGTGGGCGTCGTCTCCCGCTCCGGCACCCTCACTTATGAGGCTGTTTTCCGCCTCACCGAGTTGGGCCTGGGCCAGTCCATGGCCATTGGCATAGGGGGAGACCCTGTCAACGGCACCCATTTTGTAGACGCCCTCAAAGCCTTCGAGGCCGACGAAGAAACCGACGCCATGGTGCTCATTGGCGAAATTGGCGGCAACGCCGAGGAAGTCGCCGCCGACTACATCCGCGAGCACTGCAAAAAGCCCGTCGTCGGCTTTATTGCCGGCCTGAGTGCCCCCCCCGGCAAGCGTATGGGCCATGCGGGGGCCATTGTTTCCGGAAGCCAGGGCACCGCAGCGGAGAAGGTGGCGGCCCTAAAGCGGGCCAATGTAGAAGTGGTGGACTCCCCCATGGCATTGGGGGATGCGGTGAAGAGGCTGCTGACAAGGGCTTTGTAGGTTTCAGCATCGCCACAAGAGCGTCCCCCTGCACGTTGCTTTATGGCAGCTCTTGCACCTTGGGCTTTTGCTCCCCGCCGACGCCTCTCAAAATGGGCAGGTTGACAGGCCCCCAGTCCCAGACTTCGGTGAAGTTCCAGGAAGACAGGGTGTCTGTCCAGAAGTCCCGGGTGTCAAATTCGGAAGTTCCTGCGCCGTCCTTTTGGTCTGCTTGAGCAGTGTTAGCCGTGGGCGTATAGGGTATGCCGCTGAACTCCAGCTCCATGTTGTTGCGGGCATGGTTGCCTGACAGAGAGGGGTTGTTGGACCCCGCTACGCGTCCGGCGTTGAGGCTCGTAGCAATGACGCTTGGGTTCAGGGAGACACTGTTTTGCGTTGTGCCTTTGTAATTCTGTCCCATCAGGCCACCGACATAGTTGTCGCCCGTGACGCTGCCTGTGGCATAGCTATTTTGCACCATACTGTTCCAGTCGTTCACCCCTACCAGGCCGCCGACATAGTTTTTGCCGATGACGCTGCCTGTGGCATAGCTGTTTTGCACTGTGCCCAAGTGATACCCCACCAGGCCGCCGACATTGTTGTCGCCCGTAACGCTGCCTGTGGCATAGCTGCTTTGCACTGTGCCCCAGTTATTCCCCACCAGGCCACCGACATAGTTGTCGCCCGTGACGCTGCCTGTGGCATAGCTGTTTTGCACCCTGCCCCAGTGATACCCCACCAGGCCGCCGACATTGTATTTGCCCGTGACGCTGCCTGTGGCATAGCTGTTTTGCACCCTGCCCCAGTGATACCCCACCAGGCCGCCGACATTGTAGTCGCCCGTGACGCTGCCTGTGGCGTAGCTGCTTTGCACTGTGCCCCCATAATTCGTCCCCACCAGGCCGCCGACAACGTCTTTGCCGGTGACGCTGCCGCCTTCCAGACCGAGGTTTTTTATCTCCGCGCCTTCGCCTATATAGCCGAACATGCCTTGGCAATCGCCTTGGACGGCACGAATGGTGAGGCCAGAAAGGGTGTGCCCACCCCCATCAAAGCTGCCAGTGAATGGACGGTTGTTTGTGCCTATCGCCTTCCAGTTGCTTTTCCCCGCCTCTGGCGGCGTCAACTCGACATTTCCCATCAGCTTATAATGTCGCTTGAGGCCCTCCAGCGTGTTTGCATAGGCGTTGAAGGCTTTGATGTTGTCCTCGTTTACCGGAATGGGGCGGGTTTTTTCCAGGCCGTCAACAATGTCAATGCGGAGGGTTTTGGAGCCACCGACATATTGATAGCCCTCGGGTATATTTTCCAGGCCAAGGCCAAGAAGCACCGGCGTTTTGTCAAAGGCTTTCTCGAAGTTATATTCCACAGTGAAGCTAGCGGTTTGGCTGCTGGATGTGTGGCTGGACACAACATTTTGCAACAACAGTCCCTCCACATCCACGAGGCCTATGCTCAGCTTCACCTGGCTTGCGTCGGCTTCGTTTTGAAACCCCTCAACCGTGACGGTGAAGCTGACAGAGCGTTCGCCCGCCATCGGCGTCAGCGTTGCCGTGCCGGGGGAAAGGCGAATGTCAAGCTGTGGGGCAGGTGGCGGGAGCGCCACCCACTGCGCATAAACAATGAGGAGGGTGTCGGCATCCACAGGGGTTTGTGCGGTGAAAGGGCTTCCGTTTCCCTCTTTCTCCGTATTCCACCCAACGAAGGTATGCCCCGCACGCGTGGGCTCCTTGGGCAGACTGCCCAAGGTATTGGCGGGTGGCCGAAGGGTGAGGCTTGTGGGCACCGCCTCGGTGTCGCCACCGTTCTTGTCAAAGGAGACGGTACGAATGCCATAGAGTGCTTCCTCGTTGAGCTCGATAGCAAAGGAGCAGGCGCCGAGCGCTATGCCCAGCAGCAGGTGCAGCAACCGTTTCATGGCAAAGTTTTTCGCGGAGCGCATGTGGCGTTGGCCTTCCTTGGGTTGTGGATTCCCCCCCTGTGTACGCCCAAATTGTACACAGTTTAGCACATTGCCCATTTCCAGTATACGCAAATATTTATATGGTCTCCCAAGCTGCGCGGGCGAGGGGACAAGAGGCGAACTTTTGACGGGGGTTGTGTTTGTTCCAACAATGTAGGGGCAACCCTTGCCGTTGCCCTATTGCAGGCAACATAGGCGTTGAAGTTCAGTTGAACAGGCGCTAAGGGCATGTCAACTTTTGAATTCAAGGAGAAGCGCCATGGCCCTAGAGAAGACGTTGTCCATTATTAAGCCCGACGGTGTCGCCAAAAACATCATCGGCAAAATCATCAGCCGCTTCGAGTCCCAGGGTTTTTGCATTGCCGCCATGCGTATGCAAAAGCTTTCCCGGGAGGAAGCAGAAGGCTTCTATGCGGAGCACAAAGAGAGGCCCTTTTTCGCAGACTTGGTGAAGTATATGACGTCAGGCCCGGTGGTATTAATGGTGCTAGAGGGCGAGGACGCTGTGGCGAGAAACCGGGAGCTCATGGGAGCGACAGACCCGAAGAAAGCGGCAGAGGGGACATTGAGGAGGGACTTTGCCGAAAGCATTGAGGCCAACGTGGTACACGGCTCAGACTCGACGCAAAGCGCCTGCCGGGAGGTTTCCTATTTCTTCCGCAAGTCGGAGATTTTGAGGCCCTGTTGCGGCAAGCAGTGCGGGTGCAAGGGCTAGACTGTTTCCAAGTTGAAGTGAGCGAAGCGTCCTTGCTGCTTCGTTTCTTGAACCACTATCTGCAGCAAGATTCACAAGATTGGGCTGTGCCAAAAAAATCCTGCCAATCTTGTAGATCTTACGAAAATCCTGGTTCAAAAATATGCAGGACTGGGCTGTACCCCTACAAAGCTGCAACAACGTCTGTAAAAAACCTGTAGGGGTGCTTCGCGAACCGCCCTTGCTCAAAACCACCTCCCCATATGGTGGTGTTGTTTTTTTGAAGTGTCATTGAACCTGCTGAAAATTTTTGAAACTTTCTTGTGAATGTTTTGGAAATAACTTCGCTATAGAGCCCGCAGGAGGCGGCACTTGCAAGGGCCGCTTTTTTTTATGAGAGGATGATGATGTCGAAGAGCCAAAAAAATTCTGAGAAATATTCACTCGCCTTGCGCCTTCTCCATTGGACAGGCGTTCCCGTCATGTTGGTTGTCTATGCGAGCATTTTTCTGCGCAAGCTTTATGAAAGAGGCACAGAGCCGTTTAAGCTGATGTCCACTGTGCACGTTGGCTTTGGTGCTTTGTTGATGGTTTGGCTGTTTTTTCGTCTGGCCGCCTATTCCTTTAGCAACAAGCCACCCATTGCTCCCGAGGTGCCTGCATGGCAAAAAAGTGCGTTAAAGCTGATGCTTGGAATTCAGTGGGGGCTGATGGTGGTGCTCCCCCTCTCCGGTTGGTTGATGGGGAATGCCAAGGGAAGGGTGGTGAATGTGTTTGGAATGCCGCTGCCAAGCCTCATTGAAAAAAACGACACCTTCGCCAAAGCCCTCACAGAGGGACACATTGCCATGGCTTATGTTTTGCTCGTCCTCATTGTTTTGCATACGAGCATGGCGCTGTGGCACCATTTTTTCAAAAAGGACAACGCCATAAGGCGCATGCTTTGAATGCTCTTTGTGTCCCCCGGCGGCGTTGGGCTCGGTTTTGCTCCGTCGCCGGGAAAGCATGGATGAAATACCCCTCCAGCTTTTGTGGCGTTGTTTTTTGAATGCTTGAAAATTTTTTTGAGCATCCTTGTGAATATTCCTCAATGGGCTCCGTTATAGAGCTCGCAGGAGGCGGCACTTCGTTGGCCGCTTTTTTTATGAGAGGGTGAAGATGTTAAAAAGCCAAAGAAATTCAGAAAAGTTTTCATTAACCCTACGCTTTTTCCACTGGACGGGCGTGCCTTTAATGGTGGCCGTCTATGCGAGCATTTGGATGCGCAAGCTTTTTGAAAAAGGCTCAGCTGAGCGCAAGCTGATGGTGAGTGTGCATTTTGGGTTGGGCGTTTTGGTGCTGGCCTGGTTGCTTTTTCGGCTGGTGGCCTATTTTGCAGGCAAGAAGCCACCCATTGTCCCCCCAGTGCCTTCATGGCAAAAGAGTGCATTGAAGCTGATGCAGGGGTTGCAGTGGGGGTTGATGGCGGTGCTGCCTTTGTCAGGGTGGTTGCTGGTGAATGCCAAAGGCAGGGTGGTGGAAATAGGGGCTTTGGGTTTGGAAATGAAGCTGCCGACACTCCTCCAGGAAAACAAGGTGCTTGCAAAAGCGCTAAATGAGGGGCACGAAGCGATGGGTGTGGCTTTGCTCGTCCTCATTGCTTTGCATACGGGCATGGCGCTGTGGCACCATGTTGTAAAAAGGGACAATGCGCTCAGACGTATGTTATAAAAGCTGTTTTTTAAAGCGGAGCCCCCCGAGGCCGCCAGAGGACACAAAAAACCTTGAATGACAAAGTTGACATACTGTCCATGCAGCCCACGGAGTTGGAGCACTGGCTGGTTGCAAAGCTTGGGCAAAAGCCCTTCCGTGCGCGGCAAGTGTTTGCATGGCTGCACCAAAGGGGCGCCACGCAGTTTTCTCAAATGAGCGACTTGTCCAAAGAGTTGAGGCAGCAGCTTGAGGCGCAGGCCCACATTGCCTGCCTGCGTGTGGACAAAACCGAGCGCTCCTTGGACGGCACCGTCAAATACCGCTTTTTGACGGAAGACGGCAAAGGCATTGAGTCCGTCTATATGCCTTTTGAGAAGCGCAAAACCCTCTGCCTCTCCTCGCAGGTGGGTTGCGCCATGGGCTGCAAGTTTTGCCTGACGGCCCAAATGGGTTTTTGCCGCCACCTAAGGCCCAGCGAAATCCTCTCCCAGGTTTATTGGGTTAACCGCTTCCTCAAGGAGGAGGGCCTGCCCGGGGAGCGCCCCCTCTCCAACCTCGTCTTCATGGGCATGGGGGAGCCCTTGCACAACCTCCTGAATGTCAGCAAAGCCCTCCGGCTTTTGCTGTGCAAGGATGGGTTGAATTTCTCGACACGCCACCTCACCGTCTCCACTTCGGGCCTGCCTGAAGCCCTCCTGCGTTTGGCCCAAGCCATTCCCGTGAAGCTGGCCATTTCCCTCAATGCTTCGACGGATGAGCAGCGAAGCCGGTGGATGCCTGTCAACCGCAAGTGGGGCCTTAAAAAGCTGATGGAGGCCTGCCGGCAGCTTCCGCTCAAACCGGGGCAGCGGGTGACATTCAGCTATGTCATGTTTAGGGGCCTTAATGACAGCGACGAGGACGCGTTGAGGTTGGCGAAGCTGGCTCAGAAAGTCCCCTCCAAAATAAACCTCATTCCCTATAACGCGAATGAGGGCTTGCCTTTTGAGAGCCCAGGCCCCGAGAGGGTGGAGCGTTTTCGCGCTTTGTTGGAGGCGAAGCATTGTGCGGTTTTTGTAAGAGAGGGCAGGGGGGCGGACATTTCAGCGGCCTGTGGGCAGTTGGCGGTTTTGTCTTCGAAGCAAGGAGAAGCAGAAGAGGGCTTGACATGAGAGGCGGCCTGGCATTAGAGCAGCTAGCTTCAAAGCATTTCGTCAAAGGGAGTTGAAAAAGCATGGCTGTTGTCCTTCGCCTCACCAGAGCTGGCGCCAAAAAGAAACCCATTTACCACCTTGTTGCCACGGACTCGCGCAATCCCCGGGACGGCAGGTTTATTGAAGCCATTGGCTTGTTTAACCCGAACTTGGAGCCTGCGCAGTTTGAAGTGAATGAAGAGCGCTGGGCCTATTGGATAAGCGTAGGCGCCAAGCCCTCCGAGACGGTTGCCAACCTCAAAAAGCGCGCAAACCGCTTGGCGGCCAAGGCAGCCGCCACAGAAAACTAAACAGAAAACCAACAAGCCTTGCCGCAGCAAAGTTGACTTTGTCTGCCTTGGTGGCTCCAGGGGGTTTCATGAAGCAACTCATCGAGTATGTCGCCCAGGCCTTGGTGGCTTTCCCCGAGGAGGTAGAGGTAACCCTCACCGAGGGCCCCGAGGGTTTTGTATGCAAGCTGAAGGTAGCCGAAGAGGACGTCGGCAAAGTCATCGGCAAAGACGGCCGCATCATCCACGCGCTGCGCACCGTGGCCGCTTCGTGTTTGTCGCCGCCGGAAAACAAATTGCAGTTGGAGGTTGAAGGGAAGCCTGCGGTTTCTTCCTTGGTTTCTTCTGTGCCTTCTCCATGAAAGCCTGGCTTCAGTTGGGTTATGTTTCCCGCACATTTGGCACCCAGGGAGAGGTGGTGGTGAAGACATTCCACGCCCAAAGCCAGAGCCTCCAGCTTGTCAAGCGTTTGAAGTTTTGCCTGAAAACAGGCGAGGAGTGCATTTTTTGCCTTCAGCAGCTTGGAAAGCTGAATGAAGGTTGGCGCCTCTTGCTGGAGGGGGTGTCCACCCCCGAGGAGGCCAAGCCCCTGGTAGGCTCCCGGGTGTGGCTGGCCCGCGAAGAGTTGGGCGAGCTTGAGGAGGGAGAATGTTTTGCCGAAGACTGGGTAGGCCTGGAGGCGCGCTTAGAGTCCGGCGAGGTGTTGGGCCAAGTCAGCGCCTTGCTGTATATGGGGGCGGTGCCCAACATTGTCATCCACAACGCGGAAGGGAAAGAGTGGATGGTGCCCTGGGTGGAGGAATATGTGCCCCGGCTAAGCATGGAAGAGGGCTACGTTATTGTACGCCCCCTGGAGTGGTAGCCCCGTGTTTGAGTTAAGCGTTTTAAGCCTCTTCCCCGGCCTCATTGAGGGCTACGCGAGGGAGAGCATTGTGGGGAGGGCCTTGGCGCAGGGTATTTTCCGTCTGCACACGGTGGACATTCGGCATTTTGCGAGGGACAAGCACCGCGTGGTGGACGATCTGCCCTACGGCGGGGGAGCCGGCATGGTGATGAAGGCGGAGCCTCTTGTGTTGGCCATAGAGTCCACGCGTCGGCAATTTCCGGACGTGCCTGTGTTGTTGATGGGGCCGTGCGGGCAGCGCTTCAACCATGCCATGGCGCACACGCTTGCGAAGGGCCCGGGCATGGCCTTGCTGTGCGGACGCTATGAGGGCGTGGATGAGCGCGTGAAGGCCCATATAGACGGCGAGTTGTCCGTGGGCGACTATGTTTTGACAGGCGGAGAGTTGGCCGCGCTGTGCGTCATGGACGCGGTGGTGCGTTTGCTTCCGCAGGCGCTGGGCAACGAGGCTTCCTCCTCTTTGGAGAGTTTTGAAGACGGCCTTTTGGAGCACCCTCACTATACGCGCCCGCCCCTGTTTCGCGGCGCCGCGGTGCCCAAGGTGTTGCTTGGCGGCCACCATGCGCGCATTGCAGCCTGGAGACGTTGGAGCTCGCTCAAGCGCACGCAAGCCCTTCGCCCGGACTTGCTTGAAAAGCGCACGCTCAGCCCCGAGGAGCGGGAGCTGCTTGAGCAAGAAGCATGGTTAGACGAAGAGTGAGCTCAAAGACTCTGCGCGGTGGATGCGGGCAATGGCTTCGCCGAAGAGTTTGGCGGTGCTGACGGAGCGGATGCGGCCGCTGGCCTTGGCAGCTTCCGAGAGGGGGATGGTGTCCGTGACGACAAGCTCTTCCATGCAGGAGGCGAGGATGCGCTCGAGGGCGGGCCCGCTGAGCACTGGGTGGACGGCATAGGCGAAGACGCGCCTGGCGCCATTGGCTTTGAGGGCAGCGGCGCCCTGCGTAATGGTGCCCGCAGTATCAATAATGTCATCGATGATGATGGCGTCTTTGCCTTGGACATCGCCAATGAGGTTCATAATTTCTGCGGCGTTGGCCTGCGTCCTGCGTTTGTCGACAATGGCCAGTTGGCACTCGAGGCGTTTTGAATAGGCCCTTGCGCGCTCCACGCCGCCTGCGTCTGCAGAGACAATGACCAACTCCGAGGGGTTTGGAAAGCGTTGGCGGATGTCCTCGAGAAAAACCGGCGCGGCATACATATGGTCCGTAGGGATATTGAAGAAGCCCTGAATTTGCCCGACATGCATGTCCATGGAGATGACGCGCGTGGCGCCGGCGACTTCAATGAGGTCAGCCACCATACGCGCCGTAATGGGCGTACGCGGCGCCACTTTCCTGTCTTGTCGTGCATAGCCGTAATAGGGGATGACGGCGTTGATGGAGCCGGCGCTGGCGCGTTTTAAGGCGTCGCAAATAATGAGGAGCTCCATGAGGTTGTTGTTCACAGGAGGGCAAGTGGACTGGAGGACAAAGACATCGAGGCCGCGGACGTTTTCATTAATTTCGACGTTGGTTTCGCCGTCGGAAAATTGGGAGACGTTGATTTTGGACAGAGGCCTATGGAGGTGTTGGCATACGCGGATGGCCAAGTCTTTGTTGGAGTTACCAGTAAAAATTTTGAAGTCAGGGTTAAGAGGCATGACCAGCTCGATAGAACAGAGGGAGAGCCAGGTCAACGCTCAAGGAATGGGCCAAGTGAGGAAGAAGCCCCCGGAGGGAGTCTTTCCGCCCAAGGTGTGAAAAGAAGTACAAAGGCCGCTCTTTTTTTGAAGGCCTCAGCGAGAGGGGCTTGACTTAGGTTTTCACCCAGGTATGTCTCTGGGCTTCAAAGTTTTTTCAGGAGGGCTGGTTTATCGTTAGAGATCAAAGGACCAATAGGCGAATTCGGGCCCGCGAAGTCCGTGTGGTAGGCCCGCAAGGCGAACAGCTGGGAGTGTTGACCATCGAGGCTGCCTTGGCGCATGCCGCGAAAGAAGGGCTGGACTTGGTAGAAGTCAACCCCATGGCCAAGCCCCCCGTCTGCAAAATAATGGACTATGGCCGCTTCAAATATGAAGAGAAGAAGAAGGCCAATGAGACCAAAAAGAAGCAGGTTGTCGTCAAAGTCAAAGAGATGAAGCTCCGTCCGAAGACAGAGGAGCACGACTATGAATTTAAAGTGCGCAACATTCGCAGCTTTATTGAAGAAGGCAACAAAGCGAAAGTCACCATTATGTTTCGCGGCAGGGAGATTGCGCACAGGGACAGGGGCCAGGCTGTGTTGGATGAGGTAGCCAAAGACTTGGCAGACATAGCGGTGGTGGAGATGCCGCCTCGAATGGAAGGGCGGCAGATGTTTATGATATTGGCGCCCAACCCCAAGGTTGCCCAGAAGGCCAGAGATCTACAAAAGCAGCAGGTGGCGGCCTTGGAGCGTGCCAAGCGGGAGCAAAAGCGTTCCAAAGTTGACTCTGGTGTGAAGGAGGCGCCGAAGGAGGCCGAGGTGGAGAGTGAAATTTCAGTAGCAGAAAGCGAAACGGAAGCTAACAGTTGACATAGCCTTGCTTGCGAGATAGGAGCACAGGCTTTCCAAATTTTTGCCTGGAAGACGTCATGCCCAAGCTGAAGACAAAGAGTGGAGCGAAAAAGCGGTTTCAAGTGAAGAAGAGCGGCAAGGTGAAGCATGGCAAGGCCAATGCGAAGCACTTGTTCACTTTTTCGAAGTCCACAAGCAGCAAGCGCCAAAATCGAGGGTGCAGTCACCTCCGAGATATGGACGCGAAGAAGGTTATTAAAGAATTGTTTCCCTATGGCGCCAAATAGCGCCGAAGAAGAGAGAATGTCATGCGCGTCAAACGAGGTCCCAAAGCGCGTCGCCGCCGAAATAAAATATTAAAGCTTTCCAAAGGCTACCGAGGGCGAAGAAAGAATTGTTTCCGCAGAGCGAAGGAGGCCGTGGAGAGGGCATTGGACTATGCCTCCAGAGACAGAGCCCAGAAGAAGAGGGAATTTCGCTCCCTGTGGATTGTGCGCATTAATGCTGCGGCCCGCAGCCTGGGCATGAATTATTCAGGCTTGCTTGCGGGCTTGGCCAAGGCCAACGTCCAGGTAGACCGAAAAGTGCTTGCCGATTTGGCAGTGGCGGACCCAGCAGGTTTTGCTGCTGTGGCCAACATGGCCAAAGCTGTAGCCTGAAGCTTTCATGGTTTTCAGTGGACATTTCAGCTGGGGGCGCCGCCCCCGGCGAGGGGTTTTTGCTGAAAACAGACAATTGAAAACGGGCAGCTGCTTTGCTCCATGGGCGTGGTATATGCGGCCACACCCTCGCGGATGGCGACTTCAGCCCCACCCAGGCTGTCCCTGGTGCCACCCTCAGCATTCGAGGCAGTGGCTTTAGTCCCCTTCCTTCGGAAAACAGCGTTAGGCTGAATGGGGTTTTGGCTGCCCTCATTTCTGCCACGCCCCATGAGATAAAAGTCGAGGTGCCCCAAAACAACCTCTCCACTGGCCTTGTGCAAGTGAGCGTCAAAGGGGCAACCGCCATTTCCGCCACGCCCTTCACCTATGTGCCGACGGTGGCCACCGTCAGCACCTTCGCTGGAGGTGGTGGAACGGGCCGAAGTCTGCCGGAAGGGTACAACGGTGGCTTTGCCGACGGCTCGGCAAGCACGGCGCGGTTTGGTGCCCCTGAAGGCATGACAATAGACGCGAAAGGCAACCTCTATGTGGCGGACACAGACAACTACCGCATCCGCAAAATGGTGTTTGAGTTAGAAGAGGCAAACGCTCCTCCGAAGGGTGCTGACAAAACAAACCTCAAGGCAAAGTCCCCCAGCATTGAAGGCTTCAGCCCCAGCAAAGCTGTCCACGGTGCATGGCTTCACATTCAAGGAGAAGGTTTTGGCGCTTCCTGTCGAGCGAACAAAGTGACGTTGAATGGTGTCCCTGCAAAAGTTATTTCTGCCACGCCGACGGAGCTCAAAGTGGAGGTGCCCCACAACAAGCGCTGCACCGGTTTTGTGCACGTCAGTGTCAAAGGCAAAACCGCCGTCTCTGCCAAGCCCTTCATTTGCATGCCGAGGGTGCATGTCAGCACCTTTGCCGGGAGCGGCGAGGGAGGCCATGAAGACGGCATAGGCACAGCGGCACAATTTGACAGGCCTTCTAGCATTGCAATAGACGCGACAGGCAACCTCTATGTGGCGGAGTCCCAAAACCGCCGCCTGCGCAAAATAACGCCGGAAGGAGAAGTCAGCACGGTGGAAGACAGAGGCCGCGCCAACTTCAGCATGGCCGACGATGCTTATGGCCTCACCCTAGACAAGGCCGGCAACCTCTATATGGCGGATGTGGGCGAGCACTGCCTGCGCAAAATAACGCCCCAAGGAGAAGTGAGTACCTTCGGTGAAGCGGGTTGGGAGAAGGGCGAATGCGCTGACGGCCCCGAGGTATTTTTCTACCCTTTCGGCCTCGTCATTGACGCGAAAGACAACCTCTATGTGACGGACAACACCGCCCACAACATTAGAAAAATAACGCCGAAGGGAGAAATCAGCAGCTTTGCCGGAGACGACAAGAGCCCCAAAGGCCCTAACTATTCCAGCGAGCGCCTTGCCATCGACGCGAAAGGCACCCTCTATGTGGCAGATTCCAGGAACCACCGCATCCACAAAATGGTGGTGGAAGAGAGCGCTTTTCAGTTGAAGTGAAACCGGCGCTACTCCCGCTTCTGCCGAACGCCGATGGCCAGTTGCTGAAGGCCAGCGGCTTGGGCCATACCCATGACTTCGACGACTTTCCCGTGGGGGACGCCTTCGTCTGCCTGAATGACGACGAGGGTGTCAGCAGCGTTGTCTTTGGCCTCCTGAAAAATGCGGCCAAGCTCTTCGGGGCTGACGACATGGCCGGAGGCGACAAAGCGCCCGTCAGCGAGGACGGCAATGGACAAGTCGCTGGCAGGCAAGGGGGCGCTCTCTTGCGTTCCTCCCTGGGGGAGGTTGACGCGGATGCCGCTGTGTTCAGCGTTGCCCTGGGGGGCAATAATGACGGAGCTGGTCACCATAAAAATAATGAGGAGCACCAAAAAAATATCCGTCAGCGGCGTAATGTTAATTTCAGAGAAGACAGCCTCATGGAGTGCTTCTTCGTCATTTGAAAGAGAAGAAGCGCCTTCGCTGCCCGAAGAGGGAGTTGTGGCCATGTCAGCCCTCCTCCGAGGGAGCGGGCTCCACCTGCGGCGAAGGCGAGGGCGAAGCCGAGGGAGGTTTTGTGGCCAGCAGAAGCTCGGTGAATTCGGCAAAAATGAGTTTGAATTCCATGGAAAGGCGGGCAAGGCGTGACTGGAAGTAGTTGAAGAGGACGACGGCAATGACGGCGACAAAAATGCCGGCAGCGGTAGCGACGAGGGCTTCAGCAATGCCACTCATAACGCTGGCAGCGCCGCCGGTGCCGCCGGCTTGAACGTCCACGCCCAATTCCCGAAAAGCCATCATAATGCCAGCAACGGTGCCAAAAAGGCCGATGAAGGGAGTGACGGCGCCGACGGTGCCCAAAATCCAAATGGCGCCTTTGAGTTTGAGGGTTTGGGCCAGCCTCTCGCGCTCTATGGCCGTGGAGGGGTTGGTGCGTTGTGCGGCCTGAAACCCGACGCGAAATACTTCGGCCACGGGCAAGGCGGAGCGCTCAGCGAGCGCTCTTGCGGCAGGAATGTCGTTTTGCAAAAGTTGGCGAGCAATGCTTTCAAAGAGGGCGCGTGTTTTGGGGCCCAGCGACCAAAGCGCTATAAGGCGCTCAATGCTGACGACTACAGAAAGCAAAGAAGCCATGAGGATGATGACCAAAGTAAGGCCGCCGGCCAGCGAAACGCTGTCCAGGTGCATCCACTCCAAAAGGGTGTCCATTTTCATTCAGCTCTCGAATTCGTAGACCTCAGCAGAAACAGGATAGTATACAGAAAGCTCTCTTCTCGTGGATATGCCAAAGCTGCGTTTGAAAAACCTCATTCTTCTTTTTGCGCGCCTTCTTTTTGCGCTTCTTCTGTTTGCACTCCCAGGTTGTGTCCATACCGAGTCATTGAAAACTCTGTCTCCAGAGCAAGTTGTGGAGCACATAGAGCGAGAGGAGTCAAAAATCCAGAGTGTGAAAGGGCAAGCGCGTCTCAAAATAGACTCGCCTGAGCAAAAAGGCGTGCTTGAGGTATTGGTGGCAGCGCGGCTTCCCGACGCCATCCACATGCAGTTGTTGGATGGCCTGGGGCGTCCTATTCGCATTTTCGTTTCGCATGCCGGGCGGTTTGCGTTGTGGGACATGGAGCAGAATGTTTTCTACCGCGGAGCGGCAACGCAAGACAACCTTGCGCGGTTTTTGCCGCTTTATTTTTCTCCGGAGGAGTTGGCCAAAGTGTTGCTAGGAGCGGCCCCGCGTCTTTTGGGGGCAAAGGCCCAGCCCGGAGAGTCTCCCCAGGGGGCGGAGCAGGTTTCCGTTGAGTTGAAGACGGAGGCGCTTTCGCAATGGCTGCGCGTGCAGCCGAAGAGTTTTCGGGTGACGCACAGTGAAGTGAGAGGCACACAAAATTATCAGCTGACGTTTGCTTCCTTTGTACGCCTGGGTGCCGGAAAGGTTTTTCCGGAGCGTCGAACGTTGAAGGTTGAGTCCTCGCAGTTGTTTTTGGAGTTAAGCTATACAGATTATTCGGTAGATCAGCCCTTAGAGGACAAATTGTTTATATTGATTCCCCCGCCAGGGATTCGAGTTGTTGACGTCGAAGAAGGTGTAAGCTTGAATGGAAGCAAGACAGAGGGCGTTTGAAGGTGTTTGACAGAGGCGCCGTTGGGAGCGGGTTGGGTTTTGGTTATTCAGCGATAGAGCGTTATGCCTGCCTATGAAAAAGAAAATTGGTGAAATTCTTATAGCCCACGAAGTGATTTCTGCTGAAGACATTGGTGAGGCATTGGCGCTCCAGACGGATGGCGACCCAAGTCGACTGGGGGAGATTTTGGTGCAGCAAGGTCGACTCGAGGCGGATGCGCTTGCGCGGGCTTTGGCTGAGCAGAAGGCGCTCCCTTATACAGAACTCAGCTTGGTTTCCCCCGCATGCACCCGGAAAGTCCCCTTGAGTTTTCAGCACTACCACGGGCTTTTGCCGTTTGAAGAGTCAAGCCCTGGCGAGTTTTGCATTGCCGTTGCAGACCCGATGGCCACGGATGCTGTTGAGCGAGCCAGACAGTGGTTGAATGCCAAGTCCATCCAACTCTATGTGGCCTCTGCGGATGAGATTGTACGCGTACTGTCGGCGCTCGAAGACCAGGAGTTGGTTTCCGGAGAAGTTGTGGTGTATACGGGAGAAAATGCGGCTGTCTCCGCGGGAAAATGGAATGCGGAGGGTGCCCAGGAAGCCGCAAGCGCTCAACAGTCCTCCACACTCTCTGAAGAAGACTTGTTTGGCTCCTTGCAATTTGAAGAGGAGGAGTCCACCGAGGTGAAGGTCCCCTCGCCTTCCTTGGCGGGGGCAAAGCCTTCGCTGGACATGGCTGAAACCGAAGCGGATGAGCTGACGCAGATTGTGAGGCGCCCAGGCCCCCATACGGGGATGGAGAGGGTGGTGTCCTTAGCCGAGGAGCGGGAGATTACGCCCGTGTCGAGTTTTGTTGTGAGCGCCACGGTACCCGCCTGGTCTCCTTTGGGGGAGGAGCTTTCGGAGCTTTTAGCGGAGAGAGGGACTGAAGCGTTGGCGGATGCTGTCATAAGGTTGGCGGAGCGGCTTGTCCAAAAGTCCATTTTGTCCCGAGAAGAGGTGCTAGAGATTTTTACTTCGCCGCCTGAAAAGAAGTGGTGAATGAGGGGCCGATTTTTTTTAAGCCACCATCACGAAGGTGAACTGCATCGCTGTTATGCCTTCAAAGGGCAGTTTTTTTGCGCTCGCTGCGTAGGCCTTTACCCAATGTTGTTTCTGGTGTTGGCAGCGCAGTTTGTTTTTCATGCGCCGCCAGGAGAAGTGGCCGTTGAAAGCTGGGTTGTTTTAGGGCTCAGCTTGCCGGCCATGGTTGATTGGGTGTTGGGCCAATTTTGGCCCCATGCTTTTTCCAATGTGTGGCGCACATGCACCGGAGGACTGCTCGGTTTGGCTTTGGGCCGCACGCTTTATGTCCACATGAGAGAGCCCTTTCCCATGGGCTTGCGTTGGCAATTGTTGGCAAGCCTCGTTGCCGTATTGTTGGTTTTGTTGTTGAAATGGAGAAAGCAAACCTAAATTTTTGCAAGGCCCCCCATGAAAAAGCTTTGGGGGTTTGCAAGGTTTTGCCATTTAGAGGTGTCAGAAAAGAAATGCGGTTGGCAGAACATAGAGAATGTGCGTACATTGCGATGGTTTTGTATTTTGAAGCCGGCTTCAAAAGGGGTGTCCTCTCCTTGAGCTGAGTGGAGTTGTTCGTTCGTCTAACAAGAGAAGTTGCTGTATGCCAAAGGGAGATGTTGTATGCTAAAAGGAAAAATGCCCCTCGTGATGGCAGCTGTTTTGGCGATTGCTGCAGGGATTTTGTCTTTTACGGCCATCAAAAACAGAGAGAAGGATGTGCAGAGGGGTTGGCATTTAAAGACCGTTCTTGTTGCGAACAGCAACATATCCGAAGGGGACGTCGTAACGGGGGATATGGTGGTTTCGCGTCAAGTGCCTGAGCGTTTTGTCACTTCTTCAAACATTGGTCCCGGGGATGTGAACCACATTCGAAACCAGAAGATTTTGGTGAATGTTCAGGCAGGAGATCCTCTGCTGTGGTCACAGTTTTCGATGTCCAAAACAGTGGAGCGGCTTTCCTCGAAGGTTTTGAAACGCATGCGCGCTTTCACCTTGAAGGTGGACAATGTTTCCTCGGTAGGTGGATGGATTCGCCCCAACGATCGAGTAGATATTATTGGAATTTTTAGAGACGAGCAATCACAAGAGAGCGTTTCGATGACGCTCATGCAAAATGTCATGGTGTTGGCGACAGGAGCCATTACGGGCACCACCAATATCATGATGATGACAGACACCGAGCGCAGCTACGCAGAAGTCTCGCTGATGATTTTGCCTGAGGATGTGGAACAACTGGCCTTGGCGCAAGAACTTGGCACTTTAATTTTGTCGTTGCGCAATGACGAAGACTCGGAAATGATCGCTGAGAACCGCAGGACAACCATTCGCACCCTGACAGATTCAAACATGCAAAAGAATTTGGGGGAAAAACGCAAAGCGATGATTGAAGTGCTTCAAGCGACAGGTTCTCGCTAGCCTAAGGATGCTTTATGACTGCATTATATCCAGGGTTGGCAGCTCTCTTTGTCGCGGCTGCGTTGTTTCTTGTATGCTTGGTTATTTATAGTGTGTTCGTTCGAGCCTATGAGCAATATCAGGAACGCTATCTGGTTCGCTCATTGGACGATCTCGGGAACATGTTTTTGTTTATCGATCCCAGACAATTGTTGGCCTTGAATGTGGCCACCATGGTTCTTTTGGGGTTGTTGGCCTATGTCATTTTCAATGCGCTCCTCGCGCTGATGGCTACAATCCTCGGGTTTTTTTTGCCGATGCTGCTCATCAAACACCTTCGCAAGCGGAGGATCCGCAATTTCAACGCTCAGCTGGTAGATGCTTTGCAAGGCATGTCCAATGCATTCAAAGCGGGCCTGACGTTTCAGCAGTCTGTGGAGTTTATTGCCAAGGATGCGCCCAATCCTCTCGGACAGGAATTCACTTTGTATGTGCGTGAAGTCAAATTAGGCGTTTCTCTCGATCAGGCTTTGTTGAACATGGCTGCGCGTGTGGGTTCGGACGATCTCGATCTGGTAGCGGTTTCCACCAACATTGCTCGCCAATTGGGTGGCAACATGTCTGAAATGTTCGAAACGCTGTCAAATACCATCCGCGAGCGGTTTCGCCTGGAAGGAAAGATTGCGGCGATGACGGCACAAGGAAAATTGCAAGGGTGGATTGTGGCTGCGATGCCGATAGTCCTTGGAATAGTGCTCAACTATCAGCGGCCAGATCTCATGCAGCCTTTGCTCAATAGCTATTGGGGATATGCGATGATAGCGGCAGTTGCCGTCATGGAGGTTCTTGGTTTGCTGATAATTCGGCGCATTGTCAACATCGACATTTAGGAGAGCGCCATGAGAGAAAAGATATTTAGAGAGCTGCTATGTTAAGTTCTATTGCGTTGTTGATGGCTTCTGTGGCCGTGGCTGGAGCAGTTTGGTTTTTGGTTTATGGGATACATCGCTCCTATCTTCAGAGATTGTCTGAAGAAGTGCGCGAAGAATCTCTCGGCGGAGTCAAAGGGGCCAGCAACGTGCTCATTCGCCGCCTGGGGGTGATGAACCGGCGGATTATGTGGCCCAGTTATGAGCACAACGTACGCCGTCAGTTGGTACGTGCGGGGGAGCCGGGAGACTATCACCCCGAAGAGTTTATGGCTCTGCAGGAAATAGGCTTGGTAGGAGGCTTTCTGTTGGGGGCTTTTGGGATGAATGCCTTTGGGGTGAATTTGTTGTGGGCATTGCCTATAGGCTTGGTGGGCATGTGGTACCCAAAAATCTGGTTGAACGATCAGGTCAAACGCCGCCACCTTCTCATTAGCCGGGCTCTCCCTTACGATCTCGACTTGTTGACGCTGTCCGTAGAAGCAGGGTTGGACTTTACAGGCGCCTTGGCCAAAGTGGTTGAAAAAGGAAAACAAGGGCCTTTGCGTGACGAATTCAACTTGGTGCTCAAACAACTGAAAATGGGCAAAAGCAGGGAAGAGGCCCTCAAAACCATGGTGAACCGCATCGACTTGCCAGCGGTGACGCAGTTTATTTCGGCCCTCATCCAAGCCGATAGAATGGGCACCAGCTTGGGAAAAGTTCTCCGAATTCAGTCGGTACAATTGCGGCTGGACCGCACCCAGCGCGCCGAAAAACTCGCCAACGAAGCCCCCGTCAAAATGCTGTTCCCCCTCATTGCCTGCATCTTCCCGACGGTTTTTTTGGTTTTGTTCAGCCCCATCGTCTATTCCCTGATGACCAGTTAGGGCCTGCCCCTCCCTTCGTCAGCGCATGTGTTCCCCACAAATGGATTTTGGCGCGCTTCAACTCAACACTTTGCTCTCCAAAGCGCCTTCTCTTGCAAAAAATCCATTTAAGCTCTGCACTTTGGTGTTAAAGTCACCCCGCCCTGGTGTATGCGGTGTTTTTGTCTTTGAAGTCCTCATTTTTTAAGTCTTTATTATGTCCGCTCCCAATTCCAGACCTCCTCGACAACGTCCTGCGCGTACACCTGGAAGACATCCTGCGCGGGCTCTTCCGGGAAGAGCCTCTTCGCCTGGAGCCCCTCAGAAAGAAAAACCTGTTTCGGAAGGGGCCAGGTTGGTTTGTATTGCGGGGCCCCAGCTTGGCTCAGAGTACCCTTTAACGGGAGAAGAGGTGGTGGTGGGGCGCTCTCCGGACAACGCCATTTCCATTCCTGACAATTCCGTTTCGAGAAAACACCTCTTGTTGCGTCAAACGCCCGCAGGGTGGATGGCTTCAGACATGGGTTCCGGCAATGGCACGCTGATAAACGGGGAAACCATTGACGAGGAAACCTTGCTCGAAAATGGCGATCAAATTGCCTTGGGTGATACCGAGTTTCAGTTTGTCTTCGAAGGAGAGCTGGAGCAGAGGTTGGCAAAATTCAGTGGCAGTGGCGCAGCCTTGTCTCATCGCCGCCCGGAGCTTCGCCGCCCCGAAAGGCAGGGCCTGCGTGCGCGCCAACGGGGGCAGGAGAAGGTTTCAAAAAAGGACAAACGCCGGTATGGGTTGTTGCTGCTGCTGGGGGCGATGATGGCCCTTGTAGGCATTGGCATTTATGTACAAAAGAAAAAGGAGCGCGAAAGGCCACTCATAGAAGCTGCAGAGAGAGAAAGGGAGCGTGAGCGAATTCTCAATGAGCGTTTGCAGAATGCACGGAACCTCATCCGCGAAGGCAATTGGTTTGGTGCTCAGCATGCTTTGCAGGAGTTGCAGGGACAAGCGCCTGACTTTAAAACAAAGGAAATAGAAAACCTCCTCAAGGCAGCGGAACAAGAGGTGCCTAACCAGGCAGCCATGGATGCGGCGAAGGATGCGCTCAGCCTGTTGGAGCTGAGAGAGGCCCATGTCCGCCTGGAGCAGGTGAAAGACACCGTACAGAATGAACGCCTGCGCCTCCTGCGGCAGGAATTTCAAGAAGCCGTGCGCAAAAAAGTGGCGCGGGCCAATGCCTTGGCCTCGCAAACTTCAAACCGCGAGAAAATGGTTGAACTCAAAACCATGACGGACGATCTCCTGGCCGTTGCGCCCAGGCCTCAGGACGCTGGACATAGGGATGCGACAAGCCTGCAGTCCATTGCACAGGAGGCCATTCGCCGCCTGGACATGCCTGTTACCCGAGCGGCAACGCCGCAAACCCCCTGGGTGGCGGTGACAGAAAAATACAAAGCAGGGGAGGTAGAAGAAGCCACCCAGTTGGCGGAGGCTTGTGCCCCCAAGCATGCCCCATGCAAAACCATGCACGCTCAGCTGATAGACTTTGCCGACAAAAACCGCCGCATTGAGAAACTGACGCCTCGGGAATTTTTTGCTTTCTATGAGTTGGACAGAAAGCTTTCCGAAGGGGCAGGCTCCGCCAACACGAAGCGCATTATGTTGTTTGCTGTGCCTGCCATAGAAAACAATGCGCGCAATGCCAACCTGGCTGGGCGCCTGGGAGAGGCTTCCACCTTGGCCAGCGGCCTTTTGAAGATGGATTCAAAAAATACCGTCGCCCGCAACATTATGGAGGAGGTGCGCGAGAAAGCCAAAAACACCTATATGCGCGCTTACTCGCTGCGCTCCACCCAGCCTGACCAGGCAGAGCGACTCTTCAATGAAGTTGTCCAAATGCTTCCCTCAAATGAAGACTATGCCCAAAGAGCCCAAACACAACTCCGCGCTTTGCGCAGAGGAAGACTTGCAGACGAAGAATGAGACAAGAAGCCTTGTTTGCAAAGGCGCTGCCTGCGCCCAAGCCTCAAGTCCTCAGCGTCAGCGAGCTGACGCAGCACATAAAGCAAGCCTTGGACAACCAGCTTGGGCGCCTTTGGGTGAAAGGCGAGCTTTGCAACTTTAAAGGCCCCCATGCGCGCGGCCACCTCTACTTCTCCCTCAAGGACGACAAGGCCACCGTTGACGTCAAAATGTGGGCAAGCCAGGCAAGAAACCTGCGCTTCCAATTGAAAGAAGGCATGGCCTTGCTGGCCATGGGCACCCTCGAGGTTTATGCCCCCATGGGCCGCTATAGCCTCATTGCGGCATATGTGGAGCCCGACGGCGTGGGCGCCCAGGCCTTGGCCTTGGAGCAACTCAAAGCACGCCTGGCCCAGGAGGGCCTGTGGGGGCCAAACCGCAAGCGCCCTGTGCGGCCCTTGCCGTTTTTGCCTCGCCGCATTGGCGTGGTGACAAGTATAACAGGCGCCGCACTGAGGGACTTTTTGAAGGTGTTGCTCCGCAGGCACCCGCGCCTTTCCGTGTTGGTATGCGACGCGAGGGTGCAAGGGCCCCAGGCCGCCTTGGAAATGGTGGAGGCCTTAAAGCAACTGTATTCCACCGACGTGGAGGCGGTGGTCCTCACCCGAGGAGGAGGCTCCACGGAGGACTTAGCGGCCTTTAACGAGGAGGCCCTGGCCCGCACCGTGTTTGACAGCCCCGTCCCCATTGTGTCCGCCATTGGACACGAGGTGGACATTCCCCTGTGTGACTTGGTAGCCGACATGCGCGCGCCCACTCCCAGCGCAGCGGCGGAGTTGCTCTCTCCCGTGCTTGCTGAGTTGGAGTTGCAGCTTGCATTAAAACTGCGCCGTTTGAAAAACGCCCAGCAACGCCTCCTGGCGCTTGCACGCTCCACATTGGACAAGCGCGCGCGCGCCCTGGCAACCCCCCAGCGCGCCTTTGCCGCCTTTCGCCTTCGGCTTTCTGCCCTGGAAGACACTTTGCAACACGCGCTAACAAAGCGCCTTGAGGCTGAGCGCGAAAAGCTGCAGGCGCTTTTGCAACGCTTCTCCAGGCAGCACCCGCGCCTGGCTTTGCTAAAGCAAAAACAAAAGCTGGAAACGCTCAAACAAAGGCTGACGCAACGCATGCGCCAAGCCATAGAAAGCCGACAAGCGCACCAACGCCTCCTGGCAAAACAACTGGACGCCTTAAGCCCCTTAGCCGTGCTTAGCCGAGGCTATGCACTGCTAAAAGACGCGTCCACCGGCAGGTGGCTGCTATGCCCCGAAGGCGTGGAAGAAGGCCAAAGTTTGGAAGTGCTGTTGGCCCAGGGGAAAACTTTTAAAGCCCGCGTCACCCAGCCCCCTTCGCCCGCTTTGTATTCCCAAACCCAGAAAACTCAGGAGGTGCCGTGAAAAATAAGAAGACGACGCAGGCCACCTACGCCCAGGTGTTGGAGCGCTTGGAAGTGCTGGCCCAAGCCATGGAAGAGGGAGAACTCCCCCTGGAGGAGGCCCTCGAAACCTTCGCCGAAGGCGTCCAACTCATTAAGCAAGGGGAGAAAATATTGGCCGAAGCCGAGCAACGCGTGGAGCAGCTTTTGGCCTCAGGGGAAATAAGCCCCTTGAGTTTGGAAACCCCGAAGGCTTAAAACACGAGCCCAAACACGAGCCAAACCACAGGCCAAAGCACAGGCCAAAACACAAGGAAAAACATGCAAACACAACCCTGGGAGTTGAAGCAAAACGCCTTGCAACAAGCCATGGAAGCGCGGCTGTTGGAATACACCCAAACGCGCCTTGCCCTCGCCCCCCGGCGCCTGGCTGAAAGCATGGCCTACTCCCTCTTGGACGGTGGCAAACGCATACGCCCCGTGTTGTGCCTGGGCTTCGCCGAGGCCCTGGGGCCCTTGCACCCTTTGGCCTACGAGGCAGCCATGGCCGTAGAAATGGTGCACTGCTACTCCCTCGTCCACGATGACTTGCCCTGCATGGACGATGACGACTTGCGCCGGGGCCGCCCCACCAACCACAAAGTGTTTGGCGAAGCCATGGCCATACTGGCCGGAGACGCCTTGCTGACGGAGGCCTTTGCCGCGCTGGCAGGGCCCCTGGGGGCCGAGGGGAGCGACGAGGAGCGGCGGGTGAGGGCGCGTTTATGCCAGGAGTTGGCAGCAGCAGCCGGGGCCCTGGGCATGGTAGGCGGCCAAGTGTTGGACACCGACGAAAACCGCCCGGCGGAGTTGGACTATTTGCTGAAGCTGCACAAGAAGAAGACGGGGGCCCTCATTAAGGCGGCCTGCCGCATGGGGGTGGTAGCCGCCCAAGGAGGGGTGGAAGCCCTGCAGGCGGCCGAAACCTACGGCGAGGCCGTGGGGCTGGCCTTTCAAATTGCGGATGACTTGTTGGACGTTACCGCGACGCCCCAAGCCATGGGCAAACCCACGGGCGCAGACGCCGCCGCAGGCCGCGCCACCTTCCCCGCCGTGCTGGGTTTTGAAAAAGCCCAGGCCATGGCCAAGGCGCAGCTGGACATTGCCTTGGCCGCCCTGTGCCACATAGAGCCTCAGCCGGGCCTATTGGCAGGCCTTGCGCGCTTTGCCGTGGAGCGCAAGCATTGACGCTGTGGAATGTGGGCCCCAAAGCCCTGCGCCAAATGCCACGCGAGGCTTTGGGGGCGTTTGGCCTGGCGTTGAGGCAGCATATGGCAAAGGAATGCGCCAGGCAGCCGGCGCTCTTGCAGGCCATGTCCGCGGTGGAATTGACGCTGGCTTTGCACCGTGTTTTCCGAGCGCCCTATGAGCCGCTGTTGTTTGAGAGGGAGGCTTTGGCCTTGGCCCATAGGCTGCTGACAGGGCACAGGCCGGGGTTTGTTTCGGGTGCTTTGCCGCACCCGGAGGACTGTTTTGACGAAAGCCACGGCCCCCAGGCCTTGGCCCGGGCCATGGCGCTGCTGAAGGCCCGCAAGCTTTCAGGCCACGGGGGCAAGGTGGTGGTGGTTTTGGAGGAGAAGAGGCCTGTGCACAAAGAGAGTTTTGAGGTGTTAAGCCAAGCGGAGGCGGCCAGCATGCCCTGGGTGCTGGTGCTTGTACGCCTGGGCGAAGGCGAGGGCGTTTTTTTGCCGCAGGAGGCGCTGGCCGCGTTTTTGGGGAGTTTGGGTTTTATGTTGTGGCCCACCTTGGAGGCCCCTCCCTTGGAGGCCATGGAGGCGGTGCTCAGGCAGGCCAAGGCCGCGCACAAGGCGGTGGTGGTGCATATGGCTAACTTATAAAGCCTTTAAAACTTGCCCACAACAACACGCCCCCCAAGGCCATGCGGTAGTAGGCAAAGCCATTCAAACTGTGGCGCCTCACCAGCCGCATTAAAAACCAAATGGCCGCAATGCCTGAAAGGAAAGCCACCCCTGTGCCTGTGCACAAGGCCGCCCAGTCCTCCGCCGCACGCTCTCGGAAAAAAGTGCGAAGCTCAAAAACCCCCGCCAGGCCCGTCGCCGGAATGGACAACAAAAACGAATAGCGCGCCGCATCCTCTCGTTTGAAGTTTGAAAACAACGCCCCCGTAATGGTTACCCCGGAGCGCGAAGCCCCCGGTACCAAAGCCATGGCCTGCCAAAGGCCAACGGCCAAAGCGTCCTTCAGCTTCATCTCCTTCAAACTCCGCTGCTGCTTCCCCCGCTTCTCCGCCACCAACAACAGAAGGCCAAACACCATGAGGGCACCGGAAATAACCCACATGGAGCGCGCCTCATTCCGGATGAAGCTGCTAAAGGCAAGGCCGCATACGCCAATGGGGAGGGTGCCCAGCAAAACAAAAAAAGCCGTTTTGCTTTCAGCGCTGTAGAAGGGGTTTTTATGCTTGGCCGCCTCCCAGGAGGCCTTTGTCAGTTGCCAAATGTCCTTGGCGAAGAAAATAATGACGGCGGCCGTTGTGCCCAGTTGAATGACGGCGGTGAAGGCGGCGCCGGCGTCTTTTCCGCCCAACACGGCGGAGGCAATCCGTACATGGGCGGTGGAGCTGACAGGGAGGTATTCCGTCAACCCCTGCACAATGCCTAAAACAACCGCCTCCCATAAACTCATACGCCCGCTTTCAGCTTCTTTTGGCCCACCGCCTCGCGCAAGGCCTCCACTTTGTCCGTCTTCTCCCAGGTGAAACTGGCTTCCTCGCGGCCAAAGTGTCCATAGGCTGCTGTCGGCTGGTAAATGGGGCGCAACAGCTGCAGGTGCTCAATAATTTGGAAAGGCCGCAAGTCAAACACCTCGGACACCGCCCTGGCAATTTGGCGCTCGTCCACAGCCGCGGTGCCGAAGCTGTCGATGCTGACGCTGACAGGCTTGGCCACGCCAATGGCGTAGGCAATTTGCACTTCACACCTTCGGGCAAGGCCGGCGGCCACCAC